>Ga0136642_1000124_pt1 | contig 46069 bp, 41 predicted proteins | sample LowCatLa1302831Y_FD_115313 | JGI IMG/M metagenome (GOLD analysis project Ga0136642, IMG submission 115313) | Freshwater microbial communities from Lower Cathedral Lake, Yosemite National Park, California, USA - 13028-31Y | ecosystem: Environmental > Aquatic > Freshwater > Lake ... | reverse complement strand
GTCCACTATCGCCTCGTCCGTAATCGAATCAACTGCCAGCAAGGTCGATGCTGCTCAAAATATCGTCAGCAACCACGTGGGCTGGTCTGTCGGAGCAGGCCTTGTGCCGGTTCCTTTCCTCGACTTGGCCGCAATCGCAGCGACCCAAGTGAATATGCTCCGTCAACTCAGCTCGCTATACGGCGTAGCGTTTAAAGAAGACGCGGTAAAGATGGCGATTGGTACGTTGCTTGGCTCAGTAGCGCCGCGCGCAGTCGCGCCAGCCGCTGCAAGCTTGCTGAAGTTCGTTCCTGTTGTTGGAAGCATGCTAAGTGGCTTCACGCTCCCGGCCGCATCGGGTGCTGCAACCTATGCGCTTGGCAAAGTGTTCATTCAACATTTTGAGTCAGGCGGCACGTTCCTTGATTTCGACCCAAGCAAGGTGACTGCTTACTTTAAGTCGCACTTCGACCAGAAGAGTGGCAAGGGCGTTGCTGCTAAGGCTGCCTAAGCCGTCGAGGCCAACCGTTTGATTGGCTTCTTCTAGCACGGTAACTGGCCGCGTCAGGCGCTGACGCGGCCAGTCTTGGCGCACTATTTGATGAGATCGATACGATGTTCAGTACGCCAGCGCTCATATTCTTGTATGTCTCGACGTCTTTCTTAGTCGCTTTTCTTGGGATACCAGGGAAGCTTGGGTATTTTTGGACGTTTATTTTGTCCTTGCTACTGACACCGTTGACAATTTTATTGTTCCATTTGATTTCTCGGAAGCTGGCGACCCGACGGCTGAAGCGTGCGCGTGCGTTGATCGCAAAGCACGAGCAGCTCCTCAATCAGAACGGGTAGTGCCGCATGCCTATTCTCAAAATTCTATCGACGGCCATCGGCGTCGAGTGGCGCCGTATTTTGTTAGCTATGATTTTAGCCTCAGGCGCCAACGTTACTGTCATGGCAATCATAAACCTTGGCACGAAGTGCAAAACGCTATCCTGGAAAGCGTTCGGGCTGGCGATCAGTCTGCTCGTGCTGGTCGCAGTATTTGCGTACCTGCAGCGTCTTGTTTTGATGGTTGTGACCGCGGAAGTGGACACGATTATGCACAAAATTCGCACGCGGGTGCTCGATAAGCTTGCGCGCTGTGAGCTGCTTGCCGTTGAATCAATCGGTCGCCAACGCTTGTATGCTGCCCTCGGTAAAGAAGTCGAGGTGTTATCGGTCTCAAGTACGCAACTTGTGACCTCGATTCAGGCGTTGACGCTCGCGATTATCTCATTACTGTACCTGGCTTTTTTGTCGATGAGCGACTTTATTCTGATGATCAGTTGGTTGACGCTCGCCATCATGTATCACTTTAAACGCTTCGCTGAGGTGAATCGCGAGGTTCACTACGCGAGTAACTTGGAGAACAAGCTACAAGATGTAGTCACTGACGTATTGGATGGCTTTAAAGAAGCCAAAATGGAACGAGTGCGTCTCGAGGCGATACGTAACGACGCCGTGACGATCTCGTCCGATGCCTGTGATATCCGTGTCAAGACACAGGCCACGCACGCTCGGGATCTCGTGTTCATTCAAGGCACGTTCTTGCTGCTTTTAGGTGCCATTGTGTTTGTGGCGCCCATCGTGACGTCCAGTGCTTCCGCCGATGGCGCGATGCATGCGATTACGGTGATTTTGTTTATGCTTGGCTCGATTTTTGGTGTTGTGGGTAGCGTACCGTCACTGACGACTGCCAATGCGTCAGCTGAAAACATCATTTCGGTGGAAGCGGAGATTGATGCGCTATTGGCGCGCTCGGCCCGCCGCCAGACGCGTGCTGGTAATGGCGATTCCGTTTGGGTTTCCATGCCAAAGCCATCACAAAGCATCGTGATGAACGGCGTCACCTTCTCGCATCGAGATCAGCAAACCGAGCATGGCTTCGTAGTGGGACCCATTGATTTGAAAATCAACATTGGCGAGATCACTTTTATTACGGGTGGAAATGGCTCGGGCAAGTCGACTTTGATCAAGTTATTGACGGCGTTATATCCGCCGCAAGCAGGAGTTATTTTGCTTGATGGTCAGCCGATTGCACCGCATAACGAGCAGGCGTATCGCGACCTGTTCGGAACGGTCTTTTCTGACTATCACTTGTTTAGCCGCGGCTATGGCATGTCAGTACCAACTGCTGCGATGATCGATGAGCGTCTTGAGTACTACGGATTGACGGGCAAAACGTATTTTAGTAATGGTTGCTTTTGGAACAAAGGACTGTCTTCCGGTCAGAGGCGGCGGTTAGCGCTGCTGATTGCGCGCTTAGAGAATAAGCAGATTTACGTCCTTGATGAGTGGGCGGCAGATCAAGACCCACACTTTCGGACTAAGTTTTATCAAGAAATTTTGCCGGAGATGAAGGCTGAAGGTAAAACAATCATTGCAGTAACGCACGATGATCGGTTCTTCGGCGTATGCGACAAACACATTCACATTGCAGATGGGCGTATCCATGCCAGCCAATAAATTAACTCGCGCGTATCGCCTCGCTCTTTATTGGCTCGATGAACATGCCATCGAAGCGGTGATTTCCGGCGCACTGTTTTTGGTGTTGCTCGTGTATTTGTCCCCGCGCATCATCATTCAGATTCCGGCAGGTCATGCTGGTGTCGTGTGGAAGCGCTTTGCGGGCGGCACGGACCTTAAGCATCCGCCGCTGAACGAGGGCTTGCATCTGGTGCTGCCGTGGAACACCGTCACTCAGTATGACGTGCGGTTGATTAAGGAAACCGAAACGTTTGATGTGTTGACGGCGGATGGAATGACCCAGCAGGTAGAGTTGCAATGGCGCTACCAAGCGGATCTGTGCAGCCTTGCGTTTCTGCATAAGTATGCGGGGCCTCAGTATGCCGCAAAACTCATCGTGCCAGAGCTTGGCTCGCAGTTGCGAACGATCATTGCGGTGCACGGGACACAAGATCTGTACAACAGCCATCGTGATGAAGTGAAAGATGAAATCATTGCCAAATCCACTCAGCGCCTAAAAGTATTCGTGATGCGCCCTGAAGATGTGCCGAGCGCAAAGAATATCTGCCCATACCAAGCTAAGGGCGAAACCGCATTGCGCTGGGTGTCGATCGAGGATGTGCTGATCAGTAACGTCAAGCTGCCACAAGGCGTACAGGACGCTATTGTGTCTAAGAACGCAGCGCGTGAGGCGAACGAGTCGTTTAATTACAAGTTGCTTGAGGCTGCCAAGGAAGCGCAGCGCAAGAAGATCGAGGCTCTGGGAATTCGCGAGTTTCAGAGCATTGTTACCGAGGGAATTACGGATAGTTATTTGCGGTGGAAGGGCATTGATGCCACTGAGGCGCTGGCAAAGTCTGCGAACGCGAAGGTTGTCATCATCGGTAATAACAAGGATGGTTTACCGGTGATGTTGGGTGGTTTTGAGCCACCGGCTGCGAAAAAGTAAGGTTATGAGTGAGCTTAGCGTGATTTGCATGCGTTTCTCTCGTGCCTCATCTTGTCGATATTTGGCGCGACGTCTCGTTGCTTTCACCGCTTTCGCCTCTTTCGCGTGCTACGCGGGGGCGCTTGTCGCAGCACCGAGTAACGTTATTTTGCGGATCGCTTTTTCCGCGGACGTGGGCGTCGATTTTCCCAGTGTGTTGATGCCGCATGTCCTCAGCCGAGCGAATCTTGAGGGGCTTCAGTACGAATATAACTCGCAGGACAATCTGGGTGTCTATTCGGGTATTGGGCCGGATGCTGGTGTTGCGTCTGTTGAGACCATGTTTATGTCCAACGAGGGCGCCGTGCGCGCGGTGCAAAGCGGGGATGCTGACGCGGCGATTGTTGCCGGTGATGGTTGTCAGCTAACTGACAGTGCAAAAGCGGAAAAGACGCTGGCCGCAGGAATGGACCAAGCGAGGCTTGGATCGACTGGACTTGCCATCGCAGTGAGTCACCGCTCGCCACTGGCTAAGCTCACTTTTGACCAGCTAGCCGACGTGTTGAGTGGCAAAATCACCAACGTCACGCAGTTGGGGGGGCAGCCGTCGCCTTTGCATTTTCTCCCAAACCCGCTGAAGGATCCAGTGATCTTAGGTTCCTTAGGGCGTGGGTTGCCCATGCTGGATGTGTTAGCCACCGGCATGGGACGAATTAGCTTTAACCAGTTGACCATGGCGCGGGCGAGTTTTCTGAAACGAATCCAGGATGATCCTTTTGGGCTCATGGTGCTCATGCCGCCGATCCCGTCGAACTTGAAGGCACTTGCAATTGGCCCGGCAGGAGGCTTGGCGCATCGGATGGAGGTGACCGATCTAAATGATGGCGACTATCCGTTCACGACCCCTGTTTACGGGTGTTTTGCCACGCTGCCGAAGCGAGGTCGGCGCGGGCTTGAGGCACTGCGTAATGAGGTGAACTCTTACAATTTTGCCGCGACGATGCTGGTCAACGGGATGACGCGAGAGGAGTTGTCACTCATTTCAATTGGTCACCTCGATGGCGCCACTGCGGAGTGGGATCGTGCAACCGCAACGGCCCTGCGTCTTAGTGAGTCGATCCACTTTGCTCCGAACTCGACTGAGCTGTCGGACAACTCTAAGGCGAACATCAACTCGATCGTTAAATTCCTGAAGACGCTCGCCTTTGGTCCTTCTCAAGTCCGGTATGTCGGTTTTGTCGATAGTCAGGGGAATGCGTCTGCAGAGGAAGAATTATCGAAAAAACTCGCGGGCGTTGTGGCGAGCGAGATGAAAAAGCGTGGCCTCAGCGGCGGCCAGCTCATTAGTGCCGGCGCGGGGTTTCCGCTTGCAGATGCCCGCATGCCAAACCACGTGGACCGTAATCAGCGAGTTGAAATCTGGATTGTGCCGTAGGCCCACGCGTGCGGGGTGTTGTGGTGGTGCGATGGGCTATGTTCGTCGGGCGACGGTTGTCGAACGAATGCAAAGGTCTGCGGTTAGGCGCCTGGGACCTTCGGGATCGTTGGGTCGATCCACTCACCAGGTGGCCGTTCAATACGTTCTACTTTGTCATCGCCGAAGTGCACAGTCAGTAGTCGACGATCCACCTTCTGGGTCTTGCCGTCCTTGAAGTAATACAGATAATCCCACCGCTCCTGATGGAAGGCATCATTGATCATGGGCGTGCCCATCAAGAAGCGCACCTGACTTTTGGTCATGCCGATCGCTAGCTGGTTGACCTGTTTTGCCTCCAGAAAATTGCCTTGGGCAATATTGATGCGGTACACGCACCCGCTGGCAATCAAGCCGAAGCAGGCGACGACTGCCCACAAACGCACAAACGGATGATGACCCTGAGACTTCTGCATGCTGTGTCGGGCCGGTTGGTTTGGCGCCGCTCGAAAGTGGATAATGGGATTATTATACCGGATCGAGGCCGTCTGTGCCTTGGAAGCGGCCGTGCGCGGGGACGCACGGGTGCAACGTTCAGGGGGTGGAGTGGATGGAAAATCAGGACTTACGTCGCGCCGGCCTTAAGGTCACCCTGCCACGGGTCAAGATCCTTGAGATTTTAGCGGGCTCCGCCACCCGGCACTTAGGCGCAGAAGATATTTACCGGATGCTGCTCGATTCGAGCGAGGACGTGGGGCTCGCGACGGTGTATCGGGTGCTCACTCAGTTTGAGGCGGCGGGGCTTGTGACGCGCCACCATTTCGAGGGAGGTACAGCGGTCTTTGAGCTGAATCGTGGCGAACACCACGACCACGTGGTGTGTGTGGACTGCGGTAAGGTGGAGGAGTTTGCGGATGCCGCCATTGAGGATTTGCAGTCGGCGGCGGCTGCGCGATTGGGCTTTGAGATCGCCGATCATGCGCTCACCTTGTACGGCCATTGCCGGCGAGTGAAATGTCCGGGTAAGGAAACGCGCTAGCGTTCTCGCTTGGCTTTCGCGGACGCCTTTGCTGTCGGTTTGGGTGTCTGCAGCATTTCACGTGCGTGCTCGCGCGCCGTGTCAGTGATCGTGACGCCGCCGAGCATACGCGCGAGCTCCTCGACACGCTCATCACGGGTTAAGGGAGTTAAGGTCGTGCGGCTGGTTTTGCCGATGTTGAGTTTCGCAACGCGTACGTGTTGATCTGCCTGACCTGCCACTTGCGGTAAGTGTGTCACGCACAGTACCTGACCGGCTCGACTCAAGGCATGCAGTTGTCGACCAACCATCTCGGCGACAGCCCCGCCGACACCAGCATCCACCTCGTCAAAGATCATGCACACAGGGCCCTGTTGACTGTGGGCGGCGGCTACTTGGACCGCAAGACTCATGCGCGATAACTCGCCGCCGGAGGCCACTTTAGCGATAGGTTTCGCTGGCTGGCCGGGGTTAGCACTCACCAAAAACTCGACCGTGTCGATTCCCTGCGGGTCGATCGCAGCAGCGGCGTCCGCTCGAACCGCAATCTGAAACACGCCACCGGGCATCCCGAGTGTGTGCATCAGTGCGCTGACCGCTTGGCTGAGTGTGTCGGCCGTTTTGGTGCGCGCCGCGCTCAAGGCAATAGCCGCCTTGTTATAGTCAGTGGCAAGTGCTTCGGCTTGCGCTGTGAGCGTGGCGAGCTGCGAGTCGCTGATCTCAAGTTCGCTGAGTTCGGCGCTTAAGCGCGCCTGCACCTCAGGTAAGCCAGCGGGATCCACGCGGTGTTTGCGCGCAAGTTGCTCGCACGAGGCGATGCGCGCTTGCACGTATTCTTGCCGTGCGGGGTCCGCATCAAGTGCCTCCAAATATGCGCTAAGTTCAAGACCCGCTTCGCGCAAGGGAATTAAACTATCTTCGATCAGCTGATTGACGTTTGCGAGTCGCGTGTCAAGTTCAGTAGCGCCGCGCAAGGTGGACAGCGCGCGACCGGCGCGCGCGAGCGCATCCGCGCCGTCACCATCGTAGAGTAAGTGCAGCGCCTCTTGGGCAGCGGTTGCGAGCTTGCCGTGATTTGCAAGACGCTGCGCTTCGGCGAGCAATTCTGGGATCTCATCGATTTTGAGTTGCAGGGCGGCAAGCTCGCCATGCTGGTAGCGCAGCAGCTCAAAGCGCGCATCGCGATCGTTCATCAATACATGTAAACGCCGGAGTGTCGCATCGACTCGACGCCACTCAAGCGCGATGTGCTCAACCGGTTCAATGAGCTTAAGATGCTGGCCATAGGCATCGAGCAAGTGTCGTTGTGTATCGCTACGGGTGAGGGTTAGAAATTCACTCTGGCCATGAATATCGATGAGCCGCTCACCAAGTAGCCTGAGCTGCTGCAGTGGCTGCACTTGGCCATTCACATAAGCACGTGAGCGACCATCCGCGCCAATGACCCGCCGCAGCAGCAACTCGTCGTGGAGATCCATGGACTGCTCGCTAAGCCAGTCAACAACCGCGGCGTTGCCTTTGATCGCGAAGGTGGCAGTGATTTCGGCGCGCTCGGCACCGTGGCGCACTACATCGGCACCGGCACGACCACCGATCGCAACAAGTACCGCATCGACCAAGATAGACTTACCAGCGCCGGTTTCGCCGGTCAGGGCCGTCATGCCGGAGACAAGCTCTAATTCCACGCTCTCGATGATGGCGAAATCACGAATATGTAGGTGGGTGAGCATGCGAGTCAGCGTCTTAAATTGCAGGTTCTATCGGCATGTGGGGTGCCGCGCGGCGGGTGCCGCGACCCCAATGCAGCTTCGAGCGCAGGATCGCATAAAAATCGTAGCCTGGCGGGTGTAGCAACGTAACCGGTGTGGCGGCACGCTCGATCACTAAGCAGCCGTTGGGATGCATATCACCCAGAACGACACCGTCAGTGGTTACATCGGTTTTAATTGGGGCGTTGGCGACGATCTTAACCTCGATGCGCGAGGCAGCGCTCACCACGATCGGTCGATCAGATAGCGTATGCGGACAGATCGGTGCGAGCACAATCGCATCGAGTGTGGGCACGAGGATAGGGCCACCGCATGACAGGGCATAGCCGGTTGAGCCCGTGGGCGTGGCGACCACTAATCCGTCGCCACCGTGGGTGTTGACGTACGTGCCATCAATCCATGTCTCAAAGTCGAGCATCCGCCCGGTGTCGCGCTTGTGCAGCACGATGTCATTTAGTCCTTGGGACTGCACCGACGGGCAGTCAGGGTGTGTGATTGTGGCGGTGAGCGCGAAGCGCACATCGCGAGTGTACTTGCCACTCAGCACCTCGTGATAGCGCTCGAGCATGCCGCTGGCATCCACATCGGCCAGAAACCCTAGCTGGCCGCGATTAATGCCGAGGAGTGGTACGGGACGACCTGCAACGAGTCGAGCCGCGTGCAAGAGCGTGCCATCACCGCCCACCGCGACCATCAGATCAGCCGCAGCGCTGAGTGCGTGCTCTGGCAGTCGCTGTACGGGCCTTGTGAAGAGCAACGGGCAGGCAGCGTCAATCACTACTGCAAGCCCGAGGGCGGTCGCCTCGTTGCCGAGCGTCTGCATTGCGTCGGCGACGCGTGCATCGGCGTAGCGCCCGACAATGGCAATGATTTTGAAATGTGGTTGCATAGCGTGCTGGGCTGACCTTTAGGGCAACGTTAGCACGTGGGTTTGACGGCTGACGAGTGAGTTGCGTTATTTGGGTGAAAACACCGTATTGTGTCCCTCGGATCTGTCCATGAGCTGGCCATTGAAAGGGTGGGCGGCGGGTTCAGAGGAGACTGCAGTAAAATTGCCGGCGTCTTGACAGCCCTCGGTACAACCGCATATTTTTCGGGAAGAGCTAATAAAGTGTTTGGGTACAGAGGCTTAAATGCATGAGTGAGGACGTTCGCACCGGCATGGGACCTGAGTCGGCCGGACTTGAGCCACTTTCGGAGCGGGCGCAACGCCTGCTGACTGCGTTGGTGTCATCGTATATCCGCGATGGACAGCCGGTGGGGTCACGCACGCTGACGCGCGAATCGGGCTTAAACGTGAGTTCGGCAACGGTCCGTAACGTCATGGCGGATTTGGAGGAGTATGGCTTTGTCAGCTCGCCGCACACGTCCGCGGGACGGATTCCCACGGACAAGGGATATCGATTTTTTGTTGATGCGCTGTTAAAAATCCGGCCCGCAGCGGTGGATGAGGGCGTGTCGATCCAGTTGGAACGACGCCTGGCCAATACGGTCGAGGGTCAGCAGGGGCTGATTGCCTCTGCCTCGCAATTGTTGTCTAGCTTCACGCAGTTAGCTGGGGTCGTCACAGTCCCGCGTCAGTCGCATGCAGCCATTACTCAGATTGATTTTATGAGTTTGTCTGACAATCGAGTGCTAGCGATATTGGTGGTCAACGGCCGAGAAGTGCAAAACCGTATTTTGCAGTTAGGGCGGCGCTTTTCTCCGGAGGAATTACGACGTGCCGCCACGTTTTTAAACGAGCAGTTTGCAGGCAGGGAGCTGAGTTCAGCGCGCGCGCAGTTGGTCAATCAGCTGCATGAAACGCGCACGCACATGAATCAGCTCATGCAAGATGCCATCACCATGGCAACACAAATGTTTGCGCCCACAGAGTCAGGGGGGCAAGCAGGTGTGGTGATTGCTGGTGAAACCAACTTGATGGGATTGGCTGAGTTGTCTAACGTGACCACCCTAAAGCGTCTGTTTGATGCATTCAACGAGAAGCGCGACATTTTGCATCTGTTGGATCAATGCTTGCGGGCGGATCGGGTACAGATTTTTATAGGGCATGAGTCCGGTTACAGAATCTTAGATGACTTGTCGATTGTCACGGCGCCCTACACCGTGGATAACGAGGTGGTGGGAGTGCTTGGTGTCATCGGCCCCACGCGCATGGCCTATGAGCGTGTTATTCCGATTGTGGATTTAACAGCACGGTTATTGGGTTCGGCTCTTAATAGCGGTCGCTGAGTAGATACTCTGGACGGACGTTGTGGGTGTAACGGTATGGCTCGGCGTGCCCGTCTTCGTGTGACGACCGTGCCGTATTAGTACTTGCAGACACGATTTAATGCAGAGCGCCACGCGGCGTTGTGCGATGACGCCCTTAACGTGTGCTCTATGCGCAGCACTGGCGTGCTAGGCTGAGGTCCCGAGTCCGCGCGACGATTTATCAGAGTCCATATGCACCACGTCATCCGTTTATTGTGTTGCAGTGCCCTTTTTGTGCTCGGTATGACCCCGGCCACTGGCGCTGCGCGGTACGGTCAGCCCGCCTTAGCCCATCACGCGCGCCCAAAAGATCCCGTCATACTCTCCTTCGCGACAGTGGGGGATTCACGGCAAGACCCGCTTAATTTTGACCCGACGCAAGCCGACTCGCAGACAGCTCAACTATCAGCCCAAGATGCACACTGGCTACAAAATACCCACGCGTTGACGCGGGTTTTGCGTGAGATTTCTGGGCAGCGCCCGGAGTTTTTGTTTTTCAATGGCGACATGATCATGGGTTATGGTCGTGCTGGCGTGCCGAAGGGCTGGGCAAGCACAGAGCCCACGCTCGATCAGCTTGAAGGGTCGGATGTGGTGCAAATGGCGGCTCAGTACGCGTTTTGGCGCGGCCTGGTGGCTCCGCTGATGGAAGCCGGTACCTATGTCGTGCCGATCGCTGGCAATCATGAGCTCCAATGCAACAGCGCCCATCAGCGGGATTCGTACAATCAGCTGCCGTGTCCGCCCGGCAAGCACGCGCAGGCTGAGAACGAGATCGCGTGGGCCCACAATATGGGTGATCTGATCCTTGATGACGCGCGTTTCGTCACGCTTTTTAAAGAGCGACCCGCACACGTCGCGACTGCGAACCCGGCGCTTGATGGCGAGACACATGATCAGAGCAAACTCACCTACAGTTTTGATTTTCGTGGCGCGCATTTTGCGATCATTAATACCGACCCAGTCGGCGGCGACCCAGAGGGTCTGGGCCTAGACTCTCACGCGCCCACAAACTGGCTGATGGCTGACCTCGCGTCTGCCAAAGCGCGCGGCATCCGTCATTTGTTTGTGTTTGGACACAAGCCTGCCTACACCTACGACACGTCAGGAAAGGGAGCCGTCGTGCAGCGCGGCCTTGATGTGGACCCAGCCGCGCGTGACCGGTTTTGGGACGTGATTGAGACGTACGGGGCCACTTATTTTTGTGGTCATCAGCATGTCTACCAGATCATGCGACCGAAGGGTGGAGCCTATCAGGTGATGGTAGGTTCCGGTGGCTCCCCATTTGATGTTGCGATCGGCGAGCCGAGCGCCCACCCAGCCACTGACCGTCATTATGTTTGGGCCACGGTGCAGGTGCATCAAAGTGGTCGGGTAGAACTTGTCGCGCGGGGCTTCAGTGACCGGTTTGGGCCCACTCAGATCCTTCGGCGCGTCACGCTGACCCCATAGGTCTCCTCCATTGCGGGGCCACCTAGCGAGGGGTTTGTGCTTTCGGCGGGCCCCCTAAAGTCCCTCTCGCCCGCCCCGTTGCGCCCCGAGGGGGCCGAATTGACGAGGGGGGCTTGAAAGGAGGCAATTGCGCCTCCATCGTTGCTGAGAGCGTGGCGTTGGCCGAGCAATCAGGGGAGATCATGCATGAGTGAGGCTACAGAGGGGGCGGCTGCGACGGCGGCACACGAGGGCGAGGGTGCGCCAGCAGAGGGTAATCTGGATGTGGAAACACTGCAGGCGGCGCAGGCAGCGGCGGAAGAGAGCCGCAATCAATACCTGCGGGTGCTCGCCGAATTCGATAATTTCCGCAAGCGCGCTGCGCGCGAACTCGACAATGCTCATCGCTATGCGATTGAGCGCTTTGCTCAGGATCTGCTCCCCGCGCTCGACGGCTTTGCGTTGGCTTTGCAAAATTCAAGCACTGCGGATGTTAAAAATTTGCTCGAGGGGCAAGCCGCAACGCAGCGCTTGCTCATGAAGGCACTCGAAAAAGCGGGTGTGACAGAACTGTCCCCAGAGAAGGGGACGGTCTTTAACCCGGAGCAGCACGAGGCGATGGTGGCGCAGCCCACCGATGAGTATCCCGCCAACACAGTTCTTGCGACGGTGCAGACCGGCTTTCTGTTGCAGGGCCGTTTGTTGCGCCCGGCGCGGGTCATCGTGGCGCGAGCGCTCGATGCATAAGACTTGGGATTTAGCTATCTGGCCATATGGTAAGGCCTCAGCGCTGTAGTACATCGAAAAGTGATCGAGAATTTATAAAGAATTTCAGGAGTCGTGTGATGGGTAAAGTAATAGGCATTGATTTAGGTACCACCAACTCGTGTGTCGCCGTCATGGAAGGCGGTAAGCCAAAGGTGATTGAGAATAGCGAGGGTGATCGCACCACGCCATCGATCATTGCCTTTACCAAGGACGATGAAGTGCTGGTAGGGCAGTCGGCGAAACGCCAAGCAGTCACCAACCCACATAACACGCTGTATGCCGTGAAGCGCCTGATTGGTCGCAAGTTCACCGACGATGTCGTGCAGAAAGATGTGGATCTGGTGCCGTTTAAGATTGTAAAGGCTGACAACGGCGATGCATGGGTCGAGGCGCAGGGCAAGAAAATGGCGCCGCCGGAGATCTCAGCGCGCGTATTGATGAAGATGAAAAAGACAGCTGAGGATTATTTGGGAGAGGCGGTGACCGAGGCGGTCATCACAGTGCCTGCATATTTTAATGACTCGCAGCGCCAGGCGACTAAGGATGCCGGGCGTATTGCAGGCCTTAACGTCAAGCGCATTATCAATGAGCCCACCGCCGCGGCCCTCGCGTATGGTCTTGATAAAGCGGCGGGGGATCGCAAAATTGTCGTTTATGACTTGGGTGGTGGCACGTTTGACGTGTCGATCATAGAAATTGCCGAGGTTGACGGCGAGCGTCAGTTTGAGGTGCTCTCGACCAATGGTGATACCTTCTTGGGTGGTGAAGATTTTGATCGTCGCGTGATTGATTTTATCGCCGATGAGTTTCTTAAAGAGTCGGGCGTTGATGTGCGCAAAGACCCATTGGCGATGCAGCGCCTGAAGGAAGCGGCCGAAAAGACCAAGATCGAATTGTCCTCGAGTCAGCAGACCGACATTAACTTGCCGTATATCACGGCAGACGCATCGGGACCGAAGCATCTAAATTTGAAGTTGACGCGCGCGAAACTCGAGTCGCTCGTTGAGGATCTTGTGAAGCGCACCATGGAGCCGTGCCGCATTGCAGTCAAGGACGCAGGCGTCAGCTTGAGTGATATCGCGGAAGTGATTTTGGTGGGTGGTCAGACACGCATGCCGCTCGTGCAGAAAGCCGTGAAGGACTTCTTTGGAAAAGAGCCCCGTAAGGATGTCAATCCAGATGAGGCTGTGGCTGTGGGAGCGGCAATCCAAGGTGGTGTGTTGTCGGGTGAAGTCAAAGACGTACTTTTGCTGGATGTGACGCCGCTATCGCTCGGAATTGAGACGCTCGGTGGCGTAATGACCAAACTGATTGAGAAAAACACCACGGTGCCCACCAAGGCGCAGCAGGTATTTTCGACCGCAGACGATAATCAGCCTGCTGTGACGATTCATGTGCTGCAAGGCGAGCGTGAGCGTTCGCGTGACAACAAGTCGCTGGGTCGGTTTGATTTGACCGACATTCCTCAGGCGCCGCGCGGCATGCCGCAGATTGAGGTGACGTTCGATATCGATGCGAACGGTATCTTGAACGTTTCGGCGAAGGATAAGGGCTCAGGTAAAGAGCAGAAGATTGTGATCAAAGCCTCGTCGGGACTCACCGAGGAGGAGATCAAGCGCATGGTGTCGGATGCGGAAGCGCATGCGGCCGATGATAAGAAGTTCCGGGAACTGGTTGAAAGTCGCAATCGTGCCGATGCGCTCGTACATCAAGTGGATAAGGCGCTGAAGGACTTAGGCGATAAAGTGGGTGGTGAGGATCGCGTAAAAGTGGAATCAGCTCTTGGGGATCTCAAGACGGCGATGGCTGGTGATGAGAAAGAGGCGATTGATCGCAAAGCGGAAGCACTCTCAAGCGCGGCGGGACCCGTCCTCCAGCAGGCGAGTCCCGGGGGTGCTGGCGGACCAGATGCAAGTCATGCTCATGGCAATGGCAAAGAGCCCGGTCAAGAGGACGTGCTTGATGCGGAGTTTGAGGAAGTAAAAGGCAAAGACCACAAGGCCTGATCGCCGTACACTGGGCGCTTTGCGGCCGCCATGACTGCACGGGGAGCACCCTTGTAGTCATGGCGGCTGTTTGATTGGGGACAGGATAGGGGCCATGGCAAAACGCGATTATTACGAGGTGCTCGAGCTTGGCCGCTCGGCCGCTGAAGCGGACATCAAGAAAGCTTACCGTCGGCTTGCCATGAAGTTGCACCCCGACCGCAACCCGGACAATGCGGACGCAGAGGAGGCCTTCAAGGAGGCCAAAGAAGCCTATGAGGTGCTCTCGGACCCGCAAAAGCGCGCGGCGTACGACCAGTTTGGGCACGCCGGCCTAGAGTCGGGCCGCGGCGGCGGGATGGACCCGAGTGAGGCCTTTGGCGACTTGTTCGGCGAGGTGTTTGGTGACATCTTCGGCGGCGCACGTCGCGGCGGAAAACAAGTCCTTCGTGGCGCGGACTTACGCTATGAACTTGAACTATCACTTGAGCAAGCTGTGTTCGGCTACAGCGCAGAAATCAGTGTGGCGACGCTCGCTGAATGCGAGTCGTGCACCGGCAGTGGTGCAGCTAAAGGGTCCACACCGACCCGCTGCACGACCTGCGCCGGTCAAGGACAGGTCCGCATGCAGCAAGGGTTCTTTGCCGTGCAGCAACCGTGTCCGCGGTGTAAAGGGCGTGGCGTGATGATCGAAAAGCCGTGTGATAGCTGTTACGGGCAAGGTCGCTTACGGCGGGCGCGTACATTGTCGGTGAAGGTGCCGGCAGGAGTGGACACAGGGGATCGCATTCGGCTGTCGGGTGAGGGTGAAGCGGGGCGTAATGGTGGACCGGCGGGTGATCTTTATGTGGAAGTCGCGGTCCAGAAGCATGAAATTTTTGAACGCGAAGGGGCGGACTTGTCGTGCGAGGTGCCCGTTGCGTTCACGACCGCAGCTCTCGGCGGTGATATCGAAGTGCCGACCTTGAAGGGGCACGCGAATCTCAAGGTTCCAGCAGAAACTCAGTCGGGTCGTGTGTTTCGATTGCGCGAGCAGGGGGTGCGACCAGTGCGCGGCGGGGCGGTCGGGGATCTATATTGTCGGGTGGTGGTGGAGACTCCAGTGAGTCTGTCAGCCGCGCAGAAGGACTTGCTCAAGCAATTCGCGAGCACGCTCGACGGGCAACGCCACACGCCGCGCCAAGAGTCGTGGCTTGCTGGTGTTAAGCGGTTTTTTGAGTCGGGTCCTGTGAAATGAGTCGTCAGTATGCAATCAAACCAGTGCGGGTCGCGCTACTCGGCGCGTCGGGTCGGATGGGCAGATGTTTGTTATGCGCAATTCACGAGAGTACTGACTTTGAACTAGTGGGTGCGCAAGTCTCCCAAGGCAGTCCGGCGGTCGGGACTGATGCGAGTGCGCTTGCCGGTGTGGATCGTGATTTTGGGGTGCGAGTGTGTGCGCAGTACGATGTGGCACTAGAGCATGCCGACGTTGTGCTTGATTTTAGCGTGGCTCAAGCAACACCGTTCCATATTAAGGCGTGCGTTGAGCGTGGGCTTGCACTCGTTGTGGGAACGACCGGCCTTGGCGCGGGCACCATTGAGCAGATCGCGCAAGCTGCGCAGCAAATCCCCGTGCTGCTTGCAGCTAACACAAGTCTCGGTGTCAACGTGCTGCTTGCCCTCATTGAGCAGGCGGCACGTGCGTTGCCGCCCGAATACGACATTGAGATTTTGGATATGCATCACCGCTATAAGGTCGACGCACCCTCTGGGACGGCGCTTGCCTTAGGAGCTGCGGCGGCGGCGGGACGCGGTCGGTCGTTGAGTGAATTAAGCGACGGCATTCGCGGTGCACAAACTGGTGCGCGTGCACCGGGGTCCATTGGTTTTGCGGTGGTGCGTAGCGGCGATGTCGCGGGGGAGCACACGGTATACCTATCAGGTCCGGGTGAGCGACTGGAACTCACCCATCGCGCGCACGATCGCATGACGTTTGCGTATGGCGCTTTGCGCGCTGGCGCCTGGCTGCGCACACGCGCCGCAGGGCAGTATGCAATGGCCGATGTTCTCGGGTGACGAGTTATTGGGCGGGGCAGCGCCTTAGGGTTTCAGTCCATACACCGTCAACTGAGCTTTGCCGGCAACATAGACGTGGCCGTTTGCAATAACCGGAGACACAAACTTGATCGCATTGCCCGCGGTGTCTGTGCTGAGCGTGGCACTTGAATACAGCGCGGTGCCCAAGCTCGTGGCGTTGTAGGCACGCAGTATGGCGGGGCCCAAGCCGACGCTTGCGCTATAGCTACCGGTCCCATTGGCATTGTTATCTAATACCCACACGAGGCCGTTGCCGCCCGGAGACGCAGAGATTGCAGGGGTTGGGCTTGGGTACTGGTAGGTGTCAGCGGTTGCGTAGGATGAGCTGGCGTAATTGATGGTCAAGCCACTATAGGTATATGTGTTGGCGCTGACCCCAAACAGACCCGCCGTCAGCGGGAATGCCATGACAGGCCCAGCCCTGCGACCAAAATAGACGGTACCTTGGTAGTACGCAGGCGATGAAAAGACACTCACGGACCCTGCGGTCACGCCTGGCAGCGCGAGTAACTGCAAGACTTTATCGGGTGAATTGAGTACGCCCATCGTGTCGCCGGAGGACGTCGTTCGATCAATCAAGTAGAGGTGGCCCTGCTTATCCCCGCCCACGAGGGTATTTGGGTGTGCCGTGGGGCCTGTACTGTCCGGCAGCACCATCACGCCAGCCGAAGAGATATCAAAATCTGAGTTACTCCATCCCGACCACTTCGATGGAGTGTAAAAATCAGTGATCCCCATACTGGTTGGGTCGAGTTTTAAAAAGCTCATCGAGAAGTCGTCGGTGGCGGGACCGGGTAAGGTGCTGGCGCTGTCGTTAAACGTACCATTACCCGTTGAAAAATAAAGATAGCCACTCGCATCCAGTGCTGGGGCCGCTCCGCTCATCCAGATTCCGCCTTGGGAACCGCTGGGTGTGCTGTTAAAGATGGCGGACTGTACCAGCGGGGTTGCGCTGCCAACGCCAGTGTATTTCATGACCCAGCCATGATACGCACCATAGTCGCCGTGCGACGCAAAGCCAACGTACACGTCGCCCTGCCGGCTCAGAGCAAGGCCGGGTCGTTGCAAATGAATCTGTGACACAAATGTCACGGTGCCGTTGGTACCGATCACGGAACCGCCGAGTATTGCTGCGGGAACTTTATCGGTACCAGTCGCTAAATCGAGAGCATGTAAGCGCTGCACGTAGGTATAGGGGCTCGCACCTTCGCGTATTTTACCGACCACGTAGAGCACATTTTGCGCACGATCAATGACGGGCGTTCCGGTGATGCCGACCTCGACGAGGATGTCTTGGGCGTTGGTATCGGCCGCCGGCATTGTTGTGACGTTGGTGCCGAGAAAGCTTGTTTTCCAGTAGGGTGTGCAGTTGCCGTTATCGGCATCGAAGGCGTAGACCGAGTCGTGCTCGGTTGCGATCAGTACGACGTTGTGGGTCCCGCCGCCGATGACAAGCCCCGCGACATACAGCGGTTGGGCATACACCTCCCCATCGACCGCGCAGGACCAGCGTTTTCCAAAATTGCCACCAACAATCGTGCTCGGTGTTAGCGCATATTCCTGCAGATTCAGGCCGGTGCGCGCCGCATCGTTGTGCCAGGTATACACGCCGCTTAAATCAGTGACGGCGACCGTGGCATTAGCGGTATCGGTACCGCTGGTCGCGGTGACAGTGTAGACGCCCGGTGTCGCGGGTGGCGTGTACAGGCCATTGTTATCAACCGTGCCGCCACTGGCGCTCCAAGAGGCAGCAGGGCCACTCCCGTTGATCAGTGCACTGAACTGTTGTGTTTGCGTTAAGGTTAAGGCGGCGTTGCGTGGACTGACCGTAATTGGGGCACTTTGATTGGCGCAAGTGACTGCAACATTGGTGACATTGGCAGCGGTTGTGCCAGAGCCGTTGGTGACAGCGCAGGTCTGACCCGTAGGTTGTGTCCTGACAGTGACGGCGTATGAACTGCCGTAGGCGATCTTGGTGCTAAAAGTGAAGCCAGTTGTTGGGTTGGTAATAACGGTCGAGTTGGTGAGGTTATTCTGCAGAGTGACGGATTTGCCGGAGCTAAGACCTGTCACGGTGCCACCAATGGAGTAGGTGTTGGTGGTGCAGTTGATGGTCACGTTCGTGACATTCGAGCTGGCAACGTGACCGGACCCATTGCTCACGGCGCAGGTTTGGCCACTGGGTTGAGTGCTGACGCTGACGGCGTATGCACTGCCGGAGGCAATCTTGGTGCTGAAAGTAAAGCTAGCGGTCGGATTGTTGATAACGGTCGAGTTGGTGCCGTTATTTTTTAAGGTCACCGATTTGCCGGACGCCAGTCCTGTGACAGTTCCGCCGATGGAGTAGGAAGCGGCGCTTGCGGTTGAAGCGTGCGCGAGCAACCAAAGGCTAAAACCGATAGCCCAGAGGCTCCGAGAACCGACGAAGTGCGCTCGGCTAAACAATCTTTTCATTGCGTTCATCTCATTCATTTATTTCAGTTTTACAGCATTGATTGCCGCTGCTTTTTAACGCGCATCGCACGATAGCAAGACCTAGGGTTCTGTGTAGTCACATTTGACATAAGCGTTTTGTTTTTTCTCTTGAGGGACTGTTCGGCAACGGTTCGCGATCCCTTGCCAAAATGACCTATCACCGGGCTTCGAAAAAACTTTAGGTGCTGAGTCGGAAAGTAGAGCGCTTGGGCATTGCAGCCCTGAATCGCATGGACAGAGCAGGGCTGTTTCACGTAAAATTCCACTCCGGTTGCGATGAAGGCATCACCTGAAGCGGGTGGAGACTTAAATGTGGCTCCTTTCGCTTACGTTTATCTGGAGCCTGCAGACCGGGCCCTGCCCGCCCCGCGCGGGGGTGGCGATCGGTCACGCTGGTGGCAAACCGTCGTATTCGCTGCTGGAGACCTGAATTGACTATACCTGCAGTGCTTGCCCTGGGAGACGGGACGGTCTTTTGGGGTGCATCCATCGGCGCGCCCGGCGTTACCACCGGTGAGGTAGTATTTAATACGGCGATGACGGGCTATCAGGAAATCCTGTCCGACCCGTCTTATATGCGCCAGATTGTCACCCTGACCTATCCGCACATCGGTAACTACGGCACGACTCCTGAGGATTTGGAGTCGGCCGGCGTTCATGCTGCAGGGTTGGTTATCCGCGATTTGCCGTTGGTGCACAGTAATTGGCGCGCCACGGAGTCGCTGGAGAGCTTTTTAGTGCGCGCCAAGGTCGTCGCGATTGCAGGCATAGACACTCGGCAGCTTACGCGACACTTACGCGAGCACGGAGCGCAGTCCGGTTGCATTATGGCTGGCATGGAGGTCACTGCGGAGGCGGCGCTCATCAAGGCACGCGCATTTACAGGTCTTAAAGGAATGGATCTGGCGCAAGTCGTCAGTACGACTGAAGTCTACCAATGGAATGATGGTTCAAACTGGGATGGGGCGCGTGACAATGCAGCGCAGCCTCCGCACCGTTTGCATGTTGTTGCCTATGATTTCGGCATCAAGCGCAATATCTTACGCTTGCTTGCTGATCATGGTTGTAGCGTCACCGTGGTGCCGGCACGCACCAGTGCAAGTGCGGTGCTCGCCATGCATCCGGACGGTATTTTCTTGTCCAATGGCCCCGGCGATCCTGAGCCGTGCGACTACGCGATTGCTGCAATCAAGGGGTTTTTAAAGACCGATATTCCTATTTTCGGTATTTGCCTTGGTCATCAGCTGCTCGGGCTTAGTTTGGGTGCACGTACGCTGAAAATGAAATTCGGCCACCATGGCGCGAACCACCCAGTGCAGGACATCGACACGCGGCGGGTTTATATCACGAGTCAAAATCATGGCTTCGCGGTTGATGAGGCAACCTTGCCAGCGCACGTGCGTGCAACACACCGTTCACTCTTTGACGGCTCGTTACAAGGGATTGAGGTGCCAAATCAGCCGGCGTTTAGTTTCCAAGGCCACCCGGAAGCAAGTCCTGGGCCGCACGATATTGCCCCTTTGTTTAGCCGTTTTGTGCTCGAAATGGTGACGCGCATCCGCCGAAAAATCGCTGTGCGCGATGGTGTCGTACCAACGGGCAGCGCTGGCGCCACAGATACTACGGGAGCACCGTAATGCCTAAGCGCAGTGATATTCAATCGGTACTGATTATCGGGGCAGGGCCTATCATCATCGGGCAGGCCTGTGAGTTTGATTACTCTGGCGCGCAAGCGTGTAAGTCTCTGCGAGAGGAAGGCTATCGCGTCATCTTGGTGAATTCGAATCCCGCCACAATCATGACCGATCCTGAGATGGCAGACGCGGTTTACATAGAGCCGGTGCACTGGCGGACTGTTGCCAGCGTCATTGAGAAGGAACGGCCCGATGCCTTGTTACCAACGATGGGTGGGCAGACCGCACTCAATTGTGCGCTCGACTTGGTGCGCGAAGGGGTGCTCGAGAAATTCAAAGTAGAACTAATTGGCGCTTCGCGTGATGCCATTGACATGGCCGAGGATCGCGAGCAGTTTCGAAATGCCATGCGAGAGATCGGCCTTGAGACGCCGCGCGCGCGCATCGCGCACAGCGTGGATGAGGCGCTTGCCGTTCAGGCAGAGATTGGATACCCAACCGTCATTCGACCGTCGTTTACGCTCGGCGGTAGCGGTGGCGGCATCGCCTACAATAAAGAAGAATTTGAAGCAATTGTTGGGCGTGGCTTGGATGCATCGCCAACGAGCGAAGTACTGCTCGAAGAATCAGTACTCGGGTGGAAAGAGTTTGAGATGGAGGTTGTGCGCGACTCTGCTGACAACTGCATCATCATTTGTGCAATTGAAAACCTTGATCCTATGGGCGTGCATACGGGCGACTCCATTACTGTTGCCCCCGCACAAACCCTGACGGATAAAGAGTATCAACGACTGCGTGATGCCTCCATTGCGGTGTTGCGTAAGATCGGTGTTGACACGGGCGGCTCAAATGTCCAGTTCGCGATCAATCCAAAAGATGGTCGTGTTTTTGTGATCGAGATGAATCCGCGCGTATCGCGCTCCTCGGCGCTCGCCTCGAAGGCCACAGGCTTTCCAATCGCCAAAGTCGCTGCAAAACTCGCCGTGGGCTATACGCTCGATGAGCTTAAGAACGACATTACCGGCGGTGCCACACCCGTCTCGTTTGAGCCTGCGATCGACTACGTGGTGACAAAAATCCCGCGTTTCACTTTTGAGAAATTTCCAGGCGCAAACACACGGCTCACAACGCAAATGAAGTCGGTCGGCGAGGTGATGGCAATTGGCCGCACCTTCCAAGAGTCGCTGCAAAAGGCGTTGAGAAGCTTAGAGACGGGCCTCGCGGGGCTCGATGAGATATTAAGTCTGCCGTTGAATGACGAGGCGGAGTCCACGCTCAGTCATGAGTTGCGCCATCCCAGCGGTCAGCGTCTGCTATACGTGGCGGACGCGTTCCGTGCGGGGTGGAGTTTGGCACGAGTGCAGGAGCACAGCGCGATTGATCCTTGGTTTTTAGTACAGATCGAGGACTTGGTGCGCGAGGAGGCGGTAGTACGCGCTGGCGGGTTCGCTGCGCTTGATCGCGCGCGGCTACGAACTCTAAAGCGCAAGGGGTTTTCAGACGCGCGACTGGCGCGGCTGGTTTCAATGCGCGAAGCGCTACTGCGTGCGCATCGGCATAAGCTGAAGTTATTCCCGGTTTACAAGCGGGTCGATACCTGTGCAGCAGAGTTTGCAACAGGGACCGCTTACCTGTACTCAACCTATGAGGATGAGTGTGAAGCGCTTCCGACTAACAACCGCAAAATCATGATTCTTGGTGGTGGCCCGAATCGGATTGGCCAGGGCATCGAGTTCGATTATTGCTGCGTGCATGCAGCGCTGGCGCTGCGTGAGGATGGTTTTGAGACCATCATGGTTAACTGCAACCCTGAGACGGTGTCCACTGACTACGACACCTCCAATCGGTTGTACTTTGAGCCACTGACCTTTGAAGATGTCATGGAGATTATTGCAAAAGAGCAGCCCGAGGGCGTCATCGTGCAGTATGGGGGTCAGACCCCGCTGAAGCTCTCGCGGTTACTGGAAGCGGCCGGTGCCCCGATTATCGGCACATCGCCGGACGCGATCGATATGGCAGAAGATCGCGAGCGCTTTCAGCAACTGATCATGGATCTTGGCTTAAGACAGCCGGCCAATGCCACCGCGCGCACCGAGGCCCAAGCGGTCGAGCTTGCCGAGCGAGTGGGTTATCCGTTGGTTGTACGACCATCCTATGTGCTGGGTGGGCGCGCGATGGAGGTCGTCTTTAGCGTCGATGATCTAACGACGTATATGACCGAAGCCGTGCAAGTGTCGAACAATAGCCCGGTCTTGCTCGACCGATTTTTAGACCTCGCGACGGAGGTGGACGTCGATGCGATCTGCGATGGTACCGATGTATTGATTGGCGGCATCATGGAGCATATCGAGCAAGCAGGCGTGCACTCGGGCGACTCCTCGTGTTCCCTGCCGCCGTACTCGCTGTCCGCGGAGGTGCAAGAGGAGCTCCGAGTACAGACACGACGAATGGCGTTGAGCCTAAAAGTAGTCGGCTTGATGAATGTGCAGTTTGCGATCCAAAACGGTGTTGTTTACGTGCTTGAGGTGAACCCGCGTGCGTCGCGTACGGTCCCGTTTGTGTCGAAAGCGACCGGCTATCAGTTGGCGAAAATCGCCGCGCGTGTCATGGTGGGTCAGGGCCTGCGAGCACAAGGCGCATTGACGGAGCGGGTACCCCATTATTTTTCTGTGAAAGAAGCGGTCTTTCCGTTTGCTAAGTTCCCGGAGGCAGATCCGATTTTGGGTCCGGAGATGAAGTCGACCGGTGAAGTGATGGGCACAGGCCGCACCTTCGGCGAGGCTTATGCAAAAGCTCAGCGCGGCTCTGGTGTTGAGTTACCACAGCGAGGAGTTTGTTTGCTGTCAGTGCGCGAGCGGGATAAGCCCGCGGCGGTTGAGCTAGCACGGGAGTTATTGGCGCGCGGCTTTGAGTTAATCGCCACCGCGGGCACGGCGCGCGCGCTACAGGCAGCGGGTCTTGGCTGTCGGGTGGCCTTGAAGGTGCGAGATGGGCGCCCGCATATTGTTGATATGATCAAGAATGATGAGATTCAGCTGATTGTGAATACCACTGAGGGCAAGCAGGCGGTACGCGAGTCGCGTTCTATCCGTCGTGAAGCGGTGGCTCGTAAGGTGACTTACTACACGACCTTGCCGGCTGCACGGGCGACCTGTGATGCGCTCGATCATGTCAGTGAGGTGGCAGTTAACCGTTTGCAAGATTTGCACAAGGAGTTGCGCTCGTGAGACGTTCCCCCATTACGGCCCGCGGTGCAGAGCGCATGCGAGCGGAGCTAAAACGGCTGAAAGCCGAAGATCGACCAACGGTTATTAAAGCGATTGCTGAGGCGCGTGGCCACGGCGATTTGTCTGAAAACGCTGAGTATCATGCAGCGCGCGAGCAGCAAAGTTTTATTGAAGGCCGAATCAACGAGATCGAAACGAAGTTGAGTAACGCCGAGATTATTGATGTGTCGAGCCTGCCGCAGACCGGTCGAGTGGTCTTTGGGGCGACTGTTGAACTTGAGGCGCAGCAAGGCGGCGCGCGAGCGCGTTATCACATTGTGGGTGAAGATGAAGCGGATATTCGTCAGGGTTTAATCGCAATCACCTCGCCGATCGCTCGTGCGCTGGTCGGTAAGGAGGAGGGTGATGTGGTGGATGTGCAGGCGCCGGGTGGCGTCCACAGTTATGAGATCGTTAAGGTAAGTTACGAGTGACTTTTCTACGCCGCTTAATACTGGCGGTATGGACGGGTGGGTTGCTGGCGGTTGGTGGTTTGGTGGCGCCCACGTTGTTCAGTGTTTTGACTGATCGAACGTTGGCGGGCCGTGTCGCGGCAGAGTTATTCACCCGGGTCACGCTGGTGAGTTTGGTGTTTGCGGTATGTCTTGCGTTCGCGACATTGATTTTTGACCGCAGTGATGGCGCTCGGCGGCGTGCTGTGTATACGATGCTGCCAGGAGTGTTGCTAGCGGGCAATGAGTACCTCGTGCGACCCACTTTGCAGCTTGTGCGTGCCGTTTCAGGTGGTAGCTCCGCCGTGTTTGCTGTGTGGCATAGCATTTCTGCCGGACTTTATATTGTCGCGAGCCTTGTCGTTTTGGGCTTGCTCATTGTGGAGTTGCGGCGCTGAGGGCGGCCGGTCTTGTGGTGTTTCGCCGTTGCAGGTTGTTTAGTCCGGGATAACGATACGGCTCGTGCCCTTGGTGTTCGGCCGAAACAGCAACGCCACATTGCCTATGCGCTGCACGAGCGTCGCCGTTGTCCGGGTGGTGAGGGCAGTCAGAGCGAGATCGCGCGCCTCGCGCTCTCCAACGCGCGCTTTGACTTTGACGAGTTCGTGGTCCGTCAGCGCGCGGTCCATTTCTGCGACCACCGCATCGGTGAGGCCGGCGTTGCCGAGCGTTACGATGGGGTGTAGCGCGTGACCGATGCGGCGTAGGTATTTTTTTTGTCGTTCGTTCAGTGTCATCCTTTCATTATAAGCGATCCGCGGCGCGGCGCGCAGACCCAGCGGTGGCAGTGGCTAGGTAGAAGTCGTGGCGAAACGTAGCAAATCGAGTGAGCGTTGGCTCAAAGAGCATGTCGCGGATGCGTACGTGCAGCGCGCCCATAAGCAAGGGGCTCGTTCGCGTGCGTTTTTTAAGCTGGAGGAGCTCGATGCTGCGGAGCGGCTTGTTCGGCCAGGGATGGTGATCGTCGATCTGGGTGCAGCGCCGGGCGGCTGGAGTCAATATGCAGCTAAAGTATTGAATGGTAAAGGTTTTATTGTTGCAATTGACCTGCTGCCTATGGATCCGATTGTGGGAGTTGAGTTTATTCAGGGCGATTTTCGGGAGCCTGAGGCCTTACAAAGCTTACAAAACATTTTGGCTGGGCGGCCCGTAGACCTTGTGATGTCCGACATGGCCCCCAACATGAGCGGAATAGACGCGGTGGATCAGCCCCGCGCGTTGTACTTAGCGGAGCTGAGTCTCGAATTTAGTCGCGAAGTACTGAAGCCTGGGGGGGTGCTGCTCGCTAAAATGTTTCAAGGCGCGGGCTTTGATGACTATTTAGAGATAGCGCGCAAAGAGTTTGCCAAGGTTCGGATGAAGAAGCCGCCCGCGTCGCGGGCGCGCAGCGCTGAGATGTATCTGCTGGCGACGGGCCGGCGGATACTGTAAGTTGCTGTAAACAGACACGATGATGCACCGGCAGGAGCGCGCGCTTTGAACGATTTGACCAAGAACATCCTTTTGTGGGTTGTCATAGCCGCCGTGTTACTGGCGGTGTTCTCCAACTTTGGCAACAAGACGGCGGCGACTGCTGAGATTCAGTACTCGCAGTTTTTGGCGGAGGTTGAAAGCAACACGATCCACACCGCGCAGATTAAAGGTGAGTCGATCAGTGGCACGCGTGCGAGCGGCGAGCAGTACGTCACGTACAGCCCTGAGACAGACAACACAGAGCTGATCACCTTTCTGAAAAAACACAACGTGGTCTTTGGTGCTGCGGCACCTGAGCGTCAGTCTTTTCTGATGCAGTTATTTGTGTCGTCTTTTCCGGTGATGTTGCTCATTGGTGTATGGGTTTATTTCATGCGGCAAATGCAAGGCGGCGCGGGTGGACGCGGTGCTATGAGCTTCGGCAAGAGCCGCGCGCGTCTGTTAAACGAAGATCAAGTGAGTGTCACCTTCGCCGATGTGGCTGGTGTCGAGGAAGCCAAGGAAGAAGTAAAAGAGATTGTTGATTTCCTAAAAGATCCGGCAAAGTTTCAAAAGCTCGGCGGAAAGATTCCCAAGGGTGTGTTGATGGTCGGTAATCCGGGTACAGGCAAAACTTTGCTGGCCCGTGCGATTGCGGGCGAGGCAAAAGTGCCCTTTTTTACGATCTCTGGGTCTGATTTTGTGGAGATGTTTGTCGGTGTCGGCGCGTCGCGCGTGCGCGATATGTTTGAGCAGGCAAAAAAGCATGCGCCCTGCATCATTTTCATTGACGAGATTGATGCAGTCGGTCGGCATCGCGGTGCGGGCCTAGGCGGCGGGCACGATGAGCGCGAGCAGACGCTTAATCAATTACTTGTTGAAATGGACGGCTTTGAGGGCAATGAAGGCATTATTGTCATTGCGGCCACGAATCGTCCGGATGTGCTTGATCCGGCGCTGCTGCGGCCGGGCCGCTTTGATCGTCAGGTGGTGGTGCCTTTGCCAGACGTACGAGGCCGCGAGCAGATTCTAAAAGTGCATATGCGCAAGGTGCCGGTTGCGGACGATGTGAAACCATCGTTAATTGCACGTGGTACGCCCGGGTTTTCTGGTGCGGACCTCGCGAATCTTGTGAATGAGGCAGCTTTATTTGCCGCACGCGGCAACAGGCGTGTGGTGTCGATGGAGGAGTTTGAGCGCGCCAAGGACAAAATCATGATGGGCGCGGAGCGCCGCTCAATGGTCATGACAGAGGCGGAAAAAAGCCTCACGGCGTATCACGAAGCGGGACATGCAATTGTGGGCTTGACGGTGCCCGAGCATGACCCTGTTTATAAGGTAACGATTATTCCCCGTGGTCGCGCACTGGGCGTCACGATGTTCCTGCCTGAGCAGGACCGCTACAGTCTATCGAAGCGTCGACTGGAGAGCAGCATTGCGACCCTGTACGGCGGTCGCGTCGCGGAAGAGCTCGTTTTTGGGAAGGATGCCATCACGACGGGCGCGTCGAACGATATAGAGCGGGCGACCGAGTTAGCCCGCAATATGGTCACGAAGTGGGGCCTGTCCGATCGCTTAGGTCCACAGACCTATAGCGAGGATCAGGGCGAGGTGTTCCTTGGACGCAGCGTGACCCAGCATAAGCAGGTGTCGGACGTGACCGCGCATGTCATTGATGAGGAAGTACGTAACGTCATCGATTCGAACTATGCGCGCGCGAAGACAATCTTGGAGACGCATCTGGCGCAGCTGCACAAGATGGCTGAGGCTTTGATTCGGTATGAGACCATCGATGAAAGTCAAATTCGCGACATCATGGCCGGCCGCGAGCCCAAATCACCTGCGGATTGGGAGGACCTGTCCCAGTCACCACCACCGGGGGCGCCGCCGGTCAGTGCGGATGCCAGCACAAATCTAGGCGTTGTGCCGCCGGCGCCAGCTGGGCAGCACTGAGGCGCCATTGACGCTCAGCGCCAGCGTGCGGTGCCGTGACAGAGTCATTGCGCTCGAGCGGCCGGTGGTCATGGGCGTGTTGAATGTCACGCCGGATTCGTTTTCAGATGGTGGCCACTACTTGGATCCGCTCAATGCGCTGCGGCAGGCACGCGCCATGGTCGCGGATGGGGCCATCATTATTGATGTGGGTGGTGAGTCAACGCGCCCGGGGAGCGAAGTGCCCTCTCTTGAAACGGAGCTTGCGCGCGTCGTTCCCGTGGTGCAACTCCTCGCGACTGAATTGGATGTGGCGATTTCGGTTGATACTAGTCGTGCTGAGGTGATTGAAGCTGCTGTTGCGGCTGGCGCCGTACTCATCAATGACGTGCGTGGGCTTAGCGATCCTGCAGCGCTTGCGGCAGCTGCGCGTTTAGATGTTGGCGTTTGCGTCATGCACATGCAAGGGCAGCCCAGCACCATGCAAACGGCTCCAACCTACACCGACGTCGTGGGGGAAGTGCGCGCTTGGCTACAAGCGCGCTTGCACAGCTGCGTGCAGGCGGGTATCGGCGTAGATGCGCTGCTGGTCGATCCTGGTTTTGGGTTTGGCAAGACGCTAGAGCATAATTTGGCGCTATTAAACGCACTCGAAGAGTTTGCGTTGCTTGGCGTGCCACTACTTGTTGGGCTGTCGCGTAAATCGATTGCTGGTACTTTGACTGGGCGTGCGGTGGCGGATCGTCTTGCCGGTAGCGTCGCGCTCGCCGCCTTGGCTGTGAGTCGTGGTGCTAGCATCGTCCGGGCACACGATGTGGGTCCAACGGTGGATGCGATTAAAATCGGGACTGCAGCGCGCCGGGCGCGATGGAGCCAGTGATGACACGACGGTATTTTGGCACGGATGGAATTCGCGGCAGGGTGGGTATGGCGCCCATGACGGTTGACTTTGCGGTGCGCCTCGCGAGTGCTGCGGCGCGGGTGCTCGCGCCGAACGGTGGCGCTGTCTTGATCGGTAAGGACACGCGACTGTCAGGCTATTTATTTGAGTCGGCGCTCGAAGCGGGTTTTGTCGCCGCAGGCGTTGATGTGTATTTGACCGGGCCTTTGCCGACTCCGGGTGTTGCTTTTATGGCGCAGCGCTTTGGCTGTAACTTCGGTGTTGTTATTTCCGCGTCGCACAATCTGTTTGAAGACAATGGCATTAAGTTTTTCGATGCGGCAGGCGGCAAGCTGTCAGATTTGCTCGAGGCGCAGATCGAGCAGTTAATTGACGAGCCGCCCGTGACTGTGTCCTCGCAGCGTTTGGGGCGTGCGCTGCGGGTTGATCGGTCGCGGGCGGACTACCAGGAATTTTGTATCGGCACACTGCCGATCGGTGTCGATTTAAAAGGCCTTAAAATCGTTATCGACTGTGCCAATGGGGCCGCTTATAAAGTGGCGCCGCGGGTATTGGCGGATCTGGGCGCCGAAATTGTTCCGATTGGTTGCTCACCGAATGGTCGCAATATCAACGCCGGTTGTGGCTCGACTGAGCCGAAGTTGCTGCAGTTGACTGTGCCGGGTGTTCGGGCGGACGTTGGGATCGCGCTTGATGGTGATGGGGACCGTGTTGTGATGGTGGACCATCTCGGGCGGGTGGTGGATGGCGATCAGTTGCTGTACTTGATCGCGCGTGGCCGACACGCCGAGGGCACGCTGCGCGGTCCGGTGGTCGGTACGGTGATGACGAACCTTGGGCTTGAACGCGCCTTTGAGCGCTTAGGCATCGAATTTCGGCGCGCTGCAGTGGGTGATCGCCACGTGCTTGATATGTTACGTGACAGCGGCGGTATGTTGGGTGGTGAGTCGTCTGGCCACATCTTGTGCCTCGATAAAGCAACGACGGGGGATGGCTTGGTCAGTGCGCTACAGGTGCTGGCTGTGATGCGCGCGATGGGCGCGAAACTGGCCGAGCTCGTGGCGCAATTGCAGCTGTATCCGCAGATCATGATTAATGTGCCGGTGAACGCGCCCGTGGACGTGGAGCGCAATGCGGCGATTCAGCAGGCGATAGCTGCCGCCGAGATCCGCTTTGCGGGCCAAGGTCGCGTCATCGTGCGCGCCTCGGGTACGGAGGCTGTGGTGCGCGTCATGGTTGAGGCGCGGGAGGCAACGCTCGCGCGGACCGAGGCGCAAGTGCTCGCCCAAGTTGTAAAAGCTGAAGCCGGAGCTGAGTAAATCGTTGATTTATTGAGGCTTGGCGGGTATCCTCGCGCGCCTTTCATAGGATGACCCTCATGCGCCGACCACTGGTCGCCGGTAATTGGAAGATGCACGGGTCCCGTGCTGAAAATGCTCGTTTGATCGAGGCATTAATCGAGGCGAATGGGGCGAGTGCGGGTGAGGTGTTGGTGTGCCCACCTTCGGTGTATCTGTGGGAAATCGCTCGTTTGATTAAAGACGAGGGTGTGCTCCTCGGTGCCCAGAACGTGTGTGCTGAGACGCATCCCGGGGCTTTTACCGGCGAAGTGTCCGCGATCATGCTGGCTGATGTTGGGGCCAGCTATGTGCTTGTTGGTCATTCTGAGCGGCGCGCGTCGTATGGTGAGACGGACGCGCTGGTCGCCCGTAAGTTCGTGGCGACGCAGGCGGCTTTTCTCACGCCGATTCTATGTGTTGGCGAGACGCTCGCGGAGCGCGAGCAGGGACTGACCGAGGTCGTGATTGCGCGCCAGCTCGATGCGGTGCTGACGGTCGCAGGTATTCGGGCTTTTCGGCGTGCTGTCGTGGCTTACGAGCCAGTTTGGGCAATTGGAACTGGGAAAAACGCGTCGCCTGAGCAGGCGGAGACAGTGCATGCGTTCATCCGTGACCGGATCGCGTCGCAAGATGCTACAATCGCGGCCGCGTTACGGCTGCTGTATGGCGGCAGCGTCAAGGCAGCCAACGCGGGCGAGATCTTTGCGCAGCCGAACGTGGATGGTGGTCTGGTCGGGGGTGCGTCACTCAAGGCCGATGAATTTTTAAGGATATGCGCGGCGTCCGTCTAGTGGATGCATGTAGTGGGATTTATGTTGCAACAACTCTTTTTGGTTATTCATCTGCTGCTATCGGCGTCGATAATCGCGCTCGTGCTGTTGCAGCGAGGCAAGGGTGCCGATGCGGGGGCCGGTTTCGGGTCCGGTGCCTCGGGCACAGTCTTTGGCGCGCGTGGCTCGTCCACGTTTTTCTCAAAGATGACTGCGATCATGGCCACGGGGTTTTTTATCTCCAGTCTGTCGTTGGCTTTCATGGCAAGCCACCGCGGTCCGGCGACGAGTGTTTCTAGGAGTCTCATGGATCATGTGGCGCCGGCCGTGAAGCCTGCGCCTGTGACCACTGGCGGCGCAACGACGACGACTCCGGTACCGACCGAGTCGACCGAGTCGACCGATTTGCCCGCAGTAAGCCCGGCGACGCCTGCGCCTGGCACACCGGTCAAACAGTAAGGCGCACACACAGTTAGGGTTTGTATTGCCGGCGTGGCGGAATTGGTAGACGCACTAGCTTGAGGTGCTAGCACCGTAAGGTGTGCCGGTTCGAGTCCGGCCGTCGGCACCAACCTTAAAGTTGTGAATGTGTGGCAAGGAGGACGTACCGCACCGAAGCACGGTACGGCGCACAGGACACTGGCGTGCGTCAAGCACAATTGTTGTGCTCAGCAAAGTGACATAAGCCCTGCAACGTGGCTAAAATAGCGCGCTGGAAGCAGCCCTTGATCCATTGGCTTTGGGTTACATCGCGATGCTCGCAAACTATCTGCCAGTCTTAATATTTTTGCTCGTGGCAGGCGGCTTCGGTGCGCTGCTGATCGTGCTCGGCTTCGTGCTTGGGCCCAGTAAGCCCGACAGCGAGAAGCTCTCGCCCTACGAGTGTGGCTTTGAGGCCTTTGAAGACTCGCGCATCAAATTTGATGTGCGTTATTACTTGGTCGCCATTTTATTTATTTTGTTTGATCTTGAAATAGCCTTCTTGTTTCCTTGGGCCGTGTCGCTGCACGCGATCGGCCGTCCTGGAATCCTCTCGATGGTCGTGTTTCTTACCATCTTGTTGGTCGGATTCATTTACGAGTGGAAGAAAGGGGCGCTTGAATGGGACTAGTGGCCGAGGTTGAGGCGGGATTGGAGCAAAAGGGCTTCGTCACCGCGCGACTGGATGATTTGATGAACTGGGCTCGGACCGGTTCGCTGTGGCCAATGACGTTTGGTCTTGCCTGCTGTGCAGTTGAAATGATGCACGCGGGCGCTGCACGCTATGACTTAGACCGTTTTGGTGTCGTGTTCAGGCCGAGCCCACGTCAGGCGGACGTCATGATTGTGGCAGGTACGCTCGTGAACAAGATGGCGCCTGCGTTACGCAAGGTCTATGACCAGATGTCCGAGCCGCGCTGGGTCATTTCCATGGGTTCGTGTGCGAACGGCGGTGGCTACTATCATTATTCTTACTCCGTCGTTCGTGGCTGTGACCGCATCGTGCCGGTGGACGTGTATGTCCCCGGATGCCCGCCATCGGCTGAGGCATTGATGTACGGTATTTTGCAGTTACAGAAAAAAATTCGGCGTACGAGCACCATCGCCCGATGAGCGCGGCTCCCGCCTATCTGCTGGACTTAGCAGCGCGCCTGAGTGCGCGTTTTGGTGAGCGCTTAGCTCCGCTTGCAGCGCTTCCCGATGAGTTGACCTTTGAGGTGCAAAGCGCAGAGCTCACTGGCGTGTGTACGGTGCTGCGCGATGAGTTCCAGTTTGAGATGCTCGTTGATCTATCGGGCATCGATTATCTGCACTACGGCCTTGAAGAGTGGCAAACCAACAGCGCGACCAGTCGTGGCTTTGGGCGAGCAACGCCTGCGCACGCGGCGGTCGATACCGCTCCGGTGGCGGCAGGGCGCTTTGCCGTGGTCTATCACTTGCTGTCGATTGAGCACAACCTGCGCGTACGATTGCGGGCGTACTGTGAGGCAGGCGATGTGCCCATGATAGATTCGGTCGTGGATGTGTGGCCTGGCGCGAATTGGTACGAGCGCGAGGTCTTTGATTTGTTTGGTGTGTACTTTCGGGGTCATCCAGACTTGCGACGGATCTTAACGGACTACGGCTTTGTTGGATTTCCGTTCCGTAAGGATTTTCCGCTGTCCGGTCATGTCGAGGTGCGCTATGACCCGGATAAGGGTCGCGTTGTGTATCAGCCGGTTAGCATTGAGCCGCGCACTCTGGTGCCGCGCGTGATTCGCGATGATCAGCGCTACGATCCATTACTGACGAGTGCCCCTGCTGTCGTAGGAAAATCCGATGCCTGAGGTCCGTAATTTCACTCTCAATTTTGGACCGCAGCATCCGGCCGCGCACGGCGTCTTGCGTCTTGTGCTTGAGCTTGATGGTGAGGTCGTGCAGAAGGCCGACCCCCACATTGGGCTGTTGCATCGCGGCACTGAAAAGCTTGCGGAGTCCAAGCCCTTTAACCAAAGCATTGGTTATATGGATCGGCTGGACTACGTGTCCATGATGTGTAACGAGCATGCCTATGTGATGGCGATCGAGAAATTACTCGGCGTCACTGTGCCCTTGCGCGCGCAATACATACGCGTCATGTTCGATGAGATCACGCGCGTATTGAATCACTTGATGTGGCTCGGGGCTCATGGCCTTGATATCGGTGCGATGACGGTTTTCTTGTATTGCTTCCGTGAGCGGGAAGACTTGATGGACTGTTATGAAGCGGTCTCGGGTACGCGCATGCACGCAACGTACTACCGTCCGGGTGGCGTGTATCGGGATTTGCCTGACACGATGCCGATCTATCAGCCATCAAAGTTTCGGTCACGCAAAGAAATCGATCGCTTGAATGCCGCCCGTGCGGGTAGTTTGCTCGCTTTCATTGAAGACTTCACCAAGCGGTTTCCGGCCTGCGTTGATGAGTACGAAACACTGTTGACCGACAATCGGATCTGGAAGCAGCGTACTGTCAATATCGGTGTGCTGTCGCCCGAGCGTGCTAAGGCGTTGTCTCTGACGGGGCCCGTGCTCAGAGGCTCAGGTGTGGTCTGGGACTTGCGCAAGCACCAGCCTTACGACGTGTATGATCGGATGGATTTCGATATTCCTGTGGGGGTTAATGGCGACTGCTATGACCGCTATTTGGTGCGTATCGAAGAGATGCGGCAATCCAATCGCATCATCCAACAGTGTATTGCGTGGCTGAAGGCCAATCCGGGTCCTGTGATGCTTGATGATCACAAGATTACGCCGCCGCGGCGCGTTGAGATGAAGAGCGACATGGAGTCGCTCATTCATCACTTTAAGTTGTTCACCGAAGGTTACACGGTCCCGAAAGGGGAAGCCTATGCCGCGGTCGAGGCGCCGAAGGGTGAATTTGGCGTGTGGCTGGTGTCCGACGGGGCGAACAAGCCGTATCGCTTGAAAGCACGTGCGCCAGGGTTTGCGCATCTGGCCGCGATGGACGAGATGGTGCGTGGTCACATGCTTGCTGACGTGGTCGCCGTCATTGGTACCCTCGATATTGTCTTCGGAGAGATTGATCGATGACAGACCATGCTCAGGAAAGTCATGTCCTTTCAGCGCACACACGGCACGAGATTGACCTGTGGGTGGCTAAGTTTCCGGCTGATCGCAAGCGCTCAGCGGTGATCGCGGCATTGCGCGCCGCGCAGCACCAAAATCAGGGCTACTTGACCACCGAGTTGATGGATGGCGTCGCCGACTATTTGTCGTTGCCACCGATACAGGTCTATGAGGTGGCGAGTTTTTATTCCATGTTTGAGACGAAGCCGGTAGGTCGGCTGCATGTCTCGGTCTGCACCAATATTTCGTGCATGTTGCGTGGCTCTGACACGATCGTTGAGCATGTGGAGAAGAAGCTTGGCATCAAGACCGGCCAAAGCACGCCGGACGGCAAGTTCTATTTAAAGTGCGAGGAAGAGTGTTTGGCCGCGTGCAATAACGCGCCAATGATGATGATTGACCATGTGTACTACGAGAACTTAACGCCTGAGAAGGTTGATCAAGTGTTGGAAAGCCTGAAGTGAGTGCCGTCGTGTCACGTCCAATGAACCAAGTTGTGTTTGAAACCCTCCAGTATCCAGAGAGCTGGACGCTTGCTACGTACCGCAAAATCGGCGGTTACTCTGCTTGGGAGAAGATCTTAAAAGAGCAGACTCCGCCGCAGCAAATCATCGAGGAATTAAAAGCCGCCGGCCTGCGCGGCCGTGGTGGCGCGGGTTTTCCAACGGGAACGAAGTGGAGCTTCATGCCGCGCAATGCGCCTGGGCAGAAGTACGCTGTTTGCAATTCGGATGAGTCGGAACCGGGGACTTGCCACGACCGAGATATTTTGCGCTACAACCCGCATTCCATCATCGAAGGGATGGCCATTGGTGGCTACGTGATGGGTGCCACGGTGGGCTACAACTACATTCGCGGCGAGTTTTTAGCAGAACCCTTTCCGCGCTTTGATGGCGCGCTGAAAGAGGCCTATGCCGCTGGGCTCTTAGGTAAAAACGTATTAGGGTCTGGTGTGGATTTTGATCTGCACTCGGTTGCGGGTGCTGGGGCCTATATTTGCGGTGAGGAGACGGCGCTCCTTGAGTCGCTTGAGGGTAAGCAGGGTAAGCCGCGCTTTAAGCCGCCGTTTCCCGCGGGCTTTGGTCTGTATGGTCGACCCACCACCATCAACAACACGCAAAGCTTCGCGTCGGTACCAAGCATTTTGCGTAAGGGCGCGCCGTGGTTCGCGGCACTCGGCGTCGCCAATTCAGGCGGCACAGCGGTATTTTCTGTTTCAGGCCACGTCAACCGACCGGGTAATTACGAAGTTGGGCTCGGCATTCCTTTTGTTGAGTTGTTAAACGATTTGTGCGGTGGCCTGCGGCCAGGGCGAACCCTTAAGGCTGTGATTCCGGGGGGCTCGTCATGCCCTGTGGTGCCGGGCGCCACGATGCTTGAGTCGACCATGGACTATGACGGGATGAAAAAGGCCGGTTCATCACTCGGCACGGGAGCAGTCATCGTGATGGATGACACGACATGCATGGTGCGCGTGCTCGAGCGCTTGTCGCGTTTTTACGCAGCGGAGTCGTGTGGTCAGTGCACGCCATGCCGCGAAGGAACCGGCTGGATGAATCGATTGTTAAAACGCATGCTGGCCGGTCAGGGTAAACGCGCTGACTTGGATCTGCTGCTGGATGTGGCGAATCGCATTGAGGGTCATACGATCTGTGCGCTCGGTGATGCCGCTGCTTGGCCTGTGCAGAGTTTTTTAAAGCATTTTCGGCACGAATTTGAATACATGATCGATAACCCCGGACGCAGCATCGTGGATGCGTCGTCTGTGCGGGCGGCATAAGGTGGGGTTAGCAAGTCTATGAGCCAGGATGTGGTCAACCTTGAAGTCAATGGCGTTGCGGTGACGGGCCGCAAGGGCCAGATGATCATTCATGTCACGGACGCGACAGACAGCTACGTGCCACGGTTTTGCTATCACGAGAAATTGTCGGTGGCTGCAAATTGTCGCATGTGTCTGGTTGAGGTAGAGAAAGCCCCTAAACCATTGCCTGCCTGCGCCACTCCCATCAGTGAAGGTATGAAGGTTCATACCAAGTCGCCGAAAGCCATTGGTGCGCAAAAAGCCACCATGGAGTTTTTGCTCATCAATCACCCACTGGATTGTCCCATCTGTGATCAGGGCGGAGAGTGCGAGTTACAAGACTTAGCGATGGGCTTTGGTCGTGATGCGGCGCGATTTAATGAAGGCAAGCGCGTTGTCAAGGACAAGAACTTAGGTCCGTTGGTGTCGACCGACATGACTCGCTGCATACACTGTACGCGCTGCGTTCGTTTCACCTCCGAGATTGCCGGTATGCAGGAGCTTGGTACCACCGGCCGTGGCGAGAACTCAACCATTGGCACGTGGGTTGAGAAGAGTGTCGCGCACGAATTGTCGGGGAACATTATTGATCTGTGCCCAGTTGGCGCGCTGAACTCCAAGCCGTTTCGCTATCAGGGACGCTCGTGGGAAATGACCGAGCAGCCGTTGGTGTCGCCGCATGACGCTGTGGGTAGCAACATGAATGCGCATGTGCGACGTGGTCGGCTGATGCGCGTGGTCCCGCGTGTCAACGAGGACGTCAACGAGAACTGGATCGCGGATCGCGATCGTTTTTCTTACGAAGGCATCTATGCGGATGATCGGGCCTTGACGCCGCTCGTGCGCCGCAACGGTGAGCTGGTGCCAGTGGATTGGCAGACGGCGTTGGAAGCTGCAGCGGACGGTCTGCGTGAGGTGCTCGCGCGCGACGGCGCAAGTCAAGTGGGTGTGCTCAGTTTGCCAAGCGCGACGCTTGAGGAGTGTTGGCTGTTGAGTCGTCTCGCGCGCGGTCTTGGTATTTTGAATTTGGATTACCGGCTGCGCCGTCCGGATACACGCGATCAGGCCGCAGATCCCGTCTACCCGAGCCTCGGTATGGCGCTCGCGGCAGTGGATAGCCTGGATGCAGTCTTGATTGTGGGTTCGGACCTGCGCAGTGAGGCGCCGCTCTTGGCGCATCGGGTGCGCACCGCTGCGGTGCGTAACGGCGCGCGCATAGGTTCGGTGAATCCGGCCGAGTTTCCGCTACTGTTCCCAGTTGCCGGCGCCTTGACAGTGGCTGCAGGGGCGATGGTGGCTGAGCTTTGCGTGTTGGCTCGTGCGGTGGCAGAGGTGCTCGGTCAAGCGGTGCCCCCAATCGCGCACAACGCTGCCGCACCCGGAGCGAGTCAGATTGCTTTGGCGAAAGCCTTATGTGGTGCGGGCGCCAAGCGGCTCGTGCTCCTGGGGCTGTTGGCTGAACGTCATCCTGCATTTTCAGATGTGCGTGCAGCGGCTGGGGTGATCGCAACGCTGTTGGGCGCGCAGGTTGGGGTCGTTAGTGATGGCGCGAACGCAGCAGGGGCTGCTCTGGCCGGCGTGCTACCTCATCGCGAGGCGGGTGGCCGTCCGAGTCAGCAGTCGGGTCTTGCCGCAAATGCCATGTTAAAGACACCGCTGCGCGCGTATCTGCTGCACGGCGGTGTCGAGCCTGGGCTTGACACGCTGGAGACTGAAGTGGGCACCTCGATTGCACCGCATGCATTTGTCGTGTGCTTGTCGCCCTTCGCGCCGGAGAGTGTGCGGCGTCTGGCGAGTGTCATTTTGCCTATCGGCACCTTTGCAGAGACGTCGGGTACCTTTGTAAACCTCGAGGGTCGCTGGCAAGGCTTTAGTGCTGCTGCCCGCCTTGTTGGTGAGGCGCGACCCGGTTGGAAGGTGCTGCGTGTGCTTGGTAACTTGCTCAACGTCGCTGGGTTTGACTACGAGTCGTCTGAGGCCGTGCGGGACGAGCTGCACGCGTTGCTCGGGACGCTGGGACCCGCGCCAACGAGCGAGACCGGGCAGTGGGCTGTGCAAGGACCCGTACCGGGTGTGTTAAGTGACGTGCCGATGTATCAGACAGATCCAATCGTACGCCGTGCCACCGCGTTGCAGCAGACGGCCGTGGCGGCTCGGCCGCTCGTAGCGTACTGAAGATTGCCATGAACACACTGATGCACTGGTGGAACGTGTTGGGCGCCGATGGGCAGCACCTTGTGGTGATCACGGCCGAAATCGTTGCGGTGATGATGAGCGTCATCGTGAGCGTTGCGATGATGACCTACGCTGAGCGCAAGGTGATCGGCTTTATACAGGTGCGTATCGGTCCGAATCAGGTCCGGATCTTTGGGCTCCCGTTTTTGAAAGGACTTGCCCAGCCCTTTGCTGACGTCATCAAGCTGTTGCTGAAAGAAGTCATTGTTCCGGCGGAGTCGGATAAGTTTTTGTTTTTGCTCGCGCCATTGATCGCGCTTGTGCCAGCATTAGCGACCTGGGCGGTGGTGCCATTTTCTCCTGATTTTGTGTTGGCGAACCTCGATGCGGGCCTACTGTATATCCTCGCGCTCACCTCACTCGGTGTATACGGAATTATTTTAGCGGGTTGGGCGGCGAACTCGAAGTACGCACTGCTCGGTGCGATGCGGTCTGCGGCGCAGATCGTGGCCTATGAGATTGCCATGGGCTTTGCGCTCGTCGGTGTTTTAATGGCAGCCGGCAGTCTTAATTTAACCGAGATCGTGCGGGCGCAGTCCCACGGTTACACGGATTACGTCTACCCATGGCAGGCCGCGGGCTTCTTAAGCTGGAACTGGTTCTGGCTTTTCCCGCTGATGGTGGTGTATTTCATCGCGGGTATCGCGGAAACAAACCGCGCGCCATTTGACGTGGCAGAAGGCGAGTCGGAGATTGTGGCTGGCTTTCACGTTGAATACTCCGGCGCCACGTTTGCCACATTATTTGCACTGCCCGAATATGCCAACATGATTCTGGTGGCAACCTTGGCATCCGTGCTGTTTGTAGGCGGATGGCAGTCGCCGTTCGAGGGGTACCTTCGGGCTGATTGCTTGCTCGCGGCTCCGTCATTTCTGTGGCTCTTTTTGAAGATTCTATTTTTTCTTTTTTGCTTCCTGTGGTTTAGGGCGACCTTTCCCCGGTACCGCTACGATCAGATCATGCGCTTGGGCTGGAAAGTGTTTATACCGATTACGCTGATTTGGATCGCAGTGGAATGCGTGATGGTTTGGTTCAAGGTCGGGCCTTGGGCTCGGGTGTTATAGGAAGCCTTATGCGCGCGCTACGTCAATTTGCAAAAACACTCTTTTTAGGCGAGCTACTGCAGGGGTTGGCTTTGACCTTTCGGTACATGTGGAAGCCGAAGTTTACAGTGCATTACCCAGAAGAAAAAACGCCGCAGTCGGTGCGCTATCGCGGACTGCATGCGCTGCGTCGCTATCCAAACGGTGAGGAACGTTGCATCGCCTGCAAGTTGTGTGAGGCCGTGTGTCCGGCGCTTGCAATTACAATTGAGTCGGATGTGTCAGCGGATGGCACGCGACGTACGACGCGCTATGACATTGACCTTTTTAAATGCATCTATTGCGGTTTTTGCGAAGAGGCCTGCCCGGTCGACGCAATCGTGGAGACGCGCATACACGAGTACCACATGGAAAATCGTGGCGAGAACATCATGAACAAGGACAAGCTGTTGGCCATTGGTGAGCGTTATGAGGCGATGATCGCAGCCGACAAGCTCGCTGATGCGCCTTATCGTTAGTCTAGAAAGGTAGCACGCGTGTTTACGACCGTCCTGTTTTACATTTTTTCCGCAGTGCTCGTCGGGGCTGCGCTCGGCGTGGTGCTGTCGCGCAACCCAGTCCATTCAGCCTTGTGTCTAGTGCTCGCATTTTTCAATAGCGCGGCGCTTTGGCTGCTGCTTGAGGCTGAGTTTTTAGGAATTGTTCTTGTGCTCGTGTACGTGGGTGCAGTGATGGTGTTGTTCCTTTTCGTGGTGATGATGTTAGATATTAATGTCGCCCAGTTGCGCGAGGGGTTCACGCGCTATGCGCCACTAGGTGCGCTCGTGGCGATACTGATGATTGGCGAGATCGTCTATGCGGTGTGGTTTCGCCACTTAGGCGTCGATTTGGCGGGTAACGCGCCACCGCTTGTTCAGGGTTCCAATACCGCGGCACTTGGTGAGCTGCTGTATAGCAAATACATGCTGCCGTCGGAACTCGCATCGGTGGTGTTGCTTGTGGCCATTGTGGCGGCGATTGTGCTGACTCTACGGCGTCGGCCTAACCTGAAACAACAGGACATCAACGCGCAAGTTGCGGTTAACCGCGCTGATCGGGTACGCGTAATGAAAGTGGATTCGGTGACACGCTCATGATTGGGTTATCGCATTTTCTGGTGCTTGCCGGCGTGCTGTTTAGCATCGCGGTAGCGGGTATTTTTTTAAATCGCAAGAACCTGATCGTCCTTTTGATGTGCATTGAGCTCATGTTATTGGCGGTGAACTTTAACTTTGTGGCGTTCAGTCGTTTCTTCGGCGACCTCGATGGCCAAATTTTTGTCTTCTTTATTCTGACGGTGGCGGCCGCTGAGTCCGCCATCGGCTTGGCTATTTTGGTTGTGCTATTTCGTGAGCGACGCGGCATCGATGTCGAATCGCTCAATCGGTTACGGGGCTGAACGATGCAAAGCATGTACCTTGCGGTGGTATTAGCGCCCCTGATTGCCAGCATCCTGGCAGGCTTGTTCGGGCGCGTGATTGGGCGTGTGGGTGCCCATAGTGTGACCATACTGGGTGTGGCAGTCTCATTCGTCTTGTCTGTATTGATTTTTAAAGGGCAGGCTTTTGATGGACAGCCGAGCTTTAATGGCGCTGTCTATACGTGGCTGGTCAGTGATGGCATCACCATGCAGATCGGATTTTTGATTGATCACTTGACGACGCTGATGATGGTGGTTGTGACCTTCGTGTCACTCATGGTGCATATCTACACCATTGGCTACATGCATGATGATCCAGGCTACCAGCGCTTTTTTGCCTACATCTCGCTGTTTACCTTCGCGATGCTGATGCTGGTGATGAGCAACAACTTTTTGCAGCTGTTTTTCGGCTGGGAAGCGGTAGGGCTTGTGTCGTACCTGCTGATTGGATTTTGGTATACCCGCCCCACAGCGATTTTCGCCAATATGAAGGCGTTCTTGGTCAATCGGGTAGGGGATTTCGGGTTTGTGCTTGGTATTGCGGGCGTCGCATATTTGAGCGGTTCGCTCGATTATCAAACGGTTTTCGGGATGAAGCAGGCGATGGCGCAGCACAGCTTTGCCCTGTTTGAGGGTCAGCCGTTCAATGCGATGACAGTGATTTGTATTTGCCTCTTTGTCGGTGCCATGGGCAAGTCGGCGCAAGTGCCGCTGCACGTTTGGCTACCAGACTCGATGGAGGGCCCGACGCCGATTTCCGCGTTGATTCATGCGGCGACGATGGTTACTGCGGGTATTTTCATGGTGGCGCGGATGTCGCCGTTGTTTGAGCTGTCTGATACGGCGCGTTCGTTTGTGCTCATCATTGGCGCCACGACGGCGCTGTTTATGGGATTTTTAGGTATTGTTAATAATGACATCAAGCGGGTAGTGGCATATTCCACGCTCTCGCAGTTGGGATACATGACGGTGGCGCTTGGTGTGTCGGCCTATGGAGCCGGCATTTTTCATCTGATGACGCACGCATTCTTTAAGGCGCTGTTATTCCTCGCCGCCGGTTCGGTCATCATGGCGATGCATCACGAGCAGGATATGCGTCAGATGGGTGGCTTGCGTAAACACTTGCCTATCACCTATGTCACCAGTCTGATCGGCTCCTTGGCGCTGATTGGTTTTCCGGGTTTTTCTGGGTTCTTCTCAAAAGACGCGCTGATTGAAGCGGTGGGAGAGTCACACTTGAGTGGTGCTGGCTACGCCTACTTTTGCGTGCTCGCCGGCGTGTTTGTGACCGCCCTTTATAGTTTTCGCATGATCTTCATGACATTTCATGGGTCGGAGCGCATGGATCAGCACACCCGCGAGCACCTGCATGAAAGTCCGTGGGTGGTCACCGTGCCGCTCATCTTGCTTGCTATCCCGTCCGTGCTGATTGGCTGGTTTACGGTGGGACCTGTGCTCTTTGGCGGATACTTTGCGGGCGCGATTGTAGTGGCGCCTGAGCACGATGTTCTTAAAATCGTGGGTGGTAATTTTGAGGGACCATTGCAGTTTGTGTTGGAAGCCTTTCGTGCGCCGGCCCTTTACTTAGCCGCCGCTGGAGTCTTAAGCGCGTATTTGCTGTATTTGGTTAAGCCCGAGATCCCCGCAATGATTCGTGCGCGCGTTGAGCCGCTGTATCGCGTGCTTGACAACAAGTACGGCTTTGACTGGTTTAATGCGCATGTGATTGCCGCCGGCAGCCGCGCGCTTGGGAGACTGTTTTGGACGGTTGGCGATGAGACGTTGATCGACGGCGCCGTCGTGAACGGCTCCGCGCGGGCGGTTGAGTGGACCTCGGCGCTGATGCGGCACGTGCAGTCCGGTTATCTCTACCACTATGCGTTTGCGATGATCATGGGTCTTGCGGCGCTGCTTGCCTATTTGCTGATCCACACGTGATAGGGTTTACCGGAATATTTGACATGCAGACAAGCTGGCCCATCTTAAGCGTACTGACTTGGCTGCCCATCGTTAGCGGCGTGCTTGTGATGCTCATCGGTGATCGGCAGGCGGGTAGTGCGCGGTGGCTGGCCTTATTGAGCGCGCTCGCGGCTCTAGCACTTAGTGTGCCGTTGTGGCTGTCGTTTGACAGCACGAGCGCAGCATTACAATTTGTGGAGCGGGTGCCGTGGATCCAGGGTCTTCACGCCGAATATTACTTAGGGATCGATGGGATCGCGCTGCCCCTCATTGCGCTCACGACGTTCTCAACGGTGCTCGTCATTATTGCGGGTTGGACGGTCATCGAGAAGCGACCGAGTCAATATTTTGCGTCCTTCCTCATTATGGAAGGGTTGATGGTAGGTGTCTTCTCCGCCGCTGATGGACTGCTGTTTTATGTGTTTTGGGAAGCCATGCTGATCCCGATGTTTATCATCATCGGCGTATGGGGTGGTGTGCGGCGTGTGTATGCCACCATCAAGTTTTTCCTGTATACCTTTTTGGGATCAGTCCTCATGTTGGTTGCACTGATCTACATGTACTTGAAAACGGGCAGCTATGAGCTGGCGGCGTTTTACCGCTTGCCGCTCACCATGCCAGAGCAGACGCTGATTTTTTTAAGTTTCTTTGCCGCATTTGCGGTCAAGGTGCCCATGGTGCCTGTGCACACGTGGCTGCCGGATGCACACGTGGAAGCGCCCACCGGGGGCTCGGTCATATTGGCTGCGATCATGCTGAAGATGGGCGGCTACGGTTTCCTGCGCTTTAGTCTGCCGATTACACCGGATGCGTCGCGTTCGCTTGACTGGCTGGTCATCGGACTGTCGCTGATTGGTGTGGTCTACATTGGACTTGTTGCACTTGTGCAGCAGGACATGAAGAAGCTCATCGCCTACTCGTCGATTGCTCACATGGGTTTTGTGACCTTGGGCTGTTTTGTGGGCTATGAGATCGTGGCGAGCACCGGTAGCGTGCAGGGCGCGACTTTGGGGTTGTCAGGCGCCATGGTGCAGATGATTTCGCACGGCCTTGTGTCAGGCGCGCTGTTTTTGTGTGTAGGCGTTTTGTATGACCGTCTGCACACGCGCCAGATTAGTGCCTATGGCGGCGTGATCAACGCGATGCCCATCTTTGGCGCCTTTATGGTGCTGTTCTGTATGGCAAACGCGGGTCTACCCGGGACGTCAGGGTTCGTCGGTGAGTTCATGGTGATTTTGTCGGCGTTTCGCGCGAACTTTTGGTTTGCCTTTGTCGCGGCCACCACCTTAATTTTAGGCGCTGCCTATACGTTGTGGTTGGTCAAACGCGTGGTCTTTGGTGAGGTCGGTAATGATGGGGTGGCCTCGCTTAAGGACGTTAACGGACGAGAGTTCTTGGTGCTTGGAGTACTTGCGGTGGCAGTCCTCGCGGTTGGGGTGTACCCAAAACCGCTCACCGACGTGCTTGAGCCGAGTTTGAAGCACTTAGTGTCGCTTATGATGCTGAGCAAGACTTAAGGAACTGATCCGTCATGACTGCTGTGAGCCCATCTTATCTGCACGACCTCGCGCTCAGTCTGCCTGAGGTTTTTTTGCTCGGCGCGACACTGGTCGTGCTGTTCGTGGACCTATTTATCAGTCAGCCGCACCGTCAGCTCACGTATCTATTGAGTTTGTTGACGCTTTTAGGCACGGTGGTTTTGTTGGTTGCGGTGCCAGAGGTGCATCATGTTGGTTTTTCGGGTATGTATGTCACGGATGGTTTTGCGCGGCTGATTAAGCTCATGACCGCCGGTACCGTCGCGGCAGCGTTTCTGTATTCGCGTGACTATCTGATGAAGCGAGGCCTGTTTAGAGGCGAGTATTTTGTGCTCGCGCTCTTTGCGACCTTGGGTATTTTTGTCATGGCGTCGGCGGGTAACTTGCTCACGATGTACCTAGGTATCGAGCTGCTCGCATTGTCGCAATATGCGCTCGTAGCCTTCGATCGCGACTCACCCATTGCGGCTGAGTCTGCCATGAAGTATTTCGTTCTCGGCGCGATTGCCTCGGGTGTGCTGCTCTATGGTATTTCGATTATCTATGGAGTCACGGGTACCTTTGATTTAAGCCTGCTCGCGCAGCGGCTCGATGCGCATGCGCTCACTCAAGTGGGGCTGCTGTTTGGGCTTGCCTTTGTCATGGCGGGTGTCGCCTTCAAGTTTGGTGCGGTGCCCTTTCACATGTGGATCCCGGATGTGTATCACGGGGCGCCGACCTCAGTGACACTCTTCTTAGGAGCGGCTCCAAAGCTTGCTTATTTTGCGCTGAGCTTTCGCGTGCTGGCACAAGGGCTCGGAAGCATGGCGAGTGCGTGGCAGGGCATGGTGATGGTCCTTGCAGTGCTGTCGATTGCGGTCGGCAACGTTGTTGCGGTATCGCAAACGAATTTGAAGCGCATGTTGGCGTATTCCACGATTTCCAACGTGGGCTTCATTCTGCTTGGCTTTTTAACCGCAACACCATTTGGGTATCGAGCGGCGCTGCTGTATACCATCACCTATGTGCTGATGGCCTTAGGCTCATTCGCAATGATTATTTTATTGAGCCGCAAGGATTTTGAAGCGGATCAAATTGATGACTTTAAAGGCCTTGCGCAGCGCAGTCCGTGGTTTGCATGGATGATGCTATTTTTTATGGTGGGTACAGCCGGCGTTCCACCGTTTGCCGGATTCTTCGCGAAGCTCTATGTGATTCAGGCCCTTGTTGATGTGGGCTTGACCTGGCTTGCTGTAGTGGCGGTGCTATTTTCGGTGGTGGGTGCTTTTTATTACCTGCGCGTGGTCAAAGCGATGTTCTTTGACGCACCGGTGGACAACGCGCCCGTGGGCGGGGCGATCAGCTTTAAGCTTCTGCTGAGCCTCAATGGTTTGGCGGTCCTCGCGTTGGGGCTCATGAATACACCGCTGGTTGAGCTTGTGGCAAAAGCTCTTCGTTGAGGCTCGATTTGCGCCGCTAGGTCAATCGAGGTATGATGACTGACCTTACCGGTGCGGGGTGGAGCAGCCTGGCAGCTCGTCGGGCTCATAACCCGAAGGTCGTAGGTTCAAATCCTACCCCCGCTACCAACTCATTCTGTCAGACTGAAGGGCCCGCTAAAGCGGGTTTTTTTATTTATCACGGCAGCCACCTTGATCGTTGGCGTTTAGTCCAGTTGCTGTCGACGGACCAGATCCTGAAACGGTCCGGGAATTGAAACGAGTTCTTCGTAAGTTCCAGCCTGTACTAATTTCCCGCCGACCATCGTGATAATGCGGTCCGCGTAGCGAATTGTGCTTAGTCGGTGCGCAACTACGATACGAGTGCAGTCTGGACTACGCAGCGTATCCATGACTTCCGCCTGGGTTCGATTATCGAGCGCGCTGGTAGCTTCATCGAGAATGAGTACGCGCGGGCGCGTGGCCAGGCTTCTTGCCAAGAGAAGTCGTTGTCGTTGTCCTCCTGAGAAGCCGCCGCCGTTATTACCCAACCCGGAGTGTAGGCCCATCGGTAATCGCCGTATCTTCTCGTCGACTCGGGCGAGGCGAAGGGCCTCCCAGATATCCTCGTCGCTCAAATTGTTCGGGCCGGCGATGAACTGTCGAATGGTGCCCGG
>Ga0136642_1000123_pt1 | contig 46094 bp, 39 predicted proteins | sample LowCatLa1302831Y_FD_115313 | JGI IMG/M metagenome (GOLD analysis project Ga0136642, IMG submission 115313) | Freshwater microbial communities from Lower Cathedral Lake, Yosemite National Park, California, USA - 13028-31Y | ecosystem: Environmental > Aquatic > Freshwater > Lake ... | reverse complement strand
GCGGCCGCATGATCCGCTTGGTCTTCCTCGGTGAAGCGAACTCCGAAGACGCGTCGCATGCCCATGAGTCCCCTTGGACGATGACCCTACCTCTCGTCGTGCTCGGCCTGGTCTTCTCCGTCGGCGGGGGCTTCGCGGCGCATGTCCTCATCCCGGCGAGTTCACTTCAGCCGATTGAGCACGCTCTCGGTGAAGTGTCGTTCCACTTGGCCGCCCCCTCGACCATCGTCGGCCTGCTTTCTTTGGTCCTCGGTTTCTTCGGAGCACTTAAGTTCTACGGGACCGTCCGCGGGGCGGATGCGCTCCAAGCCCTCTCGCCACGCACGTATCACCTCCTCGAACACCGCTGGATGGATGGCGTCTACCGCTGGTACATCGACTCCGCGCAGCGTCGCTTGGCAGAGTTCATCGCCTTCCTCGACCTACTGGTAATCAACGGACTCGCCGTGCGCTGGTTGGGTGGCGGCATTCCCGCCGTGCTCGGCTATCTCACTGGTCGCACCTTCCACCGCGGCCAAACCCGGGGCTACGCGCTCTGGATTGTGCTCGGCTCACTCTTTCTGGCTTGGTTCCTCCTCGCCCGCTAACCCATGGACACTTTTCCTGCCACCCTCCTGCAAATCACCGTCACGGCGCCGATCCTGATCGGCCTGGTGCTGATTGCTGGTCGCTCCCTGCCTCGCAGCTTCGCCTCCGGCTTTGCCCTCGGCGGCTTCGCCCTCCCAGCGGTACTCGCACCTTGGTTATTGGTGCTCTGGTCGAGTGAGAGCACCACGGTTGCCCAATTTCAGTCCACGGGCCTCTGGGGATTTAATTTCGGCCTGAACGGCTTGAGTGCACCCTTGCTGGCGATGACTGCGATTGTGGGACTCGCCGCGGGCATCAAGGCCCTCACGCAGGAAGTGGAATCGCGTAACACTTACCTCGGCCTCATTCTGTTTATGCTCGGCGGCACGCTGGGCGTGTTCGGTACGAATCACATCATCGGTTTTTACTTCTTCCACGAGTTCGCGCTGATCCCGACCTTCATCCTGACGCTCTTCTGGGGTGGCGAAGGCCGTCGTCCGGCCGCCATGCAGATGGCCATCTACCTGACGGTCGGTGCCATGGCCTCACTTGCCGGTATCCTCATCGCCATTGACGCCTCGGGCATGGGCTTCGCCCAGGCCAACTTCGGCGACGTCGCGCATGGCCTGCAGAGCGCCAACCACATACCCGCCGCCGTCGGTGCGCTCGTGCTCTTCGGTCTCGGCACACTCGCGTCGCTCTTCCCCTTCCATTCTTGGGCTGCCCCGGGTTACTCGGCGGCACCTACGCCCGTCTCCATGATTCATGCCGGTGCGTTGAAAAAGTTTGGCCTCTACGGCATCATCCTCGTCGGCCTCAGCAGCCTCGACATCACCGGCGGGCGGCTCGGCGACTGGTTCCTCTGGATGGCCGTCGCCAACGTCGTCGTCGTGGGTTTCATCTGCATCGCGCAACGCGATCTCAAGCAACTGGTCTCTTGGAGTTCCGTCGCCCACATGGGCCCGATCTTCCTCGGTATCTGGGTCTGCGGTAAATCGGGTAAAGCCGATGGCCTCGACGCAGCCGCCTTTCTGATGGTCGCGCACGGCCTCTCCTGTGCGGCCCTCTTCCTGCTGGCCAATGCCGTGCGGACACGCACGGGCACCTATCGACTCGATGCATTAGGCGGCATGGCTTCCCGTGCCCCGATTCTCGCCGCACTCTTCATCGCTGCCACGATGGCCTCGATCGGCTTGCCTGGCTTCGGTAACTTCTGGGGCGAAATCGGCGTCTTCCTCTCCCTGCGCGATCAGTCACTCTGGTTGCAGGCCATCATCGCCTCGTCTGTCGTCATTTCTGCCGTGTACGCCCTGCGCGCGGTGGCGGCGACATTCTTCGGGCCGGCTTCTGAGTCGCTCGAGAAACGCTTTGCTTCGGCGCCCTTCGGCGATCTCGGCTGGGCTGAACGCACGGCCGTTGGCCTACTACTGCTCGCTTCCATGGCCATCGGCTTCAAGCCCGCGCTGGTCACGAAGTCCACCAACGAAGTCACCAAACTCGTCACCACCTACTCGCAACATAACGCCAAGGCACCCGCCAAGGCTGTGCCTGCGCAGCCTGTGAAACGCTAATTCTCGACCGATGATTCCTTTTCTCGCCAACATCGACCCAGCTTTCAAGGTCCTGGCACCTCGGGCGGCAGACTGGCTGACCATCCTGCCTGAAATCGCGGTCGCCGCCCTTGCGCTCGTCAGCCTGCTGCAAGCCATCCTGCTGCCGAAGCCACTGCGCTGGCTCATTCCCGCCACCGCTCGCGCGGGTTTAGTTCTGGTCATCGCGATGGCTTACACCACCGCGGGTCCGTGGGCGCCGAAGAACGATGTGGAATCCTTTGCGGGATTGCTGCGACAGGACCTCCCGTTCGCGGGTGTCCGCTTGGTTTTCCTTGCCTCAGCACTCCTCACCAGCCTGCTCGCTGCGCGCTTCCTGCGTGAACGTGGCGCGGCGATCGCCGACTATCACCACGTCCTCCTGGTGGTAACCGCCGCGTTCATGCTGCTCGCGCAGTCAAACCACTTCGTCACCTTCTTCCTCGCGCTCGAGACGGCCGCCGTCGGCCTCTACGTTCTCGTCGGCTACCTGCGCCGCAGCGAAGCCTCCCTCGAAGCCGGCGTGAAATACCTCGTCGCCGGCGGCCTCAGTTCCGCTCTACTTCTAATGGGCATCGTGCTCGTCTACGGCGCGCTCGGCTCGGTCGCGGGCATCACCGACTCGCTCAACTTCACGCAAATCGGCAAAGCCCTCAGCGCGCAGGTGCTGACACCGACCGGCATCTCTCCGCTCACCCTCGTGGGGGTCGCTCTGATTCTCGGCGGCGTCGCCTTCAAGCTCGGCGCCTTCCCGTTCCACGCGTGGATTCCCGACGTCTACCAAGGAGCCCCGACGCCGACGACCGCGTTTCTCGCGACCGCGTCCAAAGCAGCCGGTGCCTTCACCCTGCTCGTGCTCGTGACCGGCCCCTTCGCGGCGCTGGCACCGAAACTGGCCCCGGTACTAGCTATCGCGGCCGTGCTGACGCTGCTGGCCGGCAATCTCGGCGCCCTGTCGGCCACGGACGTGAAGCGCACGCTCGCCCTTTCCGGCGTTTCCCACGCGGGCTTCATCCTGGCTGCCGTAACCGTCGCGGTCATCGCACCAGAGGCTACCGCTTACGGCTACACTGCGGAACAAGTCGTCGTCTTGTACCTACTCGCCTACCTCGCGGGAACCTTCCTCGCCAGCCAAGCGCTGGTTTCGCTGCCTGCCGCCGCGGACCACCTCCGCCCTCACCTGGCCCTACGCGGACTCCTCCGCCGCTCGCCGTCGCTCGCCGCCGCCTTGGGCTTCGGTATTGGCTCACTGGCCGGGGTTCCGCCTTCGGTTGGCTTCATCGCCAAGCTCCTCGTCCTCGCCCTACTGGTAAAAGCCAAACTCTGGTGGGTCCTCGGTGTCGCCCTCGTCTGCGTCGCCATCAGCATCCACTATTATTTCTGCATCCTCCGGGAAGCGGTGGTCCGCCCGACGGAAGATAACGTCGAACTCGCCCCGTTGGAGATTTCCTTCGGCGCGCGCTTCCTCATCGGAGCCCTAGCGGCCGCGACGATTCTCGGCGGACTGCTGATCCTAAACTAAAGCCCCTTACCGCGACCGCGGGGGTGGTGCTTGCGATGGGCGGCCGAGAGCGCCGTCCGATCGACGGAAGTGTAAATCTGGGTCGTCGCGATATCGGCATGCCCGAGCATCTCCTGAATCGAGCGCAAGTCCGCACCGCCTTCTAGGAGGTGCGTGGCGAAGGCGTGCCTGAGCAGATGAGGTTTAACCGGAACACTTACCCCCGCGCGTCGCGCCGCCTGCTTCACCCCGAGCCAGAAAGTTTTCCGGGAAATCGCGACACCCCGAGCACTGAGAAATAAAGCGCTGCCGGTCTTGGGTCGGACAAGTTTGGGCCGTCCGTGCGACAGGTAAACTTGCAGGGCGACGAGCGACGTCTCGCCGACGGGCACGACGCGATCCTTGGAGCCTTTACCGGTCACCCGCACGAGGCCCGACTCCGCATCGACCGCCTGAATTTCGAGACTGCAAAGTTCCGAGATGCGCAAGCCCGAGCCATACATCAGTTCGAGCATCGCCCGATCCCGCAATCCCTGTGGCGTCGAAGTGTCTGGAGCGGAAACGACCTTGGCCGCTTCGGCGGCACTGATCATCCCAGGAAGCTTGCGGCGGAACTTCGGCCCGTGGGCGAGTTCGGTGAAATCATCACGGCGCAGGCCGACCCGGACGAGATGGGCAGAGAAGGAGCGCACGGCGGAAAGCCGGCGGGCGAGCGAGGCCGCCGCATGCCCCTTGCGATCCAAGGCGCGCACCCAGGAATCCACCTCCGCCAAACCGACCTCCGACCAGTTCGTTCGGCCCGCCCGGCCACAATGGGCGGCGAACCGGACCAGGTCCGATTCATAAGCCTCCGTCGTGAGCTTGGCCGCACCCCGCTCCAACGACAGGTGAGCCAAGAAAGCATCCACCGCCTCCTGCAGATCGGGCGGCACCTCGTCGCGGCGGGCTCGGGGCTTCTTGGACATGCGTCATCAGTATTGCCCCGCCCGCCGAGGAGTCCATAAGGATTGAGCATGTCCAGCCAGCGTGAGCGCGCCATGAAGCCGACCGACCTCCGGGGAATCCTCCGCTATGTCCCGATGTTTCGTGACCACGTCTTCGTCATCGCCGTCGACGGCTCAATCATTAGCCACGAAAATTTCCCGAATATCGTGACCGATATCGCGGTGCTGCGCAGCCTGTCGATCAAGGTCGTGCTCGTGCATGGCATCGGCCAGCAACTCGTCGGCTTAGCCGGCGAGCACAACATCGCGCTGTCAGATATCCAAGGCGAAGGCCCCACCGATGCGGCCACCATGTCGCTCGCGCGCGAGGCTTCGGCACTCGTCTCCCAATCCGTACTCGAGAATCTCTCGCAAGCCGGCCTCCGCTGCGCGATCACCAACGCCGTCCGATCGACCAAGATTGGGCGCATCCGGGGACGCGACCATCTATTCACCGGCAAGGTCGAGAAAGTCGATGCCGCGATTCTCAAGTCGATGCTCGCGCAGGACATCCTCCCGCTCGTCACGCCCATCGTCTGCGACCGCGAAGGCCAATCCCTGCGCGTCAACAGCGACCACCTCGCCATGGAACTCGCGGTAGCGCTCGGCGCCTCGAAGTTAATTTACCTCACCCCGTTCAGCGGATTGCAGGTCGATGGCGTCGTACAGCTCAACCTCCCCGAGGATGAGCTCAAGAAGCTTCTCAACGACAAGACCGCGAAACTTGATCCGCGCATCCGCAGCAAAGCGGTGCAGGCGGCCAAGGCCCTGGATGAGGACGTCCCGCGGGCACACATCCTCGACGGGCGCGTCTTCGGCGGCCTGTTGACCGAGATTTTTGACAAGGTCGGCCTCGGCACGATGGTGCACGCCAATGACTACGATCGGATTCGCCAGGCTAAGAAGAAGGATGCCCAAGCCCTCTACAACCTCGCTAAACACGGCGCAAAGACCGAGGCGCTCGTCTCCCGCACTCGCCAGCAAATTGACCAGACCTACGGGGAATTTTTCGTCTACGAAATCGATGATAGCATCATCGGTTGCGCGGCGCTCCGTCCCTACCCGGGCGGCAAAGTCATGGAACTCGGCGCGGTCTACGTCCAACCCTTCTACCACGGCCGCGGCGTCGGCCGGAAATTAGTCGAATTCGCCAAACGGCGCGCCAAGCAACTCGGGGCGAAGAAATTGATGGCACTGACCACCCAGACGCAGGGCTTCTTCCAATCGGCCTGTGGCTTTACCGCCGCGACGTTAGCGGACTTGCCCGCCGAGCGCCGCCAAGCCCTGAAGGCCAGCGGACGTAATTCTCAGGTCCTCGCCTTTTCGCTAAGCCGGCTGAGCGACTCCGTGCGCTGAGGCCTATTTGGCGGTGAAGAATCCGCGCTGCTTATCGGTAATTGGTAGACCGACCTTCTCCATCACCTGCAGGAAGTCCTCCCAGAAGATACGCTTCAGTGCGTTGTTGGAATTATGTAGTAAGTAGTTTGGGTGCCACGAAGCCATCATCGGAACGCCAGCGAGATCAAACCAGGTGCCGCGAGCATCAGTGATACTCCGTGAACGACCATGGAGGCTCTCGAAGGCCTGCGCGCCCAGCGCGATTACGACCTTCGGCTGAATTAAATCAATTTGTGCCCGTAGGTATGGGAGATTGAATGCCAGTTCGCGCACTGTAGGCGGACGCTTGCCATAAGCTGTGGGCGGCTCTGGGCGCCATACGGTGACGGCGGCAAGATAGTAGTCGGACTCAGTCAGCGCGGCAGCGGTAAGAATCTTACCAAAGACCTCCCCTACGGGGCCGGCGAAGGCCTTGCCGGCCTCCATCTCTTCAATCGTGGGCGCGTCGCCGACGAAGAAAATCTTGGCGTCGAGCGAGCCATGGCCGAGCAGAGCACGATGCGAACCGCTCAGATGCTTCTTCGTCTCGACGCACGCGTCGACGATTTGCCGCAGCGCCTGCATACGTTCGGCCTTGGTGCCAGCGGGCAACGTGAAGATCGGCGCGTCGGCGATGACGAGGGTCGTCGCGACGACGGTGGGCTTGACCGCGACGGGTGTCGCCGGACGGACGGAGGCGACTTGGGCGGACGGGCGGATGTCGCTAGGCGGCGGAGCTGGTCTGGCGGAGGCAACCGGAGCGGAGGCGGCCGGGGCAACCCCAGCGAGCGTCTTCAAGGAAGCCAGTGATTCGTCAGAAACACTCACCCGACGAACCCCCTCCGCCTTCTGGCGCTTCAACTCCTCCAGCAGGGCATCTAGCGCTTCGGCGGGGTCAATCACGACACGGCAAGGGATTGGATGGCACGGGCCAGGGTCAAATCTTTCTCGGTGACTTGGTTGCCCGCATCATGGGTACTTAGCCTCAGGGTCACTTTATTCCAACTATTGAGGATTTCCGGGTGATGGTTAAGTTTTTCGGACACCTCGCCCAATTGGTTAATAAAAACAAGCGCGGCCTTAAAGTCTATAAATACGTAGATCTTCAATAACTTACCGTTATCTAGGGCCCACCCATCGAGCCCAGTTAAAGCTGCTTGGATCTGAAAGGTCTCCAAGGGTTGGCGCATGAAAAACATCTTCTTTACCCCCTTTATCGGTGTCAACGCAGGGCTAGGAGTTGACCCCTATTGTGAATAAACTTGCCGAAGCCCAATTAAACTGACTTAACGGCGGTCAGGTTTGTCTCGGAAAATAACCAAAGTAAGAGACAAGCCCCGCAATAATCCGGTGAGTTGACGGTCGTTAAGACGGCAAATCGAAATCCGAAGGTCGGAAACGGGCAATGCGGTGTAGGTAAACCAAGCAAAACAAAAGATAATATGGAAAACAAACTGTTCGTGGGCAATCTGCCCTGGGCCGCAACCGAATCCGACATCCGCGCTCACTTCTCCCAAGGCGGCGAAGTGGTCTCCGTGGAAGTTATGATGGACAAGTTCACGGGTCGTCCTCGTGGCTTCGCCTTCGTGACCATGGCCAATGCTCAGGCTGCTCAGGATGCGATCGCTAAGACTGAAAACATCGATTTCATGGGTCGCCCCCTGAAGGTCAATGTTGCCCGTCCTCGCGAAGAACGTCCGTCCTTCGGTGGTGACCGTCCCCGCTCCGGCGGCTTCGGTGGCGACCGTCCTCGTTCCGGCGGCTTCGGCGGTGGAGATCGCGGCGGCTTCGGCGGCGGCGGCTCTCGCGGCGGCTTCGGCGGCGGCGGCTCTCGCGGCGGCTTCGGCGGCGGCGAACGTCGCTCCGGCGGCTTCGGCGGCGGCGACCGTGGCGGATACTAATCCTCGGATTAACTCCCTCCCTAAGGGCGCCTTACGGCGCCCTTTTTTGTGCCTATATCGCTAAAATAGGCCTAATCCACTTGTCCGTCCCCCGGCGACCTCCTACCAGTATACCCCCTCCCCATGAAGCGCCTCGCCAGCATCCTGCTCCTCGCCCTGGCGTTAGTCCCGGCCCGCGGCGCCCTCAACACCGAGGGGCTGCCCGCCGGGGCGGCGGTGATCGCCGGCTTTGACCTCGCGGCCTTTTACACCACCCAGCTCGGACAGGCAGTCATGAAGGCCGGCCCGATTAATACCGGCAACAGCACCGATTCTAAATCCGCGAAAGATAAACTCGGGATTGATACCCAGAAAGACATCCACGCCGTCGTCCTCGGCGTCTATCCGGGAGCGGACGGCAAGTTGTCGGAGAAAAACGCCCAAGGCGTCATTCTGGTCCGCGGTAAATTCGACCCCACCAAAATCAATGCGGCCGCCAAGAACGCCAAGGTGCCCTCCACACCCGCTGGCAAATACCAAGCCTGGGAAGCCCGGGCTTTCTTTGACGCGATCTTCGGCCCAAGGCCCAAGGGCGACAATGGCGAAGCTTACCTCGTCGTCTATTCTGCCGACCTGATTGCCATCGCCAGCAAGGATTTCCTCGACCGGGCACTCACAGCCTTGGAGAAAAACATCCAGGCCGAACTATTGCCGAACGAGGTGCGCGCCAAATTTAATGACGCCGCCAAAGGCTGGGTTTTCCTCTACGCCGATGCCACCCGAGCGAAGATGAAGGACGACTCCACGGGCATTAATGAACTCACGCTCGTGCTCGGCGAAACCGCCTCCGACTTGCAACTCAGTATCGCGGCCAAATTTATCACTGCGGAAAAAGCCACGAGCATCCGCAAGCAGGCCAAGGGATTACAGGCCTTCGCCATGATCGGCCTGATGAGTGATGACGGCAAGACCCCCGCCGAAAAAGAGGACCTGCAGACGCTCTCGGAACTCATCCAGAAGATTCGTGTCGGCGGCGAAGCCAACCGCGCGACCCTCGACCTCGATTTTTCGGCGGAGAAATCTGCGAAAGCGATCGTGCACGCGATCGAGAAGGCGCAGAAGGAAAAGCCCAAGGCACCCGCCGCCAAGTAAGCCGCCGCTCAGGCCTTCTCCAACGTACCATCGGCGCTCAGGCGACGATAGTAGCAACCAGAGCGAGCCTTGCCGTTCTCCTTGGTATGGCAGGCACCCTGTCCCGCCGGACGCACCTTGTAGAGAATTGAGTTCTGCTCGCAATTCACCCGCACCTCAAGGAGCTCGAGAAAATCTCCCGAGGTGAGTCCCTTGATCCAAAGCTCGTTACGGGAGGTGCTCCAGAAGGTCGCCTTCTTTTCACGGAGTGCGGTCTGCAAGGCCAGCTCGTTGACATAACCGAGAATGAGGACTTCGCCCGTCTGCGCGTCTTGCGCGACAGCGGGGATGACATCGGCCGTCCCGGAAGCGATTTTTCGCAGTTTTCCAAAGTCGAGACGCAGGGCTAGGCCTTCTTCGAGTTCCTTGTCAGACATGAACCCATTTGGCATGGGTTACTGGGCTCATTCAAGGCTGGAATCCCTACCCACTTATCCCTTACGGATACATCCTATGTCGCTCAATCATTCCGCCGACCTTTCCCGCGCCGCCACGGAAGCCCGCGGGCTGGCCATGGACGCTGTCGCCGCTTGCCATTCAGGCCACCTCGGCCTGCCTCTGGGTGCCGCGGAAATCGGCTCCGTTCTCTACGGTAACTTCCTCCGCCACGACCCGGCCGCCCCACAGTGGATCAACCGTGACCGCTTCGTACTCTCCGCCGGCCATGGCTCGATGTTCGTCTACGCCTGGGTGCATCTCGCCGGCTTCGACCTTCCCCTCCAAGAGGTGAAGAATTTCCGCAAGCTCCACTCCAAGACCCCTGGTCACCCGGAGTTTGGCGAAACCGTCGGCGTCGAAGCGACCACGGGGCCCCTCGGTCAGGGCACAGGTAATATCGTCGGCATGGCCGTGGCCGCCAAGATGGCCGCCGCGCACTTCAACACCGCCGAGCACAAGATCTTCGACCATATCGTCGTTGGCCTCGCCGGGGATGGTTGCCTGCAGGAAGGCATCTCCCAGGAAGCCGCTTCTTTCGCCGGACGGTTCGGCCTCGATAACCTCATCATGCTTTACGACTCCAATGACGTCACCCTCGACGCCATGGCCTCGAAGACGCAGAACGAAGACACCGCCAAGCGCTATGAGGCCGCCAACTGGGAAGTCTTCACCGTCAAACAGGGCAACGCACTCGACCCCATCGCCGAAGCCCTCGACAAGGCCCGCGCGAGCAAGAATGGCAAACCGAAGTTGATCATCTGCAAAACGATCATTGGTAAAGGTATCGCCGAAGTCCAAGGCACCTCAAAGGGCCACGGTGAAGCGGGCGTCAAATTCGTCGATGCTTCCCGCAAGGCCCTCGGCCTGCCAGAAGAGAAATTCTATGTCTCGCCAGAGACCCGTGCTTACTTCGCCGCCCGCAAGGTGCAACAGGCCGCCGCGCACGCTGCATGGCAGCAAACTTTCAGCGCTTGGGCTAAGGCCAATCCCGAAAAAGCCACCCTCCTCGCCAAGGCCCAACAAGGCGATCATGGCGATGTACAGTCCCTGCTCTCGGCGATCCCCGAGTTCGGCAAAAATTCCCTCGCCACCCGCGTCTCAGGCGAAACCTGCATCAACGCCGTCGCCAAGGCTTCACCGCTCGTGCTCTCTGGCTCCGCTGACCTCCACGGCTCCACTAAGAATTATATCAAGGACGTGGGCGACTTCGACATCGCGACCCCGGCTGGCCGCAACCTCTACTTCGGCATCCGCGAACACGGCATGGGCGCCATCCTCAACGGCATGGCCTACCATGGTATCTTCAAGGGCTCGGGCGCGACGTTCCTGACGTTCTCTGACTACCTCCGCCCTTCCATCCGCGTGGCCTCGCTGGCCAAGCTGCAGGTCTTCTATATCTTCACGCACGATTCCGTCGGGGTCGGCGAAGACGGCCCGACGCACCAGCCAGTGGAAACCGTCAGCGCCCTGCGCTGCATCCCGAACCTCGACGTGGTCCGCCCGGGCGACGCCGAAGAAACCGCGGCGGCCTTCGCCCATGCGGTCGCCCGTAAAGACGGCCCCGTGGCCCTGATCCTCTCCCGCCAGAACGTCCCTTCGCTCGATAGCGTATCAGTCGCCACCCGCCGCCAAGGCACACTCAAAGGAGCCTACGTCCTGCGCAAAGAAAGCGCCGCCCTCACCCACATCATCATTGGCACGGGTAGCGAACTCTCCCTCGCCCTCGCCGCTGGCGAGGAACTGGGTGCCGGCGTCCGCGTGGTGTCCATGCCTTCCATGGAGATCTTTGCCCGCCAACCCAAAGCCTATCAGGAAGAAGTCCTGCCAGCCGCCTGCACCAAGCGTGTCAGCATCGAAGCGGGCGTAACCCTCTCGTGGGGCCGTTACGTCGGCACCGCCGGCAAGGCCATCGGCACCGACACCTTTGGCCTCTCCGCTCCGGGCGAAGTGGTCATGAAGGAACTCGGTATCACCAAGGAAGCCGTGATCGCCGCCGCCAAGGCACTTTAAGACAGACGCCCATCAACGAAAAGACCGGCCGCTTCGGGGGCCGGTCTTTTTTTGGCCAAGTTATTTAGTCTCCTGGAGATCCTTCAAGGGGATCCGATAGAGATCACCCTGTTCCGACCCGACCAATAACGTTTCCCGGTCGAGCCACGAGCAGCCTTCGATCTGCCAGGAGAGCATCGGCGGCGATAAGGGTGCATAGAGGGCGCGACCATGGAAAAAATCCTCCCCGGCGATTGGCAATTCAAAGACCCAGACATTACGATAAGTCAGGATGGCGAGCCTGCCCTGCTCCGGCGACAGACAAGCGTCGGTGACCATGCCACCCGCATCAAAGCGGGCCAATTTGGTGAGCACCGCATGCGCACCCGCCGCCGGAATATCCGCCCGCCAGAGGTCGGTCAGGGTATCCCGACGATGCTTGGTGAGCAGGTAGAGTTTACCGTGCAAGAGAAACATGGCCTCGCAGTCATGCGCGAGTTCTGGATCCGGAAACGCGGTCTGATCCGGCCAAGCGAACGTCACTTTACGAAAATCGACGACCGCCGCGTCACCCAGCTTAGGTTCTTTGAAAAGGTAAAAGGCGAGTTCCTTGCGGCGGGAGACATTATTACCGACGTCGCCGACAATCATATTGCCCTCTTGATCTCCCGTCATCGCCTCCCAATCGACGTTGGTGGCACCCTTGATTGCCACGCTGCTCCACATTCCCTTTGGCGAGGTCAACAGGCTGCCGTCCGCATGAATCGGGACGATCACTGGCTTATTACCCGAATCCGAAAGGGTCCAGAAGACTCCTGGCATCGAGGGACTAGCCCAGAGCGCCGAGCACTCCGGCACAATCTTCAGGTCAATCTTCCCAGCGGATCGCAGCTGCACCACAGGCATCGCGGGAGTAGAGCGGACGATGACAGGCAGGTCGGCCGCCGACCCCGCAAAGGAAGCCAGCAGGCAAATGAACAGAGCGACGTCCCGCATTCCGTCACCTTACCCCGCGAGCGTCCCTTGGCAATCCGTCCGTCCAATTTGCAGTCGAAATGAACCTGCCCGTATGCATCCTTTGCCTATGGCCCGCAAATCTTCGCGTTCACTCTGGACGGCCAAGCTCAGCGGAAGCCTCTTGAAATCTACGGTGAATGCCGCGAAACGTCCGCGCGCCCTTCCCGTCGTCATGGCGGCCACCCGGGGATGTCGCGCCATTATTCTGGGGATCGACCCCTCCCTCCGTGGCACTGGCCTCGCGGTGATTGATGCCCGCCGTGAGCCGATACGCCTGCTCGCCAGTGTCACCGTCAAGCTCCCACCTAAACTCGCCGCCTACGAATGCCTGGGTCGCATCGCGGATGCGGTCGAGAAACTCGCCCGCGCGCACGGAGTCACCCAAGCGGCCATCGAAGAAACGATTTACGTGCAAAACTTCCGCACCGCCCAGGCCATGGGTGCCTCCCGCGGGGCCGCCTTGAGCGTCCTCGCCCGGCTCGATGTTAAGGTCGAGGAGTACGCCCCCAAGCGAATCAAGATGGCAGTCACGGGACACGGAGCCGCCTCCAAAGAACAGGTTGGTCGCATGATTAAGTCGGTGCTGAGTCTGCCGGCAGAACTACCGCTCGATGAATCGGATGCGGCGGCGACAGCCCTTTGCCACGCCTATACCGCGAAAGCCTAAGCTAAAGCTCTTCGCTCACGGCGAATTGATCATGCCGACCGTGGGCCTGACTCCAGCGAGCCATTAATTCATCCAGCGGCACGGGGCGGACCTTCTGACGAAGGTTGTAATCCCCTGCTTCGATGCAGGCCTTCAACTGACCCCAGATCGCTGCATAAGAGCGGGAGAAACGCAGAGACTCATCGCGTAGGAGGCTCGAGACATGGCAGCAGCCGCCCACCTCCGTGACAATGAAGCGTCCCGCCTTCAACTCGTCGATGGAGATTGCCCGTAAATCAAAGCGGGCGAAATGAAGTCCGGGAAAACGCTTGGCGAACGCCGTCACTGCTTCATCGAGCTGTACGCTGATTAAATCGTGACGATGGAGACAGCGGGCGCCATGGCCGTAGCTTCCGGTAAGATTGAGGGTGACCTTCTGGCCGGCGGGGATGACTCGACTGAGGTCGCGTGCATGGCACTGAATGAATAACTCGCCACGGGAAACCGCCACTTCATCCAGCCAAATTAATTCCTCCAAGGTCTGCTCGCCGTCACCGCGCACGGTGACATCGCGCTTCTGCACCACGGCCATGATACGCCCGTCGTCCTTGCCCGGATTGCGTCGCCAAACGACCTCAAACTCAAAGCCGGAAATATACTTCTGCAGCAGGAAGTCCTCCTCGGCCCCTCGCACTAATTCCTCCAACTGCTCGGCGGTGTGGACGAACCGCAGGCCCGCGCCATCTTCGGCGACCTCCGGCTTAAATACGACCGGCCAGCCATGGCAGGCGGCGAAGGCCTGAGCCTCGCGCACGCGCTCATCCTGAGGATCATCCAAGGATAACGCCAAAGTCGGACAGCACCGTGAATCCCGCTGAAAGGGACGCAGTAAAAGCGACTTGGAATCGCCGATGAACCCGCCGATGCGACCGAAAGCCGGATTTGCGGAAGCAAAAGCCGTCAAACGCCGATAGCGCACGCACAAGGCGAAAATGCCCAGACGCACCGGCAGATAAAGCGCCCACGCGGGCCACAACGAAGGCTGGAGGAAGCCTCGCACCTTCATGGTAATCTGCCGGCGCCCACGCCAGGTCAACGAGGGCAGCGCCCAATGCGTCGCGAGGTAGAGAAGGAAAAGCATCCCCAGCACAATCCAACCCGCAACGCGGTGGTACTCATTGAGTTTCTTGATGATATCCGGCCCAAACCTCTCCCCGACCAGCATGAGCACAGGCGTCCAAATCAGCGCGGCCAAAAAAAGCAGTGCGCCAAGGCGCAGGGGCTTCAGCCGCAAGATGCCGGCGGTGATAAAAGTTGGCACGCGACTCGCCGGCACAAAGCGAGAACTCACGACGACAAGCATACCCCGTGGGGTAGAGAACCATCCTGCCCATTGCTCGATCTGGTGTGGCTTGATAAGCCACTTCAACGGGGCGCGCTTCATGGCCTTCAGCCCGAAGAATCGGCCGAGGGAATAAAGGGTCACGTCGCCAATAAAGATACTCACCGTACACGCCGCGACGCCGGACCAGAAATCAATGATGCCCATGCCCACGAGCAATCCGGTCGCGAGACAAGTCGGGTCTTCCGCCACGAGGCAGAAAAGCAAGATGATGAGCATGAGGATCCAATACCGGGAGCCTTGTGCCGTCGGGATGGGTGGATAGAGTTCATCATCCGGCAAGGCCGGCCGAGCGTCGCCCTTCACTAACTTTGGATTACGTGCCGGCGGCGCGAGCTCCACCTTGAGCATGAACTTATTAAGTTTAGCCGCCGTCGCATTGACATCCGCAAAGGCCGCATCCCGCCCGCCCGGCAATTCAACTAACTCGACCTTACTCTCAAAAGCCTCGATGGCCTCACCCTTGACGATGATATGGCGATGGTCTTCCCAGTCTCGCAGATTTTTCGTGTAGCGCGCCGCGTCGATGGTCGTCACCCAATCATCCTGACCATGCAAAAGAAAGAGCGGTTTACGCCAGCGACGCAGGATTTCCTTGGAGCCTGAAAGGTCTGAGTCGAGGACCGTGGCGGCGTAATCGCGATCGCAAGGCAATAAATCGGCGGCCCCGAAATTCGGGGTCAGGCGCGAGACCCCCCAGAAAAAGGAGTAATGGAATCCGTAAATAATCTTATTAACGAGGTGGTTGCCCATCATCTCGAACTCCTGGGCACCCGGCGCCGAGATCAAGCTAAGCGAGCTCACCTGGTCCGGATGTGCCTTGGCGAGCTCCAGCGCGGCCACCCCGCCCAACCCCTGACCAATCACATGATATTTTTTCAAGCCATAATATTTGACCAACTCGGCCACCACCTCGGCGTTCGCCTCCATGGAGTGACTAGGGACGGCGCCCGAGGAAGTGTGGAAGCCGGGTAAAAAAGCTTCGATGACTGAAACCTCTGGGTTTTGGGCGAGAGCTTCGCAGAGCCGGCTCCCCTGATCGTCCCACGGGATACGATGGAGGTAAACCACGACCGTCTTACGAAAGCGCGGTTTCGGTGTCTCGAGTTGCGCCTCCTCCTGAAGCCCGGCGTCAACGCCATGGAGATGCGCCCGGATAGGGATTTTTCGCCCGACCGGAAAGACGGTCCCGTCACTGGCGACGTCAAAGGCGTCCACGGCAATAGGGGTGCCCGGGGCAAATCTCTCAATGGCGCTGAAAAAATCAAACCGGGCGGATAAAATGAGCAGCGCGACATAGACCAACATAGCCTTCCACTTGCCCGGGATGCGGCGCGATACGCTCTTATGAGAAGGGGCTGGCACCATCACTATCTATCAAAAGGGCCGAAAACGAGTGGTGCAAGACGGGAAGGGAATATCCCCAAGATTGCCCGATTTATGGCTTCCGTAATAGGGTGAACCCCTCTTGTCTTGCCGGACGTGCAATCCACTGGAAAGGAACTCCTCGGCCTTAGGGTCACCGTCGACAAGGTGGTCCACCACCGAGACGCGAACTTCCCTCCGGAAACACCGCACGCCTTCGTCTACTTCCTGACCATCAGCAACCTCTCGCAGGAGACGGTAAGGCTCCTGGGTCGCAAGTGGATCATCCGTGCCCCCGATGGCAGCATGGAAATCGTCGAGGGCGATGGCATTGTCGGCGAGACCCCGATTCTCCCCCCGGGCGAGCAATTCTCTTATAACAGTTACCACCTCGGGGGCGGACCGCTCACCGCCGAGGGCGCCTTCCACGGCACCACCTCCACTGGCGAACGCGTCTACGTACGCATCCCGCAGTTTGCGATGACCCCACCCACGACCCCTTCCTAATGCGACTTACTGACCTAAACTCTGGCCGCGAAATCGGCGCCAATTGCATGCTCGCCGAATTCGGTGGGCTGCGCGTGGTGATCGACTGCGGCCTCCATCCCAAACTCGACGGGCGGAAAGCACTTCCGCAAATCGACAAAATTCAGGGCTCGGTTGATGGCGTCATCCTCACCCACTGTCACCTCGACCACCTCGGCTCACTACCCCTGCTCCTGCGCCAGCACCCGTCGTCGCGCGTCTACGCATCCGCGGCCACCACCCTTTTCGTGCGCCGGCTCCTGAGTAACTCCATCCAGGTGATGAAGCGTCAGCGCGAAGAGACCGGCAACGCCGACTACCCGCTGTATGTCGAGACCGACGTCGAACGCGTCGAACACGCCCTTGCTGCCGTGCCGATCGCTAACCCCCGCATCATCGGCCGGGGCGGCGAAGAAATCGCCATGTCGTTTCACCTCGCCGGGCACGTCGCCGGCGCTGTGGGCTGCCTCATCGAGCACCGCCGCCAGAAGCACTTCTTCACGGGCGATGTGCATTTTCAGGCCCAACGCACTGTCGGTGGGGCCACCTTCCCTCGTCAGCCTGTGGACACACTCGTGATGGAATGCACCCGCGGTGCCACGACCACGGTGCCGTCTTTCAGTCGTGCCAAGGAAGAGCAGCGGCTCATTAAAGCCATCAATGAAGTCTGCGATGAAGGGGGCTCCGTCCTCCTCCCTGCGTTCGCTTTTGGGCGCATGCAGGAAATCCTGCTGCTACTCCAAGAGGCCGCCGACGCAGGTAATCTCGCCGACGTGCCGATTTTCTGCTCTGGCCTTGGGATGGATCTTTGCGACTACCTCGACGCCGCGAGCAAGAAGACTAAGCAGGTCAAATTCAGCCGCCAGGTCCTCCGCGATCTCGGCGTCCTCCCACTCTCCCGCAAGTACACCCAGCCCGGAAAGAATATGCCCGAACGCGGCATCTACCTTCTCTCCAGTGGCATGCTGGTTGAAAAGACCCCCGCTTGGCGCGTCGCCGCCAACATGCTCGACCATGCGGAGAACGCCGTTTTCTTCGTGGGCTATTGCGATCCCGAGACTCCGGGCGGCGATCTCATCGGCATGAACCCGGGCGGCGAATTTAAATTTAAATCCCTCGACCACATCTCAACCCTCCGCGCGCGGGTCGAACGCTTCCACCTAAGCGGACATGCAGACCGGGAGGAGTTGATCGATTTTGCAAAAGCCCTTTCCCCGAAAGATATCGTCCTCACCCACGGGGACCCGCCCGCCCGCGCCTGGATGAAGGAAACGCTGGCGGCGGCGATGCCAGGTACCCGCGTCCATGACCCTGAACCGGGCGTACCGATCGACCTGTGAGCCACCTACCGCAGTCCGTCGAAGATTGGCGTGAGTTCACCCTCACGCGCGGTCCTCGCATGGCGGCGGAAGCTTTCCTGATCAAACTGGCCGGCCTCTCGGCGACCGAACAACGGGCGGCACTTTGTGGTCTGCCGGATACCCGCGAACTCGTGCGGCGCTTCGAAGCAGCTTGGCCGCTCCGCGAAAGCTCCCTCGGCGGCGTGCCCTTCCTCACGAAGGATCTCTACTTCCGCGCTGGGCAGCCCACGTTCGCCGGTTCCACTTTCCTCCCAGAAGAACTCGGGGAAACGCGCACAAGCTCTTCGTTGCCCGCCGCTTTTGAAAACGATGCGGGAGCCATCGAATGCGGCCGCACTCAGCTCAATGAATTCGCCTTCGGACTCACCGGCGAGAATCCGCATTTTGGCGACTGCCCGCATCCCACCCGCCCGGATTTACTCTCCGGCGGCTCAAGTTCTGGCTCCGCCTTCGCCGTGGCGCGCGGGCTTGTGCCGTTTGCGCTGGCGACCGATACCGCCGGATCCATCCGCGTCCCCTGTGGCTATTGTGGGGTCTGGGGGTTGCGGCTGTCGCCCGACTTGGCGCCCGTCGGTGATATCTTCCCGCTCTCCCCGGGCTACGATACCCAAGGCTGGATCACGCGCACCGCCGCGGATCTTCGTCAGGTTTCCGCCGCTGTGCTCGGCGAAGCCCCGCCAGCTGGAGCTGGCCTCTGGGCGGGTGACCTTGGTCTCGGTATTCCCGCAGCCGACGTCGAAGCCATGCGGCGGGTCGCCCTCAAGGCTGGCGCACAGGAAGACGCCGCCGCGGCCACCCTTTTAAGGTTGGCCCTCGCGGAGGCCGCCCAAGCCTATCCCATTCTCGGCGCCCACGCCGCAGCTCGGGTGCATGCCGCCTGGCTCGAACGTCGCAAGCCGGACTACGATCCCGCCGTCTGGGCACGAATCGATGCGGGCCGCCGGCGCACCCATGAAGACTTGCGGGCCGCCGAAGCCGTGCGAACCCGCGTCATCGAGGCTTTCCGGGCGGTCTTCCGCCGCCACCACTTCATCGCGCTCCCTGCAACGATCGGCGGAGCCTTACCCAAATCAGGCATGAATGACTTGCTGCGTCGGAAGTTGCTCGCACTGAATGCGCCAGCCTCACTTGCAGGCTTACCCGCGCTGGCGGCACCTGCTACTTTGGAGAATGGTCTCACCGGAGGCGTCCAGTTCCTCTTCCCAGATATGGCTAACTTTGGCTGGGATGCCCTCCTGGGGCGGCTCGCCTAATCAGATTCGCTGACGGCGCATGTGTGCCGAAGGCTGGCCGAGACCCTCACGATACTTAGCCACCGTGCGGCGGGCAATCTGCACACCACGTTTACGTAGCTCGACCGTGATGGCCTCATCCGCCAATGGCTCAGCGGGATTTTCACGCGCGAGAATATCGGCAATCATCTCCTGTACCCCTTCTTGGGCGACCGTCCCACCATCTGACGTCGAAACACCGGAGGTGAAGAACCAGCGGAATTCGCGTAAGCCGTGCGGGGTCAGCATCCACTTGCTCGCGGCGGCACGCCCCACGGTCGTCTCATGCACCCCCATCTCCTTGGCCACATCCGTCATGGTTAGAGGCTTCAGTTTCGATGGGCCGTGCTCGAAGAATTCCGTCTGCCGGTCGACGATGATATGCGCGAGGCGTTCGATGGTGCGCTGACGTTCCTCAATCGCTCCGATCAGGAACTTGCCTTGGCGCATGCGTTCCAAGATATAGGTCCGCTCTTTCTCGCCGAGCGCGGTACCAGCCAGCATGTCCTTGTAGGCAGGCACGAGGCGCAACTTCGGCACGTGGCGATCATCCATGCTGACCTTCCATTTACCGTCTTCGCCCATTTCAACGGTCGCATCGGGAGTGACGACCCGGTTGTCATCGCGGGAGAAACGTCGAGCGGGCACGGTCTCCAACTTGGAAAGTTCGGCCAGCCCTTCGCGCACGCCATCAATCTCCACATCGAGGATGCGCGCGCACTCTTCGAGGCGGCGGCCCATCATGGGCTCCCAGCAATCATTCACGAGACGGGCGGCCGTCGAAAGCCCGCGACCCCGCTGACGGAGCTGCGCCAAAAAGCATTCCCGTAAATCACGCGACCCAATCCCGGACGGATCGAAACTGAGCATCAGCGTGTGCGCGGACATGATGGCCTCGTAGGACTGTCCGGAGCGCAGCGCGATGGTGGAAAGGTCTTCCTCGAGGAAGCCACGCTCGTCGAGAGAGGCGATCAAGAGTTTGAGCGCCTCTTGCACCGCAGCGTCATCGGAAGCCACCCGGGCCTGATCGCTTAGATGCTCCGACAAGGAAGCCTCGCCCGTGGCGGACTCCATCATGTGGCGGCGGCGCTCTTCATCCTCCTGGGTGTAACCCTGGGAACGGATTTCTTCGTAATAACTTTCATCCCAGTCCTCCTTCATCCGGCGCAGGGCATCAAAATCATCATCACCGAGCGAAAGCTCACGCGGCCCATCCTCTTCCGCCTCCTCTTGCGGGGCCAGCGCGTCGGGAGCTTCAACAGAAACCGGCTCGACCTCCTCCAATAGTGGATTGGAGGCTAATTCCGAAGAAATTTCCTGTAGCAGCTCCGCGGCCGGCACCTGAAGGATCCGGAGGGACTGACGCAGCTGCGGAGTCAGGACCATGCCCTGAACCTGCTTCTGCGACTGATTGATGCCTTGGTTGCCCATTGAACGTGCCTTAGCAAAGGGAGTTTGGAGACGATTTGCAAAAGGTATCGATAGGCAATCGGCTTGCTAAGCTTTTCCAGCAGTCTAACCTTCATGCTTACCTGCCGAGGGTGGGCCGCCCCATGCGTCACTTCTCACTTTTCATTGAAAATAAAATCCTTGGTCCCCTGACCGAGGATGAAATCTCGGCTATGATTGCCGAAGGGAAACTGACGCCCGACTCTCCCTGCGCCCCTGAAGGATCGACGGAATGGGAGCCCGCCGCCCGCTATTTCAAATTTAACGAGGGCCTGAAAGTAAATTGGACCAAGCCGGTCCAAAATGGCGGCGAGGCGGAAGCGGCGACGTTGCGCATCACGCTGGAGACCCGCCAGAAGCTAATGACTTACGGACTGGCCGACTCGGTCTCCATTGAACGGTTCACACAGATTCAGGCCGACCTTGCGATTAGCGCCCATGAGGCACACCTTCGCTCCAAGATTCAAAGCCAAGGGATTATCCGAGCCACCGCCTTGGGGGTCGCCGCGGCGGCGGCACTCTGGTTCGGCCTCGGCGAGAATTTTGCCGGCGAAGCCCTCAGTGCCGCCGCCGGAACGGTGGTACGGGAAGATGGTAATGCCCAGGCGGGCTTCAAGCAGCTCAACTATGAACTCCAGCAGTTTGTGGGCGTCCGCCAACGCGCGGACGAAGCCAAATTCCTCAACCCCAATGGCAGTACCCCCGCCTTAAGCCTCGTTCAAGCTCGCCTGAAGATTAATCCCAACGCGGCCTTCACCTTCCAAGGCAAAGTCGACACCTCCCCACTGGCGAAAGATATCGCCAAATGGGGCATTAAGATCGGCGCGGACATCAAGGTCTACGCCCTGACGGGCGCCCTACCCGCCCGGACAGTCACGCTACTCAACGATCAGGCCACGATGCTCGAAGACGTCTTGGCCCCTGCACTCGATGACGCTGGTTTCCAGAAACTATTCGCCGCCGTCATGGAAACCTACCCCGTCGCCGGGGATTTTCCGGAGTCAGCCAAACTTAAAAGCGACGCCAAGGGTGTGCGGATGAGCTCACTAGCCATTTTTATCGACCGAGCAGAATTGCGCGTCCGGGCCGCAGATAAGATTCCCGCTCAAAATCACTGGGCGGTCGAGTTGCACGCTTTCATAGAACGGCTGAATCAACTTCAGCGCAAAGTCTACACCCTCACCGCCCCAGAAGCCCGCCGGGCTCGCTGGAGCGAATTTAATGCCGGACCCGGCGCCGAACTCGCCTCCTGGATTCTGACGGCCAACGCTAAGCAAGGCAGTGCCGCCGCCGATGGCAGCCTCACCATCAACGAGACGACGCACATCTCCATCGACACACTCGAGCAAGTAATCGTCACGTTGCGCATCAACGGCGACCTCGTCTTCTTGCGCTGGAACTCACACTTCCTCAAGACGACACCCTTCACTTGCCAAGAGCTGCCGCAAGCGTACTTCCTCGAGCGAGAGAAATATGTCGTCGTGAGTAAAACAACGACGGGCGGGGTGAGGCTGCTCGCCAAATCTCATTCGCCTTCTCATGACTTCTACTTGGAACGCACTTCCCCCCAGTGGCCATTCCTGATCGTGGCTCGCGCCGGTGACACCGACCCCCTCTCCTTGCTAGTAGATGCAAAGACGTACGCTGAATATGAGGCCGGCAAGGCTCTCCCGATGAGCCTCATGAGGACGCTCAACGCCTACCCTCGCCCTGTCGATTCGCCGATTCCCGACCCGTTCACCGCCGCAAACGCGCCGCAGTAAGTGGCCGGCAGTGGGCGGTGTAAACTTACCGACGCACCCAGCAATCGGGCTCGGAACACTCGCCGAATTGCGTCGCCGATAGACGCGTCGTCTTCCCCGTAACGGTGTCGACCACGGCGAGCCAGGTGCCTTGCGCGGCCACGACATGCCGGCCGTCCGCACACCACGAGGAATGCGCCAGCGGTAAAGGGCTGGCCGTTTCCACCGCCGTGACGGTGCCAGCAGCGAGATCAATCACCCCGAGACGCAGCCGGCCTTCCTGATAAGTGAAAATGATTTGATTCGGTACGATGGGATTCCAGCGCGGCTCGGTGCTGTAACTATGGCCCGTCGAGAGACGGCTGAGCGCCCCACCGGCGCTGCTCGCGACATAAATACCCGGGTGGCCGGTAGGGCCGCTCGTCAACGCAAAGCGACTGCCATCCGGCGACCAAGAAGGATCCGTATTCACGACCTCTTTATTGGCTGCGGCAATGACGCGATGAGGGGCTTCGCCTTGGGCACCAGCAACGAAGATATCCATCGTGCCTTTATTGGAAGAGGCAAAAGCGATGCGGCCATCTGGCCCCACGCTCGCCGCGCCCAGCGCTCCGCGCACATCGGTAATCACTTTGCGAGGCTCACCGATACCGTTCGTCGAAAAAATTTCGGGAAAGCCCGTGCGGACGGACGAGACGAAGTAAATCCGGCTGCCGTCCGCCGACCAGCGCGGGCCGATGGAGGTGTTGCGGTAATTCGTCAGGCGCAGGGTCTTGGAGCGCGCGAGGTTCGTCACGTAGATTTCCTGATGGCCCGTATAGCCGGAGACGAACGCCACCTTCGTACCCGCGTACATCGGCTTGAGCTGCCAGCGACGCCCCAGCCCGACGATCGCGGCATCGGCGACCTTGAGCGCGAGTTCATCTTCGTCCTTGGCTTCGACGTTGCTCTGAAACGTGTAATTCGGATTGTCGCACGCCACGACGGCCGACGTCCCGTTACGGCCGATATTCACTTTGACGGATGAGTTGGCGGAAATGCGAATCGCACCGTGCACGGAAAGCGCGAATTGCACCAATGACCCAAGCGTCTGATCGTCCGAGACAATCGACACGGAGACACCGCGATTAGAATCGGCGATGACCTCTTCGGTGACGACCAAGTTGCCGGCGGCAAAGAGAGGCGAGGCGAGGAATACGGCGAGAAGGGCAAAGAGACGCATCGGGCAGAAGTAATTGGGAGGTTAGCAGTTTGACCTAGGATAGGCAGGGAGTTCAATCCCGCTAATGTCTCTCGATAAGGAATCCGTCCAGAAGGCCCTCAGCCAGGTCCGCTACCCGGGCTACAGCCGGGACATCGTCTCCTTCGGATTGGTCAAGGGGATCGAAGTCACCCTAGCGGGCAAAGTCTCCGTCGGCCTCGCCGTCACGAGCGCTGATCCGGCTATCCCGAAGCAGCTCTACGCTGAAATCGAAGCCGCCCTGAAAGCCGCCGGAGCCATTCAGCCCGAAATCACCATCACTGTCACGGTGCCCAAAGGCGCCCCTATGGCTGCCGCGACCCCCGCGGGCGGGACCAAACTCCCGGCCGATGCTGGTGTCGGCCAAGTGAAGCACATCATCGCCGTGGCCAGCGGTAAGGGCGGCGTTGGCAAGTCGACCTTCGCCGTCAATCTCGCCTGCGCCTTAGCCCGCTCGCTCTCCGACCAAGGCCGCCCGGGCCGCGTGGGTCTGATGGATTGCGATATCTATGGGCCCTCCGTGCCCCTGATGATCGGCGTCAATGCCCGTCCCCTCATAGAGGGCGACGCCCTCATCCCGCTCGAAAACTTCGGCGTCAAAATCATGTCGATGGGCCTACTCATCGATGCGGACGCTCCCGTGGTCTGGCGCGGCCCGATGATTATGAAGACAATTTCCCAGTTCGCCACCAACGTCCGCTGGGGCGAACTCGACGTCCTACTCATCGATTTACCCCCGGGCACGGGCGACGCCCAACTCTCCATCGCTCAGGCGATGGCCCTGAGTGGGGCCATTATCGTGACCACCCCGCAGACCGCCGCCGTCTCGGTTGCACTCCGCGGGGCGGCGATGTTTGCCAAGGTCAACGTGCCGATTCTCGGCGTGGCAGAAAATATGAGTTATTTCGAAGGTTCGGACGGCTCCCGTCAGTATCTCTTCGGCCAAGGGGGCGGCCTCAAAGTCGCCACGGCCTTAAATTCCGTTCTTTTGGGTGAAGTCCCTCTGGATCAAGCCGTTCGCCAAGGCGGTGACCACGGCATCCCCGTCGTCATCAGCCATCCCGACGGCAATCCAGCCCGCGTCTTCCGCTCGGTCGCCTTGACGGTGTTGCGCGGCCTCGAAGCGTCTGCGTGACGGTTCTGTCTCGTCCGTCTTGCAAATTTGTTAAGAACCGCTACCTTTCAAACTAAGAATGTCTGAAATAGACCAAGAGACGAAGCCAGAAGCCGATTTAGCGGCTCGCTCTTCCCTTTACGCTGAGTTCCTGGCCGAACGAGAAGAGATCCTTAGGCACAAGTGGATTGAATCCGAAAAGGTCGGGCGCGACATCGGCTTCGAGCGGGCCCTGATTGATTGGACCCGCCACCACCGGGCGCGCTGGCGCCTGTTGCGTCGGCAGAGCAAGGCAGCCTAAGCACCTAGCCCTCCCCGCCAAACAGAAGGGCCGGCTCGCATCGCTGCGGCCGGCCCTTCGGGCGTGGGACCAAGAAGCGCTTAGCCCTTGATCTCCTTGTGCAGTGTGTGGCGGCGCAGGGAGGGGTTGTACTTCTTGAGCTCCACCTTCTCTTGAGAAAGCTTCTTGTTACGGGTGGTCATGTAACGGGAAGGGCGCTTGCCCTCCTTGCGGGCTTCGGTGCATTCAATGATAACGATTTCGCGAGCCATGGTTTGTGTCGGTTGGAAGGTTGAGGTTTGGGAACGGTCTCGGTCGGAGCAAGCCCGAAAAAGAGCCGGGCGGCCTTTTGGGCCGCCCGGTTCGTTCCGTAGGTGGGGTTAATCAGCCCCAGAGACGCTTCTTATGGCGATTTTCCTTCGAGCGCTTGCGGCGCTTGTGCTTGTTCATCTTCAGACGACGCTTCTTCTTGAGGCTTCCCATGGGTGATAGTGACTCGCAACTTGGCGACCCCTCGGCCGACAGTAAAGCCGAAACTAACCCGAAATAACAGCGTCCGCCAGCCAAGCTCCCGGTCCCCAGGCCGCCATACAAGCCGAATGCACGCCTGTGGGCTCGAAACCCTCCGAGACGAAAGCAAAACAGGCGCTACCGCTCCCGGTCAGATGAAAACGGACACCCGTTTTTTGGGCGATTTCATCCCTAGCGACCGGCAAGGCCATGTGCTTCCCAAAGACGGGAGCCTCCAAATCATTCCCGATAAGAGAGGGATCCGCGGCGGGCTGGGCAATCCAAGCGGCCAATTCGGCCTCCGCCTTGGCCGGTGCACGATAAACCCCCGCCTTCGCCAGCAATCCGTAAGCCTCGGGCGTAGAAACGCCGAACGGCGGCTTAATAATCAAAACCCTCCGCCCAACCAAAGCCCGGCGGGGCGCTTCGGATAATATTTCCAGACGCTCTCCCCTGCCCCGCATCATCGCGGATTGGCTACGGATAAAATAAGGGCAGTCGGAACCGACCTCAGCCGCGATGGCTTCCAACGCCGCAACCCCCAGCGGTGCACCCGCAGCCCGATCCAGGAGTCGGAGCGCGGCGGCGGCGTCGGAACTTCCGCCCCCCAGTCCGGCTCCATGTGGAATTTTTTTTGTCAGGTGAAATCTCCCGACCACGGCATCGGGTCGACGGCGCCGATAGGCCGAGGCCGCCTTGAGCACGAGATTCGTTTCATCGGTGGGCAACGACGAATCGTCACACGTCATCCCCAAGGGCTGACCGAGATGCAGTGCGAGATGATCAGCCAACGAAATACTGACCACGAGGCTCACCAGTTCATGAAAGCCATCGGCGCGCCGACCGGTGATGGCTAGGGTGAGATTCAGCTTCGCGTGGGCGGCTTCGACGAGCACACGGCTACGATGATTCGTGGTCGCCACACTGGCGAGGCGAATCAGCGCTTAAGCCCGCGGGTGCGACTTACGATGCACCTCGCGCAACTTGGCGACACTAAGGTGCGTGTAGATTTGCGTGGTCGAAAGCGAAGCGTGGCCAAGTTGCTCCTGCACCAGACGAAGGTCCGCCCCATTGGAAAGCAGATGGGTCGCGCAGGCGTGACGCAACTTGTGCGGCGTAAGATCCGCCGGCAATCCGGCCAAGAGCAGCTTCTTCTTTAACATCAATTGCACGGCCCGCGGATGAAGCCGCCCGCCGCGAGCGGCTAACAGGAGTGCACCCCCTCGCGCAGGCACACCGCGCAGTGCGAGGTATGCCTGAACGGCTTTCACTGCGCTGTCGCCCACAGGGACGACGCGCTCCTTAGAGCCCTTGCCCATGAGCCGCACGAGTCCGCTGCCCAGATCGAGATCACCTCCACTCATACCGCAAAGTTCCGACACTCGCAGGCCGCCCCCATAAAGAAGTTCCAAAATCGCCATATCGCGGGCGAGCGTCTGCGGAGAATCTCCCTCCGTCGCCTCCGCGCTGTCCATCAGCGTATCCGTCTGCGCTTCAGTGAGGAATTTCGGTAACGACCGCGGGAGCTTCGGGAGCACGAGGCCCGCCGCGGGCGTGGTGGTGATGCCGCCGCGCTCACGCAAGTCGGACAGAAAGGCGCGCAGGGCGGAGACCTGATTATGCACCGAGCGGCGGTGGTGGGACGCCTGACGCTCGATGACAAAATCCCGCAGATGCCGCGCCAGGAGTTTCGCCCAATCGCCATCCCAGCCGCCGTTCGATTTCATCCACAAGGCAAAGCCTTTGAGCGATCGTCCGTAGGTGAGGCACGACCGCGCGGCCAGCCGTCGACCGGCTAGCTGCCGCGTCAGAAAATCAGACACCAAGGCCGAACCCGGCCAATCCGTCGGCTCCCCGTCTTCTTCTTGGACGGGGCGACGGCTCACGGCTGAGGCTTCTTGCCGTGCTCGGCGCGCACCGTGATCCCGATGCCACCGCGGACGCCGAAGGCGCCAGTCACTTCACACCAGATCGGATCGAGCGCCGCGACGAGGTCGTCGAGGATCTTGTTCGTCAGGTGCTCATGGAACATCCCCTGCTGGCGATAGCTCCAGAAATAAAGCTTGAGGGACTTCGATTCGACGATGCGCGGTCCAGGGACGTAGCGAATCGTGATCTTGGCGAAATCAGGCTGGCCGGTCGCTGGACACAGGCAGGTGAACTCCTCCGTCGAGAGCTCGACGGTGTAGTTCCGGCCCGCGTTGCGATTCGGGAAGGTCTCCAGCGTCTGCTGGGGCTTATTTTGGGTATTCCCGAGGTGGGAGAGCCCGCTGAGGTCCTGAGGCTGAGTGGCCATACGGACAGGCAACCATTCCCGCTGAAAGAGACAAGCGTTGAACAGAGCTAGTCGCCGTCTCCGCCCTGAAACCTGCTTGCCTCAGGGCAGTCCCGCGGTTGCCTCCAATGCACCCACGCGTGCATGGAAGCCAAGGCTATCGCCATCCTCGGAGCCACTGGCTCCATCGGCACGACCACCCTGAGCGTCGTTAGGGCGCATCCGTCCCACCTCCGCGTCGCCGGCCTGGCCGCCCACTCGCGCTGGCGTGAGCTCGTCGGCCCCGCCAAAGAATTCAACGTCGGGACCATTGCCCTCGCTGACCCGGTCGCCGCCGCCGAAGCCCGCGCCTCGGGCGCTTTTCCCGCCGGCACCCGCATCTTGGAAGGCAACGCCGGGCTGACTGAAATCGCCTGCCTACCAGAAGTTGCGATGGTCGTCTCCGCCGTCGTCGGGACGGCGGGCCTTGGGCCGACCCTCGCAGCGCTCCGCGCCAAGAAGGACGTAGCCCTGGCGAGCAAAGAAATCCTCGTTCTCGCCGGTAAATTCGTCACCGAGACCGCCCGTGCTTCCGGCTCCCGCCTGCTGCCCGTCGACAGCGAGCACAATGCCATCCACCAACTCCTCCGCGACAAACCGTCGGCCGATATCGCCCGCCTTGTCTTAACGGCCTCCGGCGGTGCCTTCCGCGACACGCCACTCGCCGATCTGAAAAACGTCACCCTCGCGCAAGCGCTCAAACATCCCAACTGGGATATGGGCCCGAAGGTGACCATCGATTCCGCCACGATGGCGAACAAGGGACTCGAACTGATCGAGGCGCGCTGGCTCTTTAATCTGCCGACGGATCGTATCGATGTCGTCATCCATCCTCAGAGCATCATTCACTCCCTAATCACGCTCACTGACGGCAGTATGCAGGCCCAACTCTCGCCGCCCTCGATGGCCTACCCCATTCAAGACTGCCTGCTTTTCCCGCGTCGGCTACCCTGCCCCGCCCCCCGGCTTGATCTGGCTCAGACGCTCGCCCTGACGATGTCTCCCCCCGATTCAGCCCGCTACCCGTGCCTCGGCCTGGCTCGGGCCGCCGCTACCACGGGAGGCACTGCCCCGGCTATTTTCAATGCGGCCAACGAGGTCGCCGTGGCCGAATTCATGGCGGGAAAACTCCATTTTATCAGTATCGCCGAGCTGGTGGCGCAGGCCTTGGCCGCCCTACCAGCGCGAGAACCCGCCTCAATTGAGGAAGTTCTCGCCATCGATGCCGAAGCCCGCGCCATCACGTCGAGGCTCGCCCTCGCCCTCGCTCGCTGAAATAACCCACCACCACCCCTTTCATCATGGATAATCTTTCTTTCGGCGACCTCCTCAGCTCCATCAAGGGCATCGCCTTGGTAGCCATCTTCTTTGGGGGCTCCATCTTCGTCCACGAGCTCGGACACTTCCTCGCCGCCCGCAAACGCGGCCTGAAGATTGAACGCTTCTCGATCGGGTTCGGCCCGCGCTTGTTTGGCTGGACCGGTAAGGACGGCGTCGATTACCGCATTTCCATTATTCCCCTCGGCGGCTATGTCGCCCTACCCCAGCTCGCCGAGATGGAAGGCATCGAAGGAGCCAGCAGCGAAGAAGCGGAAAAGCTTCCGAAGATTTCCTACGCGGACAAGATGATCGTCTCGGTGATGGGCGCGGTCTTTAACGTCATCTTCGCGTTCGCCCTCGCCTGTATCCTGTGGGTCATCGGCATGCCCGTTGCCGAAGGCTCGGCCAGCACCGTTATTGGCTATGTGCCCGAGCAAATCGTGACGAGCTCCGGCCACCTCGCCGAACTCGGACTTGGCAACATGGTACCTGGCCCCGGCTTCAAGGCAGGACTTCGCTCCGGCGATAAAGTCCTCGCGGTTGACGATAACGTCATGACGAACTTCAATCAAATCTCCGAAGCGGTGATGCTCGGGAATCGCAAAGACTCGCAAGCCAACCCCACCGCCACGTTCCGGATCGAGCGCGATGGAAAAGAGATGGAGATTGTCGTGCAACCCGCCCGCGTAGAACTCAATGCCCAATCCGGCGACCGGGTGCGCGTGGCTGGCATTCAACCACGCACCGACGTCATTATCGGTCAGCCCGCCCCGAACTCGCCGGCCGAAAAAGCCGGTCTGCAGGCCATGGATCGCATCCTCTCCATCGACGGTACGCCGCTCAATAACACCATCGAATTCCGCGAACTACTCCGCAAGGGTGGCGCCAAGCCGCGCACCCTGCTCGTCGAACGCGAAGGCGGCGTCAGCACGAAGGTCATTATCACCCCCAAGGTGAACACGACCGTCAACCCCGTCAGCGCCATCAGCTACGGCGATGATGCCCATCCCCACCTGCTCATCCTCCTACCAGTCACGCGCGACATCCTCAGCAAAGACCCCGAGGCCAAGCGCGACCAACTGATGGTCTTCGGCATCTCTCCCGAAGATCCGGCCCTAGCCGAGACCTTAAAGATTGGCACAATCGTCGACAAGATTGATGGCGCCACCCAGATCGTCGCCATCCGCTCCCGCGAAGACCTGGCAACGGCCGTCGGCAAGGCCGCGCGCAGCCTGACGCTCTACTGGAAGCGCGCCAATGGCGATACGGGGAACCTCACCCTCCCTAATGCCAAAGCCGTCGATAAACAACCCACGCAACACGCACAGATTGGCACCTTCTTCGTTTCCAAAACCGAACTCGTCTACCGCAACCCCTGGGAAACCTGCTCGGGCATCGTAAAATCGACCTTCACCACGCTCGGTCGCCTCTTTGATCGCGGTTCCGACATCCAGGTAAAGCAATTGGCGTCGGTGATTTCGATTACGAAGACCTACTATAATCTCTCCGAGGATATCCGCCGTGTGCTCTGGTTCACGGTGCTCATCAACCTCAACCTGGCCGTGCTCAACCTCCTGCCCATTCCAGTACTCGACGGCGGCCACATGCTCATCGCCACGATCCAGCGCTACACGAAGGGCATCCTCAATAACAAGGCGGTCATCATTCTGCAGTACACGTTCATGGGCCTGCTGCTCTCGCTGATGGCCTACATCATCTTGCACGACGTCCGCCGCTGCTCCGGTGATAGCGACCGCCAGCTCAAACAGCAGCTGCTCGAGCGCCACGTCTACAAGGAACAAGACTTCAGCCCCACGAAGAAGTGAGCGAGGCCTGAAGGCCTCGCAGGGGTCTGGGTTGGGGTAGGCAACATCCTCAACCCTTACCCACCCCTATCCCTACCCCTACCCCTTTCGTTACGTTTGCACTTTCTCATTTTTGCACCTATCACCCCCTTATACCCCCATGGAAAAACCCCCTCACTCCCGCCGCAACTTCCTTGGCAGCCTCGGTGCCACCCTCGCCGCCCTGAGCCTGTCGCCCACCTTGGCTGCCGCCGATTCCGCGCAGGCCGAAGCGAAAGCCCTACCCCGCAAGAAAATCACGGACCCTTACATCTATAAATTTACTATCGGGAAGTTTGAAGCGTGGTCCATCAGCGACGGCTACGGCACCTTCAAGAACTGCGTCACGAAGAAGATGTTCCCGAAGTCCGACACCGAGGCGATGACCAAGGCGCTCGTCGCCAGCGGCGAACGCCCGGATGACGTCACGCTCTACATCAACATCCTGCTCCTGCGTAACGACAAGGAAGTCATCCTCGTCGATGCTGGCTTTGGCCCGGTGGAACGCGACACCTGGGGCTGGCTCATCCAGGCCATGGCCTCACCGGAAATTAACATCAAGCCCGAGCAGGTTACGCACGCCCTATTGAGCCATTCGCACATCGACCACATCGGAGGCTTCACCACCAAGGGCCACATCCTCTACCCGAATGCGGCCGTGCACGTCCTGCAGACGGAAATCGATTTCTGGCGCGGCAAGGAACCGGATTTTTCTAAGTCGCACCGCACCGATGATATCAAGGGCATGATTAAGAGCGTGCGCAAATCCTTCGACATCCTGCAGCCGAACTTGGTCATGCACAAAGACGGCGACCAAATCTTCGATGGTGCCATCACGATCATTGCTGCCCCGGGTCACACCGACGGCCATGCGATCTACCGCATCAAATCCGATGGCCAGTCACTCCTGCACATCTCCGACCTCGCGCACAACCACGTGCTGATGCTCGAAGACCCGAACTGGTTCATCGACTTCGACCACGACCCCGCCAACGCCGTGGCCACCCGCAAGAAGGTCTTCAGCGAAATCGCCGTCACCAAGGAGCGGGCCTTTGGCTTCCACCTCCCCTGGCCGGGCCTCGGCACCGTCGCCGCCAATGGCCGTCAGGGCTACCAGTGGATTCCGTCCACCTGGCGCTGGGATTTCTGACGCTCGTTGACGGCCGAGGGCAAAGGGGTTGAGATACCCCCATGTCCTCGGACTATTGCCCCTCCCGCCACCGCACGGTCCGCCGCCTCACCCGCGTCGTGAACGTCGGCGGCGTGGCCGTGGGCGGGACGAATCCACTCCGGCTGCAGTCGATGACGACCTCCGATACGGAGGATGTCGCGGCGACGGTCGCCCAGGCGATTCGCCTCGCGGAAGCAGGCTGCGAAATCATCCGCATCACGGCCCCGAACAAGGCCGCGGCGATCGCGCTGAAAGACATCCGCCGGCAGTTCCGCGCGGCGGGCTTCTCCCAGCCGCTGGTCGCCGACATCCATTTCCTGCCGGTCGCCGCGATGGAAGCGGTCGAACACGTCGAGAAGGTCCGCGTGAACCCGGGCAACTACGCCGACAAGAAGAAGTTCGCGGTGCTGGAATACACCGACGCGGCCTACGCCGAGGAACTAGAGCGCCTGCATGAGGCCTTCACGCCGCTGGTGCTCCGCGCCAAGGCCCTCGGACGCTCGCTGCGCATCGGCACCAACCACGGCTCGCTCTCCGACCGCATCATGAACCGCTTCGGCGACTCGCCGAATGGGATGGTCGAATCCGCCCTCGAGTTCATCCACATCGCGGAATCCCACGGCTTCAAGGACATGATCCTGTCGATGAAGTCGTCGAACCCGAAGGTGATGGTCGAGGCCTACCGTCTCGCCGCCGCCCGCATGACGGACCTTGGCATGGACTACCCGCTGCACCTCGGCGTGACCGAAGCCGGCGAAGGCGAAGACGCCCGCATCAAATCGGCCATCGGTATCGGCTCGCTCCTGGCCGACGGCTTAGGCGACACGGTTCGCGTCTCACTCACCGAAGACCCGTGGCACGAGATTCCCGTTTGCAAAGAAATCGTCCGCCGTGCGGAAAGCTTCGCCGCCCTTGGCGCCGCTTCGACGGTCAAACTTCCCGCCGACCCAGCCGACCCGTTCTCCTTCGTCCGCCGTGAGACGGAGGCAGTGGAATTGAACCCCAAGTGCCTCGCGGGCTCGGGCGAAGTCCCTCGCGTGATCGTCCGCAGCATCGCCGGCCTCGCCGATTGGCAGGCCGCAGCGAAGGAGATCCTCGGTGCCCATGCGGCCCAGCGCGAAGTCCGCGCCGAAGGCCTGCTGGTGCGCCTCGATGACATCGCCCACGCGCCCAGCCTGCGCTCCCTGCGCAAGGCCCTCGGACAGGCCGTGCCGGCTCTTTTCGTCGAGACGAGCCTCTCCCCTGCCGACTTCCCTTTCGACGGCCCCGGCAGCCGCCTAGTGGTCGTGAAGGCCTTCGCCGCCACCGAGGGCGACGCGGTCAAAGCCTGGGGTGAAGCCGTGACGAAGCACGACGCGATCCTCGCCGCCGACCTCGATGGCCCGACGCTCGCCGCGCTCACGAAGGAACTCGCGGCGATTCCCGCCGGCAGGCTCATCCTCACGTCCTCGCAGCCTCAGGATGGCCTCCACGCGACGGGCACGGTCCGTGAACTCGTGCGCTGTACCGACGTCGCCCAGCTCGAAGCCCCGCTGTGGATCCGTGCCACGGCCGCCAACGCCGTGCGCCTGGATGCCGGCTTCCAGTCGCGCCTCATCGAGGCCTCGATCTTCGCTGGCGGCCTACTCGTCGACGGCTACGGCGACTTCCTCTCGTGCGAGACGCCGACCTCTTCGGCCAAGTCGCTGACGCTCGCCTACGACATCCTCCAAGGCGCACGCATGCGCCAGACCAAGACCGAGTATGTCGCCTGCCCGAGCTGCGGACGGACCCTGTTCGATATCCAGTCCACGACCCTCAAAATCAAGGAGCGCACCGGCCACCTCAAGTCCGTCACCATCGCCGTCATGGGCTGCATCGTGAACGGCCCGGGCGAGATGGCCGATGCCGATTTCGGCTACGTCGGCGGCGCGCCCGGCAAGATCAACCTCTACGTCGGCAAGACCCCCATCAAGTTCAACGTCCCCCAGGAAGAAGCCGTCGAGCGCCTCGTCGACCTCATCAAGGAAAAGGGTCGCTGGGTCGAAGCCTAAGCTGGTAGGGATGCGATGACATCGCATCCGCTGTCTTCAGGCAGGGACAGCACCATGTGCTGTCCTATCTGCCTCGGGTAGGCGGGCTCTCCGTGCCCGCCGTTGAGCCGATCGATATCCGTAACTCTGCCAGCAAACGGACGGCTCGGAGAGCCGTCCCTACCAAAAGACCTAGGGCAGCACGCGGCGCTACCCCTTCCTCATTACTTCGCCTCCGCCGTCAGCACCTCGATGAGGGGCTTGGGGTCGGGCAGGCCGTGCGGATGGTGGTCGCCGCCTTCCTTGGGGAAGAGCTTCACGCGGCCACCGTTGTCCTGCCAGAGTTTGGCGACGAGGGCAGCGTTGTCTTCAAACGGCACGGTCTTGTCGGCGGTGCCGTGACACGAGATCAGGAAGACGCCGGCCTTGATCGCCGGCAGGAGGCCTTCGGCGGCCTGCAATGACTTGGCCTTGGCTTCGTCGTCGTTCGCGTAGCCGAACTCGGTCTTGTACAGCTTCCAGTCGTTGGCGCTGCCCTTGCTCTGATGCGTGAGGGCGAAGCCGCCGGGCCAAGAACGGATATCACACACGCCGTTGTCAAGGTAGAGCACGCTGACGCGATCCGGGTGCAGGCGCGTCCAGGCGTTCACGTAAAGTCCGCCGCGAGAAATGCCGAGGAGCGCGGGCTTGGCGGAGAAGCCGCGCTTGCCGTGGAACTCTTCGTACGCCTTTTCCCAGGTGGCCATCGAGCGGGCTGAGCCGAACTGATTGCTCACGCCGACGTACACGACGTGCCAGCCCTTTTCGACGAGGCCATCTTCGAGCGACTTCAGGTGGCCGCCGAACTCGCCGACCCAGAGCCAAGGCTTACCGGGGGCGGCCTGGGCGGGAACCTTGACCGTCACGGCCTTGCCGTCGAGGGTGAGTTTCTCGACCGTGGCGGCCGAGGTGACGGCGCAAAACGCCATTCCGAGCAGAGCGAGGAGGATGCGGGGCATGGCGGTTTGATAAGTGCAAAGGCGCAAAAGTGCAAAGGTGCAAATGCGGGAAGGTAGGGGCGGGCTGCGGTGCATCTAGGTAGGGCGGGCTGTCCCTAGCCCGCCGTTGACCCCCAGGAGTTACGGATCTCGCATGGCTAACGGACCGCTGAGGACAGCGGTCCCTACCCGAGGCAAACTAGGTCGTGTGCCAGTCCCTGTCCCTCTCCCTTGAATTCAGTGCTTCTTGCCTCCCTACCCTAACTCACACTATCTCTCCCTCCTATCCATTTATGAAACCCGTACTTCTAGTGATCCGCGACGGTTGGGGCGAAAACCACAACCCTAAGCACGATAAGTTCAACGCCGTGAAGCTGGCGAACATCCCGGTCTCGCGTGGCCTAACCAAGGACTGGCCCCGCACCGAAATCATGGCCCACGGCCTCGATGTCGGCCTGCCGGTCGGCATCATGGGCAACTCCGAAGTCGGCCACCAGAACATCGGCGCCGGTCGCATCGTCGACCAAGAGATTGTCCGCATCGACAAGGGCCTCACCGATCCGGCCGCCATGCGCCAGATCAAGGCCTTCCGCGGCCTCGTCGAGAACGTCAAGTCCACCGGCGGCGCCGTCCACCTGATGGGCCTGTGCTCCGAAGCCGGCGTCCACTCCACCCTGCCCCACCTTTACGCGCTTCTCCGCCTGCTGAAGGAAGAAGGCCTGTCGAAGGTCTACATCCACGCCTTCATGGATGGCCGCGACAGCCCGCCCACCTCCGGCCTCGGCTACCTCAAGCAGCTCGAAGCCGAACTGGTGAAGATTGGTATCGGCCAGGTCGCGAGCGTCGCCGGCCGCTTCTGGGCCATGGACCGCGACAACCGCTGGGAACGCGTGAAGACCGCTTACGACGCCCTCACCGGAGCCCCGGCCCCGGAAGCCACTTCGGGCGCTGAAGCCGTGCAGGCCTATTACGATAAGCCGACCGACTCCAATACGACCGGCGACGAGTTCGTCCCGGCCACCCGCATCAAGGGCACAGCTTTTATCCAGGACGGCGACTCGGTGCTGTTCTTCAACTTCCGCGGCGACCGCCCGCGCGAAATCACCCGCGCCTTCATCGATCCGGAATTCAAGGGGTTCCCTCGCGCGAAGCTGCTCAAGATCTTCTACGCCACCCTCACCAACTACGAAAAGGGCCTCTGCCCCAACGTCGTCTTCGATAAGCCCGCCAAGATGGTGAACATCCTCGGCGAGTGGGTCGCCAAGCAAGGTATCGCCCAGTTCCGCACGGCGGAGACCGAGAAATTCCCGCACGTGACCTTCTTCTTCAACGACTACCGCGAAGAAGCCTTCGCCGGCGAAGAGCGCGGCATGGCCCAGAGCCCGAAAGAAGTTTCCACCTATAACCAGAAGCCCGAGATGTCGGCTTCGCACGTCACCGAGATGGCCAAGGCCGCGATCCTCTCCGGCAAGTTCGGCCTCATCGTCGTCAACTACGCCAACCCGGACATGGTCGGCCATACCGGCGACCTCGCCGCGGTTATGAAGGCCTGCGAAGCGGTCGACAGCGGCCTCGGCGGCCTCCTCGCCGCCATCGACCAGGTCGGGGGCAAGGCCCTCGTCACGGCCGACCACGGCAACGCCGACCAGATGTGGGAGCCAGAAGAGAACTGCGCCCACACGCGCCACACGCTCAGCCCCGTCGAGGTCGTCCTCTACGGTGCCGGCTGCAAGAATCTCAAGACCCGCCCTACCGGCCGCCTGGCCGACGTCGCCCCGACCCTGCTCGCCCTCATGGGCCTGCCGAAGCCGGCGGAGATGACCGGCGAGTCGCTGATCGCGGGGTAAGCGTGAGGTAGGGCCGCGACTGCGTCGCGTCCGTTCGCGGACGGAGATGCGAATCTCAATCGGGTCAACGGCGGGCTAGGGACAGCCCGCCCTACCCCCAAAGCATCAATCAGCGAGGCGGTAAGTGATCACATCAGGACAGCACGTGGTGCTGTCCCTGCCTTCGCGTCTACCTGCCCAGACCCGTCGCGAAACTAATCCCGAGGGAATCGCCGACGGCGCGCACGATTTCGATTTCGGCGGGCTCGGCCTTACCATCGTTGAGCATGGCGACGCCGCACGCGCGGACGAATTTGCGTCGGTCGTAGATGCTCTGGCCAGCGATCACCCCCAAGGATTCATCTACCTTTTGCAGCTCTACCTGCTCGGCGGAAATAATGGTCGAACTCAGGCCGGGCAAGCCCAGCACACCCGCACCAAGTTGATAAGCCGCAGCCTGCGCCGCCGGGGCTTCGCTCGAGGTCTGCACGACCGCGGAGAGTACTAGCGCGTAAGCGGCGGCGAGGTCGCCGGGGCGGCTCTCGGGATTCTTCGCAGTGGAAAGATAGCGGTGCATCGACGCCTGGATCAACAGGACCACGAGTCCATCCTCAGCCTGATAGCCGACCTGCTCAATGGCCTGCTTGAACTGAGCGACCTGCGGCGGCGAAAGCTGGCGCAATGCAGGCATGCAAAGATCCAGGAGAGGCACCCGATAACCTGCCGGTAAGTCACGCAGGATTGGCTCAAGCCAAGCTGCGTCGCGGGACACCTCGCCACCCGCGAGCCCACGCGCCTGCTCGAGTTGCGCGGCGCGGAGTCCGGGATCGCGACGAAGAATTAAGCCGAGCACGAGGCCCATGGCGCTGACTGGGTCATCGGACGCGGCCCGCAATTCGGCCGGAATCGTCCCATGAAAACCGACGGAATCCTGAATCTGGAGGTCGGTCGGCAGCGAGCGAGTCGCGTTGGGCAAAGGCGGCGGAACAGCCCTGAACCCGGGGGCAAATCCGGCCGTGGGCTCGTCCGCAACAACCTGCACCGGGACGACATCGGGGATGATGCCGTCGAAGGTCGGGTCGATGCGCTTGATCCGCTCTCCGATGGGTGGGTGGGTGGAGAAGAAGAACTCCATGAAGCCGCCCGAAGAGGCGAAGAAGAGGTGCTGCGACTCGAGGTCCGCATTCGAGCCGGTGCGCTTGGCGCCCGCCATCCCACCCACCTTCTTCAAAGCCGAAGCCAGCCCAAGCGGATTGCGCGTAAACTGCACCGACGAGGCGTCGGCGAGGTATTCGCGCTGCCGCGAAACCGAGGCTTGAATGATCTTAGCAAAGAGGATGCCGCCCGAGCCGATGAGTAGCACGGCGAGACCCGTCACGACCAGCGCGGCGGTCAGCGGAAGCGAATCCTTATCACCATCCGAAGACTGCGCACCGACGCGCATGAAGATATAACCGAGCTGGGCCAGGGCCGTCAGTCCGGCCACCGCACCGATGATGCGGATGCTGATCGTCATATCGCCGTTACCGATGTGGCTGAATTCGTGGGCGATCACACCTTGCAACTCCTCGCGCGTCAGATTGACCAGCGCCCCGCGGGTCACCCCGATGGCGGCGTCCTGTGGGTTATTCCCCGCGGCGAATGCGTTGATGGTGCTATCGCCGTCGATGACATAGCACAACGGGACAGGCAAACCGGCCGCGAGGGCAATTTCCTGCACAACATTGAGGTAGCGGCGTTCGGCGAGGTCGATCGTGCTCGCACCGACCAAACGGCCACCCAGGCGCTCGGCGATGGCCCCGCCGCCCTTGGCCAGCTCGGCGATACGAAATAGGCTGCCACCAATAATGACCAGCAAGGCGACCCCAGTGGTCCCGAAGAAAAGCTTGGGCTGAACCCAGTCATACCCGCCGCGAGGGTGGAAGAGCTTCCCGTGCCCCATCACCGCAAGGACGTAGAGCGAGCCCGTCAGGACAATAATCGCCAACACCAGAAGCACGACCAACTTGGTCGTGCGTCCGCGGGCCTCATCCTGGGCCCGGAAGAAATTCATTGTGGCGGCCATGGGCCGTTAGCGGCGCGCGCTTAGAACTTCACCGTCGGGGCAACCTTATCGGCTTCTTCGGCCTTAAAGAACTCGGCAGCGGCGAAGCCAAAGGAGTTGGCGATGAAGACCGCCGGGAAAACCTCGCGGGCGTTGTTGAAGAAGAGGACTGCGTCGTTGAAAGCCTGACGGGAGAAGGCGATGCGGTTCTCGGTCGAGGTGAGCTCCTCCATGAGCGCGCGCATGGTCGTGTCGGCCTTGAGCTGCGGATACTGCTCGCTGACAACCATGAGTTTACCGAGGGCGCCGCTGAGGCCGGCTTCAGCTTGGCTGAGGTCGCGCATGGCAGCGGGGTCATTCGGGTTGCCGGCGAAGCGGACGTTAGCCTGGGTGGCCTTGGCGCGGGCCTCGATCACGGCGGTGAGCGTGCCACTTTCGTGGGCCATGTAGCCCTTGGCGGTTTCGACGAGGTTAGGGATCAAGTCGTAGCGGCGCTTAAGCTGCACGTCCACCTGCGCGAAGGCGTTCTTGCAGGCGTTCCGCAGGGTCACCAGGCCGTTGTAAATACCGACACCCCAAGTGCCGGCGATGACAGCGATGACGACGATAACGAGCAGGAAGATGCCGATGGCGGGTAACATGATGACATGCAATTTACCCAGCCGCCCCGCACCTGCAAGGCGGGACGGGCCTGCCTTGTGATAATTTAATGTCCAAATTGGAACGCCCAACCCTGCACCATGGACAATTAGGCGGCTTTTACCAATCGGGCGCAGACTTCGTCGATTAAGAACGCGGGCGTCGAGGCGCCGGCAGTCACTCCGACGGTGCCAAAGCGGGCGAGGGCCGAGAAATCTAGTTCCGCCGCGGTCTCGACGTGGAAACAGGGCAAACCGTGGATTTCCACGAGCTTCGCGAGCTTGACGGTGTTCGCGGAATGGCGGCCACCGATGACAACGATGGCCTGACACCCTTGTGACTGTAGCTCGCGGATATCCGCCTGGCGATCCTTGGTGGCGCCACAAATGGTGTCGAAAACGAGGGCTGAAGCGAAGCGCGCCTTCAAGCGGGCGGCGAGTTGCTCGAACTCATCGGTGAACATCGTCGACTGCGACACCATGCAGACCTGCGGGCCGAGCTCCGGCAGTGCATCAATCTCGGCCGACGAGGTGATGACATGCCCCTTGCCCTCCGCGTAACCGAGCAGGCCGATGACCTCCGGATGCTTGGGATCGCCAAAGATGACGGTGGCATAGCCCTTCCGCGCATGCATGCGCACCTTGCCAGCGATGATGCCGACATCCGGACAGGTGGCGTCGCGGAATTCCATGCCGAGCGACTTCAAATACTCTCGGCGTTCGGGCGAGATGCCGTGGGCACGCACGACCATGACCGCACCGGCATCCGTCGATTTAGAGACCTCTAACTTGGCCTCACTACGGTAATCCCCGACCTCTCGGATGCCCTCGCCGGTGAGGACCTCCATCATCTGACGGTTATGGATGAGCGGGCCATCGGTATAGACCGGATGACGCCCCTTCTGGGCATACTCGCGGGCGATATCAATTGCGCGCTCGACGCCCCAGCAGAACCCCGCGGACTTGGCTCGGATAACCTTCACGCCTTTACGGTGCGGGCAAGCCCGCCCGATTCAAGCCTTGTCGGGCCTTACTTAGCAGGCACGCCCCAGACTTCGGCTTCGATATAGTCGTTGGAAGGCCCAGCAGAGTTGCCCTTGGAATGGAAGCGGACGTAGCGGCCCTTGACAGCGGCGACCGGAATCACGCGGCCTTCGTTGGACTCATAATAACAATAATCCTTGCCCTTACCGAGCCCGAGCTCGTCCTCGGAGTCATTATTGTAAACCGTGGTGACGTCCTTCTTAAACGCGGGGTCATTGGAAATTTGCACGACCACGTCAAAGTAGACCCGGCGCTCGCGGTGGAAATGCCAAAGAGCGATGGCGCTGATTTCGGCCTGCTTAGCCAAGTCGATTTGTACCCAGTGGTGGCCACGGGGGAGTTCCACTTCAAAACCTTCTTCGCCACCCTTATCCCCATCGGTCAGGTAGGAGAAGTCGCCGGCGGCGGCTTCCTTGGCGCTCGAGGTGACATTGCAAGCCTTGGCGAGATTGACGGCACCAGCGGGCACTTTCGGTAGCACGCGGGGGGTCTTGGAGACGGGCTCGAGATTATTGATCTTCATCGGGCGGGGCGTGCCGAGCGCAATGGACTTCGGCAGTACGAGCGGGAGTTCTTTGTCCTGAGCGAGGACGAAGGCGGGGAGAGCCAGGAGGAGGCAGAGGGCGAGGCGTTTCATGAGAGGTGCGGGGATAGGACAGCGGAAAATCAGTTCGGTTTCAAGACTTGGGAGCATCAATGGTACGGACCCGACGGTGTTTGAGTGGAAAACGCAGGATAACCGTGGTGCCAATGTCGGGGGTGCTCTGGATATCGACCGTCCCGCCGTGGGCCCGCATAATGCGCAGGAGGATGAGCATGCCGATGCCTCCACCGGAATCCTTGGTGGTATAATAGGCGTCAAAGACCCGGGTCAGCTTCTCCGCGGGAATGCCCACGCCGGTATCTCGGATCGAAAGGATGACCGATTCATCATTCGATGAAAGCTTCACGTGGATGTCGCCGCCGCGATCCATGGCCTCAAGGGCATTCTTCATGACATTGAAGAGAGCCTGCTTGATCTGGTTGCGATCGCCAAGGATCGGCGGCACCTCGCTCGGCACATCGAGCGAGACTCGCACGCCGAGTTGCTCCATCTGGTCGCGCAACAAAGTCGTGGCTTCAGCGATTACCGCGACGAGGTCCGTGTCGGCGAGATTCGGCGGCGTCTGGCGGACGGCACCCAGGAAGTCGCGCACGATACCGTCCAGCCGAGTGATCTCGCTCTGGCAGACTTCGGCGGCTTTGCGAACCTTGGTCGCGGCGGGCAAATCGCCGAGCTTGGCGGCCTCGCGCTGCAGCAATTGCAGATGAATGCCGATGGCGTTGAGAGGATTGCCGACCTCATGGGCGACCCCAGCGGCGAGCGAGACAATCGAATCGATGCGTTCGCTTTCGACGCGGTCCTCCGTCTGCACGCGATCCTTGGTGACGTCGCTCAAGACGGCCACGCGGCGGCTGCGCTCGGCGCCTTGACTATCGCCAACGCGGGTAAGGTGCAGGCTCAGCAGGCGAGACTCCGGATAACGAACTTCCAATTCACGGGTGAGTGCTCCGACGGTCTCCGGCAGCTCTAGCGCCTGGGCGATATCAGGGGAAAGCCGGCGAAGCTCGGTGCCATTGACGTCCTCCGCATTCACGCCGAGCAGGCGAATCGCCGCGGCATTGGCATACTCGATGGAGCTGTCATGCGAGAGCACCAGCACGCCCTCGCGGAGCGTGTCGAGTACCGTCTCCATGAGGTCGCGCTCGCGTTCGAGCCGGCGGGCAAGGATGGCTAGGTTCTGCGCATCGAGGTCATCGATGCGGCCCAGGATGCGATCGAGCGGGCTGAAGCGACGGCGAGCCATCTTAGACCGTGCGCGCCTTGATTTGGCGGGCGATATGTTCGACGAGCTGGCGGGCGACGGCGGACTTCGGCCCGGGGCCGAGGACTTCGCGGAAGCCATTACGGCCCAGCAGAATGATCTTATTCTCGTCGGAGCCGAAGGCGCCTTCGGGACCCGCAACGGAATTGGCTGCGATGAGGTCCGCGCCTTTGCGCTCCAACTTATCGAGCGCATTGGCTTCGACGTTTTCCGTCTCGGCGGCGAACGCCACGATGAATTGGTCGGTGCGGCGATTCTCCGCGAGCGTGGTTAAAATATCTGGGACCGGCTCCATCTCGACGGTGAGCCCTTCGCCGTTCTTCTTCAGCTTTTGCTCATGGGTCACCTTCGGGCGCCAATCGCTGACGGCGGCCGTCATAATGAGCACGTCGCACGGCTCAAACAATGCATCCGTCTGGCGCAGCATCTCGGCGGCGGAGATGACGGGGTAAACCAGCACGCCAGCAGGTTCAGGCAAGGACACCGGCCCGGCGACAAGATCGACCGACCAGCCGGCCTCCTTGGCGGCGGACGCCAAGGCAAAGCCCATCTTACCCGTGGAGGGATTGCTGATGAAGCGCACCGGATCGAGGAACTCGCGGGTCGGGCCTGCGGTGATGAGGCAGCGGAGGGACAAGGTGAGCGGAAGATGGCAGATGGCGGATGACAGATGACCGATGAAGGCCGATGGCTGCCAGAGACGACACCTTGGCTGAGGATGGAGGCGGAAACAATAGCGAAGGGGCAGGGATAGGGGTAGTGAGGTAGGGGCAGCACCGCGTGCTGCCCTAGCTGCCTCGAGGTAGGGCGGGCTGTCCCTAGCCCGCCGTTGACCTGCAGGTGTTACGAATCTCGCTCGGCGAACGGACGGCTCGGAGAGCCGTCCCTACCTCGAGGCAATGGATGTCGATTGCCCTACCCCACCCCTACCCCTTGCTTTATTTGCCTCTCCTGCTCACATTGCCGCCATGGAAATCTTTCTGGCGACGGGCAATGCACATAAGGCCGAGGAATTCGGCCGCATGTTCGCCCGGGCGCGCCTCGACGTCAAAGTCCGCTCAGCCAAGGACCTCGGAGGCATGCCGTATGTCGAAGAAATCACCGGCACCTTTAACGGCAACTGCCGCCTGAAGGCTAACGCTCTCCGCGAAATCACCCCGCAGAAAGCTTGGGTCCTCGCGGACGACAGCGGCCTCTGTTGCGACGCCTTGCAAGGCGGCCCTGGCGTCGACTCCGCCGTCTATGCCGGCGTCGGCGCGACGGATGCGCAGAACCGCGCAAAGCTCCTGGAAGCAATGAAGAAGGCGCCGCTCCATAAGCGTGGGGCGCGCTTCGAATGCCACCTCATCCTCCTCGGACCCAACCAGGAAGCCGGCAAATTCGTCGGCCAGTGCTGGGGCAAAATTCTCGAGGCTGAAGTCGGCACCGAAGGTTTTGGCTATGACTCCCTCTTCGTGCCCGCCAATGAGACGCGGACCTTCGGTGAACTGAGCGCGGCCAAGAAAGACGCCATCAGCCATCGGGCCAAAGCGTTCAAGCAACTCGCCGATTGGCTGCGCGAGAACGGCTTGGCCTGAGGTATCGAGGTAGGGACAGCACCACCATCAGGTAGGGGCAGCACCGCGTGCTGCCCTAGCATGCCTCTTGCCGCATCGACCACTCGGCCGCGTAGGGCCAATCTTCGAATTTCCTGACTAATCCAGCTCGTACGGGATTGGCTCGGATATAGTCCCTGATTTCAAGGTAATGCGCATAGCTCCTGATCCGATGGTCGAAGGCATCGCGTTGCCAGGCGGTGGGTAGTCCGTGTCCTATATCCCGCTAAAACGACCCGATAGTTTTTGGGATCTGGTGTGCATGGGGAATCAGCACGATGCCATGCACGTGATCCGGCATCGCCAGCATCATGAGGGGCGTCCATTTGCCGCGGGATGCCAGATGTTTGGTCGCGCCTAGGATAATACTCCAGGCGGACGGATTATCGAAGTGCTGAATTTTCCTTTGTTGATGACATAAGGTAATGAATAGCGGGTCGCGTTCATGTACCCAATGCGGGCGTTGGTGTGGAAGGTATTCGCGGATTCGGAAATCCATCGAGACAAAGTGAGGCGAAGTTTGGGAAGCGCGAAGCAGGAGAGACCCTAGGGCAGCACGCGGTGCTGCCCCTACCTAGATACACGCGGGGCTGCCCCTACCTGGTGCTGCCCCTTCCTCTTACTTACTAAGACCGAGGATAACGGGGTCCTTGGTGAGCGTCAGTCCGGGAATAGTAATGAGGCCCTGCGTATCGGCCTTCCCTTCGCCCTTGGCGGCGCCAAACGTCCACTTGAAAGATGCGCCTGGAGTAAGTTTGAAATGCTGGAGTCGACGGAGGGTGACATCGGCGTTCGCTTCTTTCGGAATCGTGAACCTGGTCTTTAGGTCGGCCGCAGATGCCAGAAAGAGCGAAAGCTCGGCCTTCGTTTCAGTGTCAGTGATATTTTTCCAGCGGAAGAAGGCATTCACCTGACCGGCGGCGGGGTTCTTTAAGTCATCCGGCCACGGCAGCGGGGAATTACCGGAAGCATTGGTGAACGCCACGTAGGGCTCATTCTTGCGCACGGCCAACCAGTCAAAAGAATCGATGAGGTCATTCACCAGCATGATCTTGGACGTATTGTTGGCGTGACCGAACGGGCCCCAGTAAAAGTAGAGTGCATACTTACGGTCGTTCATCGCCTTCACGAAACGCTCATGGCCGGCAGACCAGCTGTCATTCTGACCGGAGTAGTCTACGCAAACCGGCGGCTCAGGCAGAATCACGTTGGCCGGGACCGTGGCGGGCGGGAAATACATGCGATGGGAGACATGCTCAATCCCGGCCGGGACATTGGCCTTAATCGCGGCAAAGACGTTACCGTTGCGCATCCCGATACCGAGCGTGCCCGTGCCGCCCATGGAATTTCCGCAGAGGTAGACGCGCTCGGGGTCGATGCCGTATTTTTCCATCGCCCATTTGACGGTATCCATGACGCGCTTCTCCACAGGGACAGGGTCGCCGCCCGAGTTCTTCGCGATGAGGGCCTTATCCTTGAGATGCATCCCGCCCCACCACCAATCGCCCTTGTTCTTACGGCAATCCAGGTACAGCGCGTAATGATCATCGGGCGAACGGTAGATGTCGTGATTGCCAACGGTCTTCGTGCAATTCACGCACGAGAACACATCATGCCCAGCGGAGTGCAGCACGACATACAAGGGAGCGTTACGACGATCGGTCGTGGGATGGATCACCACAAAGCTATCCTTCTGCGGCGCCGCGTAGCCCCACTCCGGCTTCACGTCGTGCTCAAAAGTTTCCATGGCCCGCCCATTGAGGGTCGTCTCCTTGGCCGGCACCAGCACGGGATTCCAATCCGCGGCATGGAGTGAAAAGGTAAGGAGGAGCAGCAAGGCGACGGAAGTCTTTCGCATGGGGTTATCCCGATTACTGGGGAGGCGGCAGACCGCTTCAAGACAAGATACCTTAGGACCGCACGTGGTACTGTCCCTATCTCTTAAAAAAACACCGCTTCGGACAACGCCTCGGCGGGGGCCATGAAGGCGACACGCTGAGTGACGGG
>Ga0136642_1000122_pt1 | contig 46359 bp, 59 predicted proteins | sample LowCatLa1302831Y_FD_115313 | JGI IMG/M metagenome (GOLD analysis project Ga0136642, IMG submission 115313) | Freshwater microbial communities from Lower Cathedral Lake, Yosemite National Park, California, USA - 13028-31Y | ecosystem: Environmental > Aquatic > Freshwater > Lake ... | reverse complement strand
CGGAGGCGGTGGCGGGCTGGGCGACGGCGGGGGCGGCGGACTCACGCACTCGTAGGAGACGAAGAGCTGCGGGCGCGGCACGTTGACGCACGTCGACAGCGGCGTGCTATACGACAGCTGGCCGTAGTCCACGCGGCAGGTGGACTGCCCGAGGCACATGTTTGCCATCTGCGAAACGACGTTGCTACTGCATGGGCTCGGCGTGTACTGGCAGGAGCCAACGAGCGTCGCGGGGTTCCCAAAGGACGCAAACTCGATGCCGTACACCATCGAAGCAGGGCAAAATAGCACGACGCCCTGGGCCCCGGCGGCGTCGCTCGTGCAGCTCTTGAGGTACCCTGGAGGATACGGAGGTGGGGGCGGCGGCAGCGGCGGAGTGCTCGCGCACTCGTAGGAAACGTAGAGCCGCGGCTGCGGCACGTTGACGCACCCGGCGTTCGGGGGATTGTACGAGAACCGGCCATAGTCCACGTTGCACGCGGGGTTTCCGATGCAGTAGGATATTTGATCAATCACGTTGTTGCTGCACGGGCTCGGCGTGTACTGGCATGCCCCGACGAGCGTCGGGGGGTTCCCGAAAGATGCAAACTCGATGCTCGATATTGACGAATAACCGCACAGGAGCGAGACGCTCTGCATACCAGCAGCGTCTCCGCCACAGTACTTTGTAAAACCCGGTGGATACGGAGGAGGCGGAGGAGGATACGGAGGCGACGGAGACGGCGGAGGCGGTAGCGGAGGAGATGGCGACGGCGGCTCCGGCGGCGGATTCGGAGACGGGGGCGCATATGTCACCGCGTTGGCCGTGAAGGTGCTGCCACCAACAGTTTGGTACGTACACCGGCTGTTTGTATCTGTGCATACCATGCCTTGGTTATTCCAGTCCGTATCGCAATTGGAGTCGACCACATGTCCGGAGGAGCACATGCTGTCCCGTAGCCACGTCGTTCCTATCGTCCCTGGGCTGTACACTATTCGCATTTGACTGCACGTTGTGTACAGGCAGCCCGGATTGGACTCGCGGTTACACAGGCGCCCGTTGGACCACACGAAGATCTGGTTCGCCGATGGTACGCACCGACTTAGGGTTACCTCGTACGCGCCAGTGACTCCTATTATCTGATTGGATGTGGGGGTCAAGCACATGCCGTTGGCGTTGAGCTGGATCGCGAACGTCCCGTACGGGTTGCATACGTTCAGAAGTCCAGAGCCGCTTGGAACAGGAGTGGAAGGCACCGGACTTGTTGACCCGGCACACTGGGACGTCCGCGTGCTGGGCATGGCGCAATTGCTGCCGCAGTCCAAGAACGCCCCGCCCGAGCATGTCTGACCTATAAGTGGGCAATAGTCGTGCGAACCGCATGGCTGGCACCAGCACAGGCGCCCGCACGGAAATTGATCGCTGTTAGGGCAATAGCCGCGAGCGAGAGAGACGCAGAGCGTGACAAAAACAAATACTCGCATGTCTTCGTAAAAGCTGTCGTTTATATAATACCAGCCCCTACGCGGACAGCGTCCATATGTCACAGATGGCCCGCACGAACGCGCGCATGGGCGACAGGTGAAACTGCCGCGCAACAGTTGCTGCCGCATCCGCCATGTCTTCGTGCGGCGGCGCTTCGTGCGAAGAGACGACCGCAATGGCCGCCATGCACCAAATGTCCTGCGTATTGATATGTTCAGTTTTGTGATGATAGAACACACAGCAGCACGAGGGCAGAATACCTCTGGCGTCGCGTCGGTCGGGTTGCACGCGCCCCTCTCGTCTCTGAGCTTGGACAAGAGGTTTCGCGCGTCATCGGTCTTCCCAGCAACCCTGCTATTGTACTGGAGCATGTGCGCCTCTGCGCGGGCGAGGCACGCCTCCGTTGCCGCCCTCCCGTCGGGCACCGTCTCCGTCGAGCGAAGAGAAACCACATCCTGATCAGGGAAAACGGGTTTTGAAGACTTTGAAGCAGATTGCCTAGCAAGAAAAAAAAGAAAAGTCTAAAAAAATAAATATGCACGTGCCTTGACAGCCTTCTCCGCAATCGCCTTCGCCTCGCCAGGTTTAAGCTTCCCCGAAGCGCTGACTCCTTCCACAGCAGCGTGCGCAGCCTTCTGCGCCGCTTCGCGCAGCGAGCTGGACGGTATGCCTATGCGCTTCACAGCCTTCAGGACAGCCTTTCGCGTCTTGGTAGTAGGCCGTTCCTTCGTGAAGGTCCTCGGCACGACAGCCCCGGCGCCCTTCGCCGCCTGTAAGACGGTCGAGCACTCGGAGCACACAACCTGGTCGGCGCAGATGACCGTGCGGCGCTCTACCTTGCACGCGTAGCAGAGCATCAAGCCTGCAATTGCGTGCCGGCGTGCGGTTTTTGTGGGAAGGCATATATATATGCCACCACGTCGCATGCCCTGATGAGCCGCCTGGACACTATCAGAAGGTTATTTCTGGGCGTATCGTGGGACGACGGATTTTCAAAAAAGGTTGTTGACGCGGTGGGAGGATCGTTCTCAATAGTTCAGATGCACACAGATGGCCACATCACTCTGTCTAGAGATTCATATGTGTTCAAAGCCAGGATATGCCCGAGGCAGAGGGCCGTCGTCGGCACACCCTTTAAGGGCGCAAGGAGCCACATAGAATCAATGGAGTGGATAACAGCAAGGGGACAACCGGCGCCGGCGCAGCACGCGCGATCGCTCTTCTTCGACACGGGTTCGGAGAACATAGTGCGTATGTTGTCGCACGCGCTAGATTAGTAGGCAGTCACCAGAACGAATCCGTTGCAAGCGCGAGTATTGTCAAGTCAGAAACCATCTGCACGCTCTCCGCCCATCGGTCTATCGGCCCGCAGACTCCGAGCCACGGCTGCCCTGCTATCATAGTTATCATAAGCAGGATCAGCAGGTGCTGACGCCTGCGAGCAGATCGGATCTTCTGATCGTGCTGGCCGCTCTCGACCTTGTGCTTCGCGTAGACGCGGTAGGCAGGTGCGGCAGCAAAGACGAAGAGCACCATGATGGTGGGCCTGCACCGCTCGAGGCGCGGGGAGGTTCGAAAGGCGAAGATGACGCCGAGTACGATGGCCAGGGAGAGCAGTAAGGTGCTCGAAGGCTTCTTGGGAGACTCGCAGACGCGCTGAGAGTGGCGAAGCGCGCAGAGGCTCGCGAGCGCCGCAAACCCCCAGTGCATGGACGTGAGTGCGCTGGCGTTCATGTCTGCGAAGAGCACGGAGAAGCCGGCTGCTGAGAAGCCGTAGGCCGCGACGAGCCAGACGGGCATGATGGCGTACTCGAGCGCCGCGCCCTCGGCGCGCTCCTCGAAGCCCTTGATGACGATGCTCATTGGCACCGCGAGGCTCAGCACGAGGCTCATGTAGACGAGCGCGTCAGGCTGCAGCAGGTTCGGCGGAGCCACCATGGGCGCCGACGGAGGCGAAGGCAGAGGGGGCGCGCCGGGCGGGAGCAGCGGTGCGCGCGGCGCCGCGGGCGCCCGCGGCGGAGGAGGCCCGTTCGGGGGACTCTCAGCCGAGAGCGCGCCCACGAGCGCGTCCTGCAGGAGCGAACCCAGTACTGACGACGCCATTCGACCACAACTGCGGCGTTTTCTGGCTATATAATCCTCATCAGTATAAAGGTGAACAAACAACAATCAAAAAAAAACAGCCATGTACGCCGGGACGGGCTCCTCGGGCCAGAGCAACCCCGTGACGCAGCAATCTCAGGTGATGGGCGTGCCGACCCCCAAACCCCCACCCAGCTTAAAATGAAGAAATCTGATTTTTCTATAATAACGCAGGTGGTGCTCAATGGCCGTTTCGACCGCCACTTTATGAATGTGCGCAAGCGCAAGGCCGCTGGCAAGGACAACCACGTGCTGGCGGGATCCACAAACGACAACATGTTTGATATTATGCCGCGCGAGCTTGGCATGATGCTGCGCCAGACGCACGACGCGGACATTAGCCGTCCGATTAACTACGAGAAGGACCGCGAGATCCGAATCTTCACCAGCGCCAACGCTGTGCCCGGCCTTGGCCTCAGCGATCAAATGAAGAAGATGAACATGGCCGACATTTCCGCCCAGCGCGAGTTCCGCGCGCACCTCCGCGACCAGTTTGTATTTGTTGGCGTCCCGCAGACGAAGGTCATCGCGGCCAACACCAACCAGACGGACGCCGTTGCGGTTCAGGTCTCGGGCTCCGTCACGATATTCAACACGGGCGTTTACGAGATCAACGCCTTTGACCTCGTCTGCTGGGACATTCCGTACGCGGCGGCGAAGGAATCGGACGGCAGTTCGTCGAGCAACCCCGCGGGCATTCCGGATGGCAAACAACTCTTTCACACAGTCCCGCTGCGCCTCGGGTCAAGGGAGGATGCGAGCGAAGTGCCGGGCAACCGGTCTCTATCGCGCAGCGCCGTCGACGACATCTTCGACTCGCTGAAGAACGGCGGCATTAACAGCGCCAACGGCATGTACAAGAAGCGCAAGCGCGGCAACGAGATGAGCACATGGGAGGCACTGGTCAAGACCATGCACGCTAAACCCAACGACGAGCAGGCGATGAAGAACGTGCTAGCCTACTGGACCCACGCGCAGCACCGATTCAACTCGCGCGTCATAGGCGTAGCTCTGTCGAAGGCTCGCCCGGGGGAGCAGTTCGACATTCTGCTGCAGCGCTGCATGTAGATGGTAACGAGTGTACATCGTGTACATCGTGTACATCGTGTACATCATAGTACTTATGCGCATACGTTCTTGCCCGTCATGAGGGCAATACTATCAGTCATTGCGCTCTTTGCGTGCGCGGAAGCGTACGAAGGGCTTCGCGAAAAGACGGTTAGTAGTTTTTCGCGATTGCTACAATGTGACCCACTCCGTCTGCCTGCACCTTCTTCAGCAGCCCAAAGGCCATGAATAGCGCCTTCAGATGTGCGTCTCGTTTATTCACATGTACCACTTCGAATTCGTAACCACTATCGACATGTTTTCAGGTATATCATAGCGACATAGCTGCAGTTGATGTAAGCGGTGATGATGTTGCGCAAAGTCGGCGTGATACACGTCAGTTTGCGCCAGCGCACTTGTTGTTCGCACGTCTGCTTGATGAGCTGAAGTTGGTCACCTGTTGGTTTATGATCGGTCTACCAGCGCGGAAGCTGCTGCGAAGATGGTGAGCTCAGCGCGCGCTTCGACGGAGACCAACGTGTACCTACCGCAAATGCCGCGGTTCCATCCAGGCACGTAAAAATGTCGACTGCGCAATTCGACGGTCTCGAGTGGTTGAACATCGACACCGTCCAAAGACGTTGCTGCTCCATTTCTTCACCAAAACTTCGGGATCCATTTTTTCGCCAATGCGCGGGTGCAGGTTCTCGACCAACGCACCGAATCTGACCAGTGCTCCACGAGGATCGTCGTAAACGGCGGCAGCCGCATCGTCGCAACGCACGAACGACTCCCGCGTGCGTCCGCAACGACCGAGAAACCTTTGTAGCAGTCAGTGCCGTGGCTCGCGGCATATTATTCATAATGGTATGCGCCTCGCGTAGAGAATGAAAATGGTAACCGTCCACTATCGGAACGCGTCTTATAATTAATGCACGGGGGCTCGGGAGAAGTGACCATCTCTGTCCGGGACGAAGCTGACGTGAGTAAAATTAATTTTTTGGCCCAGCACACACGAGTGCACCACTCACACTCTCGCCTCCGCGACAGGTGTTTACCATCGTCGAAAAGGCGTGCAAGATGATCTGCTTCAGCGTGGCGATCGAGCGCGCCTTTTTCAAAGTCGAGGGAGACACTGCAGAGCCCGAGCGCGTGGTGACGTCTGTGTGGGCCAACGGAAAGCGCGGACGCACGGGCAGCCGGGTGCGCGGCACCAGTGCCGCCGTGGGCATCCTCACCTTTGGCGATACCGCCCCTCTGAGCCGCGGCGCGAAACGGGCGAGAGCGGAGTAGATGCTGAATAACATGCGACATTCGTTGTTTGTAAAGACTTTATTTTCTAGGCAGTGCACACCCTCCAGCGGGGGCTGGGTCGTCACCGCCCTCAGTCCGAATCAGCACGGCATTGTTTACTTTCTCTTCTATGTTCGGCTGCTCAGTCACCTCAACACGGATGACGACCAACCTCCCAGAGAGCGCCGCCGGGGTCTCGCTGCCTGACGACCTTCACGGACGCAGCGCTTCGCGTGACGTCCATCCGATCGTCGGGCTTCATTTTCTGGACACGAAGTGTGTCCGTTTACGAAAAAAACACGCGTCACGTAGCTGCGGAGTGAATTGCGAAAACAGTCGATTTTTTGTTAATCGAACACATGCATAGGGAAAATGTGCTTCGAGGCGTACCTTTTCAGGAAAAATCCTGATGACGAGAGATTCTCTGTTCGGGCGACCGAAGCTCTGGTGTGCACACTCGAAGACGAGATGTACGAATGCGGGGCATGTGCGTGCGCCGTATATCTGAGGCTGGAATCAGTAGATAACAAAAGGCGGCATTTCGCTCATGGCCCAAACACGTCGTGTGACGGGAGCTTCGACGCCAACCAGTCCCGTGAGGCTAACCGCTCAGAAGAGCGGAGAGACGGACGTCCAGGGTGGTTTGCATCTCTGACCTCCGAGATTTGCAAGCCAGAGGCATGCAACGTTCACATCTCAAAGAGCGTCGTCGCTGACGTGGTTGGCGCTGGCGGTCGCCCCATATTCGTACAGCGCGCGCCCCTGACGCGGAAGGAGATAAAATTCCGCAACGCCGAGGTTGCTGCGCTCGGGCTGCCCACAGCAGCATGGATCATGCAGTCAACCATCACTCTGTTCCGCGACGTGTCGTACGGCGGAGATGAGCTGAAGCTTGCCAAGGTAGATTGCTTCGACATCGGTACCAACATGGGGCATATGTACGTGGACGGGCTCGGCCCTCGCACGCTCGCGCGCGTTCGCGATGTTGGCGACGGACACGTGTACACTTCCCGCGACGGTCTCATAGAGACGGTGAGCGTCCTCGACGTTCTCCGGGACGTGTTCGGAGAGGACGCGCTCCGCGTGTCGCTGGATGTAGCAGCCGGTGTGATCGCTCGGATACAGCCTCTGACAGGTGGATGTGTGGCGAGCGACTTTGTGGACTGGCGGGCGTGGATGACATCGGCCCGACCCGATTTCAGCGAATCGCATCGGCTCGACGCGCACAAGGCGTGGACGCAGATACACGAGCAGAACGGCATGCGAGTTAGGAAAAAAAGGGCGCCGAAACTTCTCGAAGGCGGTGTACCCCCCTCTCCAGAGCAGCGGGAAAAAATTTCAAGCGTGTTCGGCAGTATGCGGACCTTGTTGGAGGGATCCGCAGGCACGGGGAAGACTGTGGTGGCGCGCGCGGTGGCGAATGCTATGGAGCGCATGGGTTTCCGCGTCGCATGCACCGGATCGACAAACCGTGCGAGCATTGCGCTCATGGGCAAGACGCTCCACTCATTCTGCGGCGTGCAGAAACCAGCATGGCTTTCGCCACGCATCATCAGGGAGAACGTCGAACGGATGAGCGAAGCGACAAGGAACGAGTTGCGATCGTATGCTGCGGTGATTCTAGACGAGTATGCAATGCTTGCGCCAGAGTATGTTTCACTCTTGCACGCGGTGCTATGCTTCGCGCGAGGAAATCAGCTACCGTTTGGCGGCTGTATGGTTCTCATGACGGGGAACGTGGACCAGATCCCACCAGTATGCACGGCGTACAGCCCGAAGTTTTTCTTCGACAAGCCGGCAACGGCGGCGGATGTTCTGAAATTTGCCAGGGAGAAGAAACTGAACACGTGGGCAAAGCAGGCACAGAAGGACTTAATAAAACAACTCATCGAAGAGGCACAGAGGCCCGAGAACGCCACTACTACGCCGTGTGTCATCGACTCCTTCGAAAACTTCCAGATACTGCGCCAAAACCACCGGCAGGGGGCCGACTGTAGTTTCCAAGAAATTCTAGCCGAACTGTCCTCTACGGGTCGGCTCGGAGCCAGTTCACGGCGCGTCCTCGCCGCTCGCGTTTTCGAGTACAATGGTGAGTCCGCGGAGAGCGTGATTGGGGCACTGCGCGTCCGCGGCACCTGCCCGATCATGGCATACACAACTGATACTGTCAAGTCGATCAACGAATTCCTCGACGGCAAGAAGGAAGACCGGTTCTCCTTCGATGTTATGCTGAGTTTGAGTTTCAACAAATTCTCGACCAAGCGGAAGGCAGACCATCCTGACTTTGTATCAAAAGACGAGTTTGAACGCCTTCGGAATGAGGCTGAGTGCAGAGCGCGCGAGTGGATGGATGATATCGTTGCAGATCGGAACGCGGAATTCATGCCATCGAGCGAGCGCACGCGCGCCACCTATCTATTCGGAAAAGGGTCAAAGGTGTTGCTCCTCGAGCGCTGCGACACTCTATCGAAGCACACCATAGGTACGCTCGTTGGAAAGAACAACGATGGATCGGCGGTGATCAATGTTGGCAATACGGAGTACACTGTGCAGAGGGCGACCATAGAAATTCCGTGCAACGGCACTGGTAGCGCAAGTATCACGTACACTCCACTCGCTCACATGGCTGCATGTACCGTCCACAAAAGTCAGGGCGCAACCATCACTGGCGAAGTGTGCATCGTGGTTGACGTCTCGAGGCATCACTGGATGAACGCCGGGCGGCCATGGCCCTACAATCTGGGGTATACTGCGTTGACTCGATGCACGCGCCTCATTGACGTTAATCTCATGGTCAACATGAGTCAGGTGGTGGAAAGAAGGAAGAAGGACGGAGTAATGACGATCGACACGCTGATCGATCAGGTGTTTCGCATAGACCCTCGAGTGATGGAGTACAAGCGTAAGCGCGGCTGGGTTTCTTAAGTAATAGAATTCCGTCAAAGCTGTCCGTCAACGGGTTTACAGCCACAACGCGAGCGCTGCCGTCGCGGACAGCCCGGTACGGGTGCATCTCCATTATCAATATATGCGCAATCACTTGATATAAATACATACGAAAAGTTTGTCACAGACGGACCATGAGCCTTCTGAGATACAGTGCGCGGCGAAGGCATAAGCAGTGCAGCGGGAACTCAGACGATGGGTCCGACAGCATTGACCCAATCAGCCTCGATCGGCTCGATGGACTTGTTGTGAGGCTGGGGAACGTGTGCTTCGATCCACAGCTCATATCGATGGCGCTGCGCCGGTTCAAGCGGCACCCTGTAACGAACGAGTACGTTCTCCTGGTTGTGCGCAACCGAATCCACGGGTTTGCCAACCAGCCTCCCGAAGACATTGACGTTTTGGATATTGCAACCGGTTTCGTTCGAGATAACGTGCTTGGCAAGGGGGAATATCTTCGCAAAGAACTCGAGCGCATGGAACGCAACATCGTGGACATTTCGCGGGTCTTCAGCGCAGAGTTTTTCAAATTCGTGTCCGAGAGCATGCTGGTTGACCCCGCGGCTGACGCCGAACACATGAGACGGTACTTTGCTTCTGAGCTCCGCGGGATGGTCAAGATCCGCCGCGCCGTGCTGGAGATGACACGATTCGAGCGCCTTTCAGTGCAGAGGGCAGTGACACCAGCAGAGATAATTTCGTTTAGCACGAAAGTCTTTCGGATTCGATATGAAGCCAACAAGCTGATGCGCAATGCGCTGAGGCTTGGCGTAACTATCCAATTGAAGGACGCAGAAGAGCGAGAATCTGTTCGGGAACGTCTGCGCGAATCGGAGAACCTCGTAGAGCACGCGGAACTGATCGGGTTTGTATAATATTCGTGGTTCGAGCATAAAATTCGTTTGCGGCCATGTGCAGCAACACCGATGGACTACAAGGGTTTCTCCGGCGGCAGGACGCTGGTCCTGCGGACAATGCCTGGAACCTCCCATGTGGTTCCGGCCGCTGACGCAGCGGCTCCCGAGCTGGTGGACGCCCTCGTCGCGCGCACGGCATGGACGGTGCAGCTGGCGTGGGACCACGGCGCAATCTCTGAACTATACGATGGCATGGACCGCGAGCAATTCGAGGGCTTGCGTTGGTCTCCGGAGGCGGCGCTCGTCGTGCTAAGGTTCGGGACCGCCGGAAAGCTGCGAGCTGTTATAGACAGGCTGGATGCCGGCGAGGTGATCGACGCCGCGGCTGAGGAGATTGCATGCTTCTCCAACGCCAAGGGCCCGGACAGCAGGCTCTTCGAAGCAGCCAGGGTGCACGCAGAGCGCACGGGCAGGCAGCCGCGAGATGTGCTCTGCATGTTCGCCGTCGACGGGGCGTGCAACAGTGTAGTATTTAGGAACTCGTGAATTGAAAATAATGGCACCACATAAGACAAAAAAACGTCTCTTCATACCGAACGAGAGGAAGCATGTTGATAGAGCCACCGAGTTCTTTTACTTGTACATGGTGGTCGTAATCATGGACATGCTCCTCTTCATATGGCACTTTATGATGATGTACAAGGAGCTGAGATTCGACGAGGTGCACCATGTTTCGGTCGGCGTGCTCTTTGCGACGACGCACTTTGTGACCAACTCGATTGCCGTGGCTGACATATTCTACCACCTCTGGGAGTACACCGATGTGGGCTCGAGCAGCGTCTTTGAGCCTTCCAGATCGTTGAATTGTTTCCTCTTCTCGTTCTTGGGCGCTTACGCGGACATGGTCGCCGCCATGTACGCCAAGGACGAGCACGTCGAATACCTTGCCCTCTACTGGTCCATGGTGGGCCAGAGCTTCGTGTGTTTTGTGCTGGGTCTGTGGATATACAACTGGGGCCACCACACAGCGCGCAAGTGCGCGCAGGATGATGAAGATTGTACAGTAGGGGCGAGGAACTCGCAGCCGCGCGTAGCGTACTTGGAGTTGCGATAAATATTAGTTTTATCGTATTTAGTGGTTCTTCTGCATAGAGAAATGTTCTCTCCGCGCGCCGCCGTCACGTGCGCGTCGAGCCGTCGCGACACGGTCGTGTCCTGCACCTACTCGCGCTGCGCGGAGCAGGGGTTCTTAAAAGGGAGCGCTGCGGGAGGCTGAGCGCCGGGGCATCAGGCGCTGCAGGCTGCGCTCTTGGATATACAGCACGTTCGGCCGGTGGGTGATAGAGCGCCGCCTGCGGGACGGGCGGCCCGCGTGCTCCCTGCCCTGCGTCATGTGCCGCCGGTACCTGGACGCCCTGGGGGTCCGCTGGACGGCGACGCTTTCGGACGGCACAACGACGACAGACGAGACGGCTCCGGATAGTAGGCCCACGAACCGACAGCGCAAGGTGTTATTTCGTCGAAACTAGTACTTGTCGAACCCGGGCGCTGTGGCGGGAGCAGCCGCCTTCGGCAGGACGTGCGCCATGTCCACGTCCTCGAACATGAGGTTAAAAAAGCAGCGGATAGTTTTCAGCCTCTCCATGCACAGCTTGGAGTAGTCCCCGTCCGTTGGCGAAATGAAAGTCTTTATGAACTCCTCCAGCTCAACGTCCGTCATGTCGTGCGTCCCCTTGTCCTTCCATATCGACCAGGGTGTCTTCTTCGATCGCTCGGGATCATCGACGCGCTGCCGCTTCATGTTGTCGAACAGGCTGTGCACCATGACAGCCACGTCCTTCTTCTCGCACAGCTTGGCGAGGAACGTCCTGGCCGCAGCCTCGAGGCTGCCGTCCTCGCACGCCTTCCGCTTCGGAGCGCTCGGCACCTGCGATGATTAATTGCGTTGGTATCTTTATTTTATTTTCGAATATGCATGCGTGTTCGCACCCTGGGCTCCGCAGGAGCTTTCTGGGGCACAACGGTGTTCTGAGACTCCTTGGGCGCCTTGGGCGCCTTGGGCGCCTTCGGGGCCGGCTCCGGAGCCGGAAGCGCCAGGACTGGCTGCGGCGCGGCTGCGGGCTCCTTGGACGCCTTTCGATACACGAGCGTCGGGAAGTGCGTAAAGTCAAAGTGCTTATCACCAGAGTCCGTAGGCATGACGACCTTGCGGCTCCTGGTGGCCCCGTCGTGCTTGCATGCCTTCCCGGACGTGCCGCACATCTGGTAGAGCGTCTTGTGCGCGTACTCCGGCAGCCTCACGTGGACTTGCACGTTCGGAAAGTAGAGCAGCCACTCGAGCGACGACTCGCGGTGCTCCATGTCGCAGACGATGAGATACATCGAAGGGTCGAAATTCGTCTTCCACATTTTCAGGAGATCCTCCCTGTGCTCAAAGTCTTTCTTGCTCAGCTGCCCGCTCCCCGGAACCGGCTCCTCGAATGGAAGACCAGGGATGACGACCTTCATCGTCACAACATCGCCCTTGCCCTTGCTGGCATGCTTGAACTGAATCGTGTCGCCCTGCTTCAGCACCTTCCTTACGTCTGGGGAGTCCATCGGACGCAGGAGCCTCCGCTCCCCGGGCTCGCGTTTGGGCGCCGGAGCGCGCTTCTGCGCGAGATCCGCGGCGCGCGCCAGGGCCAGGGCCGCATCCTCCTGCTGCTCGGGCTCGCTGTCCTCCGCAAACTCGCTGCCCTGGTTGTACCCGCCGAACTTCGCCATAATCGAAGAGTACTCCGCCTGCGAGAGTGTCATTTTCACCCGGGGCTAGAAGCTCGACGAAAAAACGCAGAATTCGACAAAGGTTTTGAGACGTTTTTTGTCACTATCACATACTCATATGCATCTTAGACATTCTACGATAGCCCACTTCGGTTTTAACGTCCTGTTCCTGTGCCGTTGCAGGTACAGCCTGCTGCGCATTTCCCACCAACGGGAACCCCATGGCAGTTGGATACTGCATATATATGGGCGGTTTAGGAATCCTTGATATGTAGCACTGCCTAAATATGATGCAGAGCGATGCACTGAGGAGGAACGCGAGGGCCACCGTGGCAGCGAGCGTCAGCGTGGTGAATGATCCAAATATCAGGTCCTTCCCTACGGTGCCCTTCTTCACCATGAATGTATCGCCTTCGCATGTGCACGGCAACGCCTGCAGGCTCGGCGCAGCCTGCTTGTACGGCGTCCAGTCGCAGACGAACTGCACATCCACCCACCCGTACTTGCGTATGCCCCACGTCTTGAGACGCGAAACGTCATTGACGCTCATGCAGAGCGTGCGCTGCACGCTGTAGTTTGGCACCGTAGGGTCCGCTCCGGAGAACACCTGATATGACATGAATGCCGTGGCTGATCCGGGATTGAGCGCCATGATAGTGTTCCCCGCACCAACGCCTCCCACCGGGGCGCTGTTGGACTGAGCGGCGCCCTCCGGAACGCAGCCTGACCATGCCAGAAAGGTCTGTCCGTTCTGCTGCGTAGCAAACTGTGCAGAATATGTTCCTGCGACAGAAATGGCGATGGGTTTAGATGGCGTATCCATTTCATGTCATGCGCGGAAAAAAAAACTCACCGGGGAAGTACGAATGCAGCTTCTCGTCGCGGCCCGTGATTGCGTTGTGCGAAACATCGTCCCAGTGCCAATTAGGCAACGCATTCTGAGAAGTCGGCTGCCTTGCAACGCTCCCGCATCCGACGTTATACACGTTCGCCTGCGGGACAGAAATGGTGAGCCATTTTTCAACGACAGAAGCTGAATGAATAATTGACTCACCTGCAACCAGCTCATGACGTCGACACTCACATCGGACACGGACATAAAGGTGCCCCCAGAGTTGCAGTTACCGCCAGTGGAGCCGTACTCGCAATACTGCTGGCCATTGAAGACCCTGTTAGACTGAGGCCAGTTTATGAGGAGACTGGCCCATACATTCTGCCCCTGCAGCGCGTACTCCTGCGCCCGAACGGACACGCAGGCGATGGCAAAGACCACCGACCTGATCATCACAGACAACGGTACGGATGCTATATAGTGCGTCTAACAAACTTCATATCGTACTACTCGTCATCCTCCTCATCCTCCTCCTCCTCAACCTTCTTCTTCTTTGCAGCAGCCTTCTTCGGCGCAGCCTTCTTCGGCGCAGGCTCTTCTTCCTCCTCATCCTCCTCCTCCTCGACCTTGCGCTTCTGCACGGGCTTCATGGCGCCCTCATCCTCCTCCTCCTCGACCTTGCGCTTCTGCGCGGGCTTCGCGGCGCCCTCCTCCTCCTCCTCCTCGAGCTTCACAGACTCCTCGACGGAGGGCTTTGGCTCCTCCGTCTTGATCTTGGCGGCTGGCTTCGCGTCCTCGTCGAGGTCGTCCGCGAACGTGGACGCAGCGCCCGCACCCCCGCTGTGATCCGCCAGGATGCTCTTCGCCCTGGTCTGCACGGCCACGATAGAGCCGTTGATGAAGATGCCCCCGATCTCAAAGTCCACCTTCACCATGCTCTCCCGCGCAACGTCGTCCGGGGTGAGCTTCTCGCCCTTCTTGTTGATAATCTCAACGGCTGATGGTTCTACGGGGAAGTTGATCTTCATGGACTTGCCAAGGTCCTCATCCTTGATGATGCGAGAGCGGTTCAGGAATCCCGCCGCCGCCTCCTTCTTCTTGTCAGCGAGCTTCGGGCCGCTAAACTTCAGAGCAAACTCGAATATCGTGCCGGCATTCTCCAGGATGTGGGCGTAGGCCGCCTCGTCCAGCTTGCTGAGCCAGTCGGCCATCTTATGCGCCTCGTCCGTGTCCAGGTTCACCTTGATGCTTGACTTGCTCCCCCCTCCATCGTCGCCGCCCTTCGCTGGCTCGTCCTCGCCGTCCCGCTTGCGCGAGCCGTACGGCTTGCTGACGCCGTACGGTGCTGTCAGACTCGGCGTCTTCACCCGGATCTTCTTCCCCCCGTACGCCATGTAGACCACGGCGCCCTTGCCATCGATGGTGTTGAACTTCTTGAAGGAGAGCTTGCTCTCGTCGAAGGGCACGCTGAAGTCTACGAAGCTGGTCGACATCTTCGGAGAATTCTATACGCCATGGAGTTATGTTCTGGAAAAAAACAACTGAACCGAATTTGAAAGGTCTGAAGTGGCAGGTTTTTACCATATCGTCTATATACGACATCTTTTTGTTCTGCTGCTATCAATGTCAAGCGGGCTCGAAAGCATATGCAAGTCGACGGAAGCGCCAAAGCCCGCGCCGAGACTTCCATGGGACGAGGTGCCTTTCTCAAAACAGAAGGTCAACGTCATGTGCGGCGGCGCCTTCTGCCAGACGGTGTTTCGGAAGCGCATGTGCGAGTTGCCAAAAGGCGCGGTGGTCTACATCTACACAGGACTTGTCATGCAAAATAACGCAAGCCCCACATCCCACCTGCTGCACGCCCAATAAATCCCACATCCCACATGCTGCACGCCCAATAAACCCACATCCCACCTGCTGCACGCCCAATAAATCCCACATCCCACATGCTGCACGCCCAATAAATCCCACATCCCCACATGCTGCACGCCCAATAAACCCACATCCCACCTGCTGCACACCCAATAAACCCACATCCCACCTGCTGCACACCCAATAAACCCACATCCCACCTGCTGCAGGTACGTATCCACATATGATATTTAGGGAGGGGAGCTCGTTCCTGGGTACGTCGGTGCAGTGGTCGTCGGACGCGTGGGTCTGGAACGTCATAAACGCGCGGGCCGATGACGCGCCGCACATACGGAAGCTCATAGGGGTCGCAGGTTCGGAGAAGGCTGCCCTTGAGCGGATAGTGTGGACCGAAAACCCGAGGGTGAAACAGTTTGCGAAGGAGTGGGGGCTCGTGACATAGAGTATATACGTCTGAATATAAAACGAGCATGTCGCAACTCGCGTTTTCGCCCGCGCGCTTCGGACCGGGGGAAGACTATCTCATCAAAGACACCCCTATCGCAGATCTCGACATTGAACAATATGCAAAGCCAATCATACACATCAAGGGATACCTGCACGGAGTCGGGGAAGAAAGCGAGCAGACTATGGACCTCGCACTTGAATTCATCGAAAAAGTTGTCCGCAACGGCGGCACAATCGTGTGGGACGTTCACGAGGATGAGCAAATTGAAGATTCATACATAAAGATAATTCCCAGACTTATGAAGGCGTCCGAACTGCAATTCCTTCCGTTTGCGGCGTCCTCATCTGTCAGTACATTCCGGGAGACGTGGGCGCAATACTCCGACTGGATACCAACGGTCGTGAGTGTTGTCGGCGTATCCATGCGGTTTGGGGAGACGAACTCCGTTGCGCTCGGGGCGCGCGCGCTCGACAAGACCGGGTCGAAGATCATCGTCTGCCTGGGAGGCAGCGAAGACGTGCACAAGCAGTACGTGGATGGTCACGCCGGAGCCATGTGGTACGTGTTCGACGTCAAGTCCGTCCACTTCTCTACGAAAAAGATGAGCAGCAGCAAGCTCTTGGACGAGCACACCAACGTAAAGCACATGCGAACCAAGAATGACGTCACCGAAGAGACGATCAGACTTTTCCTGGCAGACACAAAGGATCAGAAGCACTCTTACACAGTCCATGTGTGTCGTGGCACATCATGTGTTTTGATGACAGTAACGGCTCATAAAACTGACGAGGGCTTGGTGGTGTCGGTGTCGAGCACCACCCGTTCATTCGAACACACATACGCAGATGAAAACTTTGCGCTTTTTGGAGTCATGCAAGGGATACGTTCTATAATGGCCAGCGTCACACCGCCGCCAGAAACAGTGGATGTGGTTACGGCTGAGGCCCCTGAGGCTCAATTGCCCCGAATTTCCGACGCCGAGGCACTTCTAGCTGATTCGCCCGAGATTATTGCTGATAAAGCCATAGAGGCTATTGCGGATGAAGAACTCAAGGCTACCGAGTCTGAGCCTGTCGAAACGCCTGAGGCTGTTGCGGTAGAGGAAGTCAAGACAATAGAGGCCATCTCTACTGAAGCAGTCGGGGAACTCGAGGCTCTTGATGCAAAAGACGATAAAATAAAAATTCTGACCGAGGAGGTGAAAGTTCTGAAAGCGAGCAACGCCGAAGCCTACAAGGCTGTGGAAGACATGGATGCAAAGCTCGTTGCGATTCGAGAAACAAACGATAATATGAAGAAGCAACTGGAGGAGCATCACGGCAGACAGGCTGCCCACATCAAAGACTGCGAGGAGCACTGCAGCAGGCTGAGCAGCCATAGCGTCGAGCTCAACAAGGAACTGCTTCACCACATCGACGGCGTCAACAAGACCGTCGCACGGCTCAAGGAGGATAATATAGTGCTGCGCACTGTGCTTGACGCGTTCGGGGTTACGGCAATTGTCTACCGGACGAGCTAAATCAGCTACCAAACCGATATTGTATTTGTGCGCTCTACTGCGTTCGCCGCAAAGACCCTGCCTTCGAGAATCTCCGCCATAATCCTCCGCCTAAAGTACGGCATGTCGTTCGATGTAAAATTGATGGTATCCCCCCTAGCCACGTAGTCAGCGAATTCCAGAGCAAAAACGCCACAGTCGCTGAAATTGTCCTGTCTGGGAACTCCAGGGGGGTACTCTATTGACCACTCCGGTGTCACTTGTTCGTTCAGCAATCCTTCCGCGTCTTTCAAGAATTGCACCACGCGTTTTTCCAGACCAATATATCTGCCGTGCAGAGAGTCCAGGACGGAAATTCGCTTATTGTGTCTGTCAACAATTATCGTAATCCAGTGGTTGCCATTGGGATTCACTACTATGCATAGCAGTTTACATTTGAAAATGTAGTCAACTTTTCGCACATGTCTCATGTATTTTTTTTTGTCGTACTCTTCTACGAATGCGCCCCTGCTAAAAAACGTAGTGAAGAAAAACACCTTTGGCACGACGCTCCCGTCAGTCAGTTCTCGATCGTGAAGCATACCAGTGTAGTAATCAATGACATTATCGTTGAGCCATGTTTCGCCGGCCAACCTTATGGCATCTTCGCGGCAAAGCGGCACGAACCCAAAATCCTTTCCAAAGTTCTTATCCAAATTTAAACCCTCGTTACCGGCTCCTTTTGGAGCCCACACTTCTGCGACACGTCGTAGCTGTGCCGAAGTAAGGCGTAGCATACCCGAAGGCGTCTCGCCGTCCGGATGCGCCTGCTCCCATTCCTCAGCAGCACCTGCCTCTGCAAAGACCTTTTTCGATTCGCTATTTGCCTCCATCTCACGTATGGCTTCGTTCCTTTCGTCTTCCAACTTTTTGTTTTTCATCTTCTCGGCTCTTTCTGCTACAAAGGCAATGTCCTCGAGAGACCCCTTTTCGGGAACGCCTGTCATTTCGAAACCATGCAATTCGAAATCAGAAGCAGCGGCTGCATTGGAACCTCCCGCAGAAGCCGCTTCCGCAGCGGCTTCCGCAGCGGCTTCCGCAGCGGCTTCCGCAGAAGCGGCTTCCGCAGCGGCTTCCGCAGAAGCCGCTTCCGCAGCGGCTTCTGCATCTGCAGTGGTGACTTCTTGGGTGTCCAGCTGCATAGCATTATCCAGGTGCTCATGATGTTTTTTCAGCGCAGCCGTAAATTGCGTCCCTCCGTGATGTGGTAATTCGCCGTATGGGTTTTCAGCCGCGCTCGCCTTGGCCTCGACAAAATGCACGCCATCGACCGCTGTGAACTTGAACGGAAAGGCTGAGAAACGTCCCACGCGCAGTGCCGTGATGAGATCCGCCGGCGAGAGAATGTCTGTGTCGAAATCGTCGAGTTTCAATGCAGCATACAGCTCTGCAAGAGACACCTTACGCTTGTATTTTTCGTGGAGAAGGTGATGGATACCAAATGCAATCTCGTGATATGGCAGAGGTTCGTAATCTTCCGGCTTTTTGTAGTTTACGATTCCGTACAGGGTGTCCGGCGTGCCCGCCACGTTCCCCATTTGCGTAACGTTCAAAATGATCGCGTCTCCTTTCGGTTCATCGCCTAAATTCATCGTTTCACCACTCAGTGGGGCCATATTCTTCCGCAAAATCGTAGTCTGGATCCCGAGCTTGCGAGCCGTGATTGCGAACTCCAGCTCTTCCGCACGCAGCTGCTCGGTCGCAGTCGCGTCCTGAAACAAATCAACCAATCCTTCTGCTGCGTCCATCTCCATGCCGCCGTCTTTCATACCAGCCAGAAATTTTGCTGCGCCGTTTTGCATAATCGCATCCTCTACATATTTTCTGTCTTTTCTCAGTTTCGCCAGAAGTTCCACCGCGGATGCGTGCTCGCTCGTGACACCGTCGAGGCGCAGGTCCTGGTAAATGACGCTTGCGAGCTCATCCAGGTGATATCGTACAAAAGATGCAGACTGCGGATTCTCCATCGGGTGACGCTTCTGTAGCTCCCCAAGGAGCTTGCTCAGACAAGAACTGCACGCTGCTCTCCAGTTGAGCGTGAACACACTGTTGAGAGGCTTACTCGAAAAGAGAAAGTTGACAACATCTGTATCTGTGTCGACTTCCATCGGAGCGGCGTCGGTCGAGCCCTCGGCAGCCATGTCAGCCTTCCCGTATATGCTGTGGTAAAGCGACTGCATGATAAAGTGTGCCCTGAGATCGTTTGAAACGAGAGCGTGGTTCATGACCCACTGCTTCAGTTCGCTCATGCTCAGTATTTTGATGCTCGGGTCCTCGGACCACGAGTGCTTGAAAATGTCGTAAGCCTTCACGTTCGCAGAATCGGCGGACAGGACGTTCCATGGAAGTTTTCGTATGGCAGCCATCTTGTAATCCATAACCGCGTCATCCGCCACCTCCTTCTCGTAGTCTCCCTCGACAGACCAGCCGGTGTTGGCCTCAACACGACGCTGCAGCACAGTCGCTTCGTCAACGCGACGCTGCTTCAGCACAGTCGCTTTGTCAACGCGACGCTGCTTGGACCCATCCTCGTTCGTCGACAGGCCATCCTCGGGCGGACCGAAGATCGCGCCGGCATGATGATGGTGTGTCGTCGAGCCACCAGCATCGCGGTGCATTTCAGCTTCGCGGTAGTGCACATCCTGTCCTTTCTTGCCGCCGGATCCATAGTTCGTCTTCGGTTCAACTCGGGGATCGTAGTGCTTCGGCTCGATCCTCGTTGGCGCAACCCGTCTCGGACCGAAGAATATGGACATGATATACAAGAGGGGCAAAGCCTTTTATAGGTGAAAGTAAAATAGTGCAGCGGTGCGATAGAGCCCACTGTACTATTTACGGTAATGTTTACTGATATATGCTCTTATTTTTAGTAGTCGCGTACGCGTCTCTGTCGCACGCCTGGAGCCCCGCGGGTTCAGGGTTCGTGGGCTGCGACGATCCCGAGACGTGCACAGTCCTGTTGCCGAGCCTCTTCTCACCGAGAAGCGATGGAGGCGCGGACTTTCGCCTTTCCCAGCGGCCGTGTTTTGCAGGAGACGGGGCGAACATGCAGGCGTGCTGCGCTGTCGGCTGCGCCGCGTGGGGAGGCTCGTCGGCGACCTTCGACAGGCCCCTCGACGGCGAGATACTTGACGTGATGGCGCATCTTGACGACACGGGGTCCAACGCGCTGGCCCTGTCGACAATACCGTTTCAGCGGGGGACCCACCGGTACACAGCGGTGCAGATGGACGACTGGCTGGCGGTGGCGGTGGACGGATCCGTCCGGGCGAACACCACCGCCCGCAACGTCACGGTGGGCGTGAAGCTCATCACGGCCACGGGGTCGGCGCCGGTCATAAGCTTCACGGGCAGGCCGCCCGGCGTTGATGCTCTTCGGGGAGCGCTCGCATCCTTCGAGGTTGGTGCAGGAGTCGTCACGGGAGCCTCGGGGAACATGCACACCAACACGGTCGCATCCGCAACCGTCACGATCCCCAGCATAACGCACGGGGCGTGCTCTCCGTGCCCGGTGCTCTTCTCCAACGTGTCCACCATATTCACTGCGGAAATATCCGGAGAACTCACCTTCCAGGTGGGGGGCGTGCCGCCCCCCCACAGCCCCCCTGCTTTACTGAAGACCGAAACAATAACTGTTTCTTAATAACGCAGGAAGACGCGTCTCTGCGCATATGGAACGTGCGAACGCTCGCGAGCACCGCCGCGAGCTTGGAGGCGGTGCTGAGTGTCACGGCAGAGGACACAGCGAACGCGCTCGCGGCGCCGCCCTCCCCGCCACCCGCCGCTCCGGGGGACCAGGACGCGCAGCAGGCTGCGAGGGCGCGGCAGGCGGCGATTCTCGCCGACTCCATATTTGCGAAGATGCCCAAGGCCCCTCCGAACGAAACGGTCTTCAGCACGACCGTCAAAGTTCCGACGGCCCAGGAACTCGTATACGCGGGCGCCGTGGCCGTTGCAACGCCCATGTTCCTATCAGACACAGACATTTCAACGATGCTCAGCGCCGCCACGGGCGTGGACATCGTCACAGTCACAGTCATCGGCACGGTGGTCTCCGTCTACGGCGACGGACTATCAACGGACGACCTGGCTGTCATGCTCTCCACCGCATTCGAAGCGGCGCACGTCTCCTACTCCTCATCTGCGGGCGTGACCAACTTCATCGTGCCGCGGAGCGTCACCGTTGCCGAGGCCGCGCTCGCTCTCTCTGTCCAGGTGGGGAGCGTGCCGCCCCCCCTTGCGTAGCTCAAGTGCCATGCATGTTAAGACGAATCTCACAATATCGCAGGTGACAGTCACTCCGACACAGTGCATCAACATATACACACACCAGGGGGTCCCGAGCCCTGACCTGTCTCGGGGTCTGGCGGAGCTCGGACTGCACGCGGCAGTCTTGGTGGTGGCGACGAACGACGTGCAGGTGACGTCGACGAAGAAGGAAGGAGCATCGGACACAGAGTTGTACATAATCTACGTGCTCGGGGCGGCATCCGTGATCTTCATAGCCGCGGCAATTGCAGTCGGGATAGCCGAGCGGGTGCAGCGCGAGACGAGGGTTGCAGCGGTGACACCGAAAACCGACGATGTTAAAGAAACGAGGGGGCAGATGAAGATGGTCCCGAGGAGAGTTCGGCTCAATCTCTAATCCTTCAGCATAGGCATGTGAACATTCGTCATAACCCCCCCGTGCCCTATCGTTGCATTACCGAAGAGCTTGGTGAACTCCTCGTCGTTGCGCATCGCCAGCTGGATGTGGCGGGGGGTGATGCGAGTCCTATCCTCGCTCAGAGCAACCTGCGCGGGTTTAGGTCGTCAGGAACGTAAGGGCGGGCAGGTGTGTTAGCAGCGAGGTGTGCGTTGGGCAGCACGCACGCCTTTCCGGCGAGCTCCATAATCTCCGCCACCATGTACTCCAGCACGGCAGTCATGAAGATGGGGGAGTCGCTGCTGATGCGCTGCGCGAACTTGCCGTTCTTCATGTAGCGGGCAATGCGCCCGGTCGGGAACTCGAGGCCCCCCTTCTTCTTGCGCTCGATAGCGGGCTTTTTAATCTCAGACATTTTGATATGTTGTATAGAGCGTTTGCGTTTGCGTTTGACTCCCGTAGAGGACCAGGACGCAAAAAATCTGCAATCTGCGAGCTAAACGACTCGTTTTTAGACGTCTTTTTTAGCTCCAAAAGGAGCTGTGGGGCAACAACAGAATGGTTTTCACGAAGAAGGAACCGAAGGAGGGCGAGGAGGCCAAGCCGAAGGATGGGGCGGTGAAGAAGAAGGTGTCCAAGAAGGCGCGCGTGGAGAACTACCAGGTGTACATCAAGCGCGTGCTCAAGGAGATGCACCCGGACTCCAGCATCACGCGCGAGGCGATCGGCGTCGTCAACAGCTTCGTGAACCACCTGTTCACGCGCATCGCCACGGACGCTGGAAAGATTTCTCAGTTCAACAAGAAGAACACCGTGACCGCGCGCGAGGTGGAGGCGGCGGTGAGCATGATCATCCCGGGGGACCTCGCAAAGTGCGCGGTGGAACACGGGAAAAAGTCGGTGACGATGGTCAAGTCGGAAGTAAAGACGCCCAAAACGAAGAAGGCGGCTGCGTAATTAGTTAATTACGATATAATACACCCGTCAAAGACTCCATGCCTTTTGGCCACCTCTGCTAAAGATTGGTCTGCCTCAGCCTTAGCAGCGGCTGCTGTTGCGGCGACGTTCATTATAGCAGAGTTGTCTGCCCGCTCTCGAGCCTTGAGTTCTTCTATTTCCTTATTGACCCTTTCAAAATCTGATTTGTTTGTTTGTTCATACTGTTGGAATTCTTCTGCGTCCACCACGTTCGCCCCGAACTTTATCCGCTCGAGCGACATCTTATGTTTATCTACCCATAGTTATATACTACCGGGCTACTCCAAGCGCGGTCGCTGGCGTGGCCGCTGCAGGAGGGGATCCTCGTTGTCCATCCAGACGCCCAGGCCTGGCAGGCCGTCGAGGCCATCGAGGCCATCGAAGCCAGCGAAGCGGGGCAGGCCGTCCATGCCGTTGAGCCTACCGAGCCCAGCCAGGTCATCCATCTCCCTCTCATCAATAACGTCGTCGCTCTCGTCAGAGCCATCGTCGCTGCTGTCCCCAGCGGCATCGACCTCCTCGCTGTCCGCAGAGTCCTCAACCTCGTCAGAGCCATCGTCGGACAAGACATCCTCCTCGCCATCGTCGGACAAGACATCCTCCTCGTAGGCAGGCTGCTGATGAGGAGCGGCAGCCGCAGCAGCAGCTAGGGCGCCGCGGCGGGCCTTGAATGCCCCGTAGGCCTGGGCGGCGCGGGCCTCGAAGGGCTGCCTCCAGCGCGCTGCGGCAGCTGCTCCGGCTGCCGCTGCCGCAGCGCCGCGCTGGGCCCCGACGGGCTCCATCCAGCGCGCTGCCGCCGCTGCAGCGCGGCGCTGCACCTCGGCGAGATCTGGAGCGCCTCCGATGCGGGCCTCGAGGGGCGGCTCTGCGGCAGCCGCTGCGAGACCCAGCTGCTGTGGAGGCTCTGCAGCTTCGGGCTCGGGCGCGGCGCCGTCCACCTGCTCAGCATTCAGGCGCTGGCGCTCGAGGGCGTCCATCTGCTCAGTCTGCAGCCGCTGGCGCTCGAGCGCCAGGTCCACCAGGGGAGCGGGGACCTTCGTCTTGAGCTCCTCGATCTTCGTGGCGCGGCGGCGGCGCTTGCACTCGTCGATGCACGCCGATCCCTCGGCGTAGTACGCGCCCGCGCGGTTCGCATTAGCCCCGATGTCCGCAGCCTTCACGATCTTCGGGCACGTCACCACGTGCGCGTGGCACTTGCCTGCGTCCTCGAATATCTCCAGGCACCATCCGCAGAAGTCCGCGCCGCACACCCGCGCCTGTTTGTGATAGTGTGTGAGTATTGTAGTTGCTGCAATGCAGTGTGAGGTGTATCAAACAATCACCTTGTTCCCAACATCCTCGCACTTGACCGCCATGCATCCAATGTGCAAGTCGAACCTCGATAGGCACCTGCGGTGATTGTCGAGCACGTGAAGTGGCATCCGAAAAAGAGGACAGTTAAAAAGATTCGGGACCCACCTGGGGCACTGGTCGAGCATGATGTTGGTTGTAATGAAGGTGGAGAGGCGCTCGACGAGCTCGGTACCGCGCTGTCCCATGTCCCACGCGGACTTGATGCGCATCAGCTCGAGGTCCGCCGTGGCGTTGGCAATGTCCCGGCGGGACCTGAGGCTCTCTTCGAACGCGGCGACCTTCTGCAGGACCTTGTACGCGTCGTCCGTCAGAGCGGCCCTGCGGTAATCGGGACGCTTCTTTTAAGAATCTGGTGCTGGTGTTGTGTAGTAACTAAAAACCCAAAAACCCAAAATAAAAAAAGGGACATATAAAAAATGTTAAAAAAAAGGGAGGCACCTGGCTGCCCGTCCGTCGAATGTGGCACGGCAGAGGCGGTTGTTGCCGTCGCTGAAGCAGCACTTGAAGCCGGCGGCGAGCTTCACCGGGTTGTCCTCTTGTGCGATGATGTTCATGCTGAATTCCTCGGAACAGATGAAGTGGCCCGAGGAACAGGCCACCCCGTCCGCAGTGCTGGTCTTGCACAGGAAGCACGTCTTGAGGGCCGCCGGGGACCTGCGCCCGCGCTTGTAGGCGTCCGGGGCCTTGCCGGTCTTGTGCCGCCTGGTCACGCGGCTGCGCCTCTCGAGAATCTCAGCGGTCAGATGAGCCCCCTCGCGCGCCTCCACGCGCGTCTTGTACTCGTTCACGCTCGCACACGTCGCGCGGTCCGCCTGCTTGAGAGCAAACTGCTCATCCTCCAGCTCCGCCCTGAAGGGGGGAGAAGAAAATCAGCACCGTGCTCTCTCTTCAAAGGGTGGTGTATTTTCGCCAGAAACAACGCGCGCCTTGGTGCGTTGCCTTCGTCCAGGAATTTCTTCATCCGCTGCAGACGGTGCACGTTGCAGAAACCCTTCACAGCTCCTACGAAAGTCGACGTGTGCGTCTCCCAGCACCCCACCACCTTGCACGCAGGAAGGCCGTGCGGCATGGGGTCGTCCATAATTTCCGCGGAGGTGCTCTGTTTATACTCGAACTGAAAATGACCAAAAAACGCAGGCAAAGCGAAATTGTGTAAAACTCGGATAGTTATAAAAATTTACGATAGAATAAAGTTTGAATATTTATTTATTTTGTCTATATAGCAGTGTTAGTTTAGTCAACATGTCTATCGAAGAAGTAGGCAACGCTCAAGCGATTTGCGGATATGGTTGGGGATCGAAAGATGCGCCGCATATTTGGCATGCGTAAAAGTATTAAAATGCACCCTTCTGGTGGAATACAAGTTGTGTAAACTATAACGAGTTTGTATCGTTGCGTATAAAGGATACCCGAATACCTGTGGCAGCATGGGAAAGGGAAGCCCCCCAATCTGGACCGCCAACGCCGTCGAACGAAAAGGTGTTTTGAAAGTGACTGTTCGAGTCCCCCGGTCCCAGATCGCCCCCAAGCCGAACGGAGTGAAAAAGGCCGGACCCAGGAAATAGCTCACAGACTATAAAGGCTATCGTTTCGCACGCACCATGGAACCGCCTCAGTTGCGTTCTCTTTTCGGTAATCATCATGGTGAAGGTCACCATGGTGAACAACACCACGTTCACCACCAATCCATGCAGCCCATGGACGAAGAGGAATTGAACAAATATGAAAATACACTATTTGGGGGAGGAGGTGCTCAGGAAAAAGCATACAAGAAGAGTTTGGCACTAGCTGCAGAGAAAATAAGTGAAAAAGAGGCTGAGAAAAGGACCAAGGAGATGGCCGCAAAAGCCGCTGAAGCTGCCCGTAGAAGAATTCAAGCTATAAAGGAAGGCCAAGCCGAAATGAACGCTATAAGGAATGCTGCTCACGCCCCTACACATAACAACAGTACTCGCGTGGCGAGTCTGTTGGCGCATGCAGCAACAAACCCTCCAACTGCGCATACCAACCACCCACCGGCTGCGTTGTTAACGTTCGGCGAAACGCTCCTCGGAAAAGAAGTGCATGGCCATACAACGAATGATACGCAGCCGAACCATCACGGGTTCGAACCAGACACCAACATAACCATGGAAGAGACCGGAAAGCTTTCCCGGCAGTTTATGGATGGCCTGAAGGCAGGCCAGGATGCGGAGCAGAAACTGCGCGAATACAAGGCTAAGGTTTCGGCTCAGATGCATACGAAAGACCAGGAAATCAAAGATAAGGAGAAACAACTCGAAAGTCAGAAAAAAACGCTAGATGAACGCGATGCCGAGATTAAAAAGGAAAATAAGTTGGTGGAAGAAATGAAAGCGAATATTACGCAACTGAAAGCAGAGCATGATCGCGTTGAAGCGGAGATGAAAACAAACCACGAAAAACAGATTGCCAGCCTGACTGCGGCACACGAACAACAGGTTGCCACGCACGAAGCTGCTATGTCACAGCAGGTTGCCACGCACGAAGCTGCTATGTCACAGCAGGTTGCCAACGCGAATGCAGCGCACGATGCTGCGCTACTATCTGAGCGCGAGAAGCATAATGCTGTGCTGAAAGCTGCGCGCGATGCGCACGACGCTGCGCTGGCAGCTGTCAAGGCGGAACACGAAACTCAGCTGAGGCAGAAATCCGAAGAGCTGTCAGAACTAAAGAAGCAACTGGAGGCTTCCGAGACAGCTAAACGAGATACCATCAGCAAACTGAATAGCACCCAAGCGGATCTTACCGCTCAGCTGAAGTCTCAAGGTGAATACTACGCAAAGACGGTGGATGACATCTTCAAGTGTCTTGCGCTCATGACGACCATGGCGAACGATGTTGCGAAGAAGGGCATCAAACTCGAGGAAGAATACGAGGAAATCGAAAAGGAGATTTTGAAACCCGAACCCGAGCCCATAGCGGCGGCTTAGAAGATATACAATACGAACTCGCGCTAAAGTTTGACTATATCGTTATTAAATTATACGTCTACCGTGTCGGGTTTCGGTTCTGCATCGGCAGCCGGAGGGGGCTTCCAATTCATGGCTGCCTCCATATTTGCGTGCATACCTTCCAACCGCTTTTCTATGTTGTCCATAAGACTGTCATGCGTTGTATGTTCTATGATTCCAACCGTCGACATGTCGAAAGACGCTTTTGCAAGGACTGCGATGGCAGACAGTGTTTCTGCGATGTATGTAGCGCTTGTCTCGAGCTGTTCATGCATGATATCACGGCGCTTGTTACCACTCTCCTGTTCCTTAGCAAGCTCGCGAACGAGCTCATCTCCCGGCATATTGTCACGCAACGCCCGGAGGCGGGCTTCCTCAACAGACTTTTCGTTTATATCGTTGACGAGAGCCTTGAGTTGTTCGTGGAGTTCGTCAACCTTCTTTTCAATTCCAGACGTGTCCTCCCTGTTCATGAACTTTGCAACGTTGTTGACTGCATCGACGATGCTTACGGTTTCTTCTCCGTCGTACGCCTTCTTTAACTTGCTCTTTTCGAGTTCGTTGGGAAACGTACCAATCATGTCTTCGACTTTATCCCTGTCTAGCATACCGAGCTTACCCATTAGATCCATCGTTTTGACGACCGTGACGAAGTGAGGATCGTCAATTTTGCTTTCTTTGAGGGTTTGTATGTGTCCAGAAATGTTCTTGCGGTCTCCGTATATGTCAGCTATTATTTTGTTCATGATGTTTTCTCGGGCATCGCTGCCTGCCCTGGCAGCATTGTACTCATTGATGAGGCTTGAGATCTCAACGGGCGCGTTCACCACCTGAACAGCAGGCACCTGATATTCGCCTACGGGAGACGAGCCCGACGCCCCTGGTGTACCCGCGGACGACGATTCCGACTCTTCCTCGGACGTTGGGACCGGGCCGACGCCGAATATAGACCTGAGCACGGGCGGCGCCATGGTGCGACTAACAATATGCAACGTATATAGTTCGAAGCCTATTATGACACGGGCAGCGGTTTCGGCACTATGGCTTCCATTTCTTTTAGTTTTTCTACGATCCTCTCCGCCCTATCAATGCGCACTTTACGCTTAGCCAAACCGTGCACGGCAACTTTCTTGGTCATAACAGACGTCTGTGCCATTATCTTCAAGACAAGTTTGACTTCGTTAATAGCATCGTCAATGTCCTTCTTCACGAGACGGAGTTCGTCCTCGTGTTGATATTTCAGAGCGTCCAAATCCGCCTGCAATTCCTCTTTCGTCTTCGTATTTCCGACCGTATTGTTCTTGGTCTGTTCCTCGAGGTTGTGTATTTTAGTCGCAAGTTCCTTGCATTCTTTTGCGTATGCGTTAATCTTGTCACGTACGGATTTTATATGTTCAATCATAGTTTTGTAATTAACAGTGGGATCATTCTTAAAGAAATCGACAACCTTGTCGAACGCGTCGCTAAAAGTAACCACATTTTCGTAGTTACCGACTAATACATCATTCAGACCCTGCTTGAGCTGTACGGTAGGGAAATTGGCAGTGCCATCAACCTTGTCTATCAACAAAGAAATATTATTTGGATACGGGCGTTTGAGGTTCATAAAGAGGTCTTTCTTAAGCTTGCTGCGAAGAGTTTCATCATCAATCGGTATCGGCGTTTCATCTTCAAGGGGGTCGGACATCGTACACACTGCACCTACTCACCGTAAATACTCACGCGAGTCCGTCGATGATCCGTCTAAGATCGGAGGACCCATCCGGGGTCATCATTATCAGCTCCATGAAAATGTCCGCGTGGTTGACCCCCTCGGACAGCTGCTGTCGGATGCGATCTCCACACGGCCCGCGCGACCCCTTGAACATGTCTATATTCCTCGAGAATATTGCAAACCCCCGGACTACACGCGCGTTCGTCTCCTTCTGCTTCTCTATAAAGTCGGTAACCTTCAAAGCGCATCGGGCCACCGACCGTATGGCCTGCATAGTAGTATCAAACAGGCTGCGGGTCTTCTCGATGCTCGCCATGACCCCCTCCTCGCTGGTGTCCTCCATGTTGACAAAAGCAGTTGCCCTCTCGAGTGCCTCCGCCAAAGTGTGTTCCAGTGCGTGCGGCGGCGACGCGGCCGGCTTCTGCAGCTCTGGGGCGGCTGGGTTCGGAAGCTCGGATGGCTTCGGAAGCGCGGATGGCTTCGGAAGCTCGGATGGCTTCGGAAGCGCGGATGGCTTCGGAAGCTCGGATGGCTTCGGAAGCTCTGGGACGGCTGTTTTTTTCATCAAACCATGCAGTGTATTCAATGAATGAGGCGTAAAAGTATGCACCGCCTGGGCGTACATTGTATCTGGTATTTTCCCTATGGGGATGTCTTTTGAAACCGAAAAATTTTTAATCAAATCCGTAGGGTACTTGCTGGAATTCGCTTCGCGGCCAAAAACCTTGTGGTCGTAGTATGTGCTCAAAAAGTCTTTCGCGGATGCCCCCGGGTGATCTTTCTGAAAGACCATAAAGTCGCCTGCAACGTGCACGGCGCGGCTCTGCATGTTTCTAGCAATGTCGATAATGAGAAGAGTGTATCTAGAAATGGCGCGCAACGCAGCCATCATGGTCCTGTACATTTCGACGCGCTCCTCGACGGTCGACTGCAACCTATCCAAAATCTTCTGTTGAGATTCCTCTATGGTGGCCTGCAGCTCCCGGAAATCGTTCATGCGTCTGAGTGTTGCTGCGAGGTCCACGTGGGGCTCTCCCGCGAGCTTCTGCACCCGAGATAACACGGAGCAGTCGAGACCGCCGGCGCGCGCGCACTCGTGATCGAGGTCCGCAGCGTCCTCCCCGCCCAGGTCACGCACAGCGTCCTCGAGCGGCTTCACGTTCCACTGGCGAATAGCCTGCGTCACCCCCTTGAAATCCCCATCAAAGACGCTGTGCTGGATAGATCTGGGCGGAATGTTCCCACCCAGCCCAAATAGGCTTCGGAGAAGCGGCTGGCTCATACATAGCCAAACGCAAATTCTATATATACATCGATACATATGGCCGACCGATCAAAGCAATAGTGTAACGACAATATTGGTATGAGCTAATGCAACCCAATCTATCCGAGCACAAGCTTTGCCATCGGGTTTGGCATCTTCTCCATGACCGACTTTTTGCACTTGCACGTGCTCAACTTCGTGCGAGCGCCGCACGCCATACACTTCCACTCGGGTGCGCCAGCCTTGACTTCGTTCCGAACCGACGGGCGTTTTATGGGGAGATGCGGACTCGGCACAGCGCCGGGGTGCGAGTTCTGCACGGACGCCACCATGCCCTGGTGGTGGAATGGATGGACTTTAGTGTTGCATACAAGAAACACCAACTGTCTGTCTGGGCACACACCTTGATGGCTGAAATGGCAGCCTCGACGGCCGCAATAGTGAGGTTTACGCTGCTGCGGTGGCCCATAGTCTCCACTATGAGCTCCATGGAACCGTCGTCCTCGAGAACCGCAGACACGCCCCCGCATGCCGACGCGTGCTTCGAGTGCACCGCACCCACAGCGAGCCTGCAGCTTATGTCCGCACGCAGGCTCTCTCCTCGCTTCATGTGCAGTATGCAGATGCTCTTCCACGAAGCATCCGAGTCCTCCGCTGCGTAAAACATACGAAACACTCAGCTGGTACGTGTTTAAGTTTGGCGGAACAGCAGGGGGGTTGTGGGGGGCGGCACGCCCCCCACCTGGCTTGATCGTTTCCGGGACGGCGTGGATGGAGTCGGCATCGAAGCGGATGGAGTCTGTGCGCTTATCGTACGGGGATACTACGAGGGACTGGCCGGCAAAGTGAAACTTGACGAGCGCCGTCTTGACGCGGCTGAGGGCCGGGGAGTCGCACGAAGCGCTGGCGAGCGGCACTACCAAGAAGACGAGGTCCTTGTCGCGGTTGGCCGAGTCCGCCTTCTTCTGACGATAGAGGCTGCTCTCGTACCGCACCGTGGCATCGGGCGGGGCGCTGTCGCAGGGCGTTATCTGCAGGCCTCCCGCGGGCGTCGCGCTCACGGTGACGGTGGGGTTCGTCGTAGAGAGCGCGTCGAGCGCCTCGAACATGGCATTCTCGATGGCGTCGCACTCGCCAAACGCAACGCGCCTGAAGGACAGCATCACGCCCTTCCAGCGGACCTCCCACATAGTGGGTTGGGGCACGACGGGCTTCCAGCGCAGCGCATCCCCAGGAAAGGACGGCTCGACGAACCGCCACACGAGGCGCGTCAGGGTCGTCAGCGGCGTCAGGCTCCCCCGCATCTCGCCGCTCCAGCGCCTCGTGTCCGCGTCGCGCTGCGCGTTAGAAGCGCACAACACCAGGCTGCTCGGCGAGCACCTCGTCAGCATCCACCCACCTGTTTTATTGGGGTGAAATATTTTACAACGCAAGGGCGGTGTTCGGGGTACGCAAGAGGGTTTGGGGGACAGCATGTCCCCCGCATGACCCCCGGGGACAGCTTACCTCCCGGGTCCTCGGCAGCCTCGATGCATCGTATGCTTTCTCCATCCATCAGCACACTGATCTTGTAAATGGTGTTTGCCACTGCGGGGAGGACAGGGTCTCTGAACTCGTCAAAATCCGTAAGCTTCTCGAATGTGATGGCCGTGTTGTGGTCGCTCTCCATGGTGCACGAGTGCAGGAGGTTGCTGGCGCGGATGTGCAGCGAGCCGTGCGACCCGAGGAGAACCAGCTTCTCAATGCGCTTCCAGAAAAACTCAGGCATCACAGTCGTCTGGCCCCAGTGCTGCGTGTACGTTTCGGGCGCGAGCACGGGCACATCGAGCAAAATGCTTCCGCGCAGCAAAGGCGCCAGCCACGCTGGGCCATTGCGCACGAAGACACGCAGGTCCCCGGACTGCAGAGTTTTCGCGGAGACGCGCATACTTTATGTTGCAATTTATTTATTTTTCAAAAAAAGTCGAGTGTTGTTTCTATTCTATCTAATCCTCAAAATCGCTCGACTTGTATCCAGCAGGCCCGAGCTTGTTCTGGGCCTTTCCGCCCTCCGCTCCGAAGAGCGTGGGGTCCATCTCCACCGCGTCGCGCATCAGCGGCAGGTGCAAATCGATCTCGAGCGTCACGAGCACGGGGATCTTTCCCTTGCCGCTCAAAATGTGCTCGCGGAAAACGTCGAAAGCCTCCACCTCCACACGTATTGTCTCGCAGTTGAAGCTCTTGTCGCGAACGTCCTTCAGCTTCGACGACAGAAGCGTCGACACCTCGTTGAACGTGGTCTCGGGAAACCGCCTGATAGTGAAGAAAATAATCCATCACATTCACTATCAAATCCAGGTGTATTACTATCAAATCGAGGTGTTTTGCTATCAAAGTTTTGTTTGGTTTTCGTCTCTGCTCTGCTCTGACGGGCTCTCTGCTCCGAGGAGTCAGCAGGCGCGCCATTTCGGGAGACGGATCCCCTAAGGGTCCCACGCACGTCAGCTTGTGCGCAAGTTCTGATACTGTTTGATAAGCTTTTTGAGTTTTTTGCTCCTTGGGTCGGCGAAAAATTTTTCACAGACCCAAAGAGCAAAAAATTAAAAAAGCATATCATGTCATATCGTGCACATTTCCAAATCTCGAGCTTCAAGGCGCTGCTCGCACGCGTAGCTCGTGGTGCGGCCTCTCGCTCTGATCGCAGTCCTGAGGTGTTATGAATCTTTCGCTGCTCGCATTTCGGGGGGCGCACCAGGACATGGTGTCGTTGTTATCGCTGAAGGCCTGGCCGAACTTGACGGTGTCGAGGCCGGTGACGTTGTCCGCGTGCTTCCCCTCCTCTCCGGCGCCCGCCCCGTTCTTGATGACGAGCACGTAGTACATCAGGCGAGCGGCGTCCGAGTTCTTTGGTATCGACACATACGTGCCGAACGAGGACTCCTGCTTGTACGCGCAGCTGCGAGCAATGCATGACTCTCAGGATAGGCTCGCTACGTATCCTGGGAGCTGCTGAAGTAGCTCAACGGTAAAACTGTGATACGATTTTGATAGACACTCTATCAACTTTGTCAATGGTCCATCAACAATCGGTTCATCCTTATCAATCAGTATCACACACCTGGTGAGCATCGAGTTGCTAATGTACCAGTAGTGCTTGAAGGTGTCGGTGAGCTGCGGAGGCTCCTCGAGGACGAAGCCACCCTCCTGTGGAGGCGACCGCGTCGATGGGTGAGTTACGCAAAGAGACGAAATACTGTGAGGGGATCGTGCTCGCCTCAGTGAGAAGGTGCAGTGGGTATCCGACGGGTTCGGATCGGCCGTCGCTCTTCTTGTAGAGGTGCTGCGTGTTCATGAGTTTCGGCGGGCTCTTGGCGTCAAAGACTTTGACGTGGCACATGTTGCGATACGCAACGTTGTCGCCGACGGTGGCGTTGGCGATCTTGACGGACGCGGGCAGGGACTGCACGGCTGATAGCTTCTTGAGCCGCTCCTGCACCTCTTTGTCTAGGATGGAGCTGACGATGTTGGGCCAGAGGATGTCCGCCCGGGCCTTGTTGCCGCCGTCCATGACCATGCCGACGCTGTGCACGATGCGCACCTGTGCGAGGTCTGGCGGTCCCTCGAAGGGCCCGCCCTCGGATGGCCCGCTGGCGCCAGGCGACCATTCGGATCCGAAGCCCTTGAATTCCTTGTTGTTCGTCCGCAGGCGACTCTCCTCCTTCGTGAGGTAGTCCTTGTACCCGTCAATACCGTTGCTCCCCGCCTCCAGAAGGCCTCGGTCGGTGTTGAGGTCGAACTTGAGCTTGCTCGGCTTCCGCGCTGACATGGACATGGCTGCCGATTTCCGATTCCCATCGGTCCCGGCTCATATACGCCCGCAGATTGAATTCGCGAAGAATAGAGCACTCTCATTATTTCGCAGGAACGTCCGCGATCACGCTTTCCAAAAAAAATGGACAAGACCGTGCGGGGGCTCCACAAGGCGGTGGAGGCGCTCTCACCGCCTGACAACGTGAAGAACATACGCATGGCAAAGACGGAGCAACGCAGATGGTATTATCTCGTACGATTTACGGGTGTGGATGCGATAAACATGGGCAAGCTCTACAGCGAATTCCCGGACTATGAGTTCTTCGTGAGGGACATCAACGGCCCGTGCATCGACGTATACATACCCAACCCGAACAAAGTCAAGACCCTTCTCAAGCTAGGGGGCAGGGTGCTTTTGATAGCTTCGTGCTCCATTTCGGCGCTCGTCGTATGGACGACTCTATCCCAGTAATAAACCGACTCTGGTTCCTCGCATTCGCACACGTCGCAATATACGCTGTCATTTGCCGATCCGTCGTAGATTGGACCAGAGGTGTGACCCCTCTTACAACTTTATCCGTCAGGCCCTGCAACCTGACCCCGTCTGCCGCCGCAGGCAACTCGTCCGCATTCGCGTTTGCAGTATTTGGAGCTGCAGCGACCGCCTTCCCGATCATTCTCCCATGCGAGCCGGGGAGTAGAGCGTGCGAGCCGGCAGCGGCGCTGACCTTGAGCAGGATGGTATCTGACTGGCCGCGGTATGCCATCTTCGGCTGCTTTGCGCTCGCGACTGGAATCGCCGGAGCGGCTGCGCTGGCTACCAACGCCCGATCCCCGCGAATCGGCGTTCTGCTGCTCGTCTCCATGGCTGGCATAGGCGCCTCGCCGGACATTGGCGGAGGGTGGAGCACCGCCCACACTGCGTTCCTCTCCGCGATCGGCGCGTGCTCGATTCTCATAGCGTTGAACGCGCAGGCGAGCCGCAGCCGTCTCGCGATCATGAGGGCGCACGTCGCAGCCTCTGCGGCTTTCGGAGTCGCGGCAGTTTACTTCGCCTATAGAACCGATCAGTCTGCGCGCACTCGATCTCTCAGCTTCAGCTCGGAGGTCGCGTCGTTTCTCCACGCGTGCGTCTCCCTCGCGTAGGCGCAGCCCCTGTCCTGCCAATCGGTCACGTGCGAGAGCTGCGCGCGCAGACCGTTTGCCGCGTCGGCAATAGTAGCAAACTCCACGACGGTGCCGACGCTCCTGCTCCACGTCTCCTCCATGCGCCGTATGTCCATGACGTAGGCGTCCGCCGCGTCCGCCGGGCACACGCACGTCGTCACGCTCGAATCGCCACGCACCGCGAATATGTACATCCGCTCGCTGGCATCCCAGAATTCGAGGAATACGCAGCAACCCTGCCTTAGGGGCTCCTGGAAGGGGCCGTAGCAGACATGACCGTCATATTTTGGTGACGTGCACCCCGTAGCGTATCCGAAAAAACCAGCGCCGTAATCCTTCCAGCCATTCTCCTCGAGCTGACGTATGCTCGCGCGTGTGATGTCCATACTGTCACCAGTGAGATGTTGTTATGAAAATAATGCCATAAAAGCAGTCGGAGTTGTATAACAGACTGTATAGTAACATTTTCAAAATGTCCATTAAGATGGACAAAATGCTTAAGCGACCTCCGAAGAACGAGGATTGAAATACGGTTCGAGTGATTTTTATGTTTAGCAGAATTCGCAGAGATCGTAGAGAAAACATGACAGAAGGATGTTCCCGACTCGTAAAGAAATCAAAGACGACAGAATTAGGCGGCGACTTTCACCTCGTGTTGAAGAGCGGTGCGCGCATCCTCGCGTACAGGGGCATTCTCAAGCTGAGCCCCGTGGTGGCTGAGTTCCTAGCTGCGCACCCAGACGCGAAGGATATGCCAGTACCCCTCGAGACGAGCGACTCCGCCATGGACAAGGCCTTAGACGCATTCAGGCCTTCCTTCGACAAGAAGTTTGATGATGTGACGTTCGACCTCATGTCTAAGGACTTTCTAGACTACGTGGCATGCCTGGACTACATGGGCATTCCCAACATTGAAAAATTCATCAAGACTGTCAAGTTCACCAACAATTTCAAGGTTGATGATAAGCAGATATACTACGACTGCATCAGTCTCTGCGCAAGATTCACGGGACTGACTTCGCTGGGGGGTTTAGAGACACACATAAGGCATATGCTGGGCGGAGCCACATACTGCGACCATTCTAAAAAGCTCATGAAGGAAATGATGTCAGACGAAATGTATTCCGAGAATGCGAATGCTGTAATATTACACGTTGTGCGTGGTATGCTGTGATAAAATTTGCATATTGTCATACATCCTTTGCGGCCCACAGCTCCTTCATCTTAGTCGTAATCTGGCTCCACGACTCATCCATCGCAGCCTGCTTGTCTCGGAGCCCCTGCAGCACGTCTCCCTCTGCCTCGCTCGAAATGACAAAGACGTCCACCTTATGCTTCTGCCCGAATCGATAGGAGCGACGCACCGACTGATAAAAGGCGGTGGCGTTGTCCGTGACGGTGCAGAAGATCTGGCGGTGCACGCGCTGCAGGTTGATGCCCAGCCCGCACATGGAACACTTGGTGACGAGCACGCGGATCAGGTTTCCGTTGTACGGCTCGCCCTTCGTAAAGGCAGTGAGTATTGCCTCCTTCTTCTTGACGCCGTACTCTCCACGCATCTCCACGGCGCCCTCTATCCGTGCCGCCAGCAGTGCAGACTCGTCGTTGCCCACGCACCACACCACCGCATGCGAGTCGTCCTGGTCCGTAATGTCGCACACCGCCTTGATCCTGTTTGGGGTTTAAGGTTTAAGGTTTAAGGTTTAAGGTTTAAGGTTTGGGGTTTGGGGTTTGGGGTTTATATTACTATCGAAAGATTATATGTGTGTATCAATTTTTGGAATTTGTTTTTGTTTATAACCACCTGCCCATCATGCCATCCTTTTGAGCCGCTCGCTTTCCCGGCTTGGTGGTCTTTCCTGCGATGCAAGATGATTTCAGAAAATCGTAATAGGCATGCTCATGCTATCGCTGCTGGCATACCTGGCGACGGAACCTGGACGGGGGTGTACTCGATGCCCGGCAGCTCGTACTTGGCGTCATCATCCGGGCAGCCGACGTCCGAGGGCTTGCGGACCCAGCAGGACCAGGAGCACACGAAGCCGTAGAAGGCGTCGGGTTCGACCGCGGTCCACCGGCGCTTGCGCATCTCCATGTACTTTTCGATAATCTCCTTGCGCGTGCCGTACCCGAGCACCGCAGACTGGCTCGTCATCTCGTCCACGTCATCCGGGCTGGGCGTCGCCGTCAGACTGAGGCGGAACTTGACGTTTGATATACCCTGCATGTTTTTACAAAAATTCAGTTGTTTCCCGGGTACTCTGTCGTGAGACTCTATAGTACCTCGAGGATAAGCTTGGTCGTTGCCAAGTCCGAATCTTTCAGCATGCAGGACTCGTCCAGCACAACGGCGGCGAACTTGGACAGGTCGAACGATTTGAGGCGCTCGTAGTTGGTGACGGCAATGAGCGGCCTGCCCTCGAACTTGGGGTCCTCCAGGTCTGAGTCTCTGGGCATCATGTCGCGCTTCTCGACGATCGACGCGAGGTTCATCTCGCGGGCCTCGTCAACAATCTGACGGGCAGCCGAGAGTGGCGTGACGACGAGGCCCATGCGTTCTCCCACGAGCACCTCATCGAGCCACGCGAGGAGTATGCGCGACTTCCCGAGGCCCGTGTCCGCGAAGATCGCGGCCCTCTGCTTCTGCACGGCCCAATCGACGATGCGGCGCTGAAAGCCGAAGAGGGTGTCGCTCTTGCGCTTCATTGAGAATGTGTCGTATGGGCAAGCGAAAACGAAACGAAAAAATAAACCACAAAACGAAACGTCTGGCGGCTTACGTATCTACTACACAACTACTACGTCATCTGAGTTGTGTACTTCTTGAGGGGCGCGTCTTCGGCCGGCAGCTCCATGGATGTTATCGCATTCTTAAGCATAGCATCATCAGAGATTACTTCGCGCAGGCGGTTGGCTGCCACGTCACTCAGGTGCCGCAGTAGCACATGGGAAGAGTATCGGAAAGCATTTCCTCTTCCGAGACAGGGCCGGGGGCCGGCCCGAAGAACTGGGAGATGTTATGTTCCATGGGCTTAAACAGCACGTTTTTTTTACCACACCTTGCGACATGCGGTCTACCACGTCACCTTCATCCCCTCGGCACCCCGGACTGCGTTCACCGCTTCGATGCACCGCTGTGCGAGCTCGGGGAACCGCATGGCGGTGAGGATGAGCTCTGCTGCTATCGAGTCAGCTGCACTACCAAAAGGCGTGCGCACTACAGCCGCCATCGCGAGCTCCACGGCGCCCATGGACGACGGCGGCGACGCCAACGTGCGAGTGAGCGCATCGAACACCTTCGGCTCGGTCTCGGGTGTCGCATCGCTCGCGGTTTCCGCCAACTTCTCCAGGACGGCGCACACCACCAGGTCCGAGTCCGCGTGCGTGAGGAGCGTGCTGGCCAGGTCCTCGCGGTCCGAGCACTTCCCCACGAACTTCACCACCGTCGTCTCCCAGGCGTCTGCGCTCTTGCGCTTCTTCGGCTGCGCTTCCGAATCGGCATCCTTCGAATGCGTGCCTTCGTCCGCAGCGGTCTCCTTGCTGCGTTTCTTTGTCTGCGGTTCGTCGGGAGCCACGGGCTCCTCGGCTGCCTTGCTGCGCTTCTTTGTCTGCGGTTCGTCGGTAGCCGCGGGCTCCTCGGCCACCTTGCTGCGCTTTTTTGTCTGTGCTTCTTCGGTAGCCGCGGGCTCCTCGGCCACCTTGCTGCGCTTCTTTGTCTGTGCTTCTTCGGTGGCCGCGGGCTCCTCTGCAGCCTTCACTTTCATCTTTAGGATCTTCTTCACGGGTGCGCCTTCTTCCTCGTTCATGGTGAGTATATTGTCTCGTGAGCTTGTTTGCAAAAAAAGAAGCGGACCCGGAATTATGCAGATGATATGTTAGTTTGTACGAATGAGCTGGCAAATTTTATCTTGTAAAATTCCCACTGTCGTTTTCAGCTGCTCTATTTCTTCCCGCATCAGTCTTTTCGCATTCTCGAAAGCTTCGATGTGCTCCTGGAAAGACCTCCGCTCGACATCGAATCGATCCTTGACTGCGTCGAACGCGTCGCACGCACATACAAACTCTCCAAGCTTTACTGCGTACTGTTGCTCGCGCTCTGATAGAAGCTTCTCCAAGCTCTCGATAGTTACGTCTCGCGGGTCCGACATGTCATTGACATTGTACTCCTTAAGATAATAATTCACTTTTGGCAAATCTCCCCCCTGGCCATCACCTCTATGGACCGCTGCACGCACGCAGCCTCTGCGCCCTTAAAAGTTCTCCGAAGCTTTGCAGATAGCAACGGAAGAACGCCCCTCGAGTCCACAGTGAGCGAAGCCGCTCGAACCACGCTCTTTTCGGATATTCCGCACATCGCAGATGTCTCGACGCTGTTTTGTACCCCTGTTCGGAATAATATATAGTTGTTCAGACGTTGTACAGACATGTACATGTACAGACGTTGTATAGAAGATGATGATATCATATATGATATATATGATATCATGATAGTGGTATGATGATTTCTTCAGACGCACCTTGCCGGGACACCTCGACGGGGCTCCATAGCTCAACGTCCTTGAGAACTATGAGTGCGGGCAGGAATTTCGCGACCCTCAAGGGCGTCCCGAGGACAACCGCAGCTTCCGAGGCGGTGGTGCACACCCCGCCGTGCACGCCCAGGAGCCACGAAGTGATCTTGCCAATCACCAGCCGGTACAACACCGCCTTCATGAACACCAGGAGCGCGAAGAAGACGACGAATGCACCCTGCTGGGGGCTCGGGAAATGTCAAAAGCATAACCAAGCAGCGCGCCAAATATATTCACCGTGCCTTTGACTTCCTGCTCCACCTCTTCTTCTTGCGCAACCTAGATTTATTGTCGTCATCTCCGTCGCGGTTTCCTTCCTCGAGACATACGAACCGCAGACGCAGGTTCGTGTTGTCCATCATTCGTTTACCGAGTCACTATCAAAGCGTCACCCGCAAAAAAGAACGCTTGCTGCGAATTTACATAGATAGCTCCCTTGCAGGGTGTTACTTAGTCTTAAAAGACAAAAGGCTCACTTTTCAAACACCCGCCCGCCAAACATATAATGTACGTCTGTCGCGGAGGGAAAGAACCATGCAGGACCCCGCTGTTCGCGAAGGACACCGTGTGCGACGAGCAGCCGGGGGCTGCGCTCATCAGGGTGAATGGCCTGGTGGACTTCCGTCCCGGGGCGGTGCTCGTGAAAGGAGCGCTGTGCTCAATAATATGCGGCGCGTGCCGCGCCCCTGTGGGGGTTGTTGACGAGCAGGAGAATGGCATCTTTTTTTTCACCACAGCGGTCATCGATAGCTGCTATGTCCCCACCGTGATGATGAATCCGGTGGACGCTGACGTCGCTGCAGTTACTGGGGAGACGTTCTCGGAGGAGCGCGTTCCAGTGTGGTCGACGTGGGTTCCCAGGCCGTTTGACATGGACATAACAGACCAGATGCCGCAGGTCGAAGCCGATCCGCAGCTGCTGCCGCAGGTCGAAGCCGATCCGCAGCTGCAGAAGCAGACGCAGCCGCAGAATCAGCAGCCGCAGAAGCAGCAGCCGAAGAAGCCGCAGACGCAGAAGCCGCCGCTGCCGCCCAGAAAGGCGCCCCGCAAAGAAGCCGCGCAGCTGCCTCGGAATGCGGCGCTGGTGGAAGGGCCTTTGGAAATGGAGCTGGACGCGTCTCTGATTCCTTGGGACAGAGTCCTGGACTGTGTGAAACTCATTCCTGCTCTGGTGACTCTGCTGAAAGTGTTCGACAAGGCGGACATCCAGCGCGACTGCAGATCTATGCACGTGAGTAATACCCTCCTCCCAAGAACAGAGTCAGTTTGAAAGCGGCGCTGACGCACTCTGCTATACTGCAGTGGGCAGATTTTGCAAAGAGGTACAACATCACGAACGAGTTTACGAGATTCCTCTTTGCTGCGGTCAACAAGGGAATTATGGACCCGTTCCAGGTGCCGTTCCAAATCATTTTCTTCTTCGCCGCACAGTCGCTGGGCATCGGAGAGCACTCATTATCTGACTTTCACATCACAGGTGCTCATCAACAAGTACCCGGACAGGGAGCAAGAGATTAAGCAAATGTCCGTAAAATTCGAAGGCAGCTACTTGTCCTTCACGCAGCACCACCCGAAGTTTATAGCATGATTGTAAAAACCACGACTGCGGATAGAAGAGCTGATCCGCCAACAGACGCAACCACCGTATATCTTCCCGTAGTGTCAGCCTTGTCTTCCACCACGCCCGCTCTCGTCGCACCTACCAACGTTGCGATAGACTGAACGTCAATGTTTGAGCTCGTTGCGTTTGCAATCTGCACCTCCATACCGGTTGACGTTGTCTGCACGTGGACGGATTCCACCCCCACATCGAGACTCCTTGCAACCGCCGACCTGAGCAGCTGCGCGCTCGCATACGACTGGTCCCGCGTGTCGAATGTTAAATACGTGTATGAAACCCCTGGCGTCTGATCGAATCCCATTGGGGATGGTGGAGAGTCCAAGGGAGCGGGTGCCTGAGGCTGCGGCAACGGTGACGGCGTTGTCGACGGCATAGGTGATGGCGCAGGTGATCGCACAGGCGACGGCACAGGCGATGGCACAGGCGACGGCATAGGCAACGGCACAGGCGACGGTGGCGGTGGATATGGCGGAGGTGGCAATGGCGGGGGCGGCAACGGATACGGAGGAAGCGGAAATGGCGGGGGCGGCAACGGATACGGAGGAAGCGGAAATGGCGACGGCGCCAAGGGGGTCTGGGGCGGCGAGGGCGGCTGAGGTCTGGGCGGCGGCGGAGAGGGCGGCTGAGGTGTGGGTGGCGGTGGGGGTGGCGGCAGGGGAGGCTTAGGTGTGGGCGGCGGCGGGGGCGGCGGCGGGGGAGGCTGAGGTCTAGGGGGAGGCGGGGGAGAGGGCGAAGGTGGCGGAGGAGGGCACGATCCGTCCGCCACACACGGTGCTGGAGGTGGATTCGGAGGCTTCGGCGGCGGGGGCACCGGGGGTGGAGGGTTCGGTGGCTGCGGAACCGGTGGCGGGGGTTTCGGGGGCGGCGGCACCGGTGGTGGGGGGATCGGAGGCTGCGGCGGGCTTGGAGGCGGAGGGATCGGGGGCGGCGGGCTTGGAGGCGCCGGCATCGGTGGCGGTGCCGGGGGAGCCGGGCTCGGGGGCTGTGGCGGCCGAGGAGAAATGCTAGGAAACGGCGGATTCGGATACTGGGGGTGCGGAGGCGCGGGACTTGGAGGCGGTGCTGGGGGCGAAGGTGGCAGCGGGGGCCACGGCGGCGGCGGTGGCAGCGGCGGGCTCGGTGGAGATGGCGGACGCGGGCTCGGGGCCCCTGGGATAGGCATGGGCGGCGGGCTTGGCAACGGCGGGCTCGGCGGCGGGCTAGGGGGAGGCTGCGGCTGCGGAGGCGGCGGTTGCGGAGGCGCGTCTGGCGGGGGAGATACGGAGAGGGAACAGGCCCCCGAGCCCATAGATCCCAGCACGTACGGCTGTACCACTGCCGCACTGGAGTGCATCTGCACATCATATATCCAAACATCTCCAATGGCAAAGTTGTTGATGTTTGGCAGACTCACAACAGGTGCAAATATTGGGATCGTGGCCGAGAAGCCGAGGCTCGTCGTGTCGGAGAAAAAAGCGTTGTGCGCCATGTAAGGCCAACGTGCCGGATACACAGTCATAGGACCCCATGCCATGGGCGTTCCGCTCGCGACGCAGCTCCACCTGACTGCGTCGAGCCAGAACTGCGGCGGTTGGCCCGACTTGAAGAGCCACGCAAATGTGCTGAGGCAATCGGGCCCTGCACACGACGCTCCAGGGCCGGTGCACGCGTAGTTCGCGCCGGGCCACACGAGCGTCAGCTGCGTTGCGTTCAGCCACACTGTGGTCACGATGCCAGCAGACGTGTTGAACGACGGCCCGAACCGCGAGAACTGCTGCTGCGCGCCATCGAGCGACGTTGACGGGTTGGACGGGTCTGGATAGGCGCTCACTGACGCCCGGATCACAAACGTCTGCGGGTCCGTGAGGCGCACAACCGCGCCCCCGGCGATGTCGAAGGCCGCCTGCGTGTAGCCCGCCCCCTGGCTGCCGGCCAGGAAGACGGCATCTCCGGCGAACATGCGGACGCCAGCAAACTGGGCGGCGGAATTCTGGTGCTTGTTGCACTGGCTCGGCGCGCATTGCGCAGTCGAGCACGCCCAGCACGTAGGGGACCACACCTCGCTCGATATTCCGGTATCGGCAATCACATATCCGGAAGATGCTGTGCAACCAAGTATCCTATGCGTGGGATTCGGGCACGCCAGCGTGCACGATGATGAGGGCATGGCGAATGGAGGAAACGGAGACGGCGGGCTCGGCGGAGGGGCAGGCGGGCTTGGCGGCTGCGGAGGCTGAGGGCTCGGCGGCTGCGGCGGCGGCGGCGGGCTCGGCGGCTGCGGCGGGCTCGGCGGCGACGGGCTCGCGGGGGGACCCGGGGGCTGAGGCGGCGGCGGCGGCACCGGAGAAGCAGGAGGGCCGGGCGGCGGCACCGGAGAAGCAGGAGGGCCGGGCGGCTGCGGCGGCTGCGGAGGCCTCGGGGGCTGGCAAGCCCAGGAGACAGTCTCCGCGTACGTCCCGGAGCATGCGCCGCAGGCGACGAGGACCGACTGGTTGTACGTGCACTGCGTCTGCCCGAGGCACGAGCTTATGGAGGCTTCGCAGCCGCAATCGGCCGAGGCCCGCGCCTCGGAGATGACTCCCCCGCTGACGCAACCGAAGAAGAAGGGCCTGTCGCGCAGGAACCACGGCCCTATCGACGCGGTCCCCGAAACGGGCCAGGCGAAGGGCGGCGGCGACGGCGGCGCTGGCGGGTACGGCGGCGCAGCCATCGGTGGTGTCAGCGGGAGCGCGCTTATCGTCCAGCCCGTCCTTGGCTCTGGCACATTGCACGTGGCCATGACACCCGTGGCCTCGAGGCACCACCACACGCTGTTGGAGTCCAGCACCCGCACGGTGAGATCCGTGGAGTTCTGGAACCACCGACCAGTCACCTCGTCCGGCGCAAGCGTCGCAGAAAGGCTCCCGTCCCTCTTGACCGCGAGGTACGCGCCCTGGTCGAGGCTGACGACGCCGGTGGTGCTCGACACCGGGTACTGCCTGGGGTACGCGTCGCACGGCAAGACGTACGCGCGCGCGGTTGGCAGGAGGGTGGGCTGCTTTACAGATACGGAGCCGAAGGAAGCAGCCACCTGCGAAACCAGCGCGCCGCCCGGCGCAGTGGCGCGGATATACACCATGGGTTCCCTTGCCGTCAGCGCCGCTGGCAGACCGGGAGCGCCTGCGGCCAGGAAGCGCTGCACCCGCGAGCCAAACATTTTGAGAGGGCCTGTGGAGGTCCAGGTGACGAGCGTTTCGAGCGATGAGCCGAGCTTGATGACGAGAAGCTCATTCTGCTGCAGCGTCCACGTCTGGTTCGACGTTCCCCTGACTGGAGCAACAGTTGCGGAACCAGGCTGGGCAACGTACACCAGCGCACTGGGGGGTATGGTGGGCGGCGGCGGCGGCTGCCTCCACCACACCGGCGGCGGGGGCAGCGGAGGCATGAGCACCGTCCCGAACGCGGGCGGCGATGGCGATGGCGGCGGAGGCTTGGGCGATGGAGGCCAGGGCGGCGGCGGCCTGGGCAGCGGCGGCGGCAGTGCAGTGCACGCGAAGCAAGCCGTCACGTTCAGCCTGCCCAGGCACTGACCGAGCCCCAGCGACCCGCACGGCCGCACGCCGCTCGCGTCGCGGGTGTCGCACGGCGGGGCCATCGTGGTCGCAACGGAGCACGAGGAGAGGCCCGCGCAGGCTCGTGCAGCCAGGTCCGTCATGTCCTCAGAGCACGTGCCGTACGTCGCGCGGGCGTACGTGACGAGGGTGCCTGTGCCCGCCGCACACCCGAGCGTGACAGAGCCCGTCGACGAGCTCATGCAGTTTGCGGCCAACGGCTCGGGTACGGGAGGGGCGGGGGCCGTGTCGACGGAGAGGCACAGAGACGACGTCGTCGATAGCCGTAGAGCCACTGCTCCCACGCCCTTGATGGGAATGATGGGGGGGATCGCCGTGCCGTACACCGACATCTCGCACGCGCTGAAGGCGTCGCTCGCGGGATCACTGGACCCGTGCTGCTGCACCGTGACGTATCTCGCAACTGCTGCGCACGGGAGCAGCGTGCCATTCTGCGGAAACACGATGATCCCAGTGTAGCACTCCGGGTTGCTGTACAGCACTCCGCTGGTTGCCACAGGCGCAACCGTCCCGGCGGTGATGCTGATGGAGCGGGACGCGAGCCTCGATGGACCATTATCGTCGTTCCGGGGCCAGATGTTGACATAGATTATCTGGTACATGGCTCCCAGGTCCACTGTCACCCACGGCAGGCTCTCGGCGCCCGACGTGAAGATAGACGCAGCAGAGCTGCACGATACAAGACCGTCCGTCAGCACTGCTGCCGAAGCCTGGTTCGACGAGCTCGTCACATTCTTGTTCAGGGCCACGTTGTAAGGGTCGTTCGTAAGCAAGCCGGGCTGCGGCAGCGACGGCTGGCACACGCCCGCCACCTCGGAGTCCGTCAGCGCCCTGTCGTACAAGCTTCCAGCGACCGCAAAGGGCGCGGACAGATTGTACGTGGCGCCTGCTAACATCTGCATCACCGGCCTGTTGAGAGGAATGATTCAGATTATTGATAAAGAATGGAAGGGATACAATATAGTTATACGTACGTACCTCACTGGGCAGCCGGCGTCCGTGCCATTGAAGGACACGTAAGAGAATCCTGCGGAGAAACGGACCGCGACGCGAAAAGCCGTGGCGTCTTGGATAGCCACGGCGCAGGGGCCCGTCACGCCGCCCGATGACCACGCCAGGTACGAGCTGCCGTACGCATTCGTGGGCAGCATCAGGAGAGCGTAGGAGCCCACACCCGCCAGGCTGATGTTTAGCAGTGTGGCTGGGAGGGAAGTGGGCTGCATCACAGCCACAACACTTGCGTCCCCCCGCATGAAGATGGTGGTCCTGCTCGGAAGGCTGCCACGAGCGTCTGGGCACGCGGTGTGTGCGGGGACGGGCGGAGGGCTGCCTTCGGAGAATGTCCAGGCAGGCGCATTTGGCAAGCATGGCACGGCTGCCACAGCGGCATACGGCGAGCACTGCCCGCCCGCAGGGAACACCGCAACTGGCGAGGGCATCTGCGGAGGGGGCGTCGGGAAGAGTGCGGGGGGCGGCGGCGGGGGGCTCGGGGG
>Ga0136642_1000121_pt1 | contig 46627 bp, 66 predicted proteins | sample LowCatLa1302831Y_FD_115313 | JGI IMG/M metagenome (GOLD analysis project Ga0136642, IMG submission 115313) | Freshwater microbial communities from Lower Cathedral Lake, Yosemite National Park, California, USA - 13028-31Y | ecosystem: Environmental > Aquatic > Freshwater > Lake ... | reverse complement strand
GTCCATGCTTCCTGTGCGTTGTCATAAGCGATGGCAGAACCCTCGTTTTTGACTGGTGCGGCAGAAAAGCCAGACAGTTTTGTTTCTTCTTCAAAGCTACGCTCAGAGGTTTCGGTTTCATAAATCTCTTTATGTTCCTCACCATAACGGGCGTACTCAAGACCGAACAAAGCGTTCAGACCGGGAAGGAGTTCCTTCAGTAGTTGTGCGCGTGAAATAGCCATGATTTATGCTCCTTATGCGCCAGTGGCAGAATAGTAACCGTGTAGACCTTGGTTTAACTTAACCAAGATTTCAGGATACTGGGTGAACACAAGCGTAGAACTTGCAGCAAATGCAGTTGCTGGCGCTTGGTCTAGTACAAACGATGTTGCACCAGCAGAGGCGGCAGTAGCCACAAAAGAGTTAGAGGCAATGTACTGACCATTAGCAGCAAGCGAACTAACGTCTGTACCAACAGGCAATGCAAAAGGCAAAGCAGAGCAGGTAACAGTAGCGGTAGAAATGCTGCTGTAAGTTGCAGTACCCAAGGAAACTGAAGTTTCCATAACCAAACCAACCATACGCAAAGGTAAGGTGGTGGTGACAGGGGTAGCCGAAGGAGCCAAAACTGCGTTAGCAGAATTACCAGTGTTAGTACTGCCGGTGTTATTGATGGCTGACAGGTTAGTGCCAATCATCGCCGCAGCGCCAGAAGCAACAGTAGTACCGGTGTTACAAACAACAGCCTTAAAAATAGCATCAGTATCATCATAAACATAAGCTTGGCAGTCACCGGCGGTAGTGCTTGCGGGCCAATATTGAGAAAACAACTTTTGCTTAGTTGTGGGGTTGGTGAAAGTACAGCCTAAGAAAATACCGACGGTCTGGTTTAAACCAGTGCCAGTAGAAACGGAAGCCCTTTGGAGGCGACCACGGGATAGAACAACAAAGTCACCGTAGAAGATGTCAGTCGCATAACCGTACTGGATGGGGTACATACGGGTAGAACCCGCAAATACTTGACCTCCGATTAGGTTCTGCGGCAACAGCCCATAAGGTGCTGATACAACAGGATAAGCCATTTAAGACTCCTTTAAAAGTTATGAACCTTTGCCAAAGCTTGTCGAAGATTTGCTTTCTTTAAAAAGCGGCATCCTCGCGTCACTTTGACGCATTAAATTACTATCAACTGCTTCTGTTTGCGCTTGAGTTAACTTAGTAAAGTGAGTATCACGTTGCTGCATAAACTCTACCGGACATTTGCATAATAGTAACCCGCCAATCTCGATCTGACCGCTAAAGCGGCTGCCGGGATCAACTAGCAGTTTAAATTTTGGCTGCTCTTCTGAAGAAACGGGCTCCCAACCTTCACGGTATTTACCCGTAATGTTGCGCTGATCGTAATCATTCAAAGTAGAAACACGAACCCATCTGTACGCATAACCCGGCTCCTTTTCAGGCTCCGGTAGTAAGTCTGCTTGCTGCCACTGCTTAGGACGCTCAAACACTACACGTTCTTCAAGTTCACGGGGTTTTCTGTTTTCAGCCATTTAAGACTCCAATTTTATTAACTCTTTAGCATATTGCTCGGGAGTTAGATTTAGTTTTTTAGCGATGTTGAGTTGACTTGTATTCAACCTAACGCGCTTTGATGATGTGCTACGGTTGGCTGGAGCCACTACCGAGCTGGGTTTTGTGCCACGGCTTTCGCTGGGCTTTTCGTTCTCAAATTGCTCTGGGAACCGGTGACGCATTGTTTCATCAATACGTCTGTAATACTCTTGTGAAGAAAGGACTACTCCTTCTTCTTTAAGTTGTTCATGCAAAGCCAAGGCCATGCCAGTCATCAACTTGTCGGCACCAAACCAAGTATTCTGTTTCTGCCAAGCTACTGCTGAGTTATCAACAGGTACTCGTTCTGGCTGCCTTGTGGGCGTTTGTACATCAAACTCTTCGGTTTGTAAAGGCGCTGGTCGGTAATTCTTAACTTTGTCGCGTTTTATAGACGCTTCGGTTAACTTTTCCTGCGCTTCCATTACTTTTTCGGTGTCACCAGAGTCATAAGCCTCTCGATAAGCCCGTTTGGCTGCCTCAAGCTCCAAGTCAACAGCTCGCTGGATAGATGACAAGACGTTCTTTTCGCTGTCATTTAAAGTGGATTTAAGGCGTTTGTTCTCCTCAACCACCCTTTTAACCAGTTCAACAGCCTCATCTTGCTCGCGTCTGGCGGCATCTTTTTCCCGGCGCTCGTCATGCGCCAGCTTCTTCATCTGGATAAGCTTCTTTTTGACCTTAGTCGAGTAGTCTTCTAGCTCATCGTTGTAGAGTTCTTCTCTAACCGCCTCTGGAAGTGGGTCTTTATTGCGGTCTTCGACAGGGGTGTCGTCTTCAAATTCGAGCTCTATCTCGTCATCTACTTTGTCTTTTTCTGATTTTTCATCAGGGAATTTGTATTCTTCGTACATATCTGTTCCTTATTTGCGTTTTATGCCGCGAGGATCTTCCACTGTGCCTTCGACGTTATCGTCGTAAATCACTCGGAATTCGCGTCCATGAATTAGTAAACGTGTACCGGCATTTGGGCGAACCAAAATAAAGTCACCTTTTTTGCACCAAGGCCCACTAGGGAACTTGGTTTTGTCTGCATAACAGTCTGGCCCCATATCAACAACAAATAAAACTGTAGTTAACAGCTCTTCGTATCGCATGGTTTCATCGGCTTTGATTAAACCGCTTTCAAACTCCTCTTCTGCTTCTGGAATAGCGCAAAGAATGCGATAACCAGATGGCTGGGGGAGTTGTTTAGCTTTCTCTTCAGCCTCTTTGTGCAGTAGTTGTGTTAAATCTACCGCTTTTGTAAGATCAAGTTTTTCACTCGTCATCTTCATTTTTGTTGAGTCTTTCGTGTAGGTCTAGGATAAAGGAACGTGCAGTGAGAAGACCTTTAATCTCTCCGCACATTTTTTTGTACTCCGCAAAGTCATTGGCATTACCGTCTGCCATGGCTTCTTGAAGTTGCAAAATCTTGTCATTGACCTTAGAGGTCAAGTGTTCTAGGTATTTATCAATCATTCTTTACCTTTCTCTGCGCCTCTCTTTGTACGGCCAATTGGGCGTTTGTTTTGGCTGCATCTACTCCAAGGCGTAGGCGCTCCAGACCGGCGGCTTGGTTTTGTGATTTGTCATGCTTTTGGGTATCCGCTTGGATACGCAACATGTCAACTTCTTTCTGGTTCGCAATACGAGTGGACTCGTTGGCTATTTGGGCTTGCTTGGCTTGAACATCGGCCGCAACCTTTTGTTCTTTGATGCCAACATCTTTTTCCTTGATGGCCAATTCCTTTTGTTGCATCTGAACAAGTGGATCTTGTGCCAACTGCTGGTTTTTTTGTTGTGCTGCCTCGGCTTTGTTTTCGTCAAGTAGCTGTTTGCTGGCCTGAGCAATAAGCTTGGACAACTCGTTTTCCACTTCGGCAGGGAGATGTTTGCCGGGTTCTGGAAGGGTAACTCCCATCTGCTTTTCGATCTCATTTCGGTAGTGAAAGCCCAAATGCTCGGCAATATGGGATTGCAGGGCGGCCATGATTTGGTTGGCCTGTGGGTTTTGTCCAATCGTTTGAGTAATGTTTGGATCCTGTAGGAAAGCTTGATGGACGGCAATGTGCGCGTCTTGATCCTGAGTGATAAACGCCTTCATAGGTTTACCCTTGAGTGCGTTCATGTTTTCGGAAACTGGATCGATTGGGCGCTCGTCGTCTTCTAGGGGGACTAGCTTCTGCGCGTTCTTAATACCCAGAACATCTAACATCTGGCGATGGAGCTGTGGCAAGTCATAGATCTGTGGAGCTTGCTGCGCCAGCTGGATCACCGCTTGGTACTGAACAATCTTCTGCGCCATGGTCGCGGCGTTTGGATCGCTCACTGGGATAACGTCTACTAGATCATAGTCAGATTGTTTAGCGGTCTTCTTGCCTTCGACTGGTTCGTAAGAGTAATCAGGCGGTGTGTAGTCGCGGATGATGTCTCTTAATAGGCAAAGCTCTTGTTTAAAGGAGTAGTGAATGCGCGCTTGTACGGCGGTCATTACTTTTAAAGATCGCTCTAGGATCGCAAGGGTTGTTCCAACTGGAGAGTTGGCAGACATATCGGCAACTTGAATATCAGCGGCCGAGGCAAAGCGTCTTCCCTCTTCTACTATTTTGTCAAGTAACTGAGCAAGGACTTGGCTTGGCTCCTTGTACGGCAGAGTCATGATGTTGTCTTTGATCGCCCCACTTGGAACGTCTACATCTCTAAATTCTCCCGGCCCGATAGGGGTGTCGTCCCCTTTAGTGCGTAAGCCGCGCGTTTTAAAGCCGCCGGGTAGGTTGGATAGTGTTCCAGCGTCTACCAATTGGCGAATAATGCTTGTTGCTGACTTGGCAAATGCTCCGACTAGGTGGATTAAACCAAAACAGTAGAAACCAAAACCCGGAACATAGCCATAGTGGACGTAATGCTGGCGCTTTTGGTGTTTTTTGTCCTCTGGACGCCAGTTTCTTCGGATAGCCAGACATTTTTCGCTACCCTTTTCCACTGTAACAATATACGGGAGTGCAATTCCTGTAGGTTTGCCATCTTTATCCTTGTGCTCAAACCCTTCAAGGTCTAAATTCACGTTCATCTCGAGAATTTTGTATCTGTCGTCTGTAGTAGCCTTGAATCCCATCTTCTCGGCAATCTTTTTTTCTACATCGTCGAGCATATTTTCTGGTTCGCCCAAATCAATGTCTAAATAGAAGCCGTCTACTTGTAGTTTTCGTAGATCGTTCTCTGTTTTACGCATAACGTGGGTTACGCGCTCTGAAGTTTCAATATCTGAAGCCCCATAAGGTACGACTATGTCTTCGGCCGGCACAAAAATAGACGTCTGACGGTCTTTTGCGGGGTCAAAGTAAACTTTCTTGAACGCATTTCCTGACAGGCCCAAGCCCCACAACATTCTTTCGTGTTCTGGGCGAAATTCTGTCATGCGATCTGTGAGCTCGTAGTTCATGTCATCCTGAACTCGGGTTGCAGCGTCTTTCTTTTCCTGAGTTTCTTTGCCAATGATCTGGGTCTTGACTGGCCCAGCCGCCGGAAAAGTGCTCATCATGATCTCGGCTTGGAACTTAACCAATGCTTCGGAGAGTAGTGGGTGGTAAACACCGCAAGCGCCAATCCATGGGTCAGCTCTTTCCTCTATCTTCATGCCTAAGAGTTCTAGGCCATCAACATAGGTCTGCATCCAGTCTTTTCTGGAATTCACATCGTCTTCAAAGTCGGAAATTAAGTCTTGAACAATCTCAGAGATAACATCATCTGGGAGAACTTCGGCAAGGTTTTCATCAAAGTCATCTTTGCTTTCCCCTAGAGTGATCTCCATATCACCCAATTTAATATTGAGTTCTTCTGGATCAACGATTTCAATTTCAATATCGGACTCTCCAGAGTCAAGTGACCCCAAGCCTTCCGGCGCTTCGTATAGACTTTTGTCAATCATAATCGTCCTTAGTAATAAGCCATCTTGCGTCTGAATTTGAGAGGTTCGTCTTCCTCGTCACTATTCAAACGTAAAAAACCACCCTTTCTGAATCTGATAAGGGCCTGTGTAGTAGAGTCAACTAAGTCGTCGTGGTCTGAGTTTGGAAATGCCGCCATCTCTTCTATCAGCTCATCCGCCCATCTTGTTCCGGGCGCCCACACTTTACCGCTTGCAAACAAATCAGATACAGAATTGATCCTTACCATCTTATCATTCCCCCTGCTTGGAGTAAATTCAGATACTGGGATTCCCATAGCTCTCAACTCAAAAATCAAAGGAGCGCCAGAAGCTTTGGCTTCCACGATAAAGGCGTCTGGCTCCCACTCCTTATAGTGGTTAAACGCTTTTTCCTTTAACTCAGGAAACTCCATCCTTTTTTTGAAAGCATCTAAAAGAATCACGTTAGGGTCATTGGGGTTCTCGTCTTTATAGAAAACACCCCAAGTCGTACAGGCTGAGTAGTCGCTTCTCTCTGATTTAGTAAACGCCGTGTCCCAGCTCTGGATGATGAACTCACAAACAGGAGGGCGGTCTGGCTCCCATATTTTCCACCACTCCCGCTTGACAATTGCGCCCTCTTCAGATGTCGGGCTCTGTTGGTACTGGGCGTTCCACTTTCCCGCAGGGAGTTCTGACTGGAGGGATAGTAGCTCTTCGAGTGACCAGAACTCTGGCCAAAGAGGGTTTCCACTCGGAAGGATGGCGGGGAAGTCTATAACCTCCCAGTCGTCGTTTCCTTCTTTATCAATAGAGGATTGGATGATGCGGCCGGTCAGGTCTTTCTTTGACCAGCGCGTCATAACCACTACGATGGATCCTCCGGGCTGGAGACGTTGCCTTGGCCCAGAGGTATACCACTCGTAGACCTTATCAAAAATCTCGGGACTTGTAGCAGCTAACGCGGCTTCTTGTTCTGAGTGCGGGTCATCAATAATGAGGAGATCCGCTCCTTTACCAGTAACGGTACCCCCAACACCAATAGCAAAATACTCGCCACCAGCATTAGTAGCCCATCGACCAGCAGCTTTGCTATCAGAGCGAAGATTGACGTTTGGGAAGATCTTTGCATATTGTTCCGAATCTACTAAGTTCCTGACCTTACGACCAAAACCCACCGCGAGTTCCGCTGTGTTAGAAGTCTGGATAATCTTCTTATTAGGGTACTTCCCCAAGAACCAAGCGGGCAAAAGGAAGGATGCAAACTCAGACTTCGTATGCCGAGGAGGCATATTAATGATCAGGCGTTTTATTTTCCCCTCTGCGATCTCTTGGAACTTGTTAGCCATAACCTTGTGGTGGCGCCCATCAATGAACCCCGGCCACATCTCTTTGACAAACTTATTGAAATCAACTTGAGCTTTCTCCCTCTTCAGGGATGACTCGTACTCCGCCAAAGACTCAAAGAAAGCCTCTTGCTCATTGATGGGCAGCTTAGAGATCTTCTCCGTGATTGCGTCGATATTCATTTGCCGCACGGCCCAAGAGCCTCTAGGTATTCTTCGTCTGTGGGCATAACGACTACTTCGCTCTGAGTCTCGATCCAAACATGGGCTCCACAAGACAAGGGTTTATCCGGTGCATAGACAATCTTGCTAGGGCCTAAGACGCTCACCTCATGGGCGTATCTGTTTTCTTTATAAGTCTTCACAGTAAGAACAGGCTCATTCACCCCATTCTTCCTGTTGGACTTTATAACGTGCTGGTTTACATGGATGATTGTCTTCATGAGAGACTTCTGAACTTTACATAGCTAGGACGAATAGACCGAGCGCTCTTAGCTAGTCTTTTACACGCACCCATCTCTACTAGCTTCTTCATAGTCCTGTGGACATTACCCCTGCCCCTATCCCCTGTCATAAACATAACGTCGTCCACAGTCGGGCCGTAACCAAACTTTTTCCACCATTCGTCTATAACTAAATATATAGTTCTCTGTTTCTCAGTCATATCATTCACTTGTAATACTTTTAGGATGGAACAAGTTCCAATTTCAATGTTTCCAAAAGATAACGGGCGTCTTCTCACCCATATAAGCACCTTCGATATTAAACTCAATGTACTCAATAGCCTCAAACTGCTCCATACCGTCGCGCGCCATAAGAATGTCAACTATCTCATCGCCGCTATAGACAAGCACATCTACTCTAGTGTTATCTCTCCATATACAGGCAGTACCAATAGCAGCTTCATCAAAGCCATCAATCTTCAATAGGTCGGAATCTAGCTCATCAAAATCAATCATCGCGTTTCTCCAAAAATATACCCCCCACCCCTTTTGTATCAGAAAACACAAGGGGGCCTAATCCATATCCTCAAACTTCTCTGTAGTCTGGCCAATTTCAGAAGCATCCCCCCGAAAGCTTTTTTCTGAAAATTTTTGTGGAATTTGTTCTGATCGATTGTCTGGAATAGTATGTAATACAGACACCCACGCGCGCCCGTCGATTTGGGGGTCTGCCCCCTCGGTGGGGTCGCTGGGATCACTAATCGTAGAGGCTGGAGCTGGCGCAAGTTCCGCTAGCAAAGATTGCGCGCTGTTGTCTTCTATCTGTTTAGCATCCACATCGATAGCTGTTCCAAGCGTTGCCAGTAACCGCGCTCTGATATCTGTACTGCGATTGACTGTCGTGATCTCTTTGCGCTCAACGAATGCTCCGACCTCGTAGAGTTGGCCTAGCAAGCGTAAGCACTGTACTCTTGCGCTCGGTGGGAAGTCATCATCCAAGCTGTGTTGCACCAGCTGTTGCACCAGCAATGCCTTCAATTGAGTAGGAGTTCTATGTTTCTCTGCCTCTATTGCCAGCTGGTACGCCTCGACTTCCGTTTGTATTCGGGTATCGCGACTCAGGCGACAAGCGTTATCCCCTTGAGTCTTGACACTTGCCTTAGTGTTATAGCTGTCTCTGTAACTCTGTGCTTTAGTCTTACCTAGTGCGAGATTGCGGGCGAATTCCCTTTGCTTAGTGGTTAAGTTGGCTTTCTTATTGGCTCCGCTACTTAGCAAGCTCTCTATCGGGATCTGCTCTAACCCTTCTTTAATCTGCGCGCGCGTTAGTTTCTGTGGCATTGTGTTTCCGTAGGTATATCTGAGGAATAACCACAAGCATAACCAAACCCGCGCTGGAATGCAAAGCACCCTTACATTTACCAGCTGTGCCAGTCTATGTCTATGTAACTACTGGACACACCCATGATCTATCTAATCCTTACCCTTGGCTATCTATCCTTCGCGCTCTGTGCTCTGGGAGCTGTGCTCTCTAACGACCACGACCGACGCCAAGCTGAGATCCGCGCGCGCGCTCAAGCCGAGTTGGATGCACTCAAGCTCGATAGGGACAAGCTCGCTCGCACCCTATAACAGCAAACGCAAGCATTACAAAAAGCGCTGCAAACTGGAACAAGTTCCACCCTAAAAGTATTACAGGGTAAGTCCCTATAAAAATAATGCTTGACAAACCATACACATACCATACATGATAGAGGTGTTAGTCATGTGTTGTGCCTAACAAACCTACCTTAAAGGAGTCTAGATGTATACCGCTCAGTCAAACAGAAATGGCAATGTAATCGTCTGTAAAGACGAGACACCAAGGCCTAGCTACGAGATCATTTGCTACGGCACTTACCAGCAATGCTTAGAGATCAAAGTCCGCTACATGGCTCACATTGAATCCGCCAAGGCCTTGATTGCTATGCACTTTGAGAGTTACGACAATGTCTGAGACACGCAAGCTCACCTTCCACGCTGATCCTTCACATGGCTGGCTCGAAGTACCAGTGCTAGACATAATGGCTTTAGGGATCATTCCCTCTGAGTATTCTTATATCAAGGGCGACAAAGTCTTTCTCGAAGAAGATTGCGACGCGAATGCCTATCTCGAGCGCGCAAAGTCTGCGAACTGGACTATCAACATCACTGAGGCGTACACCAACAACGACTCACCAATACGCAATTACGCGCGCTGGCACCTATTGGACGCGATGTTTGTAAACAGGGAGGCATCCAATGAAAACTGAATATGGAGCTCTATCGGATCGATACATGGTTGTCACTAAATCGATAACCCTTCACTTAACACCGCGCGCATGGCACTTGTACACAGATATGAAGTTCGTCGAGCTGGTGGCTGACTACCTAAACAAACACATCGCTGACGCCTTCAACCAGTGCGACTCAATGGGTGAGGCACTCACACAGGCGGAACTAGTTCTAGAGAATGTCTCCGAGTTCGGAGCATTCGACACCGAACCACGCGAAGTCTTGCATTCATTGGCCAACAAGTTTTATTACGGAGACAAATCATGATCATCACAGGTAAAGACAACATTGAGCTGTTCCGACTCATGACACTGAGACAGGGGCTCAAGCTCGAGATGAGTGGGCTCAAAGTTTCTCGGGGCGTATCGATTGTGAAGATCCTGAAGAAGATGGGATACACAGGCACACGCAAACAAATGCTCGCCCAGCTGGACGAGATCCACGCGCAAATCCACAAAACTGATGATGACTACGAGGCGCGCGTTACCGCACTCGAAGAAGAGGGACTAACTCGGGGCGACGCGCAAGCTGTCGTTGACGCACAGGGCAACTGATGAGGCTTGATTAGCCGAAACCGCAGAGATGCGGTCTTGTTCAACACAAAGGAGTTTTATCATGATTTACACCGAGCACGACTACTTCCAAGCTGGCTACAAGTACGAGCGCGGTCACCCGACTATTGCGTTCACCATTCGATCCATGCTGGAAAAAGAAAAACCGCACGACCGCACAGAGGCGCGTCATTTGATCTCAGCTGGACGCGCTGAAGCCCTCCTCACACCATTTAAGAAAGCAGCCTAACCATGCCTACCAAACAAGAAATCCACGAGTTTTTACTCGAGCTCCGCGACTCAGGCGAAACCAATATGTTTGGAGCTGGCTCATACCTCCAAGAGGAATTTGGTATGACTCGCTACGAGGCAAAGGACGCGCTGTTGGAATGGATGCGCTCCTTCACAGTGACGCACACAGCTAATGCCGACACGCCTTTGCGAGTTGACGCTAGATGAGAGTGATCTCGATCAAGACGGCTCAGGCCGTCTGTGGCTCGCTCACTCAAACGAGCAAGATGCCTTGCAAGTCTTACAGCCTCCCAACCGAGGCCTGTAAGACTGGCTACAAAATGGCTCAACAAGCTGGCTCAGTGTGCTCCAGCTGTTACGCTGACAAAGGCCTGTACGCGCTTTACGCTAACCGCGTGAAACCCGCTCAGTTTGCTCGGCTCGACTCACTTAGCGATCCAAGCTGGGTGGATGCAATCGTTAGCCTGATTGGTGCTGACAGCTACTTTCGGTGGCATGACGCTGGTGATCTTCAAGGCCTTTGGCACTTGGAGAAAATCGCTTGCGTTGCCCAGCTGACACCACGCACCAAGCACTGGTTACCGACGCGGGAATACGCTGTAGTTAAAAGCTACATCGCGAAGCACGGCTCGTTGCCGAAGAACTTAATCGTTCGGCTTTCGGCTATGTTCCCCGATAAATTGGCACTTGTTCCAAAATCGCTCAAAGGCATCAAGAATGTGACTGTCTCCAATGTCCATACTAATAAACCCTTGGGCAAGGAATGCAAGGCGCCAGCTCAAGGCGGTGAATGCCGAGACTGTCGCGCTTGCTGGAGCTCTGCAGTTGTCTCTTACAAACTTCATTAAAGGATAAAAACATGAGATGCGATCACACAAAAGAAGAGTCTTGGTGGGAGAACGACGGACGAGGCATACCGCTAGCCCGAGTCTGCTTTAAGTGCAAAGACGAAGTGCTATCCACATACAACCCGAGATTTTTAAGCTATTACACCCAAGCAGATACAGACGAGCGAATCGAGGAGGAGGAATAAACATGAAAGCATTAGATCTATATTTATATCTTGACAAAGCTGGCATTAAATACGATGTTGTCGAGACATTCGAAGGCTTGCGTACTCTTAGCTTTGAAGTAGTAGAAGAAACCATTTCCGACTATGACTACACCGACGAAGGGAAAACCGAATGATGGCGCAACAACATGGTGGCTGGTCAAACCACGCCACGCAATTTATCTTCTTTAAGCTTTTTGATGGATTTGATCCCTACGACCATTTCCCCGACGATCAGGCCAATATGCGTGATTGGCTATGGGAAGAGCTAAGAATGTACGCTGAAATTGAAGTGCGTGAATCTACCAAATTCACAAAGAACTTAGCCAATGACCTCGCGATGCTGTTTCTTTTGGATGTCAACTGGACAGAGATTGCCAGCCACTTGTACGAAACCTATTCTTTGCAAGAAGATGGAGGCGTTAAGTGAGAAAGCTTTTTCTGATCGCCTGTTCCGAGTCTAAATTGAGCTATCCCGCGAAAGCTGTGGATCTGTATCAAGGCCAAGCTTTCAAGCTCGCGGTTAAATCCGCGTTCCGAGCTGATGCCGACATACTGATTCTCTCTGCCCAGCATGGGGTAGTTCAACCCGACCAAATCCTCGAGCCATACGATTGCTCCCTTTTGCGTCGCTCGACCAGCTGGCGCGCAGAGTGGGCAAAGACTACCGCCAAACAACTGTCGAAGTACAAAAACCGCCCGACCACGATTCTCGCGGGCAAATTTTATGCATCGGCTGCGACTGGTTTTTCAAACAAGAGCACACCGCTAGCTGGCTTGGGCATAGGCCAACAGCTTTCGGTGCTATCCAAAATGTCGAAAGGTACCAATGAATAAATACAAAATCACGGCCTCTAGCTTGAGCTATTACACGCTCGAGATTGAGGCTGAATCTGAAGATGAGGCCTTTGCTCTAGGCAAAGATGCTTATGGCGGTAGCTTTAAGCCCGACGGGCAAGCTGACTGGGTGATCATTAATGTGGAGCAAACAGCATGAAACTAGACAAGCTAATAGAGATGATAGAGCGCGCTTACGAGCTGGGAGTGCAAGCTCAAGCTGGTGATCCTGATCAGGCGTTATCCGAAGAGGTAACCAGCGAGTGTGCTGAATTTTTGGCAGTTTGGGAAGAAGACTGGGGATCTTTTGAATCTATGGATATCGTGGACAAAGACATATTGGAACTTATTACAACTTTGAAAGGCAAATAATGGCAAAACTAGTTATTGAAAACGGCCATCCGTCAATCGTTGACCGCTGGGATGCAGACGACATTCAATCGGTGGCTGAGAATATGGATGCAAGACTAACCGAAACGCAAATCTTGGAGGTCATGGAGCTGATTGTTAGATCGCACGACGCTAACTATGGGATCAATTGGGATGTCATTGGAAGTGCTATCGATGCTTTATATCCTGATTTGGGGGCAACATGAAAACCATCATTACCATGAGAGCCGACTTAGCCGAAGAAGGGCTAGCTGTGCCAGCATCTAAAGCTTTTAAAAATTACGACACGCAAGTCGATGTTTCCTACATCACCGCAGAAAAGCTGGAAGGCGCAACCTATGGCGACGATCCAGCCGACCCCGACGATCATCCATTTTGTTATGTAGAGCTGAAAGATGGGCGGTCGCTGTACTTTATGAGCGTTGATTTAGATTTTAAATATGACAATGGAGGCAAAACCATAATGGACGATAACGAACGCAAAGCTTTTGTAAAAGCATACGGGCGCAATGTAGCCAAAGTGGGGGACGAAGATGTGACAGACTTTGTACTCAGATACAGCGAAGGCGAAGATATGTCGGAGCTAGACTCTGGAGACTTTGCCAGCATCGTTGACGCACTGGGCGTATGGCACGAAGCAGTCAAATACTCTATCAAGAAGTACGCAATCAAAGCAATCTAGAGAAACCCACGCAGAGACTCGGCAACCTCCACAGTTCCAAGTCTCTGTTCTGTATCGTTGAAATCTTCCCCAGCCTCGCCTAGCCAATAGGTCGAGGCTATTTTTTTGGCACTTCTTACGCCTGTCTCGTCGTTATCCGCGATAACCAGCGGATTTACCAAGCTCGAGGCTATATCTACCATGTTGTTTGCCGAGAAACACACATGGATTTGAGCTGGAACGCGCAAATGTTTCATCGCACGACGCACGGACATCCCTGTTGCCAGCCCCTCGCACACGATATCGCGCCCTTCTTTCCCGATCACGAGGCTAGCTCCTTTGGTAATCTGTCCTGTCAGGAATTTTTTAACACCATCTGGGGCTATTAATTGGCAACCTACTAGCAAAGAGCCAACGCGCATTGGCACCACGAGTAACTCTTTCCACACCGATAAGTTCATATCGAAGCCCTTCCTAACCATGTACGGGTGGCGGGACTGCGTAGTTTGGCTAATGATGTAAGCTGCTTTTCGCTGGGCTTTCTCCTGTCGCTCGAAGCGCTCCTTCTGCAACTGCTGGCGCATGGCTACAGCATGAGGGTCGTAAACATAGTTTGATGTGGACTTGTAGATTTGGTGCTTATCGTGGACTGCGAAGTTAATCACCGCGCCAGCTTGACCATCGAAGATGTACGCGCCATTCTTCTTTTGTGGGTGATCTACTGTGCCAACCCTGATCCATTTGTTTAGCTCGAGGCCATTTATCAGTAGGCCATGCTCGATTGCGAAACTCTCAAAACTCATCTTCATGCTCCAATCTCGCTACTTGCTGTGCAAATTGTTTCAAGGCTATCAAATCGCCCTCCAGCACATGACCATCGAAGACAAACTTCTTAGACCTCACATCGAAAACCATCTTTGTGAGCACCAAGATGCCACAGTCGTAGGCTAAATCTGCCAACTCTCTATTATTCATCTCGGTGGCTCTCATACACGCGCCTTTGCTTTTGACCACGCTATATTCCTTGACTTAATGTAGTTTGCGGTGGTAACTGAAGTGGGTCGGGTGGTCTTTTGTAAGCCATTAGGCCAGTATCCGTACTTCTCTTTGTACTTAAATGCAGCCCATCCATCTTTGTAATCTCTAGACTTTGCGTAGTACAGAAGCTCAGAGTAGAAGTTCTGATTCTCTGCAAGAGCCTGTCTACTGGTCATGCCCAGCTCATGGAGCTCGCCAGCCACAGTAACTACTTGCTTGAGGCGTTTTTCATGCCCACAGAAACCGCAGATATTACTAAACCAAATCCACAGGGAGCTACAAGCTGGACACTTGGCTGATGCCTTCTCTTTCTCGGTCAGCTCCTTCTTGGTCTTCTCAACGCTGTCATCAAGATCAGTCACCCCCTCGCTGAATAACTTGTCCCAATCATTGCGAAACCTCAGATAGTTGCCTGAATGGTCTAGCCAGACGCCAAACTTCTTGCCTTCAAACGGACGCATGATGCGCCCCATCTGCTGGACATGAGAACTAAAGGACTTAGAAAAAGGTCTGGCAGAGACTCCAATCATCACATCAGGGACGTCAAAACCTCTGGTCAGTATGTCTGTGGCTATCAGACCATGAATATCGGAATCAGGCTTGCTGAATTCCTCAATGGCGTCGGCTTTGAACTGGTCATCCTCTTTATACGAGATGGCTACGAAGTTAAAACCCTGTTCTTTGAATTGACGCTCAAGGTCACGACCATGATCCACACCAGCACAAAACACCACAGTCTTTTTCGGGCCACCAAAAAGTTGGTTTGTGTTTTTGATCCATTCGCTGACGATATCCCCCGTGATCTGCATACCGCGCTTGGTTACCTCTTCTTCTTTCCACTCGCCGAATGCATTCTTGTCGGCGCCCGTCATGTCAATCTCTTTAGCGATAAAGATCTTGAGCGGTGTCAGCCAGCCACTCTCGATCAGATCACCCGTGGACTTAGCTCCAACCACATTTGAGTAAGTGTTACCAAGCCCCTTGGTGAACGGCGTGGCAGTCAATCCGATTACCTTGAGGCTAGGGTTGTTCTTGACATAGTCAATCACGCTTTTACGCTGGACATGGCACTCATCAATGATCATGAGGTCGATGTCAGGAAAGGTATCGCGCTTCTCCAAAGTCTGGGCAGAGCAGATTTGGATGCGCTCCATCGGGCGATACCGCCAATGGTCTGACTGCATGACGCCATGATTGATGCCGTAGCGCGCCAACCTCGTACTGGTTTGGTTCACCAGCACGATACGATCAAGCACCATGGCTGTCTTCTTATATTTGGCAGACAGCTCTTTCATGATAGCCATGGCTACCTCTGTCTTGCCAAATCCCGTGGGGGCGTACAGCAGCTGGCATCTGTGTCCGTCTGCAAAACCCTCGTCTATTTTCTGCACCACATCTGTTTGGTGAGGTCTGAGTTCTAACATCGATTAAGCCTTTTCTGCCTTCTCTGCACGGCGTTTCCAATATGTAACTTGTTTCAGTAGGTCAGCATTCTTTTGCTGGTAATCGTTCCTTGATGAGGTAACAGAACGCAACAGTGCCTCGAGGTCTGAGACTTCTTTACGCAAAGAGCCTATGGTGGCCTCAACTTCAGCCTTGGCTTTTTGAGTAGCTGGAAGCTGTTTGATAGCCAGCTGGTCTTTAAGCTTGGTGTTTTCTTGCGCTAACTCTTGATGCTCGACCGCCATCTCTTTGAGCATATCCTCCTTGGAATCGTATTCAGGCTCAGTCTTTGGTGGCGGCGCTGGTGGAGGCTTAGGAGTCTGGGGCTTACCGCCTTTTTTAGGTGGTTTGGGTGGCTTGGGAGCTTTCTGTAAATCAAACTCCTTGCGAAGGCGACCGACGGTCATATGACTCACATTACAAATCTTGGCTATCTTCCTGTCGTCCATCTCGCATATCTCAGGATCAGTCAAGGCCGTGATGACTGTATCGCGCTTCTCTTCATTAGTACGAGGCATACCATGTGTGGCATTTGCGCCAAGCGAGAAAATAAAAGCAGCGCGTTTGGTGCCATTTATTTGTTCGCACTCAATCTCTTTAAAACCAGCCGCCTTGTGTGCGTGGTAGCGGTGAAATCCGTCAGCTAGCCAGTAGTGCTTGCCATCAAAGAAAACAGTAACAGGAGGCATTTTTACGCCGTCTAACAGAACTTCTGTGTAGTTCCTTACCGCCTCTTCACTAATGCTCTTGCGGGGCTGGGTGCCGCCGTCAAGCCTAATCTTTCCCAACTCCAGTTTGATCATTTTCTTTCCTTTAATTTGTTATAAAAATCTCTTGCCTTGATCCACTTCTGAATTACTTCTGTGCGCTGTGGTCGGTTCTTTTTGTGCTGCTCCCATGATAGGAATGCGTTAGGAGCTGCATCCCAAGCTGCCTGCCACTTAGCCTCATGAACTCGCAGGTTCGCTACGGCTGCCATGTATTCGCTATAGGCTTCATCGATTGCCTGCTTCTTTGTTCTCACTCTTATCCTCCGCTTTAATAATTGGTGATTGTTTTATTGCTTCGTACTTTGCTTCTTCATACCCAATGTCGTAGGCATTCATAGCTAGAGTTAGAGCGTTTCCGTCTACGCCAGTTAGTTTTAACAGGCTTACTAAGTCTTCTTTTTTCATTCTTCGCTACTTATCATCAAGATTGCTACACCGACAATCACAACAATTGCCCCGCCAAGACACATAAACAAAACTGCCCATGCAATTGTTTCAAGCATTGTTCTTCTCCCTTAATTGTTTTTCTGCCCACCTTGCGCCTTCTATAAAATCAAAATTGTTCTCTTGACCCACAGGCATATCGCCCCAGTTCAATGGTTGCCAAGGCTTTTTGTAATCTTGGATGTCATCGTCTTCTTCAGTCATGTGTTGCGCTCCTTTAGTGCTTGTTCTATGGCTTTAGCAAATGCTATCTGTCCGTCAGGCATAGACCCGCCACGGTGTTCTTCCAAGGTCTCTGCGTAAATGTCTAGGATTACTACTGTGGGTAGCCCAACCCATGTGCGTTGTTGTGGTGTGGTGTAGAGAGGTTTTGATGTAACTGGGTAACTCTTGGAAAAATCTACTCCCGCTTTTCCAAATGGATGTTTTCTTTTTTGCGTAATTGAAACAATCCCTGTGCCGTTGGCTTTAAGTCCTTCAGTATTGTCCATAACGTGCATCCACGCCACAGGCTCCTGCTTTTTATCTTCCATCATGCTTGTTTCCTTTCCCAGTTGTCCCACTGTTCTCCAAACAGTTCGTCACCCATAGCCCACTGAAAGAGCATGGTGTACGTAAGTTGGGAGTCACCGTTAGTTTCATAAGACCGCTCCGCCCAATACAGGCTGTTGTTCTTTGCGCCTTCTATGTATTGCTCTCTAGTTTGGTTCATGCTTGTCCCCTTGCTCTGACTCCTTCTTTAATCTATCACTCAATTCCTGCAACGCATCGGTGTACTCTTTGAGGGAACTACCAAGCCACCATGCTCTGGCTGTTTCTTGTTTCTCAATCATGCTTGTCCCCTTGCTCGGATGTGGTCAACATTTACCCAACCAAGCGAATCAGCCAAATTCAGACACGCCTCACGCTCTGCTTCTACACCAGCGTCATATCCATATCCCCAACCCATCTCAATCAATGCAAGTTCATCTTTTGAATATGCTTGCTTGCGTGGCTCTCCTGTTTCAAGAAAGCGACCTTTGACCCACTGTTTAAATGTTGTATAAATCATTTGTCCCTCTTAATTTCGTCAATGAACATACCAAGCAATACAACAAATAAACCACCAAGTAAAAAGCCATAGCCAAAATAACTCATTTGTTCTGGTGTCATTGCATCCTCCCGCGCATAGCCGTGACCATTGATCTTTGTGCATCCATCAACTCGTCACGCTGTCGGCTTACCTGTTCGTACATTGCGTGTAATGTTTCAATCCCCTGTTGCATTCTTTCCAACTCATCTGCCGCCTGCAAAATAACTTCTTTTGGGCAGAACTCGTGATTTAGGCGCAAGTCTTCAATCAATACTTTTAATTCATCTTGTGTCATGTGTTCTTCTCCTTGAGTTTTAAATCCGTTTTGATGAGGGCATCACGAATTGAATGCGACGCCAAAACAATTTCTTCTTGCTCTTCGTAGGTCAATCCTGTCCAGTCACCTTTTGTGTAAAGTGGTATGACTGGCTCACCCCAATCTTTGGCAATTTCTTCAACGGAGGTCATTTTTATTTGCCATTCCATTCCTTTTTCTGGCACAAGTTCTTTTAGCCATGCAGTAGGTTTTCTCATGTGTTCTTCTCCTTAAGTTGTTGCATCAACGCTTTTTCTTGTTCTGTCCAAACAAAAGCATCGCCATACTTTTCATTCCAGTTTTCTGGTGGTGACAAATACCAATCCCACCACGATTGGCAGGGGCGAGATGTTGGTTTTTCATCGGTCATTTGTTCTTCTCCTTCAAGATTCTTTGTATTTCCATTCCAAAATCAACTTCATCTATACCTTCATCTGGATGTGTAAATTTTTCACCAAGTATGGACAGTTCCTCATCCGTCAGACCTACCCATGTGCGCTTTGACATTGCATCAACCGCTTTGTTCACAGTGGTCTGTGTTTGATACATCATGCCGTCAATGAATCCACGTTCGTAGTCTGCGCCTTGGTCTAGCCTTGGCTTACGCAATATCATCTTGTCAGGGTCTGTTGGATGGTCTTCAAAAGTTGCACTAGCCATTGTTCTTCTCCTTTGCCAGCACGGGTTTGTTAAACACAGCCATGCCTAGTTGCCCAAGCATTACAGCCTTAAGCTCTTCACGCTCTTCTTCTGGGTATTCGTTGGCAACCTCTTCTATGATTTTCCAAATGTGTGTACCTACATCTTTTGCGGGGATTGGTTTGTTCATGTGTTCTTCTCCAACTCAGCAACTCTGTCAGACAAGACACGCACCAACTCAGTCAGTACGGCAACCTCTGCAATTAGTTGTGCCCTTGTTGGCTTCTCGCCATATGCATCTGCGTACAGGCCAAGGCGCTCGTTCTCATCGTGCAGGGCTTGTAGTACCGCCTCCTTGCGCTGCTTGGCTTGTCGTTCAATGTCATTGAATGCTTCGTCTTCTGGTGTCATTCTTTGCCCCTCCAAATTAGATACGCACGCTTGATTGCATACCATAAACTTTGTTGCATAAGTTGTTTCTTCAACCGCTCGTTCTCCAGCAACAATTCGCTGTTGTGCATAGACATCATGTTCCATGCTTTCTGTATATCTTCTTGTGTCATGCTCACCTCACTTCCAGCATTGAATCAGCGTACTGATATGCCGTAATGGTTATCTCTTCAACAACAAAAGATTCTTTCCCCTCTCTAACAATCAAAGCGGCCAAAGCCTGTGCCGCAAAAAAATCACGCAATGTCATGCCTTCGCTGTATCCACTGGATATGGACACAGATGGAAATGCTGGTTGATTCATGGCTCGTCCCTTTCAAGTGTTTGTTTATGGCCGCATGTGTCGCAGAACCAATAGCTCCAATGCGGTTGTGTTGCTAACTCTCCATTGCAGACGGGACAAGCGTACTCGTCGTCGTCCAGCTGGTCATCAGAATATACCATATGCACCTCATGTAAATGTTGTAAGTCATCTGTGATATCACCAAGTCTGAAACACCTTACCCGTTGACCCTCCCTCCCCTAGGAGGCGGGCCAAGGCTCTTTATCAGCGAGCATTGTTGAGTTTTTAAGTCAACTATCGGACTGCCAATCCGCCTCCCTTGCATTTTTGGATGCATCCATGGGGTATGTGTAACAAGTTACATCGCTGTTTATTCTTTTCGATTTCTCTACTCAGAGGCGCGGGTCACGCCGAGGTTCCGTGTTCTCTTCCGCGCAGCCCATACAGGCTCTTACTAACGTGCGGAGTACGGTTGGCGTAGAAAGTACAGACGAAAAAAAGCCGCTTACAACTGCGTCCGGTAGGAACCTTACCTAAATACACCACTCGGTACTTAGGTAAAGCGGAACGCATGTGTAAACGGCTTTAACTACTCTGTCGCTTCCTACGGCAACAGTTCGGATTATACACAAAAAAATCCCCAGCACAAGCTAGGGATAAGTACGGCAACTGCGATCACCGGAAATTTATTCTACACCGTAATAGGCAATCAGAGCTGCATCAGCGAAAGCCTGACCAACGCCCTTTTTATCGAGCTCCCTCCACTCTGGCCACATCTGTATAGCGCGCGATCTGGCTGCATCTTTGTCTGTACCAATAAGCCCAGCCCGCTTCTTCCAAGCTTGAGGTGGAACAAGTTCCACTCGCATCTCAAAAGCCCCCAATATGCCGGCGATTACTCCACAGGAATGCCCAAAGCTAAACATCGATGAAACCCCCTGCCCCGGCATTGCCCCCACTTGTTCTACACAAACCTCCACAGGAACATAGCTACTTGAATAAGGCCTAAGCATGGCGGCCAGTGCGCTGGCATTCACTCTGGAACTTTTACCAATCTTCATGATGGGCATTCGATAAGCCTCCGATGGTTGCCCGTTGTAAAGCACCACGATAGCCCCTGAAACGCCGGGGTCGATACCTATTTTTCGCATACTTTTCCTTGGTAAATAAAAAAACTTGCAAGACATGACAGAACATGGGTACAATGTGTTGCCATTCTACATTAAAGGAGCAAATCGTGATCATCACGAACAAGTTCAACCTTCCCCAGACCTTTGTGAACATCATGAAGCGTCCCACATACTCTAAGGGCAGAGCACACCTCTCAGCCACAGAGATCATCAACAGCCCGCGTATTGTGCTCTTGCGTAAGAAGCATGAGGACAAGATCGAGAGCGACGTAACAGAGATGGTTTGGTCTATCTTTGGCACGGCGATCCACGGCGTCCTCGAGCATGGCAAGGACGAGAACCACTTAGTCGAAGAGCGTATCAGCACCTCCTTAGACGGCTGGAACATCTCAGGCGCTATCGACCTACAGATCGTCAACGAAGACGGTTCTATCACGATCAACGACTACAAGACCTGCGCTGCTTGGTCGGTCATGAACGAGAAGATTGACTGGGAGTACCAGCTCAACATCTACGCATGGCTGGTTGAGAAGGTGAAACAAGTTCCAGTGACCAAGCTGGAGATCGTAGCCGTGATCCGCGATTGGAGTCGCCGTGATGCAGCTGTCAAGCAGAACTACCCAGACGCCCCGATCAAGGTCATACCGATCAATCTATGGCCGTTTGAGCAACGCGAGAAGTTCATCCAAGACAGGATCACCCTCCACTCGAATGCCCTGTTTGAGTCAGAGACAGGCGAAGACCTACCAGCTTGTACACCAGACGAGATGTGGGAAAAGCAAACCACTTACGCCGTCAAGAAAAAGGGCGGTGTCAAGGCTAGGAACGTCTGCCCCACAGAAGAAGAGGCCAACGCCAAGCTGGCTGAGTACGGCAAAGACTACGAGATAGAAGTGCGCCTTGGTGAGAGAACCCGTTGCGCTAACTTCTGTTCAGTTCGCCCATTTTGTTCACAGTGGGAGGAATATGTTCTTCAACAACAGTAAACCTGATTGTCAAAAGATATGGAGGCTCCAAGGATGGGTGCCTCCGACAGAGTACAGAACGGACTATCTGTTCTTACACAAGTGGGGTACCAAATTAGTTGGCACCCCGAAACGTAAACCCGGCCCAAAAGGGCCATGGAAATATGGAGTGAAAGCATGATTGAAATAGAGTTAACAAAAGCCGAAGCCCTTTTGTGCATGGAGCTTATCAGGCACAACACCGACGAACTGCTTGAGCAAATTTCTCGAGGGATAGACGATGAAATTACTTTGTCAGAAATGGAGACAACTGCTCAAGAAAACTACCAAGCCAACTTAAAGATCGAAGCCGATAAAGTGCCTGATCTTGAGGCCGAAATTAAGCAGTTGCGCGCAAAGATAGACTCAATAAATTTGTCATCTAAGCTGAACAAGATTAAGTTTCCGGAAATTAATCTAAGCCTTGCCCCCTACGGCTACAAGAAAGATGGCACACCTAAAAAGCGCGCTGGTCGTCCAGCTCACGATGAACTTCCCTTCTGATGGAAGTTAGACAGATGCGACCAGACTACACCATGAAGTTCACCAACCCAGAGGGACAGATCATTGGAACATTGGACTTCAATGGCTGGGTCATGACGTTTGATGGCGCCGCAGAAGAGAGCGCTATCAATTTCTTCCACCTAGTCTCGCAGATGTTCTCAAAGCGTCTGGACGAGGAATATCAACGCGGTCTAACAGAAAGAAAACATGACAGTATTTAGAAAACTCCAAGCCGTGCGACATGAGCTGGTCAACTCGGGAATCAAGAAAACCGGCCACAACGCATTTGGCGGTTGGAACTATTACGAGCTGGGTGACTTCATCCCTACAGCCCACAAGCTGTTTGATGCAGTAGGCCTGTGCGGTGTTGTTCGCTTTGGCGATAACGCAACCCTGACAATCTACGATACAGATGACGGTTCGTCCGTTGTCTTCACGACTCCCATCGTCTATGCAGAAGCGGCAAAAGGCCAGCCTATCCAGCTCCTTGGTAGCACACACACCTACATTCGGAGGTACCTCTGGTTGTTAGCGCTCGAGCTCGTCGAAGCCGATTCAGTGGACGCTGAGAAGCAAGTAGAGAAAAAGGAAACGATCAAGATCGATCCACCCAAGCCAAAGCAAAAGCCTTTACCTATCCCACCACCATTCAAGAACGACATGGTTCAGTGGGAGATAAAGGTAACTGAAAGCACCGAAGCCAACTGGGGCGACATCGTTATGGATGCAGCCAAGGTTTGTTTGGAGCTAACCAAATCGGCTGAAGATGTGCAGAACATTTTTAAGACGAACCGAACTCTCTTTGACAAACTCAAAGTTGAGCACCCCGAGCAGTACGATGAATTGCTCGACCTGTTTAAAAAAGAAAAACTGTCCTTTAAGGAGTAAACCATGGACTACCCAAATCGCGGCACCTTGTGGATGAACAAGTACAAGAAGAAAGATATTCAGCCTGACATGACGGGCGATATCAAGATCGAGCTCGAGCTTATGAAACAGCTCATTCAGAGTGCTGAGTCTGATCACGTTGTCATCAAGCTTGACGCTTGGGTGAGCAAAGACAAAGACGGCAATCGCAAGGTTGGCTTAAAGATCAACACCTACAAGAAGGAAGGCGAAGTATCTTCAGCAAAGGATCCATGGGATGACTGATAACACCATTCAGTTTGAAGGTGTCAAGATGGGTTTGAAACAATCCAAGGACGGCTATGTGCTGACCTTGGCTGTTCACCCAGATGAGCTACCAGACGCAATGATGCGAGACTTTGTTGGCTCGCGTTACGTTGTCGTGATGGTTCGTCTGGGTGACGATGAGCAACCCATGACCCGAGAGAACGAGTTCCCCGGAGATCACGCCGTGAAGATGGCCGGTATCCTCTGCCGAGATCCTGAGTTTTGGGACTGGCTACACGCCAAGGAGTGGCTCATGGAGAAGAACGAGAAGGCTTGTTCTGAGTGGATTTACTCCTACATTGGTATCGAGTCCCGCAAGGAGCTCAAGACCAATCAAGAGGCGCGCGAGTTATTTAACAGACTAAAAGCCAGTTTTGAGGCTTGGAGAAACCAATGAAAAACCTAGTACCCTATAGCGTGTACTTACCAGTTGAGTACTACGACAAAATTAAAGAGCTGGCTAAAGAACGAAAGGCCTCTAGCACTGTTAGAGACGCCATTTGTATGATCTTGGACGGCGACGATAGTTTCCAAGCTGGCTATAACAAAGCCATCAAGGACGCCATAAAAGAGATTGACGCCATTAAGGAGATCGAGCATATTGCCATACGCGGGAAGTACTTAAACGACCTGTTGGCAACTCAGCTCAAACAATTGGGGGCATAGATGCCAGACCACGACCAAAACTTGCGGGATTTGGCCGCCATGTTTGCCATGGTTAGCCTTATCCAAAAGAACTCAGATCCTTTTGAGGTTACGAAAGATGCTTTTATTTACGCCGATTACTACATGGACGCACGAAAACAAGATGAGGAGGGAATCGTTGCTATCCCAAAACGAAGAAAAACCGACGTTTAGGGTGTATGGAAAAAGGTTCTGCGCCACTTGCGAGTATTCTAAGAACTTAGATACTGGAAGAGTCGTAGATTACAGAACAGACCGATGGGTTTGTTTTCCATGTTTAGAGAGTCCACCACCCAAAGATGTATCGGAACAAGAAACTGACTGACGCCGCCCGCTTGCTACCTTGCCAACACTGTGGAACAAGTGACGGCACTGTAGTAGCGGCGCACTCCAACCAGCTGCGCGACGGCAAAGGACGAGGGCTCAAGGCTCACGACTACCGAATTGCATCTTTATGCTACAGATGCCACATGGAGCTGGATCAAGGCGCCAAGATGTCAAAACAAGAGCGCGTAGATATGTGGGAAGACGCCCACCGCAAAACGATAGGCCTCTTCTTTGAGATGGGGATTATTGGGCCGCTTTAACTTGCTCGTTGAATTTCTTCATCATTGCAGTCTTACGATCCTTCATCTTCTGTATTGTTTCATCAGGCCGATCTTTCTCTTGAGCAACTTTTATTTGTTTGTTGATTTGAGAGATCTGGTTCTCTAAATAGTTAGCCCTGTTGTAGTATCTCCACTCTGGATGCTCAGACTTGTAGTCAGCAGTAGGCTCCTTGTTCTTGATCAGGCTCTTAATTTCATTCTCATGCTTTGCCAGACGGGTTACGTTGTCATAGAAGTTAGCTGAGATTGCCGCAGGAGATCCAGTCTCTCCCAAGAACTTACCGACGATTGGCACTTTGTACGTTGGCACTTCAGCTGTCTCGCCCTCAACAACAGCGCCAGCATATTGAACCGCTTTCATTACCTCACGACCAACTCCGCCCGTTGCCTGTCCAATAAGGTAGTCAATCTCATCAGCGGTAAGGTCTAAGAAGTTAGGGCCTTTTGTGTATTTAGTTCCAGCTGGAGACGATACATAGTTTAAGAACTCAGATATGAACTGACCGACAGCACTTGCACTTTCGCGTGAACGCATGTAGCCCGGAGTTGGATTGGTAGCACGATCCTCTTTGTAGATCGGACGTCCAAACGCATCTTTGTTTGTAGCAATCGCGGCAAAAGGATCTGCAACAGTAGGCATAGCCATCTGCCACAAGCTTCCAGAACCAAGCGGATTAAACGCTTCTACAGTCATCGACATGATATCGACCACTACATCAGAAGCACCCTTCTTACTGCTGATGACGCCGTTTTGAGCCAGTATGTATTCGGTGATCAGGCGGCCAATTCCCGGAAATATGCTGTAACCCAGTGGCATTGGGAACACTTTGTAGGTGCCGTCGCCCGTTGGGAACACAAAGTTCTTTGCCTTGACAAACTCAGGAGGATCATCATCATCAAAGCCAGCCATGGCCATAGCCAACGCTTGCATGATACCAACCACCACTCCACCGATCATAATCTTGCGACCAGCTGGGCCAGCGAGAGTGCGGCCGACTTTCAATCCGCCCTGTACGGAGGCGTTAAAGAAAGCATACAGAACCTGAACCCACTTACTGGCTGCACCCTTTCGGTTAAAGTTAACAGTCAGGTCTTTGGCAATAGCTGCGCCTTCTTGCTCGCTTAAACCTAGACCGCCATCTGCAACAGACTTAGTTGCAATATCAAAAGCAGCTAGACGAACAGCGTTTTCCATGGTGTCGTTGTAGTCCGACAACCAACCAAATATGCCATCGGCAATCTGTCTGGCGTTACCACGATCAAGTTTTTTAAGTTCTCTTTCAACAATGGTTAATTTGTTTTGACCTTTGCTGAACTGTTCTTTAAAACCAGTTTTACCACCAGCATGTCTGTATCTGTCGTAGATATCCACCCAGCGTGAACTAACCGTTTTGCCCTTACGGGTAGCGCGCAGCTCTTTGTATATGCCTGCCATGGCGGGCATAGTGCTTAGGAGCACCTGTGCTTGTTTACCAGCAAGAGGCGTGTTTGTCAGGTTAATAGTGGCAGAACCAACGTCGCGTAAGAAGTTCCATGCGCCGAATACTGGGTTGTACTGGGTGTTAACCGCCGCCATCCAGCGAGTTGCACTACCAACAATTCCCAAAATAGTTCCAAGTTGCTCAGACTCTAAGTTCTTTAATGTTTCAGCCATACGCAAAGCGCGTGGATCATTACCATTAAAAAAAACGTAACGGTCTTTGCCGTTGACTTTGATAGCTACTACGTTCTTACTGTCGCGAAGTGTTGGGTTGACTTTGTATCGAACAAACCCAGTCTTAGGATCAATGCTTGGACTCTTAGGTTCTTGAAATAAGTTCTGTGCGTCCGTAGGGTTTAGACCAAGCTTGATCAACTCATCTTGAAGTTTCTTTTTGTTCTTGATAGCGTCAGGGTTGACGGCCATCCAAAAGCCGGGGTTTGGATTGCTGATGACTAGACCATACAGAGCACGGCCAACTTTGGCTGCTTCTGCATTGACGATAGCCTTCTCGCGCTGGACAGCAATGTTAGAGAAGATATCAACAACGTCTTTGAGCGAACCCATGGCTCTCTTACTGAACGGGCCTTTAACTTGAATGCCTTTGGCTACTCCGCTACCGGTGTTGACATAGTCCAAGTCTGCGCGCTTCAAAGGAACATAGTTGGGGTATGTTTGATTCCAAACGTCAACAGTCTCTTGAGTTTCTAGACCACCCTCAACCACAACCCCCTGAGTTTTTCTTACGATAGCGTCAACTTCTTTAGCAAGCGCCTCAAACTTGTCCTTCTGGTCTTGGGTTAGATTGTTTAGATAAATGTTTGCATCATCGGTAAAGATTCCCGATCCACCATCCGGCATGGTTAGATTGATCTTGGCAATCTGGATGTTGTACTCTTCAGCGTGACGGTTATGGAGGTACTCCTCCAGCTCGGCCAGCGTAACCTTCTTCTCGCGCATATCTTTCAAGACAGGCAGAAGTTCTTTGTTCAGGAAATCCTGTATGGCCTCTGACGCCCTACCATGCATCAACGTCTCTTTTGTATAGGCGTCGAAGTTCTCCTGAATTGTTCCAGCGCCCTTCTCTATCTCGCGAATAACGTGCTTGAGGTCAACAAACTTATCAGCCAGCTGATACTCAATGTTTGTCATGGTTGTTGAGTCTGGCGATGACCACTGAGCTACTGGAGCTGGGCCGCCTTGGTAGTTTCTAGAGAAAAAAGGCTCTGGAGTTCCAAACAACTTAGGTGCAGAGTCTGCTGCAGCTGCAAACTTCTCTGCGTTCTTGAGCAAAGCCAAGATGTCGCTGTCGGCAAATTTAATTGTGAAGCCAGCATCTCTGAGCCATCTACGCACAGCTTGAATCACACGCTGTACTAAACCACCATACAAACCGCGCTCTGCCATGACGGCTACGATCTCTTTAGCGCGACGCTCATCAGACAGGCCGGGTTGTGTGCGGTCTACTTGAGCTGCAATCTCTTTAACAAGCTTAGAAGTCTCTTCTAGCGTAAGGACGTTCTTAACCAAAGAGCCCATCAACTGCTTGCCAAGCATTGCTTCTAACGCGGCGTGACCGATAGCTTCATGCGCCAGCACTTCTTGAACACGCTGGGCATTAGGTAAGTTGTCAGCTACAAGGTAAACAGTATTACCCGAGTACCACACACCTTCAACATCAGACGGCGCGCACTGGTCTGGCAGGTCATCAGAAGATTGAACGACGTTAACAGTGATACCTTTGATCGGTACGATTTGAGACTGAACATCTTCAACGCTTTGGCCGCCCTCGGCTACCGCGCGAGAGAACATGCCCTTCTTAGATTCGCTGTCGTCAAACTCAACTTTCATTACCTCGCGGGCAAGTTGACCAAAGTCAGCTTCCACAGTCGCTGGGTAACTCTTATGCAGCTGTTTGATGAGTGAAATTATTTTGTCAAAGTTTGCTATATACGCTCCACCGGACATTTCATAGCGACCACCCTTCTTCGCCATAGAGATGTCTTTGATAGACGTAACAAACTTTTTAGGCGCATCACCAGATATAGATAACCTAAAGCCAAGAGGCCTGTAGCTATCCAAACTTAACGTCCACAGGTTCTGTGTGCCACGGATAACGACGTTGGTATAGGTACTTTTTTGAAGATCGGTAAACGTTTTAAAATCAGGCAGGTTCGGCAACAAAAGTGGCTGCAACACGTCTGCCAAGTTTTTGTACTCTTCGACTTGAGTGCCTTCGTACTTGTTTTGCAAAATCTTTTGCCAAGCCGCCAATGTGTATTGCACGGCAGCATTAGGATTACGCAACCTGACAGGCTGTGCGCTAATAGCCACAGGCTGGTACTTAGCGGGCATGATCACACCAGAGACTGGCTCTGTCTGATTCATCAGGGTAAACTTAGCAATCTCACCACCGTCTTTGTCAAACAACTGCGCCGCTCTCAGGATGTTTCCAAGTGCGATGTAACGAGTAGTGCGACCACCAGTTACTGACTTGAGAGCAAACCACTGATCTAATGGAGGATTGCGCCATGAGGAGCTTTGGTCAATGCTCGGGCCTTCCAAGGTAGCCAGCGTAGGAGCAACTCTTCCCTCTGGAATGTTGCGCTTAAAAATGACTTGGAAGTTAGATGGTGAGTATGGGTTACCAGTCTTGGACTTTCCAATCCTAGTTTTGTCTACCTTGATACCAATAACAACCGCACTTGCTGGAACATTATTCAGCATGAACGATTCAAAGCCAGTGCCAATTGCATACTGGTTTCTTAGCTCGCTCAAGGTTCTTTCTCTACGCTCACCAAGAGTAGCAAACTGCATGTCCAAAGCTTCTTTTTGCTTGGTCAATACTTCAACGTCTTTTTCGGTAGCTTCAGGGGCGGCAATTGCTTCAGCTAAAGCTCCTTGCTTTAAGATGATTTGGTTTCTTACCTCGACAAAGATTGTGTTAAGTTCTGTGTCAATCTCTTCTACAACTTGTTGGGCAGTACGGCCGTTTAAAGCTTGGGCAATATCGTCCTCAATGTTTTGCTGGGTAGGTATCGAGCCAATAACATCCACGTTCAACTGAGCCATCACCACATCAGTCAAGAATGGGTTATTACTGTCTAAACCTTCCTCGATAAGGTTCTCTTTGATCATCTCGGCATTGAGCGGAAGGACGCGGCGCTCTAGGGCGTTGGTGCCTGTAGAGTTGCGTAGCTCAATCTCAGCCAAGTAACTAGCCTCAATAGAGTCAAAGAACTCCTGTTGATCTGAGGAGGACAATAGACCAGCTGTGCCAGAGGCTTTGTGAGCCAAGTCTGTTCCAGCTTGTTCTGCGGGATCGTTAAACAAAGGCTGGCCTAAGAACTCTCGAATGTCAGCATGTTCGTTTAAGTATTCAGCAGTAGCGACGTCACCATATCTATTGATGAAGTCAACGCCGTTTACCTTGGTGCTACTAGAACCGCCCGAAGTGTTGGACTTCAAGCTGGATAACTTCTTACGAAGCATAGCCAAGATACGTCTCTCGGCTGGGATGCCAGTAGCCAGCATGGTGAACGATGGCCACTCGACCTGACCAGTGCGGTGAATACGACCCAGCAGCTGGATAAAGACACTGATGTCTCCGTGAGGCTGAAGCACAACCATGTGGCGCGGACGCTGGTCAAACGCCTCAGTAGATGCGTGTAACGAAATACCAGTCGCACCAGCAGAGTTAATAATCAATACATCGATTGGGCCGTTCTGTGAGTCTTCACCGTTTTGGAACGAGGAGATCATCGCAACACGCTCTGGGTTGTTTAGAGCCATGTACTTAGGAGTATCGCCACGGTAATCTACCGCAGTATTGCGTCCAGTGATTTCCCTGACCACTAAGTGTCTAGCCTTAACACCAGCTGGAGGCTCATCTCCAACTTGAGTCTTTCCATCAACCGTCCAAACATACTTGTTCTCAAGCTGAGTACGCATGTAGTCAATAGGAGCCACAGGCAGATCGGACTGGAAGTCCTTGAGCATGTTGGCTAAGTTGTCGTATCCAGCCCTGACTGATAAAGGCATCATTGAATATGGAACTTCAATCTTGATGTTGTCTTTCTTATTACCAGTAGCCGACTTCAATGTAACTTTTCTAGTCGAGTCAATTGCGCGCTGGAGCAAAGTTTGCCAACCAAAGTTAGGAATATCATCGCCAACTTTGATGCCATTTTTTGTAACAAAGTCATCTAGCGCACTGCCGTTTGTATTCTGCAGACCAACAACAACCTTTTCATTGTTGTTCATCTTGTCCACTACCATGTCTACGGCGGTTTGAGTTTTAGTAGACAGCAGTAGAGTTCCAATGTAGTTGTGAACTACAGAGGTAAACATGTTGGCTTTGGCTTCAGTAAATGCAGTAGGGCCAATTTTTCCAAGCATTGCGCCGGGTGGGCCAAACTTTTTGATCAGTTCTTCTTGAATTGCAGCCGACTTCATCCATTCTTTGAGGGAGCGGTCAGCATTGACAAGTGCTCTTAGGATGGTTGTAACTTTATCTACTTCACGGATATCACGGGGAGCGTTAGCCTCGTCTGTAACAAAATCCATCGTCACGCCTTCATACGATCTCTCGCGGCGCAACATAGAGCCAGACTCAACCAACATTTCAGATGAAACTTGTTGCAATACGTCCGTCTTCACACCTTTACCGAACAAGGCTGTCAACTCTTCTGGAGTATTAGCTGCATAACGCAAGTTAGTATGGATGTACAAAGGCATGTTGTCTGGGCGTTTTGCAAACGTCGCAGACAAATACACGGCAGGAGGTGGTTGCCAATCTTCAGGAGCGTCCTTCTCTTTGCCCAACAAGTTAATGCCTGTTAACAGGGACATGAAGAATGCGTTTTGACCCATGGAGTCTGGGTTAGTTGGAATACCAGCCGCGTTATGGGCTTCGTCCATGATAAGAACGGCTTTGCCAGCGGCTACTAAAGAAGCTATAGCACCTTGTCTAGCTGGAGAGCCCGCTCCGCCATTGAGTTGAGAGTAGGCTGTAAACAATACATCCATGCCCTTAGGCAGCTCACCGTTCTTGGTGATGTAGGACATAAGTTCTGGGCCAGCTTTGCCCTTGTTCTCAAACACAACCTTAGTCTGGCCGTTACCAATGTTCTTTTGAATCATTGATTCATTGTTGGTCATGCCGATACTGATATCTTCATGGTCAATGTTGCTCAAGTCTTCATACATCGCGGTGTACAAGGAATCACTGAGCGTTACAAAAATTGGTATCTTCCCGTTCTTTTTAGCCCAAACAATCATGGCAGCTGCAGCACGGCCTTTACCCACGCCGGTATCGTCCCCAATGATGAAGCCCTTACCAAGCTTGTTAGCTTGAATAGCCAAAGCTAGTCCGTCTACTTGGTAACCAGCTAATCCTTTAGCCATCTTTTCAACTGATGGATACCCAAGCTCATTAGCTACAAACTCATCAATGCTTCCTACTTGAGCTTCAAGGTTTTCTAGTGCTGAGTAAGCGTGTTGTGACTGAGCGCGTGGCAAGTAGATGCCGTCGCTAGAGAAGCGTGACTTACCAAGGTAGACAACGCGGGATTCAGTATCAATAGGTTCGGCTTGGACTGGGGTTTGGTTCTTGGGGCGGCGTTGCACGACTGCGCGCAGGCTGTCCACAAACGTGCGTAGATGAGCCTTGATGGCGTCACCAAATTTAGTAACCAGCAAAGCATAGACTTGCTTGATACGCTGGCTTGCATCGCTAACCTTTTCTCCGACAGCATTCCATACCTTCTGAATGATTGGTTGGACGTTGGCGTAATCTTGATCACCTTTTCTAGAGTACAGCCCGCTGTTGGGGTCGTCGCTAGTGTTCTTGGTGTTCTGGGCAATACGACCCATAGCCTCTTCAGCTTGCTTGTCTAAGCGCGCTTGGCTGTCTTCGGGTGTAGTTTTTTTAGTTACCTCGGGAGCTTTTCCGTTTAGGGCAACATCCAACTCATCAAGTAAAGCCTCAAGACCTAAGCCTTCCAAATCTTTTGGAATAACTGTTGGGCCTTTGGTTGTCGATGTTCTTGGCGCTTTTGGAGCACCAGCTTCTTTTGGAGCGCTTCGAGGTGCGCGTGGGCCGCCTTTAACTTTTTCTGGTTTACCTAGTTCATCAAAGATAGAGTCTAGGTCTACGTCAGAAAGTCCTCCCAGTTCATTTTCTGATCCTCTACCGCTATCAGCGCCTCTTTCTGAGCTGCCGGCTTCGCCAGTATTGGATCCCCCTCGTTTATTTTTTCCGATATCCGGCTGCTGTTCTCCAGCACCAGCTGCACCAGCTGTTCCTCGTCCGCCGGCTGCGGTAGTTCCAGCGCCCCGTCCTGTTGTAGGTAATTGTTCGCCGACGCCAGCGACCTCTCCAGCCCCCACTCCTCCGCTAGGCTCTCCATCTTCCAGCGTATCGCCTGTTGATACTCCTCCGGCCGGTCGATTTGCACCGCCAGTAACTGGCTGTTTTTTTCCGGTACCCACCACGACTTCTTGGCTACGATCACTGGTTTGAACATATCTACTCCAAAGTTCATCAAATGTAGTTATCCGACTGATGTTGAAGTCACTTGGATAAGCGTTTTCCGTTTGGTTTCTACCGGCAATAACTAGGACGCGCAACGGCCAAGACGCACCCTGTTTACGATATAAGTTTCCGCCAATTTCATAATGGTCTACTACGTTGTAGTTACCATATAACCAGTTTAAGAATACACGGTCTGTGGAGGTTACTGTTCCAGCTTTAGGATGTGCTCCAAGTATCAATACAGCACGACCATTGTTAGCCATAGCCCGTAAAGACTTAGCCGCAATCAATTGATCTAGAGTGCCAATCTTGTAGTTCTGGCCAGTCCAAGATGGAACTTGTTCCGGAGTTGATAAAGCACCGAACGGAGGGTTAGTTAAAACTACGTCAACCTCTTGATCTCTCAAGTCATTTATTTTCTTAAGAGCATCACCTTCAATTACGTTACCAATTTGCATTAGCTCCATGTTTTTAGCACGGTGTGGGTCTAGCTCTATCGTTGTGACGTTTTGTGGGTTAGCCGCAACCACCAGCATTCCGTTACCGCCCGTAGGGTCTAGGACTGTAGTGGTGGACTTAACTTGTGCCAGCATACCGGCCAAGTAACCGATAGGCAGAGGCGTAGAGTAGGCGTTGTTTGTCTTACTCAAGACAGACTGAACATCCAATGTAGGCTGGGTCTGATACAGGCCAACAATGTGATCGTAGATAGCCTTTGTATCCGATCCCTCAGTTCTCATATCAGTAATGACTTGGCTGACAAAGCGTACAGCTGCAGCCTCAAAGTCTTCTTGAGTCTGCTTGAGCTTGACGCGGTCACCCTCAAAGTCTGCAATCTTGTACTTTTCTATCTCGCGCTGATCTTTGGCTGGGTTAAAGCCAAGCAACTCAGGCTTTTGCAAATAGGCTTTGATGCCGTACTCAGCCAGCTCGCGGTTGTTCTTTGGCCACCAGCCTTGACGCATGTGATAGAACATGGACTCAGCCATTGAGCCGTTTTTAATTTCAGGCCATTTAAATAGACCCATCTCTTCCATGATGACATCAACGCGCTTTGCCATGTCAATGATTTGCTGATTGACCTTGCTCAACTGCATGGCTTCAGGAGTCAAAACACGTTCTTCACCATCGCGAAGTTTTTTGGTTTCTTCAGCTTCTTTTTGGTCTTTAAACCATTGCAAGCCACCATAAGTGCCTGAGTCTAGGTTGTACTGATCCAAGACGGCATAGCCCAAGTCTTCAATAAAGACAATCTTGGTTTCCATCTTGTAAGTCTTGACTGCCAGAGTCTCTGGGTCAATCTGTTCAAGCATCTGCTTGTAGATTTCATTGAGAGCTGGGCGTTCTTTGCCTGCTGGATAAGCTGTTCCGCCGTAACCATTCTTCTTTGATATGTATCCATCAGCAACAGTAGGGCCAACAAGGTATGGCGAGCCACCCTTGGAAGCATCAAACAACATAGACTCAAATGCGCGAGACAACAGTTCTACGTTGGAGCTCCAGTAGGCAGGGGTTTTACCTTCTTTCTCGTCTAAAGCGCGAGCATCTCTAAAGTACTGAGTTTGTTTAAATGAGTTTCTAAAGATTGGCGCTTGCTCATAGTAAGAGCGGTTTGTAATTGCAGCAAAGAACGCCTTCTTAGGAGGTAGGTTGCGGTTGTCGGTGCTGTTAGCAGTGTCACGCAAAATGGCTTTTAAATTGTTTTCTACTGTCTCAGGGTCTATCGTATTTTTAAGGACGTTAACTGTGCCGTCCATCAACTTTTTGCCGTTGGCTTCTTGTTGAAGATTCCAATCTAAGCCGTGCTGCCATTCATGTCCTAACGATCCATCGCCTTTGGTCTTGGTAAGGTTGATCTCGTTTAACTTGGGATAGTAGTGAGCTGCAGTTCTACCGCCTCTACCCTGCGCTCCAATAGCCATTTTGAGCTTTTCGCCCAGTCCAAGCATCTTTGGAGAGATACCAGAAACATCCGCCAAGTCATACATGGCGTCATAGATAGCGTTCAAGTGAGCCGCGCGCTCGCTCTGGTTAACCCAGTTACCAAAGTCAATACCGCCGGGGAACATTCCAAACGTATCTACAAAGTCTTTTGTATCAACGTCACGGCCTTGACGGTGATCACGCATACCACGACGAATAATGTTGCCTAACTCTGGTGGTACTTCAGCATCTTTTTTAACGATTCGGTTGGTTTGATCAGTTGAGTCTTGAGTATTGCTAGGAAATAGCTCATACATCTTGTTAAGGATTCCAGTTAAGTTATTAACTTTTAATTTGGTACGAAGAGCAAGACCATCTAGCGTGTACTTTAATGTTGACGAATTTGCATTTTCATCTTGAACGTATTTTTCTTTTAATGCAAGATCCAAATCTCCTACACGGGCGTGAGAGTCAAAGACTTCCTGTAGTTTTTGAAGTGCGTCAACATAATTTTGCACAAGCATTTGAACTTCATCTTGCTTGCCCGCTTCCAAAGCCATTTTGATAGCTTGTCGGCTACCCGTTCTATCTGTTATACGAACAATTTTGGCATCTTTAAGAGCTGCAAGAATATAGTCAGATGCAGGCAATACATAGCTTACAACGCCCTCTTTGTACATCATTGTTCCAAACGAGTTGTCTGGGTTTGAATTGATGTCAAGCAACTTGTCTATAGCCACAGCATCTAGCATTTTGGTGATCTGGCTATCTGTGGCGTCTTTAGGTACTGGAGGAGCGGTAATTAAACCTTTGCGGTTTTTAACAAACTCAGCGCCACCGCCTTGAATACTTACCTTCTCAGGTTTGTATAACGCGGAAATAGTTACAAGCTCAGGGCCTGTATAAGATGGGTCATCTGTAGTTGCTTGGACTGACCGATCTGTAATACGGAACCCGTACTTACCTAAAGCCGCCTCAATATCCGATACATTGCCTAAATAAACAGGGATACGTAACAACATCTCATCAGGGAAGATGACAGGCATTAGGTCTTCGGCTACGGCGTTTCCATACAGAAGAGACGCAACAGCATCCACGTTGCCTTCTTCCATGGCAACCTTCATAGGATTCTTATTGAATTCTTCTACTTTTTTCTTTTGTTCTTCAGCCTTAGCTTTTTTTTCCTCGGCCTTAGCCTTTTCCTCTGCGGCTTTAGCTTTCTCTTCTTCAGAGATTTCTACTTTTGGAGGCTTAGGTTCTTTCGGGCCAGCTGGAGCAGCGGGGCCACCTGTAGGCTTCTCTTCTACTGGAACATCAATAGTCTTGGCTCTAATCTTGTATTGCCAAGGAGATGTAAATGTTTTGTTTAAATACTCTTTAGCTTCTTGCTCGCTGTTTAAATCAACATTATCTACACGGCTACTAGCTAAATTTCCCGTCTTATAAACAACAAACCAAATTTGCTTTTTCTTTGTTTTAACGGGCGCAGCGGGGCCACCCGTAGGTGCGGTTGGGCCTTCTGTAGGTTTCTCTTCTACTTGTGCCTCTGCAGGCTTCTCCGCAACTTCTGCAGGCTTTTCTTCTGTTGACGTTTCTGGAGTAGTTACTGCCTCTGGTGCGGTAGGTTCTGTTACTTCTACTGGCGCAGTAGGTTCAGCCACTTGAGTTGGCTCAGTTGGGCCGGCTGTAACTTCTGCCGGTGCTTCTGGTGCGGCAGGCTCCGCCACTTTGACAGGAGCGGCTGGGCCAGTTGTAGTTTCTGGAACTTTGGCGGCTTGCTCGTTGTTAAACGCAAGGCGCTTATCAATCCGTGAGCCTATTGATCTTACTGAGTCAGGAGAAATACCAGATATGTCAGAATACTTTTCAGGATTAGCTTTTAACTCCGCTGAAAACTCAGCCGCTTTTTCTGGGTTGTTGTCTGCAAATCTTTCTAGGAAAGCTCCTTGCATAGCCACAGAATCTGTTTGGAAATTTACAGAAAGAGGATTTTTTCTTTGTCTAATGTTTGAGTATTCAACCGCCAACTTCTCTGCAGAATCAATCTTTGAAACTTCGTCGTTCATTAATTGATTGGATTTTTCAAAGACTTGTTTTACAGGCGCAGATGGGCCACTTGTAGGAGTAATTGGAACGGCTGGCGCTTCTGGTTGGGTAACTTGAACGGGAGCTGCAGGGCCTGCAGTTGGAACTTGTTCCACTTGAGGGGGTTGTTCTTGTACAGCTTCTGCGGGTTTACCCTCGATCTGCTGCTCAAGTTCAGCCAACATAGCTTCGTAGTCTTGGCTTGTATCTGCTTCTGGAATAGTTTGTTGGACTAGGTCAGTGCTTGGGGCTTCGGCAGGTGAAACGGCAGGCGCAATCGCAGTTGGAGGTACAACCTGTACCCCATCAATATCTACACTTCCGTCTTGTCTCGTAACTTTTGTTTGAATATTGCCGCCAACATTTACTGTAGTAGTACCAACAACTGGGCTGTTAGATGGAGGCGCAGGTGAAACGGCAGGTGAAGCGGCAGGTGGTTGAGTGCCTGCCGGAGGAGTACCAAGTATTTGTTGATTCTGTTGAACCAGTTGCTGAATGCCTTGTGGTTGTTTGCCAGCCGCACCAGCACCGCCACCCAGCAAGCCCATACCGAAACCAGTGACGGCTCCCATACCCATGGCTTCTGGTACGCCCTCCATCAAAGGACGGTCTGTGGCGTAGTTCATCCACATTTTTTCCTGACCAGACTGTGGCATCTCTTGGAATACACCTTCAGATATTCCAGAGCCAATAGCGCGGCGACTAAAGTCAAGAACTGATTTGGCTGGGCCTAATGAAGAGCCAGTTGCAAGCATGGTCTGTACGTCATCAAGGCCGAGCCTCTGAGCCAGACGACCGCCAGCTATACCAAACAATGCAGTGCCAGCACCACTTCCTAACGCGGCCAAAGATTGTTCTGTAGTTAGTAACTTGTTTGCGTTTTGTGCGCGAATGTCTTCGGCTGCAGAGCCTGCGCCTAAGATACCTTCGCCAAGACCACCAGCAATTGCACCGCCAACTGTAGGAGCAGCTTTCAATATACCCCTAGCTATGCCAGCTCCACCAATCATTTGAGGTAGTGATTCGGCGACAGAAGTAGCAATAGTGCTTGGGTTTTGTAAAGCAGCTTGGACTGTTGGAACAAATCCTTTAGCCTCGCTTACCTTACGGTTGGCCGCTTGCTGTGCTTCAGACAAGTAGGTATCTAAGATGGCACTAGCTTCTTTGGGTTTGTAGCCATTTTGCTCAAGGAACTTACCCAACGCGCCCCGACTAGGAATATCTGCCAAGCCTACAAAAGCTTCTGGCAAGCCAATAGCTCCTTTGAGAAGAGTAATACCAGCATCTACGGCTGTGCCTAAAACTGTACGCTCTGGATTTTCTTGGTTGCGCTTCTCCAATGCCGCTTTATAGGCTTGGGCATCCATCACATTAGGAGCCATTGGAGCGGCTGGTTCTGTTGGAGCGGCTTGAGCTGCTGGTGCAGCCGCTGGAGCTGGCTCTACTGGCGCAATAGAGGGAAGACCGGGTTCTGGAGCTTTAGTTTGACCGCGTATGTAGTCAGCCAGAATCTTGGCAGATTGAGTATCTCCAGCTGCGTCTGCTCTTTGCAGAGCGCTGTAAAGCTCATTCATGTCTGCCATGTAGTTTCCTTATTTGTATTTGTCTAAGATTTTTTGTACTTCAGGGGGTGTGGCACCCGCTGGAATATTAGATCCAACAGGTGTAGATGTTACCGCTTTTGGGCTGCTTCCAAATAGCCTATCAAATAAACTTGGCTTTTTAACTGGGCTATCTACAACATCTCCTTGAACTTCTGTAGGAAGATCTAAACCAGCTTGGGCATACAAAGGTTTGGCAATCTCATTGATACGTTTAAGGGCGGCGTAGTACTCGGGAGTTCCTTGTTCAATCGTGCCTTGTTTGATTGCATCAGCAATAGCTTTGACTGCTGGATGAGCATTAACTATAGATTGGACTTTAAGTAATTTTTTGTCATCTGCGGAAGGTTTTGTTTCTGCCGCTAATTCATCAATATTTTTGTAATGCTGCCCAAGAATGCCGTAGTACGCCTTGGTATTTGCATTGGATTCTGCGGCGTTTTTAGAAACTTCTCCAGTGTTGTATATGTGATACGCCAAAGTTCCAATATCATTTTTAGCTTTAGCTCCTTCAATAGCAAGCTTATCAAACTCTTTTTTGGCTTTTTCTCTTTCGGCAACAGCGGCTTCAACACCAGCTGCATCACCACGGCGCTTGGCATCCTCTTCTTTAGCGATGCTCTTATGAAACTCAATAGATGCAGTTTCTTGTTTGTCGCGGATGCTGTCTTGTTCTTTTTGCAATACCGCTGAAGCATCAGCAGCCACGGCACCTTGGTATCCAATACCACGGGCTGGATCAGCTTTAGCAAATGCACTAGCTTGAGCAATCAAACGGTCAATACCGCCACGCTCATATACTTCTTGCTCGCGCTTTTCTTTAGCGGCTTGTCGTTTGTTTACTTCCTTGTAAGGGTCTTCTGCAACGCCCGCTAAACGCTGGCTTTCTTTGATGCCTTCATAAGCTTGAGCTCTATTAATAGACTCTGGTGCAGTAGAAGTTATTTCAGGCGCTTGAGGTAATGAAGCAAGGATTGACTCATACGAACCGGCTTTTGGAGCTGGAGTAGGCGCTACAGGAGCCACTTGTGACTTTGCTAACTCTGCTGCAATCTGGGCGTCAGTTAGCACCCGTTTGTTTGGGCGTTCTTGTGGAAACGAAACAAGTTGCTGTTCGTCTGGGTTTAAAGTTGGATCGCCAAACGCAACAATGCCACCACCCGCGTAACTACTTTGATTAAAGTGATTGACAGGCAAAGACATTAGCCCACCACCAGCGGCCATGACCGGTCTTGCAGGAGAAGGTTGTTGTACAAGAGGAGCCTGAGTTGGGTTAACGCCTTGGGGTAGTTGGGTAATGCCTTGGTCAGGCTGGGCGGCCGCAGGGTTAACCATGTTTGGTGCAGCAGCTGGGTTAACCGTATATGGGTTAGCCGCCGGGTTAATGCCTGCAGGAGGAGCCGTTAAAGATCCAGCGACTTGGTCTTTAATAGTGCCTTTGGTTGTATCAAGCGCTGTGCTACCTTCCTCAATTTGCTTGCGACGATTCATCTCAATCAAAGCAAGGAATGCCGGCACCTCTGGGTTTGAGCCATTGGCGTACTTGATCAGATCTTCATTCTTAACCGTTAATGGGTCTTGAAGACTGCTTTGAACTTGAATTAAATTTGATGGTTCGATTGCCATGTTATTTCCTTATTAAGGCGCATTGGGATCAAAGTTGACATCAGGCACGGTTTGATTTGGGTTATATCCGGGATATGGATTCTCTGGAACTGTCATAGCATTTGGATCGTAGATAGGCGACTCGGTTGAGCCTGTTGGAATGAGTTCCCCATTAGCTCCGGGCGTATATCTTCCGCCTTGTGAATCAGTTATGTAAGTTCCATCTGGGGATAAAGAATATCCAAAAGGAACTTGATCAGGATTGATTGAGTTTTTATTTAGCAAAGTACTTGGGTTAATGCCAGCAGACTTCAACACGTTAGTAATCGTATCTCCAGTCATGCCAGAAGCCTTGAGGTTCTTAATAAGCTCTGCAGTACTAGCCGCAGTACCAACAGCGCTTTGTAAGAAACTTGGTTTAGCGTTGAACGTGCTTTCAGTAGATCCGCCAATACCTTTGATGAGGTTGGCTTGATTGGTTAATAGAGTACCGGGGTAGTTTCTTTGATCGAGGTACTGGTTATACAGAGCATTGAGGCCAGCTTGATTTTGAGCTTGCTGAGTATTTCCAGCAGCACCCAAAGCTGTAAGATTTTGCAATCCATATTGGGCTTGTTGAGTTCCAACATTTCCTGCGGCTTGATTTGCCGTTGCGGCTTGAGATAGGCCTTTGAGTCCTACGTCTGTACCGTACTGGGCTTCTTGAATCTTGCGGGCTTGATCAGCATTAAACTGAGTTGCCGCTTTATCGTAAGCAGTGTTGTATCCTTGACCAGTAATGGTAGCTAAGTTAGTTCCTAAATTGCGTTGAGTCTCGGTGTCCATCAGGGCCTGACGAGATCCACCATATGCCCCCGCTTGAGTTGACTTGGCCGCATTACCTAATTGAGTAATCTGTGACTGACGACGGGCCTCCTCCAGCTGTGGATTGAGCGCGTTCTGCAGATATGGGTTCATGTACTGCTGAACAGCATTTGCATCAAATGCGCTACCAACGGGGTTGTAACTTGTTCCAGCTGCTTGATTGCCGATATCCAAAAGATTGGTGCCGGCCGTCGTCATGGTAGACGGCAAAGTCAGGTTTGACAATCCTTGAAATGCTTTGTTTTGAAGTTCAGAAGTACCGGCGGTTAACTGGCCTGTGTATTGAGGAGCTGGGTTATTAAGAAGCGCCTGACCTTTACCCAGTACATTAGAGACGTAAGGTTGAGTAAAGGTGCTTGGGCCTGTTACCTTTGCCGAGCTGGGCGTATCGGTAAGTCCTGATGATGATAGTAGTGCCATGGTATTTCCTTACTTAGGAATAAATTTTTGGGGTTTAATCTGTTTGCCTTGCTTGGGGTTTCCCGTGCGGGCTCTGCGAACTTGATCCATCATCTTGTATAAAACTTTAGCTCCAGCATCTGTTGAGCCGTTTCCAAGATGAGATACCACATCAGCAGGGATTACAAACTCGCCATCAGCCAATCTAGCTGGTTGTTTGTTGCTGATTGAAGCTGGGATATTGTCTGACATGCCATCTCCGGGGCCTTTGAGTAAACGGCCTCCATCAGAGTAACCGCCAAGAGTTCCGCCACCAGCCAGAGACATTAGGCCGCCGTGAGCAGCAGACACGAATCGTGGATCAAGCATGGCCTGACCTTGAGCTGCGCCATCAATAGGAGGCTGAACTTGGCGGGCATTCCAGTTAAGAACTTGCTGTCTATAAGCAGCCGTTTGTGCAGCTGGGCTTGAACTGTCACTAGCCAACGCACCTAAACCTAATGCTGCTCCGCCAATTAAAGCCGCATTTCCAAAGTTAAATCCACTAGATGTTGGAACTTTAACGGATGCCACGGGTGTTGAAGTTGGTGTACTTGTCAATGATTTTGAAAGCTCTGCCAATGTAGGTTGTTGGGTTACCGGAAGGATGTCAGCTAATGGATCTGTTTGTTGGGCTGGCATATTTGATACGGAGTTTGGATCAATACCAATAGACGCTAAGAAGTCTTCTTGGCTTGTTTTAAGGTTAGGCGTAAATTCAGTATCAACTATTGGAACTTCGTTTGGTTTAATTGGAATTGCTGTTGTTTCAGCTTTAGTTTCTTCTGTTTTTGTTTCCGGCCCTTTCATTAGCTCTTGTTGAAGCCCAGATACAGCCTCATTGTCAGGAGCTAACCAAGCATTAGTCGTAGGATCGTAAAAAGAACCAGCTGGTTTATTGTCTGCTTCGGTTGAAGACAATAGACGATAACCAAATGGGGGTTTGTATTCCTTGGCTGCGGGACTATCAGCATAAATTGGCGCGCCAGATACATCTACCCTATTAAGGGAGGCGGCATCTAATGGGCCAGCAACCTGTACACCCTTGGGAATAACTTGTTCGGCAAGCTCATTGGTTGAGCTTATGGATCCAGCAGCAGGATTAAATCCGCCTCCTACATCGATATTGTCAGGGCCTCTTGTACCGCCCACTTCTGACATCTGTGCAGATTTATACTGAGCTTTTGCTTCACCAATACCAGCATTGATTGCGGCGTTTACTAAAGCTTGGGAAGGATCTCCACCCATTAAGGTGGCTGCAACAGTAGCATTTACTGCCGCTTTTTGTCCTGATGATAAGTTCTCGAAACCGGGAATTTGATCTGTAACGGCAGCTGTTCCAGCAGAAATTCCTGAATTTGTAAGTGCAACCAAAGGGTCTTGACCGCGAATAATACCAGCGGCTGTACCGCCAGCAATCTTGCCAGCTATGTTTCCAGCAACATCGCCGGCCGTACCCATGCCAGCTTCTTGAGCGGCCAACATGCTACTTTGTTGAGAGCCTATATCTGTGCCGTATGTATTTGCAGCTGCAGCACTGTCTACGCCGGTATTAACGTAATTGCTAACTCCTTGAGCAACACCTTGGGCTACATAGGTTGTCGCGGCAGCCTTTAAGCCGTCTTCTAAACTTCCACCGTGGGCAATTGTGTCTGCAGCAGAAACTAGAGGAAGGAACTCGGGAGCAACAATAGCTACAGTTATTTTTGCAGCGGCGCCAATTGGATCAGCTTCAACTGCTTTGATGGTGTTATCAACAGCCTTTACTACAGGCTCAACAACTTGGGTAACAACCGCATTGCCAACGTCGGAGACAACATCTCCTACGGAAGAGACTACGTCACTTACCGCATCGCCGACACTGGAAACTGCATCTGCTACTGCACCCATATCATTGTCCTAAGTTCAAAACAATCCGCCTGCCGCCGGATTTCAGTTTGTACTCTTTGAACCCCATGCCCGGCATTGGAGGATTCTTAGAGATGGCGTGGAATAAAGTACTTATTGCCGGATCTTCAAACTCCGTGACCAGCATGTTCATGCCTAGCTTTTTGGCATAGACCACATATTGACGGCTGTTTTCTACAAAGTTACGAGCCTTGTCAGCGTTTAGGGCTTTGAAGAAGCCTTGGCCGTTATCCCCTTTATGAAGGATAAAGACTGTGTTGCCCATTTGTTTGACGTCTGTATTGGGCTGGGACATTTCGGTTAGTATGGCTGGAAATGCTATTTTGGGAGAATGCTGGGAACGAGTACTCTCTAACGCGATATTAGCTATATCAGCGATATTGAGCTTCTTCTCCCTGCTGTCTACCATTGCCATACTAGATCTCCAGAATTGCTGCAGAATACACGTTACCCATGCCAGCGGCTAAGCTGAGAATCAAACCACCGGGGTTAGATTCATCATAGGAAAGAAATTGGTTGTCATGTGTTGTGCGGTTTTCTATCTTTGGCACAACGCCACGTTTTAAGTCATCAATTAGCAAACATGTCTCGAGCAAACCACTGGCGCCCATAGTGTGTCCGATTTTAGCCTTGTATGACGTTGCAATGTAATCCCCTAAACAGTAATTTAAAGCGGCCTTTTCAGCCACGTTATTGGAACTTGTTCCAGTGCCATGGGTTTTGACCACCTTAATCTGTTCGGCAGCAGCGCCAGAAACGTGCAAAGCACCCTCAATAGAACGCACAAACCCCTGCCCGTCTTCTCGCTGACCGATAGCATTTGAGTAATTTTCGCTAGCCGTATAAGCCCCTTTAAGGGTGGCCAGTGGGTTATCCGAGTCAGCCTCAAACACCGCCAGCACAGCGCCTTGGCCAACCCTAAACCCATAGTTAGTGTCATCAAATGCTGATGGCAATATGCCGCGCTCCTCATCTTTTTGAGACAGGGACGCTCTGGCTTCACCAAAGAACTCTAGTACCGCGTTTGATACGGCGTCTTCTACCGACAGAACTACTACTCTTTTAAACCCGTAGTGGTTGATGAGGGTTTGGACATCCATAAGGGCTTTGAGGCTTGACGCGCAGGCGGTGGCATCGGTAACAACATGATCCGTAGCACCCAAGGCTTGGGCCGTTCTTCCAGCGTAGACCTGAGTAAGGGAAAAGGGGAGGAACTTGTATTCATAGGATAACCTTGTAGGCTTCTTGGAGCGTGGGTTAATTCCGGCAAAGTGGGCGTTACCTGAAGCAAGAATAAATGCAGTCTTGCCAACGCGGTTTTCGCGTAGGGATTTGACCAGCTCTGGGTCTAGAACCTTTTCAGCTATACGGTGAGGAGCATAAAACATCCCAGTACTCACGCGGGCGTATGTCTCTGGAAACCAGTGAACCCTCTGGGGAAATGGCCCCTCCATCAGCTCAACCGTGGTTGAGTAGGCCGTGCGGTAGTGCGTTAGGTGGATCATTTAATCTGCTCCAGAGCCCATTCCATAGACTCAGGATCGCGCGTCTTATGCAACTGGATGAAGTCGTAAAGCTCATCTACAGTCTCAGGTTGGAACTCTTTTGATATCTCATCAGGTATGTCATAGATCATGCCCATAAACATGCCAATCATCAGCATGTCTAGGGAGTCAAAGCAAGTCTCTTCAAACCTCTCATCCATGCGCTCAATAGGGACAAACTCATGGTGAGCTGGGCGAGCAACTCGGGCAACTTTGTTTAACAGCTCTATGAAATTCATCCGACCTTCCAGTTTGTTCCGTCTGAATATACCGGCGTTTTTACAGCCCCGCCTGTAGTTACGGTAGAGCCAAATACCGGAGCTAAAGCATCAGACACAAATGCTCTAGCCCCTACTCCAGAGGTGGCGGCGCTTGGTAACGTTACCACCGTGTAAACGGTTAAAGCCGGAATTATTCCGCTGTCTGTACTAAGTTGATCCAATATGCCTTGTATACGATTGAAGTACAGGCGCAAGACATTATTAAACTGGTTTTGGTATAGAGCGGAATACTCCTCTCCGCCAAGAGGCAGTGCTGGTGCCGCGATCTTGTTTATCTTGGATTCAGAGGTAACAATGTATGTCATCGTCTGCCGTCCAACCTAATATCTAGACGGGGTGAGCCTAGTTGCCAAGTTACACCTTCTGCGGTAGATCTAACTTCCATAGCCAATTGACGGCCTCTAACCCTTGTATAGATCTGTCCAGTAAATGCTTCAATCGGAAGAACAGCTGTGCGGGTGATAGTGGCGGAAGCGTTACCACCCACAGATTGAGGATTGTTATATCCAGAGCCTGAGTTTTGCATTGGCTTTAAATACATGGTGACTTGCGGGCTAGTTGCGCTAGAGCCACGGAATGTAATGTCAGGAAGTACCCGCCACACAAATCCAAACCTATCTCCATCATCTAAATCAAATTCAGCCGATGTGATGTAAGCCTCAATAGGTAGGGTTGTTCCTGTAGTCTTATCGTCTACCCCAACTTCATGATTTACAAGGTTGTTGTCATAAGTAGCGCCAATTGGGTAATCGCTTAGACCAGAGTCAAGCCATGCCGTTCTGCCCATAGAGCCGTAGTACCAAACACCAACACCGCCATTTCCATTTGGCTCAAGGTAGTTATACACAACATAAGAGTCAACAACAGTAGAACCTAAAGAGCAGTAGAACCACCAGACTTCATTAAAGCCCTCGTTAGTTCCTGACATAACTTGGTCAAACTGGTCTTTGTTGATGTTTTCAAATACGTGCTGACGCAAATCACAAGACAGCGTTTGTGTACGTCCATCATATTTATAGAACTTATCCACACCCATCCAATATGCCACGCCGTTAGCGTAGCCCACGGCATTTTCTCCGGCGATAGATACGTTATCGCCTACCAATTGAGAACCCCAAACTACGGGAGCGCCTACATACTGGAGGGAATATAAAGATGAGTCAGTCCATACCAATATTTCTTGGCGGGCTTGCATGGCGGTTACTATTTTGGATCCGTGGGACAAGCGGAGATCGCCCGCCGTATTAGTAGCGGCAGGAGTCCATTCCACTACCGATTCTTGGTTAGACCAGCGAATCTGCATGGGGTCTTGGGTAGTCGATCCAAGAGCGTTACACCCGAAAGCAAATACATATCTGCTTGTATCAGAGACAAGAATAAAGTTCTGAACTATAGGACAGGCTGATGCGCTGGCTAGGCTAACAATGTTTATGCCCCGCGAGGACACAGAATGAACCCCTGACTGCGATCCACTTGTGT
>Ga0136642_1000120_pt1 | contig 46795 bp, 39 predicted proteins | sample LowCatLa1302831Y_FD_115313 | JGI IMG/M metagenome (GOLD analysis project Ga0136642, IMG submission 115313) | Freshwater microbial communities from Lower Cathedral Lake, Yosemite National Park, California, USA - 13028-31Y | ecosystem: Environmental > Aquatic > Freshwater > Lake ... | reverse complement strand
TAAGTCTACCAGGCTCACCAACTCGACTCGAAATAACTCTCGTTGCGGGGTTCGGATCGTCGGTTTCGGCTTCATCGTTTTCCCAGATTTGCTATATAATAATGAGGGTTTCTGGGAAAATGAACGCTATCGATTTTAAAGTCTATTTACATATAGATATTGGTATTAGAACACTTTTGGGCCCCAAAATGAGCCGCGATTTATAGACGCAAAAAAGCGGCATCCCGCGTGAGCAGGATGCCGCGAAATCGACCCCACTAACCCCGCTCAGTTTAGAAGAACTTGTATTCTACGCTGAGGGTGAAGGAGCGGCCGCGGGGATCGGCGATCCGTGGCTCCCAACTGCTGCCCGCACCGGTGTTCGTGTCGTAGGAAATAGAAAACGGGGGATCTTGGTTAAGGATGTTTTTGATCCCAGCGATGGCGGTGAAATTTTTGCTCAATTTGTAGGTCACACTACCGTTGTAGACGATGTATTGACCGACCTTGGGGTTGTAGTCCGGCGCGTAGGCCAGGAACGTGCCGTTGGCGATACCAGGCGGGACGTAATCCAAGTAACCGGCGCGGAAAACTTGGCTCAGCCGCGCCGACCACTTGCCCTTACGGTAGGAAAGGGCGGTGGTGTATTTCCACTTCAAACCAATGTCACTGGCGCGGGTAAAGCGGCCGACTTCACTCAGGCCGAAAGGCGCGGAGGCAATGAGGCGCGATTTCTTTTCAAGCAACTGGGTAATGTTGGCGTCTACGACAAATTTGCCGCCTAGGAGCCCGAATTCACCGCGGCCGTTATACTCGAGCCCTTTGGTGATTGTTTCACCCGCGTTGAGCGGACGAACGTCAATTCGGGTAATCGCGCTGGTGCCGCCGCCGGCTCGGATGATGCGATCGGGGAAGAGTTGGGCGTTTTGCAAAATGACCGAGGTGCCCAAAGATTGGATCGTGCCGGTGCGGTTCACCGACCACCAGTCGACCCCGAAGGTGATATTCTTCAAAGGCGAAAGCACGATGCCCACCGACTTCATCTTGGCTTCTTCAGGCTTCAGGTCGGCTTTGCCGCCATTGATCGTATATAGACTATTAGCGGGAATCGCAGTGTTGGTGGCTGGGTCTACCAGATCGACGCCGGCGTAGATAGATTCGTACGACGGATCAAATTGTTGCTTAAAGGTCGGCACCCGGAAACCGGTGCTGTAAGAGCCGCGGAAGAGCACTGGCTCAATCGGGTTGTAGCGAAGCGTGTATTTCGGATTGGTGGTCGCGCCGAAGCCGGTGTAGTCGTCGCGTCGGGCGGCGAGGTTGAGGTCTAGGTTCTTTAGCACTGGAACCTGGAGCTCGGCAAAAAACGCGTTGATCTTGCGGCTAAGCGTACCAGCCGTTGCCAGGCCGTTGTCGAAGGGCGCGTTGTAGATCAACGACTCGACGGCGCTGACGTTGCTGCGGGGATCACCGGCGAAGTAGTACTCCTCTTTGCGATAATCATAGCCCAGCGCGCTATAGACTCTGCCCGCGGGTAACTTGAACAACGGGCCAGAGGTGGTGAAATCTGCCGTGGTGGTGGTAAAAGTGCCCCCATAGAGCTCGACGCCCGTCGCCGATGCTGCCTTCAGGCCATCCATTGCCGCCTGCGATTGATTATAGGAGAAAGGGCTCAGGACCCCAGAGGTGATCAACTTTGCGAATGGCACGGTGTAGTAATAACCGTTCAGGAGCTTCGATTTGCTCTGGCTCTTGGCTTGGGCGAGACCCGAACGGTATTCCCATTCGGAGAAGAACTCTAAGGGCAATGGCAGCGGGCCCTCCAGGCCGACGAGATAACGGCTCGTATCGGTAATGGTGCGCAGCTCGCGGTTGCCTGCTGGCAGGGAGCGCCACCGGAAACCGAGCGGCAGGCCGCGGTTAGTTTCAAGCGCGGGGAAGTAAGCCACCAGTGCGTTAAAAACGCGGTTATAATCTGCTCCAGTGCTGGGGTACACCATGCCCGAGAGTGGATTTGGCACCACGGTGCCGTTCAGCGTAGTGGTCGTGGTTTGGGCTCCAGTGGCAGACAAGCCAGCCGTACTCCACTGATTAGGCGAGAAGCTCTTGGCCGAGTCTGAGCGGCCCATGACCACTTCAGCGGTCAGCAGATGCGCGCCCAATTTGAAGGAACCTCGGCTGACAAAGTTGGTGTTCTTAACGGGCTGTTGCAGCACCGCGGCACGGCCAGTGTCCCACGCGGAACCGTATTTGCCACTACCGCTAGCGGCGGTCGCACCCCAAAGAATTTCTTCGTACGGCCCCATCCCGTCCAGGCCCGTGTAGCCGCCGGCGTAGGTGGGCAGGTCGACAATGTTGATCCCGTTGACGCGGACCGCCGGGTTGGCGGGATCCACGGGATTGGCGGTGCTCAAGCCCAGCGCGGTGGGCAGGTTGGCGACGGTGAAGAGCGTGCCGATCGGCGTGCCGCGAGTATCCGGTGAGATGCCCCGCTTGGGCTGGAAGGTGTTGACGAAGTCACGCTGGTCACCGTTCAGGCGTTTGCTATCAGAGCGGGCTAGGGAAGCCATGATGTTCCACTTGTCTTTGCTAAGATCGCCCCAGCCACCGACCAGGGAATAACGGAAAATGTTACCGCCACCGTCCTGGGTAACGTCCGATGAGGCATTCGCCACCAAGCCGCGGAAATCGCGTTTCGTGATGAAGTTGATTACCCCGCCGACGGCATCGGTGCCGTAGGTGGCCGACGCGCCATCCTTTAGGATCTCCACCCGCTCGATCGCGGCGAAGGGGATCGAGTTCAGATCCACCACCCCCCCATTGAGCCCGTGCGAGGCGATGCGCCGCCCATTGAGCAGGATCAGGGTCGCGTTGGAACCTTGACCGCGGAGATTGGCCGAGGTGGCACCGTTGTTGCCACGCTGCGCGCCTGCGACGACATCGGCATTGGAGGCGAGGTTGTCTAGACCGTTGCCGTTGATGTTCAGTTGGGAGACCATCTGCTCGGCACTGGCGATACCGGCCTGCTCGAGTTGCATTTGCGTGATGATCTCCATAGGGAGAGCTCCCTCATTCGGGATACCTTTGATCATCGAGCCGGTGATCACGAACTTTTCGAGCTTCTGCGGGGCTTCAGGATTCGTTTCCACGCTCGTCGTAACCTTTTGGGCCACGGCCAGCGGCATCATACTTAAAGCAGCTAACATCGACAACAAGGTCGATCGGTTCCAACGGGTGTTTCGGTTCATAGAATAGTATTTGCAGTCTGGTTGCGAATAATCGCCTCAAGTCTAGGGCTAAATATCCAGCCAAATCATGATATCTTGGCCTCAGAGGCAAGGAGAATGCCTCGTGCGGACCTACCCTACACAAACTCCTCTGCGGCTCTTAAAAGAACTTGCCCACAATCAAAGCCGGCCCGTACTCAAGTCATTCCGCCGATTGGCGACTCCTGCCGCCGCTCGACATTCACCCCCCCTCATAACGTCCGCATTCCCGGTAATATTGTATGTCCCACTATACCCGTCGTGATTTTGCCAAACTCGCCTTCGCAGCTCTGCCCGCCGCGGGACTTTTTTCTGTGCTCACTCGCGCTCAAGCCGCCACAGTGACCAAGCCCTCCCCCTCTCAGCCTAACTCCAAGGTCAACGGGGTTCAAATCGGCCTCAATGTCCCCTACAGCTTCGGTGGGCGCACCATGGCAGCCGATGAAATCATCAGCAATTGTGTGCTCCTCGGCGTAAACGCGCTTGAGCTTCGCACCCAACCCGTCGAAGCCTTTCTCGGCTCACCGGTATCAGACATTGTGGCCGCGCGTGGCTCCGCCATAAACCCCACTGAAGCCAAGGCCAACGCCGCTAGACTCGAAAAATGGCGCCTCGGCGTCTCGATGGATCAGATCAAAGCCTTCCGCCAGCCATTCGACGCTGCTGGCATGCTCATCGAAATTGTGAAAGTGGATAACATTTTCCAAATGTCCGAGCCGGTCCTCGACTACCAATTCGTTCTCGCTAAAGCCCTCGGCGCGCGCGCCATCTCAACCGAGATCTCTAAAGACCCCAAAGACATGGAGCGCCTCGGCAAATTCGCCGATAAACATCAGTTCATGGTTGGCTACCACGGTCACGCCACCACTTCGGCAGAACATTACGAAGCCGTTTACTCCTCCGCTAAATTCAACGGTAATAACCTCGATATCGGCCATTATGTCGCCGGCGGCCATGGTTCCCCGGTCGAGTTCATCAAGAAAAACCACGCGCGCATCACGCACGTTCATATCAAGGATCGTAAATTCGATCCCGCCACGAAAAATGGCCCCAACACCCCCTTCGGCGAAGGCGATACGCCCATTAAGGAGGTCCTGCGTGTTATCCGCGACAATCACTACAACATTCAGGCCACGATCGAATTTGAATATAAGGTACCGGCCAACTCCGACCGCATGACTGAGATCGCTCGCACGGTGAAATATTGCCGCGACGCGCTCGCCTAAATCGCGCCGCCCCTAGAAACTCAACTTTGCCCCGCGGCCTGATCCGCCGCGGGCGGGCACAGATTCGGGTCTCGTAAGGAAATTGGGCGTCGTCGCAAATTCCTGCATTGGGGTGTGAAACACCTCTGTCGTCGCCGGCGACAGCGGCGGCACAATCCAATCCCACCGCGCCGAGACCGCGCGCCCAACGCGCTGTTCACGCTCACAAAATTTCACAAATTCCGCCGATGCCGTGTGGTGATCAACAAGTTTAACGCCCTCGCATTCAAAAGAATGCAATACTGCCGCGTTAAGTTCAATGAGCGCACGGTCTTTCCAGAGCGTGCGGGGATGGCTTAGATCGAGCCCAAGTTTTTGGGCGATCACGGGCAGTTGGTGGTAACGCGCCTCATCGGCGAGATCGCGCGCGCCGATCTCCGTGCTCATGAACCAACCGTTAAACGGAGCCGCAGGAAAATCCGTGCCCGCGGCGTGTAAAATCATGTCGCTAATCACCGGAACGGCGTACCAACGTAACTCGAGTTCTTCGAACCAGGGTAGCCTTGGATGCCGCAGGGGTACCTCGCGCACAAATCCGGCGGGCAGGGGAAACAATTTGGGTTCTCCGTCGCGCCCCGAAATGATCCACGGCAGTAAATCGAAACGGCTCCGCTTAACCGGCGGTTGCCAACCAAGCCCAAGGGCGAGCTCGGTGAGTACCGCGTTTTTCGAGTCGCCCAAAATAAGACCATCGCCCTGACGGTAACCGGCGTAGGCGCATAGTTGATGGTTCCAGATACGCGGCGCCGGCCCACCCACCCGCTCGGGCGGGGCGAAGACGGTAAGGATCGACCGAATCATGCCCTCGCCTTGGGCGAGTATAAGATGCTCTCGCAGGCTTTCCGCTAATGCATCAGCCGTTTCGAGATGCCGATGATCGCGCACCAGTAGGCTTTTCCAATACAGCCGGCCGATGCAGCGGCTATGGTTGCGCCACGCGATGCGACCGGCCCAAGTGAGTTCGTCCTTCGTCAGCGGCGCGGGGCGACCGGCGGCCAATGCGGAGCCAAACGCACTTAGGCGCTCGGGCACAGACCCAGCAGGATGTGCCTCGCTCAGAAAGGCGAGCTCCTCCTCGATAGAATGAACCGCGGCCTGTGTCGCCGTGGAGGGGGCGGAAGAATGAAAAGGACAGCCGGACATGAAAAATTAAAGTGAGTACGCTTCCTGGCTTACGTCTCGCAATCAATGCCAGATGCAGGATCGATAAATTTACTTAATAACCCTCTGATCGTGAGCGCGAGGTTGCTTGCTCTGCCTTTTCTGCCCATGGTGCTTACTCTCCGATGAGCGCTAAGCCGAATCCGCCTCAGCCCCCTCTTGAATCGCTCGATTCTGCGACGCTGCGACTGCTTATGCAGCACCTGCCTGATCGCATCTACTTTAAAGATCTACAGAGCAATTTTGTCCGCGTAAACCTCGCGCACGCCGAGTGGCTGGGCGTTGCCGACCCCGATGAAGTTGTGGGTAAGTCCGATCGGGATTTCTTCTCGCCAAGCCACGCCGACAAAGCGTTCACCGAAGAGCAGGTCATAATTCGTACCGGTCAACCCATCGTCGGCGCCGTCCAACACATCACCCGCCGCGACGGTGTGGAAGCGTGGGGCTCCACCACCAAGATGCCCTGGCGCAACGGCAACGGTCTTATCATCGGTACCTTCGGCGTCACGCGCAACGTCACCGCCGCAAAACAGGCCGAGGACAAACTCCTCGAAGAACGCAATCTTCTGCGCACGATCATCGATCACCTGCCCAGCCGCATCTTCGTTAAAGACGCCGCGTCGCGTTATCTCATCAACAATAAAGCCCACCTGCGTGCCCTCGGCCTCGAGCATCAGGAAGAGGCTCGCGGTCGCACTACTTTAGACTTTTTCCCCGGTGAACGGGGCCGGCAGGCGATGGCTGATGATCACAGCGTATTGCAGACGGGTGTACCAATTCTGAACCAGGAAAAATCTGATTTCGGGGCAGAAGACCACGTGCGCTGGTCTCTCACCAACAAAGTGCCTTTCCTTGGTGTTCGCGATAAAGTGATCGGTCTGGTCGGCATTAGCCACGATATCACCGAGCGCAAGCGCATGGAAGAAGAGTTGCGTCACCGTACCGAGGAAATGGAGGCAGATGTGCGCATGGCTCGACAGGTGCAGGAAGTTTTTTTTTCCTCCAACTATCCGGTATTTCCGGCGAGCGCGACGCCCGCGAGCAGTGCGTTGCGTTTTGCGCATCGCTACACGCCAGCCTCGACCCTCGGCGGCGATTTTTTTAACATCGTCCAGTTATCTGACACGCGTTGCGGCGTTTTGGTGTGCGATGTAATGGGCCACGGCGTGCGCGCCGGATTGTTGACGGCACTTATCCGCGGCGTTGTGGGAGAAGTCGCCCCCCAGGCTAAAACTGCGGCCGAAGTCCTGGTCGAAATTAATCGCTGTCTCATGCCCATCGTGTTGCAGACGGGGCAGCCCGTTTTTGCAACCGCGTGTTACGCCATTATCGATACGGTCGCACGCACGCTCACCTACGGCAACGCCGGTCATCCTTCGCCCTTGATTTTACGCGCGGGCTCAGACGCGGTGGAAACACTCTTGCTGGCGGATCCCGAGCCGGCGGCGGGCTTGATGGATGGCTTTGCTTATACGGATCGCCAGACCCCCTTCGGGCCGGGCGATGTGCTCCTGGGGTACACGGACGGATTATTTGAAGCGGTCGATCCCTCAGGCACGATTTACGGCGCCGAGCGCTTAAGCGCTTTTCTCGCGCGGCAACGTGGCGTGGCCGGCGCGCCCTTGCTGGATGGCTTGGTCAATGACGTGGTCGCTTTCACCGGTGATGCGCACTTTGACGATGACATCTGTGCGCTCATCGTCGAAGCGACTTGAACCCCCCCCGCGGGTGAATTAATAATGCACGGACGGGTCTAGCGTGATGGCCGTTGCGTTTTAAAACATCACGCTGCTTCGCCCCGCTCTGTCCTGTACCGTACTTCCGCTTCCGCGTTGCTGGTTCCGATGGGCAAAGTGGTAGCGGTTTGCTTTGTTCCCCGCTAGGCTGGCGCTGTATCTACAAAACTCGCTTTGCTCGTTCTGTGAACCATAGACATTTTACTCCTTAGGCTTATTCGTAACGTTTTAGCCTTCTCGAACCTGCTGTTAATCACACTTGTTTTTCGCCCCGTTCGCGCGGGGCTATCGGGGCATAATTTTGAATATATATTCTGCATTCGAAACATGCGATTTACGCGCCGACTAGGGTGTATTGATTCGGTTGAGGGTTGTGACCGTGATCCGGTAGCTTCTATAGTAAATGCATATCAACATCTTAATATATAACTAAATCCTAAGGCGCTGAACCTAGGTTGAATATTCTGGAACACATGTTCTTTATCCGGTGGAAGCGCCCTGTGTCCACGCCACCGGCACAGGCGGCATTTAACCCCGTCGGGGTCCAGACCGCGGAGCGCGCTATTTAACGACCGAGCAGGTGTTCGATCACTAGCTGATCTAGGTCTTGGTAGTTGCGATCTGCGATGAGCGCGTCGGCCTGTTTCCTTGGGTATGAACGGGCTTTCTGGACTAGGTGTAGAAACGTTTTTCGGGAGTTGTCTAGGTGCTTTAGGTAGTGCTCTTCACGCGTGGTGCGGAACGGGTGCACGTCGAAGGCCACGTATTCTCCGCGGCTGCCGTAGCCGTTGCGCTCGAGCGCGCGGATTTGGTTGAAAGCGCCGCGGATATTAGCGGAACCGAAGGGTTTGTCTTGGTCAAATTTGAGGCCGTTTTGGTCGTTGAGGTGCAGCGACCAAAGCTTACCGAAGGCCATAGCGAAATCGATTTCATCAGCGGGATCGAGGCCGGCGAGAATCGAATGCGCGGATTCGATGAGACAGCCGATGCGCTTTGGATCACATGTGAGTTGAGCGATGGCGAGGGCATGGCCGATCGTGGGAATGTAGGCGTGATCCATCGGCTCGTTGGGTTTCGGCTCGATACAGAGTCGGGCTTTTTTGTCGTGGGCGAGCAACGCATCCAGTGCGGTGACGAGGAGTTCAGTCGAGCGGGCGCCGGATTTGGATTCGCGGAGATAAGTGCCTTCGCGCGCGAGCCAGAGGACGATGAGGTTGGTGCCGAGCACGCGGGCGATGTCGAGGGTCTGCTTCGAGCGATCGATGGCATACTGGCGGTCGGCTTTGCGGTTGGAAGTATAGCCTCCGTCGATAGTTTCAGGGGCGAACCAGAGGCGCGGGGCGACCATCTCGGCGATGATGCCTTCACCATCGAGACGTTTCTTTAGCTCCTTGGCTTCTTTGAGGACTTGAGCGGAAGTCTTCGTATCGATGTTCGGTACGGCATCGTCGTCGTGAAACATCATCGCGTCGAAACCGAGTTTTTTCAGTGCGCGGAGTTTCCATTCAAAAGATTGTGCGGTGCGGGTTTCAGGTCCGTAGGGATCTCGGCCCTCGCTAAAATTCCAGGGACCGGCGCAAAAACGATAAGTGGGTTTAGGCATAGGAGACCCTAAGTTACGGACCCGAGGCTCAGGGCGGAAGGTAAAATCGCAGAATTGGGCGCCTCATGAATGTATTTTCAGCGAGTAGCGCGCCGGAGATTAACCGGAAAAGTCTAGATCGAGCTTATAAGCGTGATTGCATTTAATCGAAGAAATCAGCAATTAATTCCAGCGTACCCCTGTCGTCATTCCTTTAAACGGCGTTTTTAGCCCCGTAGTTTTTAATCTATACACTTAGCCCCGTGAATACCCCGAACTCATTCGCTCTCTCTCGCCGCAATTTCGTGCGACTTTCTTCTCTCAGTGCCGGCGCAGTTGCGCTCGCTGCCGCAGGCGCCCCTCGGTTGCTCGGCGCTGTCGCTGGCTCAGACACCATCCGCATTGGCATCATCGGTTGCGGTGGTCGCGGCAGCGATGCGGCGAAAAACGCCCTCGATTCCTCGCCTGGTGTCGAAGTCGTGGCCGTGGCTGATCTCTTCGAACGCCAGGCCGTGAAGACCCGCGACCGTTTCAAGGTTTCTGCCGATAAAACTTTCTGGGGATTCGACGCCTACCAAAAGCTCCTCGCGACCGATGTGAACTACGTGATCCTCGCGACTCCGCCCGGTTTCCGTCCGAGCCATTTCGCGGCCGCTGTCGCAGCCAATAAACATATTTTCATCGAGAAGCCCGTAGCGGTGGATCCCACCGGCATCCGCTCCGTCATCGCCACCGCGAAGATTGCGAGCGAGAAACGCCTCTCCGTCGTCGCCGGCACGCAACGTCGCCATCAGGCCAGTTACATCGAAACGATGAAACGCATCCATGACGGTGAGATGGGTGAACTCACTGGCGGCCAATGCTACTGGAATGGCGATGGCATCTGGTTCCGCGAGAAGGCTGACTGGGTGGCCGGCTTTAGCGACTTCGAGTGGCAATGCTGGAACTGGTACCACTGGGACTGGCTAAGCGGCGACCATATCGTCGAACAACACATTCACAACATCGACGTCATGAACTGGGCCTTCGGCGGTCCGCCCGTGAAATTTTACGGCATGGGCGGTCGCCAAAATCGCGGCAACATCCCCGGCAATATCTGGGATCATTTCTCCGTTGAGATGGATTACGCCAACGGCGCCCGTGTCTCCAGCTCCTGCCGCCACGCCGCGAAGACCGCCACGCGCGTCGGCGAGCGCCTTGTCGGCACCAAGGGCGTCGCAATTCCCAGCAACGCCACGATCACGGGAGAAAAAAATTTCAAGTATGTCGGTCCCAACGTGAGTCCGATGGTGCAAGAACACGCCGATTTGATCGCTAGTATCCGCAGCAATACGCCCGTCAACGAAGCCGTGCGCGTCGCCGAAAGCACACTCACCGCCATCGGCGCACGGATCGCCGCCTATACCGGCCGCGAGATTTCTTGGAAGTGGCTCATGGAAGGCTCGAAGCTCGATCTCTTCCCGCAAAATCCCGGTCCCGGCCCTGGCAATTTCGGCCCCGTGCCGATCCCTGGCCTCACCCCGCTCGTTTAAATTTTTCTACGCTCCTGATCCACGCTTCACCCTTTTATTTGCCTAATGAAACTCCGCATTCTTCTCACGGCCATGCTCACGCTGGCCGCCGCGCTGCTTCACGCCTCCGATCGTAAACTCGTCATGATCGCCGGCCCTGTGAGTCACCCACCGTTGATGCATGAATTCAAGGCCGGATCAATGCTGCTCCAGAAACGCCTCGAGTCCGTCCCTGGCCTCAAGACCGTGCTCATCACCAACGGCTGGCCCACGAAACTCGTCGACGGCAAACGCGTGGATGACAATTCCGTCTTCGAAGGCGCCGACGCTGTGTTCATCTACTCCGACGGCGGCGCCAACCATCTCGCCGTTCAGAAGGACCACCTCGCCCTCCTCGGTGCGCTTGCCAAAAAAGGCGTCGGCATCGGCATGGCGCACTACGCCGTCGAGGTGCTCGCGGACAAAGGCGGCACCGAATGGCAGGAGTGGATTGGCGGATACTATGAGACGAAATTTTCCTGCAACCCGATCTGGGAAGCCGATTATGTTTCGCTGCCGGAGCACGCGATCACGCGCGGCGTAAAACCGTTTCGCACGAAAGATGAATGGTATTTCAACATGCACTTTCGCGACGGCAAAGCCGGCGTTAAAGACATCCTCGTCGCCAAGCCCTCGGACGCCGTGCGCGATGGTCCGTACGTCAGCCCCAAAGGCCCCTATGCTCACATCGAAGCCGCCAAAGGCCGGCCCGAGACGATGATGTGGGCCGTCGAACGCCCCGATGGCGGACGTGGCTTTGGTTTCACCGGCGGACACTTCCACCTCAACTGGCAAAATGACGATCAACGTCGCCTCGTGCTCAACGCGCTCGTGTGGCTCGCCAAACTTGAAGTCCCCATTGGTGGTATCAACTCCGCGCCCGTAAGCGACGACGAAGCGATGCAGAATCTCGACGAGAAAAAAGTGAATATGCCCAAGGCCGCGCCCGCGGCGAAGGCGGCCACGCCAGCGTCTCTTCCGGCGACAAAGAGTCAGTAATCCGTTCGCTCGTGGCATCGGCAACAGTGACGGCGGGTCCGACGATCCCGCATCACTTCGCGCGTTTTTGCCTTCAAACTTATCTCGTGTTTCGGGCCGGTCCGTTTTGACAGCTGGGCCGGCGGAGTCATTGTAGGATCATGGTCAGTCCGACTTTTTCCATTACCCGCCGCGTGGAGTTTCATGAGACTGACGCCGCTGGGCTCATGCATTTTTCTAATTTCTATCGCTGGATGGAAGTGTGCGAGCACGAGTGGTTCCGGACGCTCGATCTCGCCATGATGAGCACGACGCCGGATGGAGTGCGGCGCGGTTGGCCGCGACGCGATGCCTCGTGTAATTTTGTGCGACCGCTGCGTTGTGGAGATCTCGTGCGCGTGACCGGCGCCGTGATCGAAGTGAAAAACGTTAGCGTCGCCTATGAATTTATTTTTGAAAAAGACCGCTCTGGCAAATGGACCGAAGTCGCTCGTGGTCGCATGACGACGATTCATGTGCGACAAGACGCGGAAGGCCGTATGGAAGCTGATCCGTTGCCCGCCAACGTGCGCACGGCCCTCGGCGCACCGGATATTTCCGTGTGAAGGCGGGCCGAAATCAGCGATAAATCAAGAATGCTTTGCGCCGCACTTCGAACTCCGCGAGGCCGGAACTCCAGCCGGCTTTGATCTCGGTAAACGACTTTCCGGCGACGATCGCGGCGAGCGTGGTGTCGTCGCCAAGCAGGCGCGCCATCTCTGCAACCTGAAGTTTTTTTGGATAAAGTTTTTGCAGCGCAACAGTAAGCGTTAGCCCGACATCGACGGCGTTGCAGTGCGTGCGATCGGTGAGGATGACGCGGACCCCGCCGCAGCATTTATCGGCGTATTTGAGTGAACGCGCGGGGCCCGGGTAAAGCGCGGGCCGCGGCGTGAACGTCACGGGTTCAAAGCGCACGCCGGCAAGTCCAGCTTGGTTCAGCTCAGCGGCGAGGCGTTCGCCGTCGATGAAGGGCGCGCCGATTTGCTCGAACGGTTTGAGCGTGCCTCGCCCCATTGAAACCTCCGTGCTCTCGAGCAAACAAAGTCCCGGGTACAACGTCGCTGCTGTGAGGCTACGCATCGAGGGCGAGGGGTTAAGCCACGAGAGTCCAGTTTGGTCGAGCCAGAGATCGCGCGTCCAATTTTCGCAACGTATCACGGTCAAATCGGCGCCGAAGCAGCGCTCGGCGTTGTACATTTGGGCTAATTCTCCGATGGTCATACCATGACGGATGGGCATCGGGTGAAACCCTATGAAACTCGGCGCGCGGGTCATGACAGGACCTTCGACGCTGAAGCCGTTAATTGGGTTTATGCGGTCGAGTACGATGAATTTTTTATTGGCTAGAGCGGCTGCTTCAAGGGCGACGCCTAGTGTCGCCGAGTACGTATAAAAGCGCGCACCAATATCTTGAATATCGAAGACCAACGCATCGATTTCGCGGAGATGTTCCGCCTTTGGCGCGTGGGCGCGCAGGACTGCGGCGGCGTAGGCTTCGGCGGATTGGCCGGAGATACGCGGCGGCGCGGCGCTGTAGAGACTGTGGATCGGCAGTTTTGTTTTCTCATCGATGGAATCGCTGATTTTTTCGTCTACATTGCCTCGGATGCCGTGTTCGGGGCTGAATAAGGCGACGAGTTTTACGTCTTTGGCGGCGTGGAGCAGATCGATCGTTGAGCTGCCATCGCGGTCGCGGCCTGTGTGATTTGTTATTAGGCCGACGCGAAGGCCGCGGAGGCGGGCGAAATCTTCGCGCACGAGTACATCGATGCCGTTGAGCACAGCGCCAGTGTCGCGGCCGACGGCTTCCGAGGCGATTGTGGCGAGCGTACGGCGGAGAGATGCGGTGTCGCCCATGCCGTCTGGGTGGACTCGGTTGGCGAGGAAAATCACGAACGTCTTTGTGCCCGGGTCGATCCATAAGCTAGTGCCAGTGAATCCTGTGTGACCATAAGAGGCACCGGCTGGAAACCAGCGTCCACGCGGGCCGGAGAAACTCGAATCAATATCCCAACCGAGGCCGCGGCGGTTGGAGCCGTCGGTTTGGACGCGTGTCATTTCCGCTACAGACGCCTCACTCAAGATGCGCACACCATCGAGTTGTCCACCTCCGAGGAGCATGCGACTAAAACGCGCGAGATCTTCAGCGGTGGTAAACAATCCAGCATGACCAGCAACGCCGTCCATTGCCCGCGCGGTTGGATCGTGGACGATGCCGCGCAGCATTGTCCCGGACGTGAGTTCGGTAGGAGCGACTCTCAGGTGCTTGGCGGCGGGAGGGAGAAATCCGGTGTCGCGGAGGCCGAGCGGTTGAAATATCTCTCGCGCGGTGTAGGCGTCGAGGCGAAGACCACTGGCGATGTGAACGAGTTCGCCTAGGATGATGAAGTTGATATCGCTATAAACGAAGGTGCTGCCCGGCGTGCTACGGAGTTTTTCCGCGCAGGCGAGGGCGACGCCGACCTCATGGCCGGACCAGACTGGTTTTAGTTCGATGTCGGGACGCAGGCCGGAGTGATGATCAAGTAATTGGCGGAGGGTGACGGCGCCTTTGCCGTGGATGCCGAATGCGGGCAGGTAACGCGATACGGGAGCGTCGAGCTCCAGCCGGCCGCGCTCAACGAGTTGCATGATGGCGGTGGTTGTGGCGATGACCTTGGTAAGTGAGGCGGCATCGTAAATCGTATCGGCGCTGATTGGCTCGTGTGCGGGATAGAGAGTGCGCAGGCCATAGGCGCGTTGATAGGCTTGCCCCTCATGCTCGAACCAGAGGACGCCGCCGGGGATTTTTCGTGCGGCGATGGCCTCGGCCACAGCAAGGTCCATAGCGGTGATTTTTTCTCGAAGGAGCGGTGCCGCGCCGGAAAGTGCGGTTGTGCTAACAAGCAGCAGCAGTGCGATGAGACGTTTGGGGCGGGAGCGCATCGGCACTAAGTCATAACGATAGACGTCGCCGGGGCGATAAAACTCCTCGCCAAACAAAAACCATTTTTGCGTGATGGCTTTACCCCATGAACGATTATTTCAACCTTGGTGACTGGCTTGTAATTTTGCTGTATCTTGGCGGCATTATTGGTCTCGGCGCGTGGTTTGGTAGAGACCAGCGCAACACCCGAGACTATTTTCTCGGCAGTCGCAATATTCCTTGGTGGGGCATCGGCGTATCGATTGTCGCAGCGGAGACGAGCGCGCTGACGATCATCGGTGTTCCGGCGATCGCGTACGGTTCTAATATTTTTTTTATTCAGATGATTGTGGGCTACGTTATTGCGCGAATCATATTGGCGATCGTGATGGTGCCGCACTATATGAAAGGCGAAATTTATTCGCCGTATCAGCTGCTCGAGCAACATCTCGGCCGAGGACCGCGGCGCTTGGCGGGCGCATTTTTCCTGTTTCTAGAAACGATGGCGGCCGGCGTGCGCGTTTATGTCGCGTGCATTCCGATCCGGCTGTTATTGGGCGAGGCGGTCTGTAGTTTCGGTGGATTCGTTGATCCTATCCTCGGTGCTATACTGCTCTTCGTCGGTCTTTCGCTGCTTTACACTTATATCGGTGGCGTAAAAGCCGTTATCTGGACCGACGCGGTGCAATTTGGGTTGTTTATCGCGGGTGGAATTTTTGCACTTTTTTATATCCCAACCTTGATTGATGGCGGTTGGAGTATGGTGATGGCGCAAGCGGGTGCAGCGGGGAAACTCGCTTGGTTAAATACAGATTTTACCTTTTCAGCGCCCTTTAACATCTGGATGGGCGTGATTGGCGGCACGGCGATGGTGCTCTCGACGCACGGTGCCGAACAATTGATCGTCCAACGCGTGCTCACTTGTCGCAACGTCCTCGACGGGCGCAAGGCGCTCGCGTTGAGCGCGGTGCTGATTTTCCCGTTGTTTTTAATTTTCCTGCTCGTGGGCGTGATGCTCTGGACGTTCTACCAAGTGCATCCATTTCAAATTCCGCTCCCTGAGGCGCGTCCGGGGATCAAGTCCAATGATTTTATTTTTCCGATTTTCATGATGACGGAAGTTCCACACATCTTTAAAGGGTTTCTGATCGTCGCTATTCTATCAGCAGCAATGTCGTCCATCAGCTCGGCGATTACGGCCTTGGCCTCTGTTTCAACGATGGATTTTGTGAAGCAGATCGTGAAAGGCCGCGACGAAAAATATTTTTTACGCTTCAGCAGAATCTCAACTGTTTTTTGGGCGGCAGTGCTCGTTGGGACTGCTTGGCTTACGCGAGAAGTGACCTTTGTGTTGAACGCGGCGTTCTCGTTGCGCGGGCTCACGGCGGGGGCTTTGCTCGGCTCCTTGATCATCGCTCTGTACTGGAAACGGCTCGGCGCGAGAGCGACGATGGTCGGGATGTCGACTTCGCTTGTGTTAATGAACTTAATTTACTGGCCGGCGAACATAGCGGTGACTAAAGAGTGGTGGATTCAGACCTTCGGCGCCGAGGTGTTTTGGCCTTGGTTTACACTCATCGGTACGTTGGCGACTCTCGTTGTGGCTTGGGTCGTGGCACGTGTGTGGCCGGAGCTCGTTGAGCGCCGCGCGGATTAATTTTTGAAATCGGTACTGGGGCGGATTAGGTCGAGTTCTTTGATCCAAACGTTGCGGTAGCGGACGTCGTGGCCTTCGCATTGTAGTTTCAGGCCACCGGGTACGTCGGTAATGCCCTTGCCGCCGTCGTTGCCTCCGTCGATCCCGGAGTTGGGGCCGCCCCAGACTTGCTGGATGATTTGGTTACCGTGGACCTTGATGCCGTTAAAATAAATTGTGACGCGTGCGGGTTCTGTCCGGACGCCGTCTTTGAATCGGGCTGCGCGGAATTGAATGTCGTAGGCGTTCCACTGTCCGAGGCCTTTGTAAGCGAAGTAAGGTGATGAGGTTTCGTTGATAACAGCTCCCATACCGTGAGTCGTGGCATCTCCGTCGCAGATCTGGATTTCATAGCGGTTTTGTAGATAAACACCGCTATTGCCCCCGGGCTTACTGACTAGGAATTCGACGTGAAGGCGAAAATCGCGGTAGGCCTTTTTGGTGACGATATCAGCTGCGCCGAATTTTCCGCCATCGGCGGCTCGGTCATCAGTCATGAGGACAGTTGTGCCGGGAACAACTGGATCGGGTACGATCTGCCATTTGATGGGTAGGGCGGAGGCGAAGCGCGGGCCGGTCCAGTATGTCCATTTAGAGTCCAGGGTGGCGCGGGTGCCGTCGAGGATAATTTCGGCTCCGGCGAGTGGTGCTGCGCCGACGCCGATTTCCGCGCGAGTTAGGGGCGACAGTGCGGCGAGGACTAGTACGATGGTGGTAGCCCGTGCGTGGAGATTTTTTTTCATGGGTTGAAAATGAGATCAGGCGTTGAGTAAGATTCCTGCGCCGTCGGTTTCGTTTAGGGTGATTTCACCGTCAATTTACTGCCTGGCTTGCAGATTGAGCAATTTTTCAGTGCGTTGGAGACAACGGGTGTGTGCTAGATTTTTGCGTGTGCTTGGTCGACGAACTGGGGTCCCACGGCTTGGGTCTGACCGAGGTGTCGAGAGGTTTTTTCTGGTTTTCAGAATAGATGATGGAGATTTTGTTTTCTACAATTCACCGCGGCGGTTGACCTTCTTTAGCTGGATCTCGCTTATCATGGTCCTATCTGCGCTGACGGGTTATAAGCGCACCCCCCCAACTAAAGATCTGATGGGCAATATATCTCCAGCGCATATCTACTTAACAACACCGACAAGTTTAATAACGAGCCCCTGGAGGGGCGCTCGTGCAGCTCCTAAGCAAACTGAGATATAGGCGCTAGATCGAGCCTTGCATAAGATGATACTAAAAGTACCTCGTTAGGAGAAATTACGGCTGCAGGAGCACGCGGGCCATTTGGACGGCGGCGAGGATACCAGCGATGAGGGAGGAGTGCCAGAGCCAGCGTTTTTTAACGACTAGGCAAACACCGCCGAGTGCGATGGCGATTTGGAAGATCGTGGTGGAAAGGCCCATCTCACGACTGGCGTCGGAGGCTCGCGTGGCTGCTGTCCGTGCCTCGTCGCGTTTGACTTCAAATTTATGGGCTTCAGTGGAAATATCTTTTTTTTCCTTTTCGTAGCGATCAATTCGGTTGGTGATGGCGGTTAGGATTTTGGGTTCCGGTGCACCAAGGGTGTTTAAGCGGTCGCGTTCCTGCTCGAAGATACTTTGTTTGATTCCTTTGGCCTGATAAAAAGCCCATTGGTCCGAGGCTTGTGCTTGGTTAAAGGTTGCCTCGTTGAGCTGTTTCATTGTGGCGGACGAGTAGCCGGCGCCGCGTTGGGTAGCGACAGCGGCTAGGACGGCCAGAAAGATCATCGAGAGAGAGACGAATTTGGTCCAACCGTCGCGCTTCTCTTTTTCTTTTTGCGCTTGTTGGTCGGCTTTGATTTTGGCGACTAGGTCTTTGAGTTCGTCGAGATTGGTGCTCATTGATTAAGGAGAGTTAGTCTCTTTGTTACAGGGGCCTGAAGGTGTCAGGCGTTTTTTTTGCTTAGAAATTTTGCGTATTATGTTGGTCACGCTCGACGAGTATGAAAAGCTTGTTTCATGAATTTATATTTCTGGCGCACGGGTCTGCCGCTCGCGGCGATAAATATCAGTTGGATGTTCATGCTCGCGGATTTTGTTAAGGGGTCAGCCGAGGCCGCGCCTGTCACGTTTGTGTTCACATCGGATTTGCACTTCGGGATCACTAGGGGATATTTCCGCGGCGCAGCGAATGTAGACGCCACTGTCGTAAATGCGGCACTAGTAAAAGCAGTGAATGATTTGCCCGCGTCAATTTTACCTGCTGATGCGGGGCTACGCGCAAGCGAACCAGTGGGCGCGGTTGAGTTCGTTGCGATCACAGGTGACCTCACGAGCCGAATGGAGCTTTACCCGATTCACATCCAGAGTGCTAAGGCATCTTGGTCGCAGTTCGACGCCTGCTGGATTGACGGGGTTGCGCTCAAGGAAGCACGCGGCGGTCGCACGCCTTTGTGGTTCGTGCCGGGCAACCACGATGTGTCTAATGCTATCGGTTCCCCGAGCAAGTTGGTGCCGGCGACGGACGCCACTTCGCTCGTGGAGATTTATAATCGTATGATGCGCCCCTCCACGCCTCAAACTAATGATTCTTATAACTACGCGAAGAATCAGATCATTTACGCGCACAATGTCGGAGGGGCGCATATTATTTTTCTCACTATCTGGCCTGGAGCCGATGCTCGTGCTTGGATACAGGAAGATTTGAAAACGGTGCCTGCTGGCGTGCCCGTGTTTATTTTTTGCCACGATCCACCCGAGATCGATGCTCGCCACCTGACTAACCCTTATGGAAATCACGATATCAATAGTCGCGATAAATATGAAAATGTAGTAGGCGATATTTATGCCGAAATGGATTCTTCTGCGCCTAGCAACGGCAAGCCTGATGGACCAACTTTGATCGAGCAGCGCGCGTTAGCAGAATTCCTCAAAGCGCACCGCAACATCGTGGGCTATTTCCACGGCCATTCCAACTGGACGGAATTTTCTACGTGGAAGGGACCTGATTCCGATCTGATTTTGAATGTATTTCGCGCGGATTCTCCCATGAAAGGATCTTTCTCGGGTAAAGATGAAACGAAATTGTCCTTTCAAGTCGTGGTGTTTGACGTCGCGGAGCGTCGCTTGACGGCACGCGAGTGCCTTTGGAATACCAACCCTAGGAGCGAGGGTCCTAGGACTCTGGCTTGGGGTGAGAGTAGGACCGTTTCAATTGCGGTGCCTTAAACAAAAATTTTAAAAACCCAGGAAACACTCCCTCGTCCGATTTTCTCGATCACTGCACTCAGCCGCAGCCAACAATGGCGGCGCCTGCGGTCGGATTAAGCAGTTGGTAAATATGGTGATCGACGAAGTGATCGTAGAGCCACTCGGCTTTTTTGAGTGTGCTTATCGGCTTGAAGCCGAGACGTTTTACAAGTGCGGCGGCGCGGTGATTTTCCGTGGCGACGGCCACAATGACGCGGTCGATTTTGAGTTGGGTGAAGGCGTGCGCGATCACTGCTTGGCATGCGGCGGTCATGATGCCGCGGCCCTCGGCGTTAGGGACAAGCCAATAGGCGGGAAAGGCAACTCGATTGGCCCAGTCGATGCGGTTGTGCCAGATGACGCCAACGAGCTGGCCGGACGAGTAGATGCCGGCGGCGTAGGCACGAGTCTTTTCGCGGTCGCGCAGGGCTTCGGCGATGAATTTCTGCGAGTGAGCGAGCTTGGTAGTGGCGTCGACCCAAGGCAGCCAAGTGCGAAGTGTTTGGCGATTGGCGTCGACTAGGGCGAAGAGTGCGGGGGCGTCGCTGGCCTGGAGCAGACGTAGCTCGAGGCCTGGATTCATTTGGTGGCGCAGCATCGCGTCGAATGGATGCTCGTGGGTTGGACGCGTGTGGCAACGCCAGAGTTGTTCCTGCGCGGAGAGCGCGAGTTTTTAACGTGGCGTCGTTTCAGCCGTGGGCTCGACTGCCGGTTTGACGGTGCCGGCGGGGGTCGCGGGGGTGGGCGTGGGGCGGGCGTCGCGTTCGCGTGGGCGTGAGTCGCGGCGTTCCTCGGCTGGGCGAGTGGGGCGGGTTGTATCGTTGCGTGGGGTATCACTGCGCGGAGTTTCTGCTCGATACGGTGCTGGAGTGGAAACGGGGCGTTCTCGGCGAGTATCGTTGGGATTGGTTCCGACGCGGGCGGGAGGTGGCTGGGTGACGGTTGGCGTCGCGATGTTGGGAAGCGTTGTTGGCTTTGTCGTGGGCGAGGGTGTGGGTGCGGACGAAGAATGTGGCGCGGGGCTTTCGGTGCGGAGGCGCGATCGGGGCTGGGACTCGTTGTAGCGAGAACGGTCGATGTTGGTGGGGCGCTCAGGAGTGCCCCATATGGGGCGCGGATAAATTACGACGGGTTGAGGGCGCTGTCCTGAGATAATGCGCGGTAAATTGTAGCGGTGTGCGGGTGCTCGCCAAGGTTGGGCTATTACGAGAGTGGCTCCGGGATCAAGGGGGCGGTTGGGGAAAGCGGGTCGGACCCAGGTGGCGTGTGGGCGTTGCCGCCAGTTGCCTATCCAGATAGTGCGGCCGGACCAGTCGCAATCATAGCTGAGCCACGCTCCCGTAGCGAAACCGAGTCCGAAGTACAAGTAAGGCTGGTTCCAACTCGACGAGCGCGTGAGGTAGACTAACTCGGGATCGTAACGGGGGACGTAGATTACTTCGGCTTGAGTGGGCTCGATTAGGATGATTTCTCCCTCGCTCACGATTTTCTGTTCGGGTGTGTCGATGAGCGTACCGGCGGCGCGTGCGCGCGTGCGTAGACGCTGAATGGCTTGCATAACCTCCTCAGGTTGTGTGAGAAAGGTTTCGCCGAGTTGCTTGGTCCAAGCGAGGTTTTCATCTAGCCATTTGATGATGTCAGGATAACGCGCGAGGTTACGAACGCTTTCATCCCAAGGTTGATTTTCAAGAGGGAGCGAAGCGGACTTAGCCGTGAGGAAACGAGCGGCCATGACGATGTCGGAGGGTTCAGTGGCTGCGGGTAAAATGAGCGCTATAAGAGCGTCGGGATAAAGCGCTATGGGACCAAGCAACGACTCAAATTGAGCGAGCTCGAGTTGAGGTGCGTTGGTGTTCCCGGTTGTGACGGAGGACGGAGGAAGCGTTGGAGTGGCGGATTGCGCGGGGGTGTTCGAGAGAAGCGCAAAAGTGGCAAAAATGAGGCAGAGCTGCAGAAAGGCAGGGCGGGGGTTCATTGTGAGAAAGGATTAACGCTAACCTAGACCTAAATGAACAGCCAATGTTGCTGCATACAGTTGCAGCGGGATTGAAACAGCGACAATTCCAACCGACAGACTGCGCTCAACGCCAATACCCCTGCACGTAAACGTATCCGCGATCATGCCTGCTCCAATGCGGTGCGACATAGTAACGATAACGTGGTGGCGGTGTGACCCAAGAGCCAGGAATCCAGGCATAGGCACCGCGGCCGTCGTAGAGCCAATGGCCCTCGATCCAAATGGCATTGAGCCCGGTCGGCTGAGGCATTTGCATTTGTACCGGAGGCGGTGGGGTCATGGGTGGTTGCGCGACAAAAACTTGGGTAGTCGCTTGTTTTTCTGAAGTGTAAAGCGTGCCACGCTGGTGATCCAGACTGTTGCCGATGGTACCGCCAAGGGCCGCGCCCGCTAGGCCGCCTATGACTGCTCCGCTCGCGGCGTTGCGGTGGCCGCTGTTGTTGCCGATGATTGCGCCGGCAAGGGCGCCTACGGCAGCTCCACCGATGGCGCCTTGCTGGGTGTTGGGTCCGATACCGACGCAGCCGGTAAGAAACGAGGCGACGCAAAGCAGGTAGAAGAGGGGAAGTGAGGGTTTCATGGCACTTAGTGAGACGGTGCGAAGCTATAGGTGGTTCCATTAGCCTACAAGATTTTTGGAGTATGTTGACTGAGCCGAGTTAGCTGGAGTTGGCGGGCGGGGCGATTTGTGCTCGGTAGGGGTTAATGAAGATACTATTGCTCGTTGGGGCTACGGGTTTGGTGGGTCGCGCGGTATTGCAGCAAGCGCTTGCGGACCGGACAATCGAGCGCGTGGTGGCCTTGACGCGCCGACCGCTGGACATGCGGCATCTGCGTTTGGAAAATCAGGTAGTGGATTTCGACTCACTGCCGGCCAATGCTTCTTGGTGGAACGCGGATGCGGTGATCTGTGCGCTCGGTACGACCATGCGCCGAGCGGGTTCGCGGGCTGCGTTTCTCAAGGTTGATCATGATTACGTGTTGTCAGTGGCGCGGCGCGCGCGGGCGCACTCGACGGAGGTATTTGCTCATACATCTTCTCTAGGTGCGAAGGTGAACTCTGGGAATTTTTATCTACGGACCAAGGGTGAAACGGAACGTGATTTAGCGGCTGAAGCTTTTATGTCGCTGACTTTCGTGCGGCCTTCGTTGATCGGCGGTGAACGTGAGGAGCAACGGTTGGTGGAGTCGTTCGGATTAAAGGTATTTGCGCTGTTAGCCTCGGTGTTGCCGCGCCGGTATCGGATCGCGCCAGCGGAACGGATCGCGGCGAGGTTGTTGGACGCGGTGCGGGCGGCTCAGCCGGGAGTGCGTGTGGTGGAATCGGAGGCGATTTGAGTCGGTGCTACTTTTTATTCGTGGAGTCCGTAATAGACGTTAAAAATGAAGGGTAGAAATTCAGACTGTCCCATGGAAATTAGTGTGGAAGATGATCGTCGGGGTTTGAATTCGGCTGGAGGCTGGGTAAGCGTCGGCCTCATGATTTTGCATATTTTGTGCGCAGGACTAACCATGCTAACGGTGACGCTCTCGTGCTTGCGTGCCGCTGACGAAGTGACGGAGAAACGTTTCGTCATTTCCGATTATGGTGCGGTTGCGGATGCGAAGACGATCAATACGCAGGCGATTCAAAAAGCTATTGACGCGGCGGCGGTGAGCGGCGGCTTGGTGGTGATTCCGAAAGGGACGTTTCGTAGCGGTTCAATTTTTTGAAAAACGGAGTCGCACTTACAATCGACGAAGGTGCGTTGTTATTCGGGTCGAACCGGATTGAAGATTATCCAAAACGTGAAACTCGCATCGAGGGTCATTTCGAGCCTTGGCGCATGGCACTCGTCAACGCCTTGCAGATGGACCACGTGCGAATCGGCGGTAAAGGTAAAATCGATGGCAACGGCATTTTATTTTGGGCTGCGTTTTGGCAGCGGCGCAAAGAGAATCCACGTTGCACTAACCTCGAGGTGGAGCGTCCGCGGTTGATGTTTATCGATCGCTGCAAAGACGTGCGCGTCGAGGGGCTCGCGTTGCAGGATTCCGGGTTTTGGAATCTGCATCTTTACCGCTGCGATGGCGTCGTGATCGAAGGGCTGCGAATCACCGCGCCTACTTCGGGTCACATTCTGGGGCCGAGTACCGACGGTATCGACATCGACAGCAGTCGCAACGTCACGGTGCGTAAAAGCTACATCGCCGTGAACGACGACAACATCGCTCTTAAGGGTAGCAAAGGACCACTCGCTGACAAAGATACCGACAGCCCGCCGGTGGAAAATATTTTGGTCGAAGACTGCGACTTTGGTGACGGCAACGGTGTAATCACCTGCGGCAGTGAGGCAACTATCGTGCGCCATGTGCACGTGCGCAATTGCACCGTTTCGGGCCGCACGAATCTGCTCACGCTTAAACTACGGCCTGATACGCCCCAGTTTTATTCGGACATAGTGATCGACGGGATCAAACTCAGTGGGACAGGTCGAGTTTTCCAGGTCGCTCCGTGGACTCAATTTTTCGACCTTAAGGGCCAACCGGCGCCGAATCGCACCGTAGAAGCTATCACGATTAAGAATATCACTGGCTATTATCGTACTTTGGGTTCCTTGCGGGGCAATCCCGGCGACACGATCCGCAATTTCACTTTAGAAAATATCGTGCTAAAGCTAGATGACGAAAAACTGGCGCTCGGCGTGGTCGGAAACGTTGTTCTCAAAAATGTCGTTGTGAATGGTAAACCTTACGCGTGGCCGGCAACGACGGAGAAGTGACTAAAAACTTTCACAAGTAAGGTCTTAGCCGGCGCGATTGCGTTGCCTCAGCATGGAGTGCCGTCAGCATTTGCGGCAGCGTTAGCGGTTTTTAAGCTTTGAAATTGTCGGAACAGGATTTCTAGAGTGCGCGTCAGTTGCGGCCGTTGCTAAGGAGAAATGGTTCGGACTCAGTTTTATAGATCTCAAAAATCACGGAGATCTGTTCATGTTTTTGAATTCAATTGCGCATTCGTGAGCTTCTATGAGGTGGCTAAGGATCGTAGCGGCTTTGGCGGCGGTGAGTTGTGAGGCGATGGCTTGCTGATACTTTATCGTAAACGTGAATTTGCCCACGGTATACTTGTCGAGAATGGCTTCGAATTGGATTTCGGTTAGCTCGTGGCGCACGTCGTTCACGAGATCGGTGTTATAAGATTTTGGTTGCGCAGAATTAGCGATGACTTGGCGGTCTGGTTCGCTGAGAGACAGGTCGGTGACCGCGTTGATACCGGTGGGCACGGTCGAGGGCGAGTGGGTGTTGTGCCAGTCGCGGATCGCGCGGGGGTGGGTGCCGATTCCGGTGGCCACACGGGCGTTTTTTCTGGGGTCGTTGAGTGCTAGCGAGCTGGCCCAAGTGATTGCTTTTTTATCGGTCTCGAGATCAGATTTGGCGTGTGTCTTTGTGCTAGCTGGAAGGGTTGTTTGATTTCAGGCGACGGCGAAGAGACTTATAATGAAAGAAAAAAGAGCAGCGAGAATGATTTATCAATCCGTGGTCGGAGTTTTAATGGTGAGCGTGAAATGAGATAGATTTTGAGCGGAAGGGTGTCTTACTTGGGATATGATATGCGCTAAGCGATTTTTCCGTTCTAGAGATTTTGCTGTGATTTTTGCTATCAGCGCACTGATGGGCCCGAACCTGCTGGCGCAGCAAAACATCGGCGAGCTTGATGTGGGTGTTCGCACGCAGGTTGATCCCGACGCGAAATTTGAAAAGAAAATCAAAGGCCAGCCGCCCGCGCCGCGGCCGCGGCTCTACGCAATCCTGCAAGTTCAGCTAAGGCCGAACGATCAGCCGCTCGTGCGGCCCGTGGATCCGGAGATGATCGCCCGCGAGATCGCCCAACAGCTGGATTCGCAGGGTTTCCGTCGCACTCAGCCCAAGCAAAAGCCAGAGATTGTGATCACGGCGGAGTTTGGACGTGGCATGTTGTCGAATCCTTACCTAGGTGGTGATCAGGTGCTGGATAACCCCGAAACGGGAATGGCTTCGGTAACCCCGAGTGGGCTTGGTTTCTTGCAGTTGATGCGACAAAAAACCGTGGGCTATGAGGGGAAGCTACAAAGGGCTTCCTACGAAAAACTCTACATTGAGGTGAAAGCTTGGAAATATCCCTCGAGCCCGCAGGAGAAACCGCGGGTCATGTGGGTCGCTATGATGAATGTTGATGATCCTGATAATCGTGATCTAAATACTATTTGTCGTGATATGCTCGCAGCCGGCGGGCCTTACTTTGATCGGGCCTTCGATGAACCGGAAGTGGATGTGTTTAAGCCGTTGCCCGAGGGCATGGTGAATATCGGCACGCCGACAGTAGTGGAGCCGGCGAAGCCGGCTGGTAAGTAGGCGGCTTTAGCGAGTATCTTGTAGCGTAGACGACGGTGGATATTTCCGCGGATCTGTAGATTGTGGGTTCATGATTCCGTTTTCTGTGCTCGATCTTTCCAACGTCGCCCAAGGTGCGACGGTGGCTGATGCGCTGCATCGTAGCCGTGAACTCGCGCAGCATGCGGAGCGGCTGGGCTACCTGCGCTTTTGGCTAGCGGAGCACCATAACATGCCTGGCATTGCGAGTGCGGCGACTGCGGTGGTGATCGGGCATGTAGCGGCGGGCACGAAGATGATCCGCGTGGGAGCGGGCGGCGTGATGTTGCCTCACCATGCGCCGCTCGTGATTGCGGAGCAGTTTGGTACGCTTGAGGCGTTGTTTCCGGGTCGGATCGATCTCGGTCTCGGGCGGGCGCCGGGCACGGATCAGGTGACCTCGCGGGCGCTGCGTCGGGGCAGCGACACAAGTGTGGACGCGTTCCCACGGGACGTGGTGGAATTACTGGAGTATTTTGATCCAGCGCGACCCGGACAGGCTGTGCAGGCAGTGCCGGGCGCGGGGTTGGCGGTGCCGATCTGGTTACTAGGTTCAAGTCTGTATAGCGCACAGCTTGCGGCTTCGTTGGGGCTGCCTTTCGCCTTTGCGTCGCACTTTGCGCCTGATCACCTCGAGGAAGCGCTCGCCTTGTATCGCGGGGAATTTCAATCCTCGGTGATACTCACACAACCTTATGCGATGGCGGCGTTGCCGGTGTTTGCCGCCGAGACAGATGCGGCAGCGGCGCGGCTTTTTACGTCGTTACAGCAGCATTTTCTCCATTTGCGGCGAGGTCGTCCCGGGTTATTGCCTGCGCCAGTGGATAGCATGGACGGACTGTGGTCGATGTCGGAGCGGGCGGGGGTGTTGCACGTGTTTCGCGAGGCTGTAGTGGGTTCTGCTGAAACGGTGCGGGCGGGAATAGAAGCGTTTGTGACGCGCACGGGAGTTGATGAGCTGTTGGTGACTGCGGCGATCCACGACCAAGCTGCGCGCTTACGTTCGTTTGAGATCGTGGCAGAAGTGCGAGAGGCGGTCGGTTTGAAACGTTGATGGCGTGCGAAGATTGGGCTGCTTGCGGTAAATGAGCCCTTAAGCCTTTTGCTCTTCACTTGCTTGGACGTCCGTATCAGCTCAACTGGAGTATTTTCGAACGGTTTCCAACAAGCCCGAGTGGAGCGCGCGCAACGCCTCACTGCGGCCGATGGTTGGCTTACCTTGAAGTTGTGTCGGTCAAGTTCTGCAAAAAGGGGATCGGTGGTATAGGATTGGATGAGATAAAAAGATTTATGAGGAGGGTTAAGATAGGAAGCGAAGCTTCCTCCCTCTCTTGGGTGAGTGGTTTGAGTTAGGCGGCGCGGGTTTGAGGCGCGGGGTGTTTGTGCTGATCGCGGAGTAGGTCCATGTTCAACCGCTATTCTTTGTTATCTTGGATACTACGAGCGGTGAGGAGACATACGCGGTGGCGTGTTTTTTTAAGCTTAACGGCCTCGGGACAGGAAAATAGTGCTCGATTTCAACCTGGCGGAGAATCCGCCGTGCGCCTTTACGATCTTCGAGATTTGTCCTTTGCCGCCATCGGAGAACCCGTTTCCCCTACACGTCGCAGTCGGAGAGAAGAACCACCGCGGGGTACATTGAGGGGGCGGAAGGTTTTAAAATCGATTATACGATCCGTCGGATTAATGGGGCTGGCATGAAAAGAATGCAGTCGTGACCGGCGGAGAATTCGCTGACAGTGGTATTTCACGTGGCCATCAAGCCCGTTTTGCACCATGAAAATCAAATCCGCTGTATTCGAAGTCAGTAAACCCGACCTAAAGTCGTGTCCCAATTGGAACCGGCCGGAGTTTGCTTTCATCGGCCGCTCAAACGTGGGTAAATCTTCGTTGATCAATCTGCTCGCGGAGAAACGTGAGCTGGCGATGGTCTCCGATGCGCCAGGCAAGACGAAGTTGATTAATTTTTTCATCATGAACGGCTCATGGTGTCTCGTGGATTTACCGGGTTACGGCTACGCGAACGTATCCAAGCAAGCTCGTTTCGGCTTCAACGAGGCCGTGGCGGATTATCTAGAGCAGCGTGAAAATCTACGCTGTGTGTTCGTGCTCATCGATTCACGTTTACCCCCGCAGGAAATTGACGTGGAGTTCCTGCGCTGGCTCGGGAGTTGCCGCACGCCGTGCACGATCATCTTCACGAAAGCGGACAAACAATCTGCGACGCAGACGGCGGCCAACGTGAAAGTTTTCATGGCGAAACTCACCGCATGGCGCGAGGAGCCGCCTCTGTTTATCGTGAGCTCATCGAAAACCAAGAGCGGGCGGATCGAAATCTTGAAGGCGATCGAGGCCTATCTGATGAAGTAGTATTAAAGACGCCGGCGCTGCAGTGTGTAGATTGAGGAGCCGGGGCTTACGTCGTTACTGCGAACTACTATGATTCCTTTAACTAAGGGCGCTCGTGACTTGCCGAAAGAGTGACGAGCGAACACGTTTTTAGTTTCTCGCCATGTTTAATCCCTATGAATCTCGCGACGATCATCAGCCCGTGTCTTGGGTGCGTGGTTATCCTGTGTTTGCGGCGCACCTGATTGTGGCGTTTTTTGTCGCGTCGATGTTGGTGACGACACTTTTAAATGCGTTGGGCTTGACTGCGCTCTTAGGCTGGCTGCGGTTCAACAGCTTTGCTGTGCTGCACGGGGAATTTTGGCGCATCGCAACCTATGGCCTCGTGAATCCGCCGAGCCTGAGCTTCGTGGTTGATATGTTTATGATCGTGTGGTTTGGGCGTGAGGTAGAACGTGTGTTTGGGCGCCGCTCGTTTCTGAGTCTTTACGCCGGCGTTTATCTGGTAACACCGATTATTTTTACGGCGCTCGGTCCGTGGTTGCCTGCATCGTGGTCGGGCGGCGCGGGCGCTCTCGCGCTGTTTGTGGCGTTTGCTGCGATCTACCCAGAAATACCAACATTTTTTAATCTCAAAGCGGGATGGGTTGCGGTGATTCTTATCGGTCTTTACTCGTTGATGGCGCTCGGAGCGCGCGATTGGTCGCACTTAATCATGCTCTGGGCGACGACGGGTTGGGCGTTCGCGTTTGTGCGCTCGAAACAAGGTCGACTCAGCTTGCCCGCGATTCGCAGGCTCAAATTTTTATTTTTGCGAACGCCACCCCAGCTGCGCTTGGTGCCAGATCTCGAGCGCAAGGTGAAGTCAAAGCGGGTCGAGCCTGTGAGCCCCCGCGTGCTCGATCAAACGGCCACGAGCGAAGTCGACGCGCTCCTTGATAAAATCGCTCAGTCCGGTATCGGCAGTCTCACGGAAAAAGAGCGCGCGCGGCTAGAATCAGCGCGCGCGGATTTGCTTAAAAAGCGTTGATCAAGGAGCGGGCGTGATCGTGTACGTCCCGCCAGCCGTCGTTAAAAAATCAACAGTTACCGACGGACGCAGGGCGAGCTCGGGTAACTTGGCTGACGTTGCAATCTCGGGTGAGCCGGCGGCGACGGTGGCAAAAAATGCGTTGGGATTCACGCCACGTGCCGGCGAAGGTTGGGCCTGAGCGACCATAACGGAGGTGGCGGTGCGGAGGCGTATGTTGCCACCAAGTGCGGAGCGGATCACGGCTCGGGTGAGTTTGCCCTCGGCCCAGGTGAGATCAACTTCGAAGCCGCCTCGGGCCTTGAGGCCAGTGACCGCGCCGCTCGGCCACGCGGAAGGAAGAGCGGGGATAAGCTGAAGTACGCCGGCGTGGCTCTGCACTAGAAGTTCGGCGAGACCGGCGGTGTAGCCGAAGTTGCCGTCGATCTGAAATGGCGAGTGCGCGTCGAAGAGGTTGCGATAAACGCCTCCGCCTTTCATCGAAGTCTCAGAAGTGCCGACGAGGTTGAAGAGATTTTTGATGATCGTGTAGGCGTGGTCGCCGTCGAGTTGGCGGGCCCACAGATTGATTTTCCAGCCCATAGACCAGCCGGTGGCGTCGTCGCCGCGAAGTTCGAGTGAGCGCGCGACGGCCCGGAAAAGTTCCGGAGTGGTGTCGGGATTAATCTGATTACCGGGGTGGAAACCGTAGAGGTGTGAGAGGTGGCGGTGTTTGGGTTCGGCCTCTACGTAATCGGTGCGCCATTCTTGGAGTTGACCGCGGGAGCCGATGCGGTACGGGGCAAGACGAGCGAGTTTGTCGCGCAGCTCAGTTACCAGCGCAGGGTCGCGACCGAGCAGTTCTGCAGCGGTGATAGTGCGATTGAAAGTTTCGCGAATGATCGCGAGGTCCATCGCGGAGCCTTGGGTGATGGCGGCTTTTTTTCCGTCGGGGCCGATGAAGGAATTTTCGGGAGACGTGCTGACTGGGGTAACCAGTTGACCGCGTTCGTCGGGGACGAGCCAGTCGGCGTAGAATTCGGCGGCGCCGCGCATCAGTGGATACGCTTCGTCGGCGAGGAAGGCGCGGTCACCTGTAAACAGCCAATGTTCCCAAAGGTGCGAGCTGAACCAGCCGGCGGCCATGTTCCAGAAGGCGGCGGTGGCGGTGCCATCGACTGGAAAGCTGTCGCGCCAGAGCGAAGTGTTGTGATGCACGACCCAACCCCGGCGGTGGTACATGTCTCGCGCCGTGCGGGCGCCGTTAGCTGCGGTTTCGCGGATGAGACGGAAAAAAGGTTCGTGGAGTTCGGAGAGGTTTGTGGTTTCAACTGGCCAGTAATTCATCTCAGCGTTGATGTTGACAGTGTAGCTCGATGCCCAAGGTGGGATTACGAGGTCGTTCCACTTGCCTTGTAGGTTGAGCGGCTGGGTGCCTACGCGTGAACCGGCGATCATGAGATAACGTCCGTATTGAAACAGGAGCGTGGCGAGGGCGGGATCACCAGTCTTGCGAAAGGCGGGGATGCGGGCGTCGGTGGGAAGTTGATTTTTGACGGGGTCGCCGTCTAGGCGGAGCGTGACTCGATTGAAAAGCGTGCAGTAGTCAGCGAGGTGACGTTCACGTAGGCTGGCGTAGGATTGCGCGGAGGCTTCCCTGAGGTCGTGCGTCGTGCGCAGGGCAGGATCTAGGCCCTCGCGGCTGGGGCTTTTATTGGGGCCGTTAAAACTGCTGGCGGCGGTAACAAAGATCGTGGCCTCGGTCGCGCCCTCGACGCGGAAGCCGTCGTCCTCGGCGCTCACTTTGCCGTCGGTACGGATCGTGAGGCGCGCTTCGAAGAACATGCCCTTGCCTCCAATGTCGGTTCCGTAGAGGACTTGGTCGTTAAGGTGGCGGTGAGTGCCGTCGGCTTGGTATAGCTCTGGGTATTTACGCTGGTCGCTCCATTGCTCGATAGTCTTAAGCTCGCGGCGGCTGACGTAGCCGGGGACTTGGCCGCGTAAAATTAGCTCTTTGCCGGCGACCGCAGCTTTCGCGGTGGGATGGACGGATGAAAACGAAGTTTTAAAAGCCAAGGTTCCGGCTTGGTCCGTGCGGAGGCGGAGCGCGATGACTTGGTCGGGCGCGCTGGCGAGGTATTCACGCGTGAACATGGCGCCGTCGCGGCAAAAACTCACGCCGGCGGTGGCGGTAGCGAGATCAAGCCAGCGACGGTAATTGGTGACAGCGCCGCCGGGGAAATCGAGCCAGAGATCGCCTAGCGGTTGGTAACACTGTTGGTTACGCCCGAGCCAGTTTTTGGTAACGTAAGTGTCGGCTTCGGAATTTTTTCCGGCATTTATAAGGGCTATCACGTGATCGAAATCTGTGGTGATATCAAGCGAACGGAGATCGGCGGGTGGTTCCCCGGAGGTCAGTGTGTCTTCGTTGAGCTGGAGATGCTCGCGGAGAGGGCCGCCGTAAACCATGGCGGCCAGGCGGCCGTTGCCGATCGGGAGCGCGTCTGTCCACTTCTCAGACGGTTTATCGTACCACAAGGTGAGTGAGTCGCCGGGCGCTGCGAAGCAGATCGAGACTATTGCCGCTAGGAGGACTAGAAACGAGGCGGCTGGGAGGCGGCGGGGTTTGGGCATAAAAGGTGTGACGAGTCGAGTGTGCGAAAAATATCGGGCGAGAAACGCGAAAATTGAGCGACGGAGAAATATAATGTACCCGATGCATCGAGGCTAAGAGTGGTGGTTAGCGGTGCTGATCGGCTGATTTTTCGAGCGGAAGTCCACGAGAATTCGGCGGGCCGATGTGTTCACGCGACGATGAAGGAAATACCTACGACGTTAATAGTCTCTAACAGGTTAGCGGTGGTGACGTTTGGGGCGTGTTGAGGATCACTCTTGCGAGATGGCGTTTACCGCGGGCGGAGCGGCGTGCTCAAGGAGTGATCAGAGGCTGAATCCCGCGCCAAAGCGTCTCGGCGATGAGGACATTGCCGGCGGGGTTGGGGTGGATCGCGTCGGCTTGGTTTAACTCGGGCCGACCGCCGACTCCTTCGAGCAGAAAGGGAACGAGCGTCAGCTCGTTTTTGGTGGCGAGGGTGGGATACATCGTCGCGAAGGCACGTGCGTAATCTTCCCCCATGCTAAGAGGCATCATCATGCCCGCGAGGACGATTTTTGCCGCCGGATAGCGCGCTCGCACACGGTCGATGATCGTCTGGAGATTTCTTTGGGAAACGGCGGGATCGAGGCCGCGGAGTCCGTCGTTGCCGCCGAGCGCGAGTATGAAAATATCAACCGGCTGGCGCAAAACCCAGTCGATGCGCCGCGCCCCGCCGGCGGTGGTTTCACCGCTGAGCCCAGCGTTTATCACCCGCCAACGTGCGGCCGATTCGGCAGCCACGCGGGTTTGATCTAATTTTTTTTGGAGAAGCGCGGGGTAAGATTCGGCGGCGGCGTTTTCTAGTCCATAGCCCGCCGTGATGCTGTCACCGAAGCAGATCACATTGCGTGTACCTGATTCGGCGGCGCGTATGTCAGAGAACTCTTGTCCTGCGATCGACATTAAAAAAACGAACAAAAAAACAAAGCTTCGTGAGAGGTAAACCCCAAGAAATAGAGTCATTTCTGGCTTTTGGGTGGTGAATGTGTTTCGTGGCAATATATCGATTATGAGTAACGCCTGTATTTTGAAAGTCGAGCGGTTGACCAAGAGTTATCGTACGGCGGCTGGCCCGCTTACGGTTTTGCGCGAAGTCAGCTTCGATCTCGTGGCCGGAGCTAGTCTTGCGATCGTAGGGCCAAGCGGCAGTGGTAAGACGACCTTACTCGGATTGTGCGCTGGGCTTGATCGTGCTGCAGGAGGCACGGTTACACTCGCGGGCAGTGAACTTGGCGCACTCGATGAAGATGGCCGTGCGCTCGTGCGCAATGCACACGTAGGTTTCGTGTTTCAAAATTTCCAGCTAATCCCGACGCTCACGGCGCTCGAAAACGTGCTCGTGCCACTCGAGTTGCGCGGGGAAGGCGGCGCCTCGGTCGAGGCGGAAGCGACGGCGTTGCTTGGGCGCGTCGGTCTCGGGGCGCGTTGTGATCATTATCCCGTGCAGCTATCCGGCGGCGAACAACAACGCGTGGCGCTCGCGCGGGCGTTCATGAATCGGCCTAAAATTTTATTTTGCGATGAACCGACCGGTAATCTCGATGGCGATACGGCAGCGGCCATGGTTGAGCTTATCTTCGGTCTCAACCGCGAGAAAGGCACGACGCTCGTGCTCGTGACGCACGATCTTGAACTCGCAAAAAAATGTGGCCGCATTCTACGTCTACGCAGCGGCGCAGTGGTGTCGGATGACACGCTATCGGCATCATGAGCTTCATTTTGAAAATGGCTTGGCGGGATTCGCGGGCTTCGCGGCGGCGGTTGTTACTGTATTCGTTGTCCGTTGTGCTCGGAATCGCCGCGCTCGTCGCGATCGCTTCGTTTACGGTCAATTTGAAGCAAGCTATCGACGATCAAGCGAAGGGCTTGCTCGGCGCGGACATCGTTGTGACCTCGCGTGCAGCTTTTAGCGAGTCAGTGCTCGCGTACACGTCGGGGCTGGGAGGTGAACTATCGCGCACGCGTGAGTTTTCTTCGATGCTGGTATTCACTACGGCCAACGATGCCACGCGGCTCGTGCAGGTGCGTGCGGTCGAAGCAAATTTCCCTTTTTTTGGAAAATTTGAAACGGCCCCGGTTGGTGCCGCCGCTGAGTTGCAGGCTGGGCGGCCGGTCGTCGTTTTGGAGGAGACGCTGCTCACGCAATTTGGCGTGAAAGTTGGTGACATGGTTAAACTTGGCCAAGCGACATTTACGATCGCAGGCGCGATTTTGAAAGTACCTGGCGAGTCAGCCGCGATTGCGACATTTGCACCTCGCGCTTACGTACCGCTTGGGTTGCTAACTGCGACTGGCCTGACGAATCGTGAGAGTATCACGCAGCACCGCGTGTTGATCAAACTGCCCGAGGGGAGAGACGCTGAGGCAGTGGAGCGCGCGATGAAATCAAAATTTTCGAGTGAACGCCTTTCGTTTTCCACAGTGGCAGAACGCAAGCGTAACCTCGGAGCGGCGCTGACTAACATCGAGGGTTTTCTCAATCTCGTGGGCTTCGTAGCGCTGTTTTTAGGTGCGATTGGGGTCGCGAGCGCGATCCATGTCTACGTGCGCCAAAAGATCGCGACGGTAGCGATTCTGCGCTGCCTCGGGGCGAGTGCTACGCAGAGTTTTTCGGTGTATGTCGTGCAAGGCATCGCGCTCGGGATGTTTGGCGCGGTGCTCGGGGCAGCGCTCGGGATCACTTTGCAGTTGTTGCTACCCATCGTATTGCACGGAGTCTTGCCGATTGATGTAGATTTTTTCATCGTCTGGCCGGCCGTCGGTCGTGGTTTGGCGACGGGGCTGGTGATTTGCTTTCTATTCACACTTTTGCCGTTGTTGGCGGTGCGTCGAGTGTCGCCGCTTGTGGCGTTACGCTCGGCGTTCATCGAGCGTACGGGCGCAGCCACTGATCCGTGGCGCATTATTTTGGGCGTGCTGATTCTCGCGGCGGTCACGGGCTTTGCCTATTGGCAAACGCGCAGCTGGCGGATCGGGCTCGGTTTCACCGGGATGTTGGTAGTAGGTTTCGGGGTGCTGACGGGACTCGCGCAGGTCGTGGCATGGTCGGCGCGGCGGTTTGTACCGCGGAGTTTACCCTATGTCGTGCGGCAAGGCATCGCGAATTTGCACCGGCCAAACAATCGTACGGTCTTACTGTTGCTCTCACTGGGCTTGGGAACGTTTTTGATTCTGACGCTGTACCTCACGCGTGCGACGTTGCTTAACCAAATCGATCTCGTGGGCGAGGGCGCCCGGCCGAATTTGTTGTTTTTCGATATTCAGGACGACCAAATCGAGTCGTTTAAAAAAATCTCGGCGGAGCAAAATGCACCTGTAATTCAATCAGCACCGATCGTGACGATGAAGATTTCAGCGCTTAAAGGTCGTTCCGTGGATGAACTTATGCAGGAGCGTGTTGATCCGCGCTCGATGGGTGTGACGCTTAAAAGTGACGATCCGGCCGGTGAGGAACGCCGTCCAACAGCAGTGCCGATTCGTGCCCAAAATGGGCGTGGCAGGCCGGGGCTTTCAGGCGGAATGCTCGGGCGCGAGTATCGCTCAACTTATCGAGCTAAACTCTCGGGGACAGAGCGGGTGGTCGCAGGAAAATTCGACGGACAAGTGCCACCGGGCGCGGCGGTCGTACCAATCTCGGTTGAAGAAAGTTTTCTAAAAAATCTGCAACTAGCGCTTGGCGACGAGATTGAGTGGGACGTACAAGGCGTACCCGTGCGCACCAGGGTCACAAGCGTGCGGGCCGTCGAGTGGCGACGCCTCGACTCTAATTTTTTCGTGGTGTTTCCCGAAGGAGCGATCGAGGCGGCGCCCAAGACGTTTGTGGCGGCGCTGCGGACAGCGAGCCCGGCGGCGTCCGCGCAGACTCAACGTGCCCTTGTGGCTGCGTTCCCCAATATATCGGCCATTGATCTCGCGCTCATTTTGCAGGCGCTAGACAGCATTTTTTCGAAAGTGGCGTTTGTGATCCAGTTCATGGCGCTCTTTACAGTGTTCACCGGCGTGATCGTACTCGTGGGCGCGGTGCTTAACGGCCGTTATCAACGCATTCGCGAGACCGTTTTGCTTCGCACGCTCGGCGCGACTCGGCGCCAACTTTTGCAAATTCAACTGGTGGAATACTCGATTCTGGGCGTGCTCGCGGCCGTCGTCGGCGGCGGGTTGTCTATCGCAGGCAACGCCTTGCTAGCTCATTTTGTATTTAAGATCGCCCCGGTGGCACCGCCTTTGCTCATCCTTGGCGCGATCGCAACAGCGGCGTCTGTTACAGTGGTCACGGGTTTCGTGACAGGGCGCGGTGTGACGGATTATCCGCCCTTGGAAATCTTGCGGCAGGAAACCTGAGCGCGGGCGGGATTTTTTCTGATCGTTAGATTTAGCTCGGAGCAGACCGATGTGCCACGCAATTTCATCTAATGCGCTCCGTCGTCACGTTCCATTACACGCTCCGCGATCCTTCCGGCCAGGTGCTCGATACTTCGAGCGGCAATGCACCAGTCAGGTATCTTGAAGGGGCCGGTCAAATTATCGACGGACTCGATGAGCAATTGCGAGGCGCGGTGGCGGGCTTGAAGACCCGTGTCACGGTGCTGGCGGCTAAAGCCTACGGTGAACGCGATCCCGCCCAAGTACAACGCATCAAGCGCTTGCAGTTGCCCGTCGAAGGCGAACTCCATGTGGGCGATCAATTTCAGACAGACAGTGACCAATTTGCTCCGGTCGTGACGATCGCCGGCATCGATGGCGATGAAGTGTTATTGGATGCGAACCACCCGTTGGCAGGAGTGGACCTCACGTTTGATGTCGAGATCCTATCTGTGCGCGCTGCAACGGAATCGGAGCTGAGTCACGGTCACGCGCACGGCCCAGATGAGCACGCTTGCAGCTAAAGCGCATTGTGGTCGTGCACACTGTTTGTCGGTTGATCTTGATGGAGCCTATGTTTTTTTGGAATTTGAAATTCCATGAAAACTCTCGGCATCGATATCGGCGGTTCGGCACTCAAAGGCGCGATCGTGGAGACCACGACTGGCAAACTACGCTCCGAACGTTTTCGCATCGATACGCCTGATACGCTCACGCCCAAGGAAATGGCCGGCGCGGTCAAAGCGCTGACGCAGCATTTTAAGTGGAAGGGCCCTGTGGGCATAGGATTCCCCGGCGTGATTCAAGGCTCGACGATTTGGACCTCGGCTAATCTCGATAAAAAATTCATCGGCTGCGATGGGGCGAAGCTCTTTGGTCAGGCGACGCGTTGCCCGATCGCTATGATCAACGATGCGGCAGCGGCCGGCGCGGCCGAGATGCGCTATGGCGCAGGGCGCGGCTTTATGGGTAAGGCCCTGCTCCTCACGCTCGGGACAGGTGTTGGTTCATGTTTTTCTTATCAGGGTGTCATCACGGCGATGGAGCTCGGGCATTTTCCTTGGGGTAAACACGGTAAGTCGGCGGAAAAATTTCTCGCGGCCTCAGTGCTCGAACAGAAAAAGCTTTCTTGGAAAGAGTGGGGCGGCCGTCTGCGCGATTATGTTGCAATCCTCGAAAAATTACTTTGGCCGGAGTTAATCATCGTCGGCGGTGGTGTAAGCGCAGATCATGAAAAATTTTTCAAATACATCAAACCGCGTGCGCAGCTCGTGCCGGCGGAATTTTTGAATAATGCCGGCATCGTCGGTGCGGCGCTCTGGGCCGCGGAGAAAAAGTGACCGTTTTTTAGGGCGGGCGGGAAAATCTCTTCCCAATTTCGCAAGGGGTGAGCTAACCTGCGCGTCTGATCTTATGTTATCTGTCGCGCCCAAATTTCGTCCCGTCCTCGATCCCGAATTTTTGCCGGCTGCTCTTTGGCAACGCGCCTATCGCGCTCTTGTGGCCAAGGATCCCGGCGCGAGGCCGTTCGCGGTTGTACTTGAGCGCAAAGACGGTTCGGTATTTCGTTTTGAAAGTAACGTGTTGGCGGCGAATCATCCTGCGGCGGCACTCACGCTGACGTACGCCGAACGACTCCTGAAGTTTTTATTGTGGATGAAGGGTGCTCCCCGCGTTTTAGTCGCCGGGGCTGACGAGATCGCGGCTGCGCTCGCGAAGATTTATGCACCGAGCGGTGCGCGTGCGTTTGATTGCGAGTTCATGGGAATAAAAATTTACGACCAGGCGTTTTCAGTCGAAGCGGTGGCCTGGAAAAATTTATCAGAGACTTGCGAGATGAGTTTGCCTATGGGGCGAAATCTCGACGGATGCCGGATTGGCTTCGATCTAGGCGGGAGCGACCGAAAGGTTTCGGCGCTGATTGATGGCGAAGTGATTTTTACGGAGGAAATTGCATGGGACCCTTACTTCCAAAAAGATCCAACGTATCATATCGAAGGCGTTCATGATTCCTTGAAGCGGGCGGCGGCGCACCTGCCGCGTGTGGACGCAATCGGCGGGAGTGCGGCGGGAGTTTATGTGAACAATGAAGTACGTGCCGCGTCGTTGTTTCGCGGAGTGTCACCGGGTGATTTTGAAAAACATATCCGCCGGATTTTTTTCACGTTGCAGGAGCGCTGGGGCGGGGTGCCGTTTGAAGTCGTGAACGACGGTGAAGTCACCGCGTTGGCGGGGGCGATGTCGATGAACGATAACGCTGTGCTGGGCGTTTCGATGGGCACGAGTCAGGCGGGCGGTTACGTGACGCCGGCGGGTAACATCACGCCGTGGCTCAATGAGCTCGCGTTTGCGCCGATTGATTATCGGCCGGATGCGCCGCGCGATGAGTGGTCGGGTGACATTGGTTGTGGCGTGCAGTATTTTTCGCAACAAGGTGTGGGCCGGCTTGCGTCGTGCGCGGGTTTTGCGTTTCCGGCAACGCTGCCTTTGCCTGAGCAGTTGATCGCGGTTCAGTCCGCGATGAAGGCCGGCGATGCGCGTGCGCGTGCGATTTACGAGAGCATTGGAGTGTGCTTCGGCTATGCGATCGGCCATTATGCGGATTTTTATGAACTGAGAAATCTGCTCGTACTCGGGCGGGTGACCTCAGGTGAAGGCGGGGAAATTATTTTGGAACGAGCTGGCTTAGTCCTACGCGAGGAGTTTTCTGAGTTGGCGGAGAAAATTCAGCTGCGTACACCGGATGAGAAAAATAAACGTCATGGTCAGGCGACGGCGGCGGCGAGTTTGCCGACTAGGCGCGCCGTGCGATGAAGGCGCCCGGTGCAGCCGCAGAAGTGTTGATCGTCGGGCAAGGGGTCGCGGGTACGTTGCTTGCTTGGGAATGCGCGCGGGCTGGCATTTCGTTTAAGTTGGCGGCAGGAGCTGAGGGTGCGCCGGCGACGGTTTCGCGGGTTGCCGCAGGAATCATTAATCCTGTGACAGGACGAAGACTCGTAAAAAGTTGGCGCATCGATGCGGCGTTGCCGATGGCACGGGCGGCTTACCGCGAGATCGAGTCTGCTTGGGGCGTGAAGGTCTGGCGTGAAATGCGGGTGCGGCGCATTTTTCAGGACGAGCGCGAGCGACGTACGGGTGCGGAGAAGACGGCGCGTGGGGAGTTGGCGCCCTATGTAGTGGCGGCTGAGACGGACGGACTCTGGATCGAAGGTGCGGCTCGCGTCGATCTTCCGTTGTTGTTAGCCGCGTCGCAGGAGCATTGGATGCGGGCTGGCCTTTGGCGTAGAGATACGGTGGATATTTTAGCCGAAACAAAGCAGCACCATCTCGTGGTTGATTGTCGCGGTCTGGCCGGCGCGCTTGATATGTGTTGGGCGGCAGTGCCGTGGGAATTTTCTAAGGGTGAAACGTTAGAGTTGGCAGTTGCTGATTTAGCGCCCGACGTAATACGAAATTCTGGTCACTGGATTTTACCAGTAAGCAAGGATGCGGTATGGTGTGGCGCAACACATACACCGGGAATATTGGAGGCGACGCCGACGGTAGAGGCGCGCATCAAACTGAAAAAAAGTGCGAGTGAATTGCTTGGCGGGCATACTTTCACTGTCACCGGTCAGACGGCTGGTGTTCGGGTTAATCTGCCAGACAGACATCCGGTCGTGGGGCGTCATCTTACCTTGGCGCGGCTTGGTTTGTTCAATGGTCTAGGCTCCAAAGGAGCCTTGCTCGCACCGATGCTGGCTAGGCAGTGGATCAATCATGTCAGGGAAGGGGTGCCCTTTGATACGGCGGTGGATGTCGCGCGATTTTTTTAGATGTAAATCAACCAGGAGTTTGATCCAGCAAGAGTTTAATTTGGGGTCCGTTGGTTGAAAACTCCGACCGTCTCTCTTTCTCTACGTTTATCCAGTTTTATGTAACTTATTACTATCGAGGGTTTTAAAATAGAATATAAAATCCAATCCCGTTCGCTTATCTGAAGTTTGGTTTCCCAAACTTTCGACATTACTCGATTTTGTTGCCGACGAATGGACGGCGTGACCCTATCTTATTTTATTATCATGCTCGTGCAGTTGTTTAGTTGGCCTCAATTTTTCAATTCTCAACATTATCAATTTAACAGATTCCATGAATGCTCCTTTCTCCGCTCCCACCGTCATTAATAAAACCAAGACGAAATACATCGTCATGGGCGCTATTTTAATGGTCAGCGCACTTGGTGGTGTCGCTTTTATTAAAAATAAAAAAACTGAAGTGGGTCAGGTGGTCACCGTTGAAAAGGCCACGGTCAAGACCATTACCCAGCTCGTTACCGCCACCGGCAAAATCCAGCCCGAGACTGAAGTAAAGATATCGCCTGAGGTCGCTGGCGAAATTATCGCAATCCCAGTCATTGAGGGTCAGACTATCAAGAAAGGTACGCTGCTAGTTAGAATTAAACCTGACACCTATCAGGCTCAGCTTGAGCAACAAGAAGCATCGCTCGCCTCTGCCAAAGCCACGGCGGTTCTCGGTAAAGCTCAATTTGTTAAAGCTAACCAAGACTTCACCCAATCCGAAGAGTTGCATAAGAAAAATCTGATTTCAGAAGCTGATTATAACGCCACTAAAACCCTGCTTGAGGTCGCCCAAGCCAATGTCGAAAATTACCAGGCGCAGATACGTCGCAACGAGGCTTCGCTCAGCCAAGCTCGCGATCAACTTAACAAAACCACCATCTATGCCCCCATGGACGGCTCCATCAGCTCCCTCACCAGCGAAGTGGGTGAGCGCGTTGTTGCCCAAAGCAGTTTTACTGGTACCGAGATCATGCGCGTGGCAGATCTCACCAATATGGAGGTTCGCGTGAAGGTAAACGAAAACGACATAGTCAACGTGAAGCTTGGTGACAAAACCGTGATCTCAATTGACGCGTTCCCCGCTCGTAAATTTGCCGGTATCGTATACGAAATCTCGAGCTCCGCCCAAGGGGCTGGTGGCTCCGGCGCTGGATCCAATCAGGCCCTTAATACTGATGAAGTGACGAATTTCCTCGTGAAAATCCGCATTGCCGATCGCGACGTAAAACTCCGCCCCGGCATGAGCGCGACCGTCGATATTGAAACGCAGACGGTCGACAATGTTATCTCTGTTCCTGTGCAAAGCGTCACCGTCCGCGCCGCTGGCGGCAAAACTTCTGAAGATCTTCAGAAAGAAAAAGCCAAGGAAACCCGCGATAAATCAGGCAACGACCTTGACGTAGCCAACGAGCGTGAAGAGGCCCGGCGAAACAAGGTAAAACTCGACCGTGTCGTCTTCGTAAAAAAAGGCGACATCGTTGAGCTTCGCAAAGTCGAGACTGGCATCGCGGACAACACTTCTATCGAAATCAAAAGCGGTGTAAAATCCGGCGAAGACGTCGTTTCTGGTAGTTACGCAGCAATCAGCCGCAAACTCAAAGACGGCGCCAAAGTCCAGCTCGAGAAACTTAAGATCGAAGAGGATAAGAAATAGTTTACGCGAGGCCCTCGCCTTTTCCGCTTCCTCCCCCTACGCCATGATTCCTTCTCAAGCCCCTGCCGTTAGCCGCCTCACGCGCACATCTGGTCCTCTCGTCATCGATATTGCTGGCGTCACGAAGCTGTACGAGATGGGTGAAGAGACTATCCATGCCCTGCGCGGTGTTTCCGTGCAAATTCATCGCAACGAATATCTCGCGATCATGGGTCCCTCTGGTTCCGGTAAGTCAACCCTCATGAACATGTTAGGCTGCCTTGATACGCCTACAGCAGGCCGTTACGAATTCAACGGCAAGAATGTCGCCTCCATGATCGATGACGAACTGGCCGACATTCGTAATCGCGAAATTGGCTTTGTATTTCAAACGTTTAATCTCCTCCCGCGTTCCACCGCTCTGGCCAACGTCGAGTTGCCTCTTATTTATGCGGGATACGCGCCCGCCGAACGCCGAGTTCGCGCCATCCGTGCTCTTGAAAACGTTGGCCTAGGCTCGCGTCTTCATCATAAACCTAATGAACTCTCTGGTGGCCAGCGCCAACGCGTGGCCATAGCCCGCGCGCTTGTTAATTCGCCCTCGATCATCCTAGCCGACGAGCCCACGGGAAATCTCGATTCCAAGACTGGCGTCGAAATCATGGCGCTTTTCGAACAACTCTATGAGCAGGGCCATACCTTGATTGTTGTCACGCACGAGGAGGACATTGCTCGCCACGCCCGTCGCATTGTTCGCTTGCGAGACGGCCTGATCGAGAGCGACAGCTCGGTCTATTAATCGGTGTTCTGCCCCGCCGAAATGAAGCGCCTCATCTACGAGCTCACTGAGTCTTTTCGTATCGCCTTCGCTCAAATTCGGGCGAACAAGTTGCGTTCGGTGCTCACCGCGCTCGGAGTCATCATCGGTATTGTTGCTGTTACACTCATGGGTACCGCCATCCGCGGTATCGATACGGGTTTCAATAATAGCCTCGCGATGCTCGGTGATGACGTCCTCTACGTTCAAAAATGGCCTTGGGGTGGCGTTGAGGATTGGTGGAACTATGCCAATCGTCCCCCCATCCGCCCCGAAGATGCCGACAAGCTCAACCACATCATAGAGCAGACGGCCAATTCCTTGCTGGAAGTCGCGGTGCCCGTCTCTACGCGTGGAAATTCCGTTAAGGCTGGCGAAAACAAAGTCAGCGGAGTATTCACCATCGGCACCACCGCAGACTACGGCCGACTTATTAGTGCCGATTTTTCTGAAGGGCGCCTTTTTAACGATACAGAAGCTGCCGGCGGCCGCTCGGTTTGTGTCCTAGGCTTTGATGTCGCCGAGGCGCTCTTTCAAAACCGCTCTTCTATCGAGCAAATCGTAATGATCGGCGGGCATCCATTTACAGTTATCGGCGTTGTCGCAAAACAGGGCTCCTTTCTCGGTCTCTTTTCATTCGATAATCAGGCGATTTTACCCCTCGAGGCTTTTCGAAAATATTTTAGCGTCCGTCGTGGCGCAGAGATTCGCGTCAAGATCACAGATAAGACCCGTGTTGCCGACGCCCGCGAAGAGCTGACGGGTGCGATGCGCCGCGTGCGCGCCCAACTCCCCGGCGAACGCGATAATTTCAACATTAACGAGCAAGGTGCATTCAAAGCTCAACTCGATCCGATCAAGCAAGGTATCGCTCTCGCCGGATTGTTTATCACGGGTCTTTCGCTTTTTGTCGGGGCCATTGGCATCATGAACATCACTTTTGTTTCCGTGAAAGAGCGCACAAAGGAAATCGGCACGCGTAAAGCCCTAGGCGCACGGCGACGCACCATTTTGCTGCAATTTCTCATTGAGGCGGTTTCAATCTGTCTTATCGGCGGCTTTGTCGGCCTTGGTCTTACCTACGGACTTGTATTGGCCGTCGGTGTGGCTTTTCCGGCCATCCCCGTGGAATTCTCGCTGAACCTCGTTTTTATCAGCATGGCCGTTTCAATTGCCACGGGCATCGTATCTGGTTTTGCCCCAGCTTGGGGAGCCTCCCGCCTCGATCCCGTAGTGGCGCTACGTTACGAATAAATCGCGCATGAAATTGTCTGAAATTCTTCGCATGGCACTGGGTTCACTGGGCCTAAACAAACTTCGCTCAGCGCTCACGATGCTCGGTATCACCATCGGCGTTTTTTCGGTCATTGGCGTGATGACGGCCGTGTCTGCCTTGCGGCAGTCCGTAGAATCCGGTCTGAGTTTCTTGGGCTCTAACATTATTCAAGTTGGAAAAAATCCCGTGGGCATTTCCAGTGATGGAGCCAACCGTCGTCGCTTTGAGAATCGCCGCGATATTACCCTGCCCAACGCGCTACGTCTCACGCAACTGCTCGAAAGTTACACCGACGTCGTCTGCCTGAAGACCTTCAACAACGAAGGTGTCGTTCAGGCTACTTACGAAAATCGCAAGACGAGTCCCGGACTCAATTTTGGCGGTAGCAACGAACATTTTCTCACTGCTAATCAATACACCATCGGTATTGGTCGTAATTTGACCCCTGCCGATGTTGAGTTAGCGCGCCCAGTGATTATCATTGGCCAGACGATTGTTTCCCGCCTTTTCCCCAATGAGACACCCTTGGGTAAACTCGTGAAAGTCTTAGGGAAGACCTACACGGTAATCGGCACGTTTGCTGAGCGCGGCTCCTCTTTTGGCAATTCTCAAGATGGTATTTTAATCATCCCAATCACCCGTTTCGTTACTGATTTTGGTCGTTCCCGCCGGAGCATCAGCATCGCGATCCAAGCACCTTCGCAGGATCGTTATAACGAAACGCTGGATAAAATCGTAACCGCGATGCGCATAGTCCGTGGCCTGCGTCCGGAGCAGGAAAATGATTTTGAAATTTTTTCCAATGATTCACTGGTCTCAGCCTTCGCTAAAGTTGCCGACGCCATCAGCGCTGGAGCGTTTGTGATCAGCGCGATTGCGCTCCTCGCCGCCGGAGTCGGCATCATGAACATCATGTTGGTAAGTGTGACCGAACGCACGAAGGAGATTGGTATCCGTAAATCGATCGGGGCACGTAAAATCAGCATCCTTACGCAATTCCTTATCGAGTCGGTCGCGATATCGGTCGCTGGTGGATTGGTCGGTATCTTGCTAGGGGTGTGCGCGGGCAACGGGCTCGCATTGCTGCTTAGTGCGTCGGTTGTTTTCCCTTGGGGTTGGGCTATTGCGGGATTATTGGTGTGCTGCGGGATTGGCGTTGGCTTTGGTTTTTACCCCGCTTGGAAGGCCGCCGCGCTTGATCCGATTGAGGCGCTGCGATACGAGTAATTGCCCTCCCTGCTTGATTCGCGGCAGACTCATCTGACGCACAATAGGGACTCAGCCACGTCGGATTTCCGAGCCTGGAAAACGCACTTGGATACGGTACACTTTTTTTAACCGGCATTTGATCTGCCCGGTCTTGAGGTCGAAGTGCTCGGGGATTTCTATGCGATGCAAATCCACAGCTGCGTGGTAGCCGCGTTCGGAAAAAATATCGATCAACATCGCCAGCGCGACCGGATCTTCAAGGCACGGATCCTCGGCGTTAACCAAGGCCACGCCTGAGATCGCGTGACGCAGTACAATCGGCATCATCTTTTTTTCGATGAATACAGCCACGCGTCCGAAAAGTTCTGCGTGCTCTAACTCGTAGCCGTCGAGGCGACGCACGAGTTCCTGACGGGCGTGTATGATAATCTCGCTGGCCACGGGAATCGCCCGTAGTCGGTCTACTGTACGTGGGTCTAGCTCCAGCGTACTCTGGTATTCGAGCTCGTGCTGGATGTTACGTTCGACCTCAGCGACAGAGCCTTGCGCGTTGACGAAATGGTAATGAAAAATTTCCTTAAGCTCTTGAAGCGCGCCCCACGTCTGCTCTTTAAACACGCGGTAGCGCCGCTGCGCCAACGCTTGGTCGAAGTCAGTAGCCCGTTCCTCCAATAATTCGCCCACGCTGGTACGGCGCACTTCATCGTTGTGGGCCTTGACCTCGCGCCCACGGAAAAGTTGACGGTCGACCGAGGTCTTTTCATCCACAAACAATACCATGATGTGAATCGTGGGCTGGCGAAAATGGATGCTGAGCGACGTTGAATAGTACTCGCGGCGCAGTAGGTGCATCTTGTCCACGAGTAGTTTTAAGCACTCGACCTGGACCTTAGTACGCGGAAATCCATCGAGTATGACGCCGTCGCGGAATTCTTCTTGTAACAACCGGCGCAGGAGCAATCCAATCACCTCGCGGTCTCCAACCATGTTTCCGCCGTCTTTGAGCCTCTTGGCCTCAGGCGTATCGAGCAACGCGCTTATGACGACCGGTTCGCAGGTTAAACCTCGGGCTTGCGCGATAAAGCGAGTGTTTGTGCCCTTGCCTGCGCCCGGTGCACCGCCGAGTAAAATAAACTCCTTGGGGAAGCGCAGGTGTTCACGACCACACTCCGCTTCAAGATCGGCCCATACCGCACTGAAAATCAGCTGGGCATCTTTGATTTCGAGGTCGCCCACGCGCGGTTGCGGAACGATTGGGCCGGTCTCTGACCGGGGAGAGGAATTGCTGGAAAGCGCCATAGCGGATTTTGAAGGTTCAGGTGTAAAGACTTTATCGGCGATATTCGATCAAAGAAAAAATCTTAACCGGAGCGTCCCTGGGCCTCGTGGTGAGACATTACCCAGAAGGGTCCTGCCATGCCTGCAGCTTCCTGTTCCTAGAAAAAGGTAAATAGCCTTGCGCCCGAACTATCGGTACTGGCCCCAACGCTTTTAAAATAACCTGCATCAATGTGTGTGCCGATCGCTGACGATGGGCCCTCGATCCCAAAAAACCACGCTTATAACCCTCGAAACTACCGATAACACCGTGGTCGAGGCCCCTGCCGAGCCTCACGCCCTGAAGGCCGTGTTTAATGATATTTTTGAGGCAAACCTAGCTTAGGCAATCGGTCTACCCCAGGTTAATTTTGACTGCATCCTGCATGAGTTTATCAACGCGCTCGCCAACACCGCCAAATTCAGAAGGTAAAGTAAAGTTATTAAAATCGAGGCCACGGCTTCGCTGTTGGGCTTGGCGCTTTTGTCGTACTCGCAATAGGCCCAGAATTTCGAAGGAGAGTTTAGTGCTTCTTTTTGATGGGTTTATCGCGGATCCGG
>Ga0136642_1000119_pt1 | contig 47107 bp, 28 predicted proteins | sample LowCatLa1302831Y_FD_115313 | JGI IMG/M metagenome (GOLD analysis project Ga0136642, IMG submission 115313) | Freshwater microbial communities from Lower Cathedral Lake, Yosemite National Park, California, USA - 13028-31Y | ecosystem: Environmental > Aquatic > Freshwater > Lake ... | reverse complement strand
TGTTAATAAATTCATGATATAAGTTGTCAATTCGCTGAAGAAAAAAGATTTTCCAAAATCCCAATTATCTAATGTAAAGAAAGAATTAATTCCAGATATTATTCTTGATTTAATATCGTTATCCGATGCAGAGGAAGAACTACTTTTAACAGCCCTAAAAATGGCCTGTAAACTAATAGGTGCCTGCGGACCAAAAAGAGGGACGTAAGTAACCGGTTGATATATTATTTGGTCACTAATAGTTTTTATAGGTTCAAGAACTGAACTAAAGTTTTCTTCTAGTGACGAACTTGTAGGAGGGCGTGGTGCAGTTCCCTTACCAGAACTTAACCACGATCTGTATGCAGTGTCATATGCGCCTGTTAAAATATATAAATCAATTAAATTTGTTTTGCTAGGATCTAAACGTCTATCATCGGGGCTATTATGCTTGTAATGGAATTTAAGATTATTTCTTCCGGCCTTTGCATAATACTGAGGTTGTAATGTAAACGAATTAGGTGTAGATGCAGAATATGACATGACGATATCTGCGTTAGCGTGGTAGAAATAATATAAATTCCCTTCCACTAATGCTGATGTAGGAACAGATGCTTCTGTAGGATACGCTACAAAATTAGACGAATCAGTTATCGAATAAGATATCTTATCTGAGTTCAATTGAAAGTAAGTAAATTTATCATTGTATCCTGTTTGATTACTTAGGCTATCGGGCTGTACAATAATATCAAATCCGTCAGGATCATCAATATGTCCGTCATCTTGAGAATCGTAAAAAGATACTTTAACCCGTTTAGGTTCAATATATCCGTCAATTTCCACAACATTGCCATCTATTTGCCAAGTAACATCTGCTCCTAAACTTGTAGTTGAGGTGCTTTGACTATTAATACCTAATACATCTATACTGTCTTTAATAACAGTATTAGAAATAAAATCATAATTCTTTTGTCTGTCATTGTAATTAAATGCGGTTTCTTTAGCACTTTCAAATAGGTATTCAGTAAATCTGTATGTTAACTTGTAATCAATTCCTGTCCATACAAAAGAAAATAACCAACTTGAATCTCTATTTGTATTAGTGGTATCTCCCTGATATATCAAACTAAACGGATCAGTTGTATTAAGATTGGTATCGGTAATAATAGACCATGCATTTTTTTCTCTTGAAAAACTTAATCCAAAATTAAAATAATTTAAACACAAATTAATAATTTCTGACTGCAATGCAGGAGAAAGAGTAGTAACAAAAGGTGGCACAATCTCAGAAATTATTGCGTCTGAGGGAACATAATTTGTTAATGTTATAGGCCCTGTACCATCTGCTAGTACTCCAGCACCGCTATTATAACCATCACCTATAGTAAGAACTAGGGATGACCAAAAATAATTTCTTGTTGTTTTATCTTGAACAGATGTTAATTTCCCGTTTGGTAAAAAATACTTTCCAGCAGGCGGAATAAACTTAATTAATGCTCCGTTGATAGCATACTTTAAATCAGTTGAACTGAAATAACCTGTGGGCAATGGTGTGCTATTAATTTTATTTTGAAAATAACCTGTTGTTTGATTGGTAGTAGATGTTAATAATTTCCAAGAAACGTTTAATGGAGAAATTTTAGATCCACCTGTTAGATTATCATAGTTGGCTGTTCTACGATAGTTGTCATAATAAAAATGTTTTATTTCATTTTTCTGCAGAATAGGAATAACGGTATTTAGGATTACAGAATAAATGTCATTACGACCTGCAAACATAAAATTAATATCTTCTGATGAAGAATTTTTATATAATGCTCCGTCAGACCCATAGATATTTACAGAACTATATTGACCACTGATATCGCTTAATTCAAAATATTTAGAAATACCTGTCGACGTTCTGTTAATGCTTTTAACCTTAAGAATATCATTACCTGCGGTTAATGGACTAATTTGATAGTCCTCAGCAGTAACCATACGATTTTGTGTATAATATGCTTGAGGTGCTTTTAAACGTATACTGGTATTAGACTCTGTACCAGACGCATTATCAACTGTGTACTGCAAACTCAATGTCAATGATAATGTATTTTTTTGGCCGTATTGATTGTAATAGGGAATCTTAACTTGTATACCGTTAATTTGCTCAGGAGTAACCGGATAAGACAACCCATTGCCCTGTCTGTAATATAATACAAAATTGCCTTTAGGTAAATTACCAAAAGCGCCGTCGGCAAAATTTAAATCAATTTGATCGTTAATTCTTGTGCTGACTGCATAAATGTTGCGATCAGCATTGGACACATTGTTGTAAATTACATTATTTCCAGTAATAGCCTGCACCTGTGTCCATAGAGTGCTGTAATTTCCGTTTGGATCTAGTTGCCATAACCAAACATCTGACTCATTTATGTTAGTAGCATTTACTCCTATAATTTCATTTTCAACAGGAACATCAACACTAAATTTATTTAGAGAAAGACTACCTTGTTTAAAAAATACAAAAAAACCTGTGTTAGGACTTGCATTGCCTTTGGTATCATTTCTAAACAAGAAATCAAAATTAGCATTAGGTCTCGGAGTAGATTCGTAAATGTAACTGCGATTAGCAAATGTAGATCCTACAATTTCAAAATCTGTAGCAATTCCGTTAATAGATTTTGAAAATCCAAAAATAGGAATATCATTTAGCGCACTAGAAACCTGATATCGCTCTGTGGGAATACCATTAATCGATGCTCGATCGTAAGGTTTACCAAACGTACTATTAGACGGCATAGCAGAGTTTAATACTGATAAAAATTGAGAATACCAATTAACATTGGTAGAATCATTCCATGAAATATTAGAGTTTGCTAGATTAATTCCTGTAGAATCAAAGACACTATCTGTAGTACTGATGCTGGTAATTTTTAATAATCCATTAGCAGGTACTGCACGAGAAGGATTATAATTGATTAACTGTGCTAGATTTAATATGCTGTCTCGACGTTGTGCGGTTGCCAAAAAGTTTTCACGAGCATTCATGTCAACTCGGAAACTTAAATTTTGGCCCATGTAGGCAATTAAATCTATTAATGCAATATATTCGCTAGATTCAACATAGTCGTTAAAATCCTCAGGATAGTTTGCCTGAAGATATTGAATCATGGTGCGTTTTAAAGTCTCAAAATCGTAAGACTTAAAATCAGAATTGTTGAAGGATTGATATATCTTTGTCCAATCTTCGGCAACTAATAGTTTTGAATTTGTTGATGGAATCATAAGCAAGTACCGTTTATAAGGTATTTATTACCTTTATAAACCTGGTGTTTTTAAGCAAGTAAACCAACATTTCGATCAAAGGTTAATTTTATCTGTTCGGTTTGATCAGTATTGGCGTACTGTAGAGATAGTTCAATATAAAAGCCGTATTCTTGTTCTACAATGTTTATATTTGTGGGAATTAACCTAGGGTCGCTAGTTAGGATTGAATTTAGATCGTTAGCAATTGCTGTTTTAACGTCCGGAGTTAACGGCTCATAAATTAAATCCCATATAACTGTACCGAACGTAGGATTCATCAATCGTTCGCCTTTGCGAGTGTTTAATCGATTTAGTAAATCCTGTTTTACTACATCAAAATCGTACTGTCTCGGTGTTGTAGATGTTTCGTCAAGCGAACTGAACCCTTTGTAAAATTGGCTAGATTTTACAGTAGTTTGAGATTTTATATTTGCCGGCTGTAAAACAATATTTTTTTGTACCATACACTTATTTACTTCTACCGTAAGTCACTATATTACCACTTCCGTCCTTTACAGGATTACCACTTCCGTCTACAACCGGAGTTGCTTCATCGTCGGGTGCTTTGAGTAACTGTGTTCTTATGTAACTTAATTGATCGCGAACTTTGGTTGCCGCATCTTGTTTAGTTACATAGCCTTTTTTCCCTTTGTCCAACCCTTTGTTTTGTTCATAGGCCTCAGTAGGCTCTTTGAATAAAACATAATCTAAAGGTTTTCCAACTGCGGCGGGCCACAAAATCTGCATATATAAATCTTCTAATTGAGGATTAGCAACTTTAGCAACCGGTCCTTTCTTAAAATAAGTTTTTACATAGTCCATCTGCTCGGTTCTTGTCATTGCTGCCAATGCATCGGTAGTTGTTCCCAATGCGATTGCAGTCGGTTTAATAAACTGGATAAGTCCTGTTGCTCCAATACTGTTTCTTAGTGCAGGATTAAATGTGCGACCTGTTTCAAACGCCATACAGCACAATAGATCAATAAAAGAACAGTTTAAAGATTTAGCAGTATCCTTAACTGCTTTTAGGAATCCAGCATCTTGTACCCAATCAGCCGCCATTTCTTTTCTGTTTAAATTATCAGGAGGATTAGGAGTAGTACCGGGCCCGGGAGGTGTGTTAGGCCCGTGTCCTTTTTTATCTCGTTTCGTCGGTGCCGCGGCTCCTATATCGGTATTGCTTGACGAAAATTCACTAGGTTTTGTATTTTCGTGTTGATCCCAAGGTTCATGAGTTGGTACACGTTTCATAATTGACTGTATGTCATCTGCTTTATTGTATTGTCCGTTTTTCCACCCAGCATCTTTATTTCTGTTAGGTAGTGTGAATTTCGGCAGGCCTGATGGTATTTCAGCAGTATAAGCCGCATCAGTAGGTTTTGGCTTAGCGGCCGCTGGACCATTCATATCAATAGTTCCTGCACTTTCGATATGATGTACAGAAGTGATATTTGTAGATCCAGTTGCCTGTAGTTTATAATCTTTGCCTACTACAAGATTATAATCAGTGCCGCTTTCAATAAACATCACAGAACCAGTACGTACATGTGTTTCATCAAGTGCTGTTTGATATATTGATCCGCCCACACCAACATGCGAATCTCCAGAAACAGTGTTTTTATAATCTCCATCAGTTGTTTTATCATAGTCACCAGTGATGGCAATTTTACCATTGCCTTCAACAATTAATGTAAAGTCATTAACAATATCTAATTGATAAGACCCGGTAACAGATATATTCATGTCTCGGCCTGCTTCGATGTTTATATCTCTGTCTGCTCTAAAATTAAAATCAGTTTCTGAATGTATGCTAACGCTGTCAGCCGCATATACATCAATTTTTCCTGCACTGGTAAGTTCTATCCAGGCAGTACCTTTACTGTTAGCAATGTAGATTAGATCATGTGTATTGTGAAATAATATTTGATGCCCTGTGCGTGTTCTGATACGAACTAGTTCGTTTTGTCCGTCTTTATCACCGTCATCCATAACGAACGAACTACCACCTAGACGACCAACAGGTATATCAATAGGAGTATCATTATATTTTAAACCATTAGATTTTTGTTTACTGTTAGGATCAATCGGGCCGGGTGTCGAAATGCCAAATACAGCCGACGGAACTTCTCGCCGGGCACTACTTGTTGTCGGACCTCTAACAGGATCTCCTAATAGACCCTGTGCTAATAATCGATCAGCAAAAGGTTTAAAAATAGGTTTATTGTATTTGTTGGGAGTGTTTATATCCTGGCTATCTTCGCTAGCATCCTTGCGAGATTTTTTATGAAACTCTGCTACAGGCAAATATCGTGTGCCGTATTTTGCTTCGTCTTCAGGAGATATTTCTACATTCTGACTTGCGGCATATCCCGGTATCATGTGATTTTGAAACTGGTCTTGCACACATCCTATCCAGTATCCTGCATTTCTATTTCCGTTAATAAAAATACACATCACAGTAGCACCTAAGTCTGGAGGAACTCCCCAGAACCCGTAACTTTTTTGCACACTTTCGTAATCAGCAGAATTATTACCTTCAAAACTGACAGAAGTTGCTCCCATAAAAGGAGAACAATATTGAACTACATAGGTTTGATTTTGTAAATCAACAGTACTTTGGGTTGCATCGATGATACTTACTTCAAGCGCTCCCATGTAAGTTGGGTCTAGATGGTTTGTAACTATTCCTAACCAAGGGCCGGCACTGGGTAAATCCTTTGTACCTTTGCCGTATATGCCTTTCCGGGCTCTTTCTAATTCTGGCATTTGTTATCCTAAATTTTAAATTCCGCGTCCTTGAAGGAACTGTTTAAAGGGATCGCTTTCATAATATGCTGGATTTTCGGGATGATCGCCAAAACTGTTGGTTATAAAAGTAATGCCAGTTTGTGCTCCGTATTCTGAAAGTAATGCCCTTTGTTGTGGTTGGGGTAATTCATAATAATTTGCAAGAGTAGGATTATACTTCCTAGTATCGGCTATCAATACGGTGTACGGATCAAGTGGGGGTCCAGAAGTAGGCTGTGCAGGGCCACCAGGTCCTGCAACAAATCCACCAAATCCACCATCTGATCCAGGGCCCGTTACAAAAACTGGAGGTCCCGATGGCATATTTAACCCGGCACTAGAGCCTATGGTTTTTAATCTGTCTAGCGGACTGCCTTTTGATAAACTGCCTAACTGTGCTGTTATGCTGGTTCCAAACCCTGCTTGAGCGTTGGCTATCAAACTACCCGCACCCGGAATTGCTCCAGTCAACCCAGACTTTAAATTATCAAGATTAGATAGGTTACCGCCTATATTAGATCCAAAATTACCCATAGCCGGAGTTAGCCCAAACTGTGCTAGTATCTTAGGATCGCCGGGACTATCAATCAACTGATCAACAATTGAAGTTTCTATATCTGGGGCTTTGACTGTTAGAGAAGGAATTGCAGGCAGATTTTGCAAGGTAGCCCTGCTTAAACTTCCAAGACTAAAACCTAGTTTTTTAGCATCGCCTAAGTCAACATTCTCAGGAAGATCTTCTGCAATTGATTGGAGTTGTTTAAGTGCTGATACATCTATTTGGCCTCCGGCTCCTGTTATTTGTTTTAGGTCAAGTCCTAATTTATCTGCTAATGCTCCAGGAGTTAGTCCGCTTATATTTGGTATTTTTAATCCAAGTGAGCTGGCATTCTTTAATGCTAGGCTAGGAGATATTCCGTTAAGAGATGCATTGGAAATTACAGAATTAATTTGATCTGCTCCCAAAATATTACCGTTTATACTTGTAACATTTGCAATCATATTAGAAGCCCCGTCGGCAATAGATGCTCCTGCGTTCTTAATTTGATTTACAACACCGCCAATGGCCGAAGCATCTAGTCTAACACCAGAAGTCAACGGATTTGACCCGCCAAGAACATCACCGACTTTTAATCCTAAGCCACCGCTGGCCTGATTTATAGCATTTAGTCCTTGACTAATTCCAGGAGTTTGAGATAATAAAGAAGTAGGATCGGAAACTAATTTCCCCACACTAGATATTGCCCCATTGGCTAAATTACTAACAGCACCTAAGGGATTGCTTAATAGCGTAGATGCTTGATTGGCCAATCCCGACAATGACGGCAGACTTCCTCCGCCAAACACACCTGCGGCATTGCCTAACAATCCCGAAGCCGCAGAAGAAATATCTGCAAGAGCTCCGTTTACTGATCCTGATAAGAAATTACTTAGACCCGGTATTAGATTTCCTGCTGATAACAATTGATTTAAATCTCCAGGGAATCCATTAGATGGAAGAGTTATCTGTTGCATTTTAGCAAGATTCAGTGTGTTAGGGCGTAGGCCTGCAGACATTACATCCGCAGGTGCAGAATCTTTAACATAATCATTATTAGGATTATCTACTTGCACAAGATTAGGAACTGTTTTAGGTGGTGATGGATCATCTTCGTTAAGTTGTCCTGCATATCTAATTAATTTTAAAGTCTGTTTAAATTGTCCGTCGTTGAATTTACTGTGGCAATTAATAACTTGATAAAGTCCGCTAAACGGAACCAGTGTTGATTGAAATTTTAGAAATCCATCTGTACCAATATCTATAGGATTTCTAAAATTAAGTTTAATAACACACGGTGCTTGAGTAAAATTTGCTTCACCGTCTACTGTTGTAGAAATATCTTTTGTTTTAGGTATATAATTCCCCATACCGCTAGTGCAAAGATAATAAGGATCACCCATTATATCTAAATTCCCAGTTAACAAATTAACACTTTCTAAAATAGCCTGATGTGCATTATGTGTCAATTGCCAATAAGGATCAGACCGTGTAGCACCGGCACGACCGTCATTCCCCGATGCCTGTACTATTGTTCTAGATCCATTGGTATCAAGTTGTGAAGTGTTTGATCCGTTTGCTTGGTCTTTTGGTTTTTTAACATCTTTGTCGTTTGATGGAGCGGCAGCATTAGATTTTTCTGTGTCTGGTTTATTACCCATATTAGCATTTGATGCTTGGAAAAATAAATTATTAAAATTTAATTTAAAACTTAACACATCGACATTTTTTCCGCCATACAAATAATCGTACTTACGTTTTACAAGTTTGTCAAATTGTTTAGCCTCAAATTTATTAAATTGTTGATTGAGCAATTTGCTTGAATGTACCTTATAAGGCATCACTATATATTGATACTTGTAGCAATGAACATTGTTTGTTGTGTCATACCCTATTGGTTCTGCTTTGACTATTACCTGAAAATATTCAAACATTCCGTCATCGTCTTTTGCTTCTTTTTCTGTATTTTTTAAAATATCTGCTAGGTACTGGCTATCTCGTATAACAGCAGTAATAATATCAATTATATCAGCATTTACGGGAAACTGCACAATACTATTTTTAGGATCATATTTTTTATTTGGATCAGACCCTTTAGGATTTGATTCTTTATCTTTTAGATCTTGAAATTGATAAACATTATTTTCTTTTAATTGCCGATTCATATCTGCTTTGAGAATATCGTTTTTACTTTCAAGATCAAGTGCTTGCCCGGGGTCAGGCCGTTTAGGAAAATAGATTTTATAAGAATCATGAATAGATGATGTATTTTCGTTTTCCTTTTTTGTCCTGGCTATAATTGCATCATTTAATCCCTTCTCTAATTCAGTTATAACTTCACCGACCTTGGTACCCTTCATAGTAATCGCAGAAGTTAATTTGTTGTAATTTGAAAAAGAAACTTCATTCACAGGAATGCCTTTAACTTTATAACGAGTCCCTTGTTCTGTTACATCAATTTCTGATCCAACAATTAAAATAGGAATAAATTTTTCAGTTATTATACTTGCTTTACTTGGAAGATTATCTTTATCTGGATAACCTATAAATTCTATTTTTAATAGGAATGTAGCATTAAGATATCCGTCCCAACCAGCCGCTTGGGCCGCAACATGAAGGGCCTCTATAAAACCGTTTATACTAAAGGGCTCATAAATTTCAAATGAAACTTTAGTTCCTAAAGCAGGACCACTTTGTTCAGTTGGTGCCATGATTGTGTCAACTTCAACATTATCAATCCATAGATCAAATGCTCCAGGACTTTCTTTGTTAAACACATTTACTAAACTAGTAACATCTACTTTTTTCTGTGCGCCGTTTGCTAGATTTGCGGCCGCGGCCGATGCAGATGCCGATGGACTTATGGCATTGGCTCCTTTACCACGAGTCGACGCAATAACATATTTTAAAGGACTCTTTCTCCATTCTTGATTAGGATCTTTTAGCATGTCAGGAGATATTGCCGCTAAAATAAAATTATAAGTAACCGACCTATAACTATCTAAAGGATTGAGTTCAACATTTGCCGGCATATTATAAAATACCCACAGACTGCAAATTTGCAAGAGATGGCAAATAGATTCGTTGACCTGCTACTAAATCATATATTGAATCTTGTATTACATCTTTATTTCTTACTGCAAATACCCACCAAAGTCTAGAATCATTATATAAATCATGTGCTAATAGGTCGGGTCTTAGAGAGTATGTTTGTGTAACTTCAAATAATATATCGTCACTTGCCGCCGGTATATCTCTAAGAGAAAGCACATCTAAATGCCCGTGAGTTTCTTGAGTTTTATAATAAGGACTAAATTTAGAATAGGCTGACATTATAGATATCCTTTACCATCCAAGCCACCTGATACCCATTTATCTACACTAAAGTCTCGTATTTCTTGTCTGCTGTACATAGGTATTAGAGTGAATGAAATTGTTGAAATGGCAGGGGCCATCGAGTTTGTAAATCCAGATCCACTATTATGAATATAATCAACTCCTTCAGGCAAATCAAATTTAAAACTTGTAATTGAAACTGGCACATTATCAAACACATAAGCACCATATCCATATAGACGAACTACCGGTGGAGCACTGCCTGCTAAAAATTTTGTATCGCTACCAAAAGGCATTTTTGTTAATATCCTCCCTAGTTGTACTATTGACAACCATATATTTGCTTCGTTTTCATTTTGTACCGTGAATTTTCCACTAAGTGTGATAGCACTTACAGAACTATTTTTAAAAAAGTATTGTGTATAATTAGAATGTAATGGGTTACTATTTCCGTAACTAGCAGACGTATCGTAACTAAGTGTTGGAGTGTAGGGAAATACTATACCTCCGGCTGAACGAATTTCAGATGCTGTATTTGGTCCAAAGTAAGCCGGAGGTATAATTAATGCTACCCGCATATCGTCGCCGCCGTTCCATTTAGATTTTGCCGGTGCTGAATTCTGTGTTGGTGGCCCGCTAACTCGACCGCCTGAGGCCGCTTTGGCTGTAAAACTTTCACCGGGGTTTCCTCCGCCGCCGCCGTCATTATTTTGATCTTGATTTGCATTGCTAGGGTCAGAACCTTCAGGTGTTTGCGGGGCTGGGTTTCCACTTTCACCTTTGAATTTGTTAGGATCTGAATTAGTTACAGATTCAGTTGTAGTTGTTGCGGCCGCACCGGGCTCTAATGTAACGCCTTGTGCTTCTGCGGCATTCTTTTCTTCGTTAGTTTGTGCTTCACCTGCAGGTGCATCTGCTTTATCTGCGGCATTAACTTGATCAACTAACGTACTATACTGCTTGTCTAAACTATTCCAAGAATCAAGAGAGTCTTTGATAATTTGAATGTCATTTTGAGCGCCTGCTACTTGGCTTTTTAAATTGTCAATATAAGCAGGATCGTAAGGGGGATTACGAGTAGTATCGTTAATTTGTTTAAAAGCATCATCAATGAATCTTCGTTTGTCTTCAATCCTTTGTTCATCTGATTGTATGGATTGATGTATACTGTTTACATCAAGTACACCGCCGCAATGCCCTGACACTGTTTCGTTATTTGAACCAAAACTTGCGCCTGGCCAATTAGGCGCACTGAAGGTAATTGTGCCGTCGGGTTGTTTGGTAATCGATACGTCGGCCTGACCAGCAGATGATTTAATAGAGGGCATTATTTTATTTTCCTATATGTTTATTTACCAGGTAAATAAATGTCCACATAATGGTTGACACCGTGTGGCAGAAATGCTACAATATCTCATAAAGGAGTCCAAATACCAATGGCTACAACACTAACAACATCACCTACTGGACGCAAGGTCAAGTATTTAAATAACAGAGATTTACTAGCAGAAATCCATAGATCAAAAAATACATTTTCAAGTTTTACCAAACCAGAATACAGCCAACATGATATTATTCTTAGCAATTTAGATAAAATTAATATAAGAACTATAGCAGAAGCCAAACGTAATAAAGCAAAAAGACTAGGACTAGAAGCATTTGCCCGAGCAAGATTAGCAGGCGATAAAAAAATAAAATTAACAGAGTGTACTCCAGATTATAAAACTGTTGCAAAAACTGATTTAGTCATACGTATTATGACGTTTGAGCATATTCCTTTAGCGCCAGGTCGCAAGAAGACAACAAAAACTACAGCGGACAGTCACGATAAGGTAAACTTTCCTCCCTTCCAGCATTGGAAGTTTGACGAAACAACCCCAGATGAATTAGTCTGTGTTGGCAAGAGTCATTGGAAAGGTCCGTTAGATACCGGGGTGTTTAGTAAAGATCACGGTCGTATTACAGAAAATTTAGGAAAGATGTATATCAAACTAAGCGAACGATATGCACAACGTAGCAATTGGCGTGGTTACACCTACGTTGAAGAAATGAAGGGACAGGCTATCCTACAATTAAGCCAAATTGGTCTACAGTTTGACGAAAGCAAATCAGAAAATCCGTTTGCCTACTATACTGCCGCTGTGACCAACTCATTTACTCGTATTCTTAATATTGAAAAGAAAAATCAAAATATTCGGGACGATATGCTACAAGAACACGGACTTACTCCAAGTAACACAAGACAGAACAAGGCACAGTTTGCAGATGAAACTGCTCGCCAGGCCGAACTGTATAAGAAGTTCCGTATGCCTAAGAGTGAAGAAACAGATATTGAAGAAGAAGAGGCTTGACCTTTGCTTAACGTTTCTGCTACACTAGTCTGTAAAGGAATCTAACTGATGACATTATTCAAGAAGGTAGCATGTTTTACGGACATACATTTTGGACTGAAATCAAATTCGGGAACTCATAACCAGGACTGCGAGGACTTTGTAGACTGGTTTATTGCCGAAGCACAAGCCAAAGGCTGTGAAACTTGTATTTTTCTAGGCGACTGGCACCATAACCGCAACTCAATTAATCTAATTACACTAGATACTTCAATGCGGTGTTTGGAAAAACTTGGCGCAGGATTTGAACAATTCTTTTGGTTTCCTGGTAACCACGATTTATTCTACAAGGACAAGCGAGACATCCATAGTAGTGCGTTCGGACGCCATATTCCTGGCGTGACTGTCGTAGACTCTGTCACCACTCTAGGCGATGTCACCCTTGTACCGTGGTTGGTCGGAGATGAATGGAAGACTATTAGTCAAACGAAAAGCCGATACATGTTTGGGCATTTTGAATTACCCTTGTTCTATATGAACGCAATGGTACAGATGCCCGATCATGGTGAATTGCAAGCAGAACATTTTGAACATCAAGACTATGTGTTCAGCGGACACTTTCATAAACGACAGGCCCGTAATAAAGTTGTTTATATTGGAAATGCATTTCCTCATAACTTTTCAGACACATGGGACGATGAACGAGGAATGATGTTCATGGAATGGGGTGGAGAACCGCAATATCAAGCATGGCCCGATGCTCCTAAGTTCCGTACACTTAAACTCAGCCGCTTAATTGATGAGCAAGATACAATTCTACAAGACAAAATGTACCTCAAAGTTCATTTAGATTGTAATGTTACATTTGAAGAGGCTAATTTCTTAAAAGAAACATTCATGGCCTCTAAAGATATCCGTGAACTACAATTAATTCAAGAACGAGATAATCTAGAAGGCGTAATAGACGATAGCCCTAATACAAAATTTGAGTCAGTTGACCAAATTGTAACAGAACAACTGATTAATATTGATTCAGAAACATTTGATAAGAAGTTATTGCTAGAGATTTATAATAACCTATGACATTTAAACTAAAGAATATAACCGTTAAGAACTTTCTTAGCGTTGGCAATCAAACACAGGCTGTAGATTTTGACAAAGAAGCACTTACCTTGGTGCTAGGAGAGAATCTTGACCTAGGTGGAGACGACAGCGGGTCACGTAACGGTACAGGTAAAACTACAATTATCAATGCACTGAGTTATGCTCTATACGGTCAAGCACTCACAAACATCCGTAAAGAAAACTTAATTAACAAAACCAATACTAAAGGTATGTTAGTCACTGTTGAGTTTGAACAAAACGGTGTAAAATACAAGATCGAACGTGGTCGTAAACCTAATGTACTTAGATTTTTTGTTAATGACCAGGAACAAACTGCCGAAGAAGCAGACGACGATGCCCAAGGTGACAGTCGCGAAACACAAAAGTCAATAGAACAGTTATTGGCCATGAGCCATACAATGTTTAAACATCTTGTAGCATTGAATACATATACAGAGCCCTTCTTAAGTATGAAAGCGGCAGATCAACGAGAAGTAATTGAACAACTATTGGGTATTACACTTTTAAGTGAAAAGTCTGAACTACTAAAAGCACAGATCAAGACTATTAAAGACAATATTCAACAAGAAACTGCAAAGATCGAAGCAACTAGAACTGCTAATGAAAATGTACAAAAAAGTATTGACAGTTTAGTGCTTAAAAGTCAAGCATGGACAAATAAAAAACAAGACGACATTGGTAAGTTTAATAAAGCAATATCACAACTAGAAAGCGTAAACATTGACGTTGAATTGCAAGCACATGCCGATATTAAACAATGGAATGAAAATGATACTAAGGTACGTAATCTAACTAAACAAAAGGCCACGCTAGAAAGTGCTGTAATACAGGCTGAAAAAAGTTTAACAAAATACACAAAAGAATTAGAAAGTCTAGCAAACAAAACATGTCATGCTTGTGAACAAGCACTACATGACCATAAGCATGAGGAAATGACCACTACTGCTGAAAAAAATGCACTAGATGCGGCCAACTACTTTACTAAAGTAGGTGAAGATTTGGAAAAGATACTGACTGAAATAGATGCAATAGGTATTCAACCTAAGAAACCTATTACTTTTTACGATACAGAAGCCGAAGCAACTACGCATCAAAGCAATTTAAACAATCTAAAGAGTAATTTAGACGATAAAATTGTCGAAGCCAATCCGTACGATGAGCAAATTGAGGATCTAAAGAATACCGCCATTCAAGAAATTACTTGGGATACTGTAAACGAACTAACATCTGTTCGTGATCATCAGGAGTTCTTGCTTAAACTGTTGACCAATAAGGATAGTTTTATCCGTAAAAAGATTATTGATCAGAATTTAAACTATCTAAACAAGCGATTAGACTACTATATCAACAAAATGGGCTTGCCCCATCAGGTTAAATTCTTAAATGATCTAACAGTTGAGATTACTCAACTAGGACAAGATTTAGATTTTGATAATTTATCACGCGGAGAACGCAATCGATTGATCTTAAGTTTGTCGTGGGCCTTCCGTGATGTATGGGAAAACCTATATCAACACATCAACTTACTGTTTATTGACGAACTTATTGATGCAGGTATGGACTCTGCCGGAGTAGAAGCGGGTATTGCTGTACTTAAGAAGATGGCACGTGAACGAAACAAGAACATTTATCTCATATCACATAAGGATGAATTGGTAGGCCGTGTAAATAATGTCCTTAAAGTAGTTAAGGAAAACGGTTTTACCAGTTACGCAACAGATACAGACTATGTCGAGACATAAAGGTTTCAAAACTAGCACCCCGGAGATAGAAGATCGACTAAACAATCATAGTAGTAACTATCGAGAGTACCTGGCTTTGATTTTTCGTATTCACAATGCTCAAATGGCATATATGGAGTTTCCAAGCAAAGAGACATCTCGAGAACTACAAAAAAGTTTGACTGCAATTAAAAGATCAAGTTTGGCAATGTATAACGACTTAACTGTAATAAGACAACTACTTAGAGCAGAAGATAAAAGACGTTGGCGAGCTCATGCAGAAGAACTCGAGAGGCTAAAGTACGTACAAGTTTTTAAAGAGGAAAAGAAAAATGACAATAACTGAGCAATTAGAACAACAATTTGCAGAATTCTTAGCAGAAGATGCTAAGTTTACCGGTGGTAATAGTGCCGCTGGCACACGATCACGTAAGGCATTAGCAGAACTAGGCAAACTGGTTAAGGCTCGTCGTAATGAAATTACTGCTGAGAAGAACGCCCGCAAGGAAGCCAAGGCAGCAAAGTAATTGACTTGGACATATCAAGGACAAGTTATAAATGAATTACCCGAAGAGTGTGTTGGCTTTGTATATTGCATTACTAACACAATTTCCGGGCGCCAATATATTGGCAAAAAACTAGCAAAATTTAGTAAAACAACCTACAAAACTGTAAAGTTGAAGAACGGCACCAAGAAGAAAAAGAAAATTAGAAGCAAAATAGACAGTGATTGGCAGGAATATTACGGGTCCAGTCCTAACTTAACAGCAGACATAGACAATCTAGGCAAAGAAAACTTCTCTCGAGAAATATTACACTACTGTAAAAGCAAATCAGAAACATCGTACATTGAGGCCCGCGAACAATTCGACCGCAAAGTATTAGAATCAGACAACTATTATAACGGGCACATACAGGTCCGTGTCCATGGCTCCCACATAAAATCTAAAATTTAAAACGGTAATGGCTTGCTCCTGCTAATCTCTGGAGCCCTAAACCTGGACCTTGGGTCGCAGGGATGGAAATCTCTCGCCGTTGTGAGTACTCAACTACTACCCGAAAGGATGAAGATCGCTACCAAGCCCTGCGATTTAGTTGTTTGAAGATGCAGATAAGGCAAAAGGAAGGGAGAAAAACCCTGCGTTTACAAATATGTTAGCGTATATTTGTAAGCCGCCGTTGTTATAAAGACGGAGCTCGTGGTACCGGTCAACCGCCACTGTAATGCTCTAACGCTAGGTGATACATGTTCGACTCAGATAATGTTCAAATCTTTGCCCTGTGCGGGCAAAGTGTGACTGAACGATCTAGATAATACTTAAACTACTTCGTAGTTAAAATTGCTCTGAGTGTAAACGAAAGAGCAAGTGAACGTAGTTCGCTTTTTAAAATATAAATAAATCATCAAATAGGAATCCCTTGTTATGCGCATCGACGATTTATTTTTAACAGAAAATCTTGAAGAAGGACCCGTATGGGATAAAGTTCGTGGGGCAGGTGCCGCTGTTGGTAAAGGACTTGGCGCAGTTGGTCAAGGGATCGGTGCTGTAGCAGGTGTACCAGCAGGTATTGCTCGAGCAATTGGAAAAGGCTATAATAGAGCCGCTGATACTATTGGTGGTGGTCCTGATGAACAACCAGCACAAGCGGGTGCTCCTGTCCAGGCACAAGGTGGTGCTCAACAAGCAGGTGATCCAACACAACAAGGTAGTGGACAAGCCAGTGCTCCGGTACAAGGTGGAGTGTCAGCAGGTGCATCTGATGATCCGGCCGCAGGCGGTGCCGCTCAAGCACAACAAAGTAAAATTGGCGTAGGTCAAATTAACAAGATCCTTCCTACCCTAAGAACAAGAGATTTAGCAAGTGTTAAGAAAACATTAGATGCTACATTAGCCAAAAAACAAAAAGCACCCGATCCTGGCGCAGGTGCAATGAGTCAAATGGCCAACACACTAACAGGAACTCCTGCTCCGGCAGCGCCTCCTGCTAACACAATGGCAAATGCTCCTGTTAGTAAAACAAATACTGCTAAACCAGGAAATCCAAATGCACCAAGTTTTGGAAAAGGTACCGCTATGCCTATGAAACCAATGCAAGTTCCTGGATCAATGACACCGGGTGCTCAACCTACAGCGGCTCCAACAGCTCGTGGCGGTAAAGTACCAGGACAAGTAAGTCAAACTCCGAATGCAATGCGTAAACGTGCCGCAAGAGCCGCTTCGAAAGCAATGGCCGAGAGCACACAATTCTATAGTAAATTTTTTAAGACATTGATTTAAAAAAACGGCAACTGAGTTTTCTTAGTTGTATCTAGATTTTCTTCAATAATCTTACCCAGTATCTCACGATCTCCAATGTCGAGTTCGTAGGCTTCTGTAAAAGAAAGCCCTCCTCGCATGTACCAACAAAACTTATAGAGTTCTTGCTTTATGGCCTTTGTCTCTTGCTCCATGCGTTTAGCAAGTTCAACTATCTCGTCGATAGTCATTGACAAAAGCCTTATGCGAAAAAATAACTAGCGTCAAACACTAGCGGAATTTCAATTTCGTCCTCAATTACTCCTGCTTCACGCATCTGATCTGTAGTTTGGATTTTCAAAGGTTTGATGCTGTTATTCTCACGTTGAGTTTCAATTTGTTTTTTAACAATGTCAAATATTTCTTTGTCTGTATTTTCCATAAACTCTTGAATATGTGCCGGATTGTCAGTCGTACCTGCAGAACTTTCAATGGCAAACACAGAATTGTTTACTATACCAATAGTAATTTGATTTAGTTTGTCAAAACTCTCATTAAAAACTTTGGATTTTTCAGCATCAGATAAATTTTGACTATTAACTGCATCAAATATTCTTTGTGTTTCAAAAGTTTTGAGAGCACTTTCGGTCATCTGTTTATAGTTTATCGGACGAATGTGTACAGTTAAATCGGAACTAACTGGAATTGCAGTTTCCCATCTGATCTGCCCCATTAAGGTATCCATTAACAAGTTAAGATTTAAACTGTATTCGAGATCTGTGTCGTTTCCTACTACAACTGGTACAGTCATCATTTCACCGTAGGTTGCAATGCGAATAGCAATTAGAATAACATCTAAGTCAATATTAGGAACATGCCAAGCATTCTTGATATTAGGAACACAGTGTTCGATAACACTGGTAACTGCTTGTCCATTCATAAGAGCATCAGGAACCTTAAGCATTAATTCATCTTTGGCAGTCATAGAGTATACAGGATACTCTTCGTTTTCTGTTTTGTTTAAACTGCCCGCGGGCCAGAACTCTCCTCCGCTAGGAAGTTTGATATAGATTTTAGGCTGACGCATGAACCCTGATAAGGGGTTTTGATTTACTTTTGGTTGAGGAACCATAAAATTTCTCCGATAAATAAACTTGTCTAAGTATGATAATATTTATGTACGCACAAAATGGTGGATCTAATCAATGGCTGAAGTAACGGGAACGATAGGCGGGCAACCAGTAGAACTGAATAATGCGGCAACAGAAGCCACATTAAGAGCCATGTTGGCTGCAATGAACAGGCAAACTGCGGCTTTATCTGCACTTAAAAATGGTGGCGGTGGTAATACTTCCCAAGCAACTCAACAACAGACAGCGGCAACCCAGAAACAGACCGGAGCAACAACCCAACAGACACAGGCAACAGGCCAACAAACAGTTGCTACCAATGCGGCAACAGAAAGTATGAGTAGATTTGCCAAGGGAGCGATGATCCTTGGCGGTATTGTTGGAGATCTAGTTGGAGGAGTTGCTAAAACTGCCAGTAACTTAACTGACTTTGCTGGCGGTCTAATGGACGGCAAAGGTGGCTTAAGTGATTTTTACGGTGCAATGAAAGACCTACCGTTGGGTATGGGTCTAGTAGCAGGGCTGTTTCAAAAGATTGCCCAAATGCAGGAAGCAGAGTTAGAAACTTATAGAACAATGACCAAAGCCGGAGTTAACTTTGGAGGACAGTTAAATGCCATTAGACAGAACGCACTTGACTTAGGACTAACTCTAGATCAGTTTGGCAAACTAATGTCAGCCCGCGGTACAGATTTTGCCAACATGGGTGGTAGTGCTAATGAAGGAGCAGAAGCATTTACAAAAGTAGCCAAAGCACTTCGCAACTCAAAAGCAGGCGAAGAGTTAAGAGCATTAGGCTACACTTCAGAAGAGACTGCTAACAGCATGGCAAATTATATTACCATGACTGGTGGCCGCACTGCTGACCAAATGAAAAACACTAAAGGTCTTGCAGAAGCCAGTGCTAGATACATGGTTGAACTAGATCAGTTATCAAGTTTAACTGGAGAAAGCAAAGAAGCCTTAGAAGCACAGATGAAAGAGCAGGCCGCAGATGCCGCTTTTCAAAACTATCTGCAGACATTAGATGAGAAAGGTAGAGAGAAAGCAACTAAAGCCCTACAAGAAAGTTTAGCAACAGGCGGTAAAGGTGCAGGTGACGCACTTAAAAATAAACTAGCAGGTATACCTTTAACTGAAGCGGGCGGCATGTTTATGGCCATGGCTCAAAAAGCAAACGCGGCTCAAGATGATCAGGTACGGGCAGTTAAAGACGGTACTAAAGGATTAGACGATGTTCGAAAAGCCACTGCTGGTATGGCTGTTGGGCTAAAGAAAGACAGTGAAACTATTGGAAGAACCACACTATCTGCATTGACGCAGGCAGGCGGGGCTCAGGGCGAGTTGTCTAATGCAATGCTTAAAAATGAAAATAATCTAAACAATAAAAAAATTAACAGCGTAGAAGATTATAATAAGAACATGGCACATATTGCGGCCGAAGAAAAGGCTCGTAGTCAATCCGCCGCCGCCGCAGCCGCCGAAAGTGAAAAAGCATTTAAAGACATGGGTGCCGCAATATACGGAGCCCTACAACCAGCACTGGCTATGTTAACTCCCATAGTAAACGATTTAGCAAACCAGTTTATGGAGATGGTTAAAAACAATATGCCTGCAATTAAAGCGGCTCTTACTACTCTAGTAACCTTTGTCACTAATTTTGCAAAAGATTTATTTTCAGAAGAAGGCAGAAAGAAAATTATCAATGATATTGCTTATTATATGAAGTTGATGTTAATTGAAGTTAAGAAAGCAATTATTCCTTGGTACGGTGAATCGTCTGCTAAAGCAGACAAAGATAAACTAGATGCAGAAAAGAAAGCATATGATGCTAAAGCAGAAGTTGCTCGTGAAGAAATGTCTAATGCTGGAAAAATTCAAGCACTTAATGATATTAAAGCAGGTAAGACTAAAGAATCTTACGATACAGAAATAAAAGCATCTTCAGAAAAAATTGAAGCCTTGAATAAACAAAAAGCGGATGCCGGAAAAGATGTAGGAAAAATAAAGAAAATTAACGAAGAAATTGCCGCGGCAGAAGAAGCACAAGCAGAAGCAAAAAGAAAACAGACAAATCTTGTTAAGTTAGCAGACAAACCAGAAGAACAAAAAGCAGTAGCCGCAAAAGAACAAGAAATTAAAGCAAAAAAAGCCGATGCTGATAAACTTGTTAAAGAAACTGCGCCTGTTTACAATGCCTCTGAAAAAGAAAAACAAGATGATAAAAATTGGGAAAAAATGGGCATTGCGGATAAAATTGAATCCGGTGCGGCAAGAGGAATTGAAAAAGCAGGTAGTATGCTTGGGGCTATACTGCCTGACTTCTTAGGTGGCGGTGTTCTTCAAAATTTAAGTAAGACTGCTAAAGATGATAGAATTCAAGGCGAAACAGATGAATTAGCCAGAAGAGAAGCCGAAGAAAAGAAGAAAGGCGTTGACAAACGTGCTGAAGGCGGTCCAGTTAAAGCAGGGCAACCGTACTGGGTAGGTGAAGAAGGACCTGAAATAATGGTACCAGATGCCGCAGGAAAAATTACTCCTAATGATAAACTTGCAGATATGCAACCGCATCTAGCAAACATGTCAAAGAGTATCAGCGGCAACTTTAAAGGTGTTGCTAGCGATATAGCCGCTTCGGGACAGCAACAACAACCTATTACACTTTCAAGGGAAAGTATTGCGGCACTTGGCAAGTTACTGCCCCTTGATTCAATGTCTGGTATCAAACAACCGGAATTGACTAAAGACTCTAAAACTCCAGTTGATATGAAAACTCATATGGAGTCTATGACCAAAGACATCAATGCTAGTTTAGGTAGAATGTCTGAAAAAACATTGGATATTAAAAAGTCTCCTGAAAAAGATACGTACAACGATACTATTAAACAAATAATGGCTGAACAGACTAAAAAATTATCTCCAATGACCGAAGCAGGGTTACAGTCTACAACACAATCAAAAACGCCTATGCTTACAGATACACTAGGATCATTTGCTAAAACTTTAATGCCAGAGTTTATGAGTAAAATGCCTAGTGTGAGCGACCTTACTAAAAAGATTGATGATATTAAGAAAGACCCGAAAGGCGAAATGGAAAGTATGGGCAAGACCATAACAGACGGAATCAAGAATGTAGCAGGCATGAGTCCTGCAGGCGTTTTATTAAACCCGTTACTAGGTGCAATGGGCGGATCTGGCGGTAATGAAAATTTACTTAAAGAGATGCAACAGTTAAATAAGAACACAGTAGAATTAGTAAAATATACGAAGATGACGCTTGAAGAAAACAAAAATCAAACTTCGAAACTTGGTTCACTTTCTGGAAACTTATACGTTTAATTAAATTATGTCTTGGAAAAAGTATTTTACCCCCGTTAATGTGTCTGGACAGATGAGCACGATTAGTGGTATGAATCGTCCGCACGGATCTAAGACAAATTACAGTTCATACCTGCCCGATGTTTATTCTGGACACCCAAATCGTTTAGAACGTTATGGACAATATGACACCATGGATAGTGACTCAGAAGTCAATGCCGCACTGGATATTCTAGCAGAATTCTGTTCACAGGAAAATGATGATAATAGGACTCCTTTCCAAATATTTTTTAAAGAGCAAGCAACATCTAGTGAAACAAAGATCATTAAAAAGTATCTACAGCAATGGTCAAAGTTAAACAAATTCAACAGTAGAATTTTTAAAATTGTACGCAATGCGTTCAAGTACGGGGACAGTTTCTTTGTTCGTGATCCTGAAACCCAAGCATGGATGTATATCGATCCTAACAAAGTTGACAAGATTATTGTTAACGAAAGTACTGGCAAAGAGCCCGAACAGTATATTATTCGTGACTTGAACATTAACCTAATGGCACTAACAGTTACACAGATTAGTCCTTCAAATCAAACAAATACGCCCGGCGGAAGCAATTACATTACTGCTGGAGCACAACAGAAGGGCATGGTTGGCGGTCAAGGTGGAAGCAGTGGCGGAAACCGTTTTGGTGTGAATCAAAATCAATATGCTATTGATGCTAAACATGTAATTCACCTGTCAATGAGTGAAGGTTTAGACAATAATTTCCCTTTTGGTAACAGTTTACTAGAACCTATCTTTAAAGTATACAAGCAGAAAGAACTGCTTGAAGATGCTATCATTATCTATCGTGTACAACGTGCTCCTGAGCGTAGAGTGTTTTATATTGATGTGGGTAATATGCCAAGCCATTTGGCAATGAGCTTCGTAGAACGTGTTAAAAACGAAGTAAACCAACGTAGAATTCCCAGCGTCACAGGTGGTGGTCAGACTGTTACAGACAGCAGTTATAATCCGTTAAGTATGAATGATGATTACTTTTTCCCACAAACTAGTGAGGGAAGAGGTAGTAAGGTTGAAATATTACCAGGAGGTACTAACCTTGGAGAAATCGATGATCTTCGCTATTTCACAAACAAACTTTTTAGGGCTTTGCGCATCCCTTCAAGTTATCTACCTACAGGTCCAGATGACGGAGGCAGTAACTTCAATGATGGCCGCGTGGGCACTGCCTACATCCAAGAATTAAGATTTAACAAGTACTGCGAACGCTTACAAAGTTTGATCAACGAGGCATTTGATCTCGAATTTAAACTGTATATGCAGAACAAGGGCATTAACTTTGACCCTAATGTGTTTGATCTAAAATTTAACCCACCGCAGAACTTTGCGGCCTATCGCCAAGCAGAGATGGACGGTGTGCGTATCAATACATTTGGTTCTATTGCGGCTGTGCCACACATCAGCAAACGCTTTGCACTCAAGCGTTTCTTAGGTTTAACAGCGGAAGAAGTAGCAGAAAACGAAAAAATGTGGAAAGAAGAAAACGGCATGAGCAACGATGCACTACCTGCGGGCAGTGAGCTTCGTGGTGCCGGGGTAACTGCAGATGGCATGAAGAGTGATTTAGATACCTTAGGTCAATCCGGAGAAGCTCCAGAGGGTATGGAAGGTGGTCCTGAGCCCGATATGAGTGGTGCAACACCACAAGCGACACCACCCGGCGGCGCACCCCCTACTCAGTAATAAATAGCAACATGTTACTAAACGAATTCATTTATTTTGACAAAGACAACGGACTTGGCGATAACGACCGGTACGATCCTTTTCACGATACTAGTGTTATAAAAAGCAAAGATCTACGAAAAACTAGGCTTACCCTACGTATGTTAAACGATCTGCGCAAAGGCGGCGAAGCTCGTTATAAAGAGCAAAAAGAAGACTTAGAGTTTGTAAAAGTCATGTATGCCGCTCCTCCCGCTGAAGAAGCGGCCGCTTAAACTACAAACTTAATTCCCTTAGACAAAATCTTAAATATTTTTGTCTTTTTCAACCTCATTGCCAAAAAACCTGGTTTTTTCGGCTATTTTACATAAGTATTACATCTCGGCTGTAAATATACTCGACAGCCTTGCCAATCTATATAGGAGACCAATGCAATGACTAACAAGTTTGAACAACTTCTAGATTATCTAGTAAACGAGGAAATGGACAAGGCAAATGAATTGTTTCATGAAATCGTTGTAGAAAAATCTAGAGATATATACGAGAATTTAATTGCCGAAGAGGCAGCAGAAGACGAAGAAGAAATGGACGAAGCCCAAGAGGACGATGAGGAAGACGACGAAGAAGAGTTAGACGAAGAAACTACTCTTGAAATCGGTGGCGACCCAACAGATGCTATGGCCGGCGACATGGGAGCACCTGGTGCTGACATGGGCGATGACGGTATGGGCGACATGGACGATCCAATGGGCGGCGACGACATGGCCGGTGATATCGGCGGTGAAGGCGGTTCTACAGAAGACCGTATCGACGACTTAGAAGACGCCTTAGAAGAATTAAAAGCAGAATTTGAAGCCTTAATGGCTGACGAAGAACACGAGCCAGAACATAGTGACGGTGAAGATGATCCAGACTTTGGTGGCGAAGAAGGTGACAACGAAGAGGGCGAAGAAAACCCATTCGGCGATGAAGAAGATGATAGCGAAGATGACGAAGAAGATGACGAAGAAGACGAAGGCATGTTTGAAAACCGTCAACGTGTTCGTGAATATAGAGACACAGTTGGTAACGACTGGGAAAAGAACAGCATGAAAACACCAGGTCCGGTTGGTTCTGGCAAAGGTGATAAGGCTGGTCAAACAGACGTTAGCAACCTAAAAAGCCCAGTAAGTTCTGGTAAGGGCAAGCCAACTACTGGCGCAACAGCACACAACATTCTAGCAAGCACTAAAGGTGTAGGCGAGATGAGCGGAACAAGTCCTAACATGGACAAAGGTTCACGTGGTTTAGTTGGTGCTACTAAAGGCGAGTTCACTAAAGGTGTTGAAAAGAACATCTCTAACAAAGCCAATTCTAGCATGAAGTCAGGCGCGGCACTAAGCAAAGTTAGTGGCGGGCATGGCGCTGAGAAGAAAGGTACTGGCGGAGAAGGACAAGGATGGGGATCAGGTAGTGGCGGTAAAACAGGTCAAACTGGTTCCGTTAATACCAAGAGCCCGTTAACAGGCGCACCTAACAGGAACGCTTAATAATGAAAATATCTTATCTAAGAGAGCATTTAAGTTTTGATCAAGCGCGATGCGTAGTAGAGTCTGTTGAAGGTCAGGATGGCAAGAGTCTGTACTTAAAAGGCATTGCAATTCAGGGCGGTATTCGCAACGCTAACCAGCGTGTTTACCCTGTGAATGAAATTACTATCGCAGTTAAAACGTTAAACGATCAAATTCAAAATGGTTACTCTGTATTAGGTGAGGTAGATCATCCAGAAGACTTAAAAGTAAACTTAGACCGTGTGTCGCACATGATTACAGACATGTGGATGGACGGTCCTAATGGTTATGGAAAGATGAAAATCCTTCCTACCCCAATGGGTAATCTAGTAAAGACTATGCTTGAAAGCAGTGTAAAACTTGGTGTTAGTTCTAGAGGTAGCGGAAACGTTAACGAAGGTAACGGCCAAGTATCTGAGTTCGAGATTATCACAGTTGATATAGTTGCTCAGCCGAGTGCGCCGGGAGCATATCCTACACCAATTTATGAACACTTGATGAATAGTCGTGGTGGTCATAGAGCATTTAGGACAGCGCAAGAGGTACAAAAAGATCCCAAGGCAGAAAAGTATGTCCGCGAGGCCATGCTGAGTATTATAAATGGCTTAAAAACCTAAGGAGAAAAAGCGATGATGGACGCATTCAAGAGGTTAGTCGAAAGTGGTGTTATAGGAGAGGACGTAGGTTCTGAACTAGAAAACGCTTTCAACGCTAAGATTCAAGAAAACCGCGACCAAGTCACTGCTCAACTACGTGAAGAGTTTGCTCAAAAATATGATCATGATAGACAGAATATTATTGAGTCACTTGACGCAATGGTGAGCGATAGATTGGCCGCAGAGATGGCTGAACTTGTAGAAGATAAAAAAGGTTTGGTGGAAGCCAAAGTTGCTTATCAACACAAGGTAGCACGTGATTCTAAAATGATGGAAGCATTTGTTATTAAGCAGTTAGGAAAAGAATTAGGGGAATTCCAAAACGATCGTAAGAAAGTTGCAGAGAATTTTTCTAAGTTAGAGCAATTCATTGTAACTGCTCTAGCGAGAGAGATCAACGAATTTAGTCAAGACAAACGTGAACTAGCAGAAGCGAAAGTTAAGTTAGTCCGTGAAGCAAAGAAGAAATTCGATGAGGTAAAACAACGTTTCATTCAACGAAGCGCCGGATTGGTACAAGAGACAGTTACGAAGAAACTTACAACTGAGTTATCTCAGTTGAGAGAAGATATCGAATCTGCTCGTCGTAACGCATTTGGTCGTAAGATGTTCGAAGCGTTCGCCCAGGAGTATTCTACAAGTTATCTAAATGAAAAATCTGAAACAAGTAAATTGTTAAAGATTCTTCAGAAGAAAGATGCAGAGTTAGCCGAAGCACAAAATACCATTACAGAAAAACAACGTGTTGTTGAGTCTAAGGAACGCGAAGTTCGTGTTGCTAAAGATCTAATGGAACGTAAAGTTGTAATGGGTGAGTTACTAGCACCACTGAGTGCTGAACAGAAAACGATTATGAAAGAGTTGCTTGAGTCTACTAAGACACAACGTCTCAATGAAGCATTTGACAAATACTTGCCAGCCGTAATGGAAGGCAAGGCAGTTAAGACAGCAGTTCAAAAGGCTGTTTTAACAGAAGGTCAAGTTGTAACAGGTGATCGCGAAGTAAAAAATCAGCCTCAGGTAGGCTTAGATAACATTTTGGATATCCGCAAATTAGCGGGTTTATCAAAATAATTTAATATTCAAGGAGAAGACATAAAATGTCACAATTATTAAATGAAAGATGGTCAGAGACCAAAGACGCTCTGCTTGAAGGTCTATCAGGTACTCGTAAAGCATCGATGAACGTTTGCTTGGAGAACACTCGTAAATATCTAGCAGAAGCCGCTACAAGCGGTGCGACAAGTTCTGGTAATATCGCTACACTAAACCGTGTGATCCTTCCAGTTATTCGTCGTGTTATGCCAACAGTTATTGCCAACGAAATCATCGGCGTTCAGCCAATGACTGGCCCTGTTGGTCAAATTCACACACTACGTGTTCGTTACGCTGACACCAGCGGTAGCGATGGTATAGTAGCAGGTGAAGAAGCATTGAGCCCATTCAAGATTGCGGCTGCTTATTCTGGTAACAACAATGACACTACACCACGTGCTAGTGCCACTTCAGTTCTTGAAGGTCAACCAGGTAAGCGTATGAGCATTCAAGTATTGAAAGCACCAGTTGAAGCCAAATCACGCAAACTAAGCGCACGTTGGACATTCGAGGCTGCTCAAGATGCACAAGCTCAACAAGGTATTGACATTGAGGCTGAAATCATGGCCGCTCTAGCACAAGAGATCACAGTTGAGATCGATCAAGAGATCCTAACTTCCTTACGTGCTTTGGCATCCGTTGAAGAAACATATGACCAGTCACAAGTGTCTGGTACTGCAACATTTGTTGGTGACGAGCACGCCGCTCTTGCTGTTCAGATCAATCGCGTAAGCAACTTGATCGCTCAGCGTACACGTCGTGGTTCTGCTAACTGGGCAGTTGTTTCTAACCAAGCGTTGACAATTCTACAATCTGCTACTACAAGCGCATTTGCTCGTACTACAGAAGGTACATTTGAAGCCCCAACAAACACTAAGTTCGTTGGTACATTGAACGGTTCTATGCGTATCTATGTTGACGCTTATATGAGCGACACATCTGATAACAATCAGATCCTAATTGGTTACAAAGGTTCTAGCGAAGCAGATGCTGCCGCGTTCTATTGCCCTTATATTCCGTTGATGTCTTCTGGTGTTGTGTTAGATCCTAACACATTTGAGCCAGTAGTTGGCTTCCTAACACGTTACGGTTACGTTGAGTTGAGCAACACTGCTTCTTCTCTAGGTAACGCCGCTGACTACTTAGGTAAGGTTGCTATTACAAGCAACACAGTAAGTTTCCGTTAATCAGAAACTTGCAGTAAGCAAAATAAAAACGCCCTTCGGGGCGTTTTTTTATGAGCACTATAAATACACAGTACGATTTACATAGGGTGAATTTTATGCGGAAATCCAACCGCGTATAGCCTAGAACGCTATTATTCTTAAGGAGAAAATAAAATGGGACGTCCAATTAAAGAAAAATATTTCGGTAACAAAAACCGTCCGTATACAAATTACGCAAGAGGTGGCAATACTGGTGTAGGTGGTGAAGGTGTAGCAAGTGTTACATTTTCAAACAGCGGTACACTATATTCACAAGGAACAACAGTAAGTTTTGGTGTTCCAAACGTTGCTGGTGGTATTCGAGCAACAGGCACACCAGTTATTGACACTAACGGTTTACTACGTGGTGTTACATTTACTGAACGCGGTACTGGTTATACAAGTGCTCCAACACTAACAGTAACTACAGCCACTGGAGTTGCTAGTGCATCTACTGGTACAACTGGCCAATCAATTATCTATCCAGCAAGTACTACCGGAATCTATGTAGGTATGAAGGTTATTGGTGTTAACATTAATGCCAGTGCTACTTTTGTTACGTCTGTTGTAAGTGGTGCTGTTAACTTAACATGGCCAAATGCAGGTACAGTCAATGCATCAATTGCGTTTGTCGATGCAGGATCGGCTCAGGCTAACTCAATTGCATTGTTCGCAACTACAACAACACAAGATGCTATTGCAATCACATCTTATATAACAACTGGCAGTTCAGCAATCAGCGGCGGAGATATCATCAAGCAAGAAAGCTCACGTCGTTATCTAGTACGTAACAGTCAAGGTATTGGACAGGTAAGAATTGGGGCTGGCACCGGTGCAACTCATACATTAGTACCTGGTCAAGCTCACATTATTGCTACAGACGGCGGCGGTGCTACCTATTATGTTACTAAATTAACAGCGCACAAAGCAACGTTAATTAATAGAACAAACACAAGTACAGCACTTATTACTGATCTAGTAGCAGGGTGGACATTGAGTGCGGCTACAGGTACTAATCAAGTATCTCTTGCTAAGAACGCTTAATTGTTGGTTTTGCAACAAAAGGGCCTCCGGGCCCTTTTTCTTTGGTAAATATTTGTATGACTACACAATGGTTCACTCCAACAATCACAACTCAAACAGCAGAATTTGAAGAACATGTACAATGGCAAGCAGGTTATACTACTTCTGTTGATGCTCACGGACGAATACAAACAACTCCTAATACTGATTTATCAAACAATATTGGCGTAATACAAAGTATAAGACCTATTGTTTATATATCTAATGATGGGCATGCCCCACGTAGAGAAAAAACTTGGTACATTACCTTTACTGGATTTAATATTACAGGCATTACAAATCCTATTAACGGAATAGCAGTCCAAACAACTGTGAGACGCAAAGGTCGTATCATGGACGAAACTGTACAATTAAGTTATCAGGGAAATCTTATAGGCGAAAATAAAATCAATTACGGCTTAGACGATCTCAATCATGTTCCGATCAATAACTCAACATCTTATGGCGGCCCAACTGACCTATGGGACAACCAGTTAACGGCCTCAATGCTACAAGATCCAACGTTTGGTATAACTTTAAGATTTCAAAGTCATTTGTACTATCCGCACAAAGAAACTGTCTTAATAGACAGCATTCAACTAAGAGTGTATTAACGCTAAATATGCTTAAAGGAATCGTTCATGAGTACTGACAAGTTAGTTCTTTCTGGTGATTATTACATTAAAACTCCCACAGCGGGTACTATTACTTTTGACACCGGAGTAACTACAGGCACGGTTGTAATTACTGGAAACCTTGATGTCCGCGGTATTCAAACGACAATTGAATCAATTAATGCTACTATCAAAGACAATATACTTGTTTTAAATCAAGGAGAATCTAGCGCCATATCTGGAGGTAGTATATCGCTAGGCAGTGCTGGTATATCGATTGATCGTGGAGGTGCAAACGATCCAACAAAGTCAGCACAGTTACTATGGGACGATACAATTGGATGGACAGGCGCTACAGTTAACAGGGGTATTTGGACATTTAAGAAAGGTGGAGTTTTTTCTGCTATTGATGTTGGTACTATTAGGTTTAATGGAAATGCCGCAGGACAAGATAAAAATTACATCTTAACAGATCAATTGGCCCCACTTAATGTTAACGATGACAATTACACATCAAAGATTATTGATAGGAACGACATTCCTAATAAAGAATATGTTGATAGCAGGACAGGTAACACATCAACTAATTCGTTGACTGCTAGAGAAATTAGAGTAGGTAATAGTTCTGTTACAATTAGTGATTACACTGAAACAGGACAGCAAAGTTTTATCACTGCTTCGTTGAATAGTACTACTACACTTACTATAAGACCCACCGAAGTGTTGTTTTCAACAGTTAGAATTGGCAACTCAACAATTGAATCACTATCAAGTAATACAGATCTAACACTACTTACAAACGGTCGAGGAGTCATAGCCGTAAACAACGGTGTTTCTTTCCAGGCCCCTGTTTTTCCAAGTTGGTATCCGCCTACACCTGCTATTGGAAAAGTAAATGTGTTTAGTAGTTCTACTGTTGGAGCCGGCGCGACAGGACTATTGTTTAATTTTAAAAATGCTCAAGGAACTGTATTTCGCGGTGAATTAGTAAGTGCTAAAAAAGCAATAGTATTAGGAATAATATTTTAAGGAATAATAATGGCGATTCAGAACTTGACATTAAATGCAACATCTCCAGGACAAATTTTAGTATCTTCCGGAGACAATGCTGTTACAGCAATTATATTTTGTAACAACAGTTTAACTACCGATGCTACAGTAACAGTATGGTTAGTTCCATCTGGATATGCTGTGGGAAATAATAACATGATATTAAATACTATCTCAGTACCACGAGGTGAAACTTTTAGTATTGATACTGAAAAGTTTATTTTATCAAACGGTGATAGTGTTCAAGCACAAGCAAGTCAAAACTCTATCATAACATCAACAATTAGTTTCGTGTCATTATCATAATATGAAATTCTATAAACGACAAAATTTAAATCGAGGCAATCCAATGGATAATGGATTTGCTACAGATGCAAACGGAATGATCATAACCAAATCTAAAATTGGTATGGAATTGCCTTCAGGGACAACGGTTCAACGCCCAGGCGGAACCAGTTTTCCAAATGAACCGTTAGTATCAGGAACTGTTCGTTATAATAGTGATATACAAAACTTAGAAGTCTATCAACGAGGTATATGGGAACGTATTAGAACAGTCCGTCCTGCAGTTATTACAGTTCAAAATTTAGGTAATGGTAACTATAGAGATACAATTTTTGGCCCTTTAAATTCGACTTATCAAAGTTCGTATGTAAAAAGTGCCGCTAATATTATGGTTTACGTTGATAACGTTTATCAGATTCCTGTAACAAACTATGACGTTGGGGCAACTCCTGCTTCTATTACTGAAAGAGTTGCGGCGCCTGCTTCTACTGGAACTTTTACCGTGCAAGTAGAGTTTCTTACTGGTGATCCTACTACAAATATTATTACTGCTACATCCGGTGTTATGAAAGTATCCGGAGCAGGAATTGCACCTGGAACTACAGTTGCTTCAGCATATTCTTCAAGACTACAACCTCCAACCGTTCCTGCTACTGTTACTAACTACTACTTTGTTTTTAGTCAACCTACGATAAGTGCAATAACTTCAGGCAGTACTTTTACTGTATCTTATACCACAGGTTATTATATTACTTTTACAGGTACTGTTCCTACCAAGCCAGTTGTAACTCTCCTAGGCTTTGACGGTTACTTCCCAACACCCGATTAATCTCAAACTTGGGTTATTTTCCAATCTAAATAAATACATCGATGCCGGAGTGTCTGGCAGATTATACTGTGGTAAACCCGCAATGCAAGGTGGTTATCCGTGAAACTCGGTGTATAAGGAGCGAAGATGGCCATTGGGCGTATTACCGGTCCGTTACTTGCCAGCAATCTGACTCGTGACGGTGTTAACTTAACAGTCGATACGAACCTATTTCAGTTTGATGTACAAAGCAAACGAATCGGTATCCTTACACTCAATCCTACGGTAGCGTTAGATGTACGCGGAGACATCAAAGGTTATTACTTAACTGTTAACACTGCTACTATTGGATTAGTATCAATCTCCTCAAATACCGTAACCAACAATAGTTTTATGACCACTTCGGTTGGTCCATTAACTATACAGCCGGGCTCAAGTTCTACAGTTAGAATTATTGCTGACACTACCATTACTGGTAGTTTACATGTTACTGGCAATATTACAGCCGACGGTGATATTATCCTCGGTGATACAACCAGCAGTGACAGAGTTATATTTGAATCAGAGATAGCATCTAATTTCTTACCATGGTTAAGTACAGGTACTTATTCTGTTACAACAGGTACCGGAACTGGTACAACTGCTACAATATTCACAACAAATACATCAGTTGTTTCTGCTTATTCTTTAGGATCAACTAGTAATGTTTGGTTGGGTGCTTACTTTAATACCTTATTTGCAAATACTTTAGATACTCTTTCTACAGTAAGCAATAGTACAAGTACATCAACAGTATTACAAGTATTTCCGGACATTCCTAAATTAGAAAGAAGTATCAACAAGACTATACAGGTCAACGGTGACATTAGAGTATACGGCACAAATCCTCTAGGTACTGCTCCGGTTGTTTCAAATGTCCTATACGTGACCATGGACGGCGACGATACCAATGATGGTCGTGCAATGGATTCGACTCGTGCATGCCGTACAGTCAGTGGTGCAACAAAAAGTCCTTACTACCAAGAAGGTACAATTATTAAAGTATTATCAGGCCACTACATGGAAGATAATCCTATTGAGATGTTACCATATACTTCAGTTGTTGGAGATGATTTACGTACAACATTCTTAGAACCAATAAACAAAGATACTGACCTATTCCATGTAAACTCTGGAGTTTACATTGCACAAATGGCTTTCTTAAATTTAAGAAGAGGTAAGGTAACTAGATATGCCCCAGGCGGCGCCGGCACATATACCACAGGTGCATATTGTGTAGCATTTCCTCCAAGGCTAGACAATCCAATTAGTCTTTATCATTCACCTTATATTCAAAACTGTACCAATCAATCAGGACCGTGGCTGTATGATAAGACTATGTTTATTCCTAACAATACAGTGCAGGTACCGCTGGCAGTAGCGGACAGTACGTACGGTGCTAATACTTCAAGTTTAGCAATTAAGGTAAATGCCGAATTAAGTTCACAACAAATAAAAGTAGGGATGGCAGTAAACGGATCTGGATTTATTGCTGACCCAAATATTCCTGTTGCTGTTATTACAACAATTACTAATGCTAATACCAGTTATCAACATGCTAATAAACTAATTTCTGATAATGGTGTATTTTTAAAATCAGAAATAGTTAATTACATTAATTGGAAATATCCTGATTTAGTTTACAATACTACCTTATGCGAAAGAGACACAGGGTATGTAATTGATGCATTTAATAATGATATTGTGTATGGCGGAAACGCTAACATTGTGTATGCAGGACAACAATATTTTATTAATAATTCAAACTTATTAGGGGCTGAATTATCTCCTACAGTAGATGCTTACCAATACCTAGCACAATGTTTAAAAAATGTAGTTACTAATACTCCTATTTCTGTAACAACTGGCAATATTCTTGCGCAGACTTTTAATATTTCTTTATCGGGTGGAGAAGCAACTACAGGTACTATAGATAATTTAAGTTCTTTATTATCTGATATTTTATTAAACGAACAAGGGTACTCAAATGCGGGGGCATTGTTAAATGCCAATAGAGGATTCATTCAATCTGAAACTGTGGGATTTGTAAATAAAAATTATGTAGGACAACCAACTACCAGTTTTACTTACAATAAATCAAACTTTTTTAATAATATTGGATTAGCACTGAATGCACTTAAAACAGATTTATCATACGGTGGAAATCAACAAACTATAAACGCTGGACTACAATATTGGGTAGGAACTTCTGCTACTCTTACTTCTACAATTAGTGGCGAAGTTTCCCAAACAGTTGCCGCATATGAGTATCTATCGCAAGTACTAAAAAATGTAGTAACCAATACAAGAATTACAGACGGGTATTGTTTTACACTTACTCAATACATAGGTACAATTAATACAGGTACGGTAGCCGCTGCCGAACTAATATCTAGAAATTTAGATATTCTAACTGATATTATTGCTAAAGGCCCCGATGCGGCTCCTACTTTATTCAATAACGGTGCTAGCGTAAGTACAATTGACGGAATAGTTAATAGTATTGATTTAATTAATATTAATTCTAATTGGATTAAAAATGAACTAGTATCATATGTTGATACAACATTTACACAACAGAATTTTACTTACAATAGTACAAGTTGTTCAAGAGATACCGGATTAATCATTGATAGTATTTCTATGGATTTGTTATACGGTAGTAGTTCAAATTCAACATTTGCCGCGCTACAATACTGGAATCAATCTAACACAGCCGATTCTATTATACCTGGAGAATTAACAACCACAACACAGGCATTTGCTCATGCTCGTGATATTTGTTTTGACATTGCTCAAAATAATTATATTAATGCATTACAAACAAATTCTCATCAGGTATATTCTACTGCAACTGGTTCTCTAATCGGAGCAACTGCAATCCAAGGCAATTGGCAAACAGTTATTAATATCTTAAGTACTGGTAGTTCATGGGTAACAAATGCTATTCAGCCAAACGGTTCAGTAACTACTGACCGAGGAACATTGAACGCTTACAACCTTGTAGTTGCTAACAAACAATTTATTATTGATGAAACAATTGAATGGGTAAGACAAAATTCAGCACCAGGATTTACATTTGACGAAACATTATGCCGTCGAGATACGGGATATGTAATTAATTCTGTTCTTATAGATACACTACGCGGCGGTAACCGTCAGAGTATTCAGGCAGGCACCTACTATTATAACTATATTGGTACTAGTACAGTTCTTGTTAACGAAATTCCTCAGACTACTGCGGCATACAAATATTTAAAATACATTTCTGAACTAATTGTTCAAAATCGTACAGACGGAACTCGTTATCAAACAGATATATTGCAAGTTACAAATTTACCTGCGGCAACAGCCAGTGAGGCTAAGATTATTGTTGATAAGATTGGGATTATTAATGATATTATTAAAAACGGTCCTGTAGGTGCTAACAAAACTTCTTTACCGTTGACCTATAGTACAGATGCTAATACTGTGAATGCTTATAATTTATTAGTGGCTAATAAAGAATATATTAAAGCAGAAACTATTGCTTTTGTTGAAACAACGTTTATTGATCCGTACTCATTTACCTTTAACGAACAATTATGTTTTAGAGATATGGGATTAATTGTTGACAGCATTGTTACTGATATCAGCAATCACTCAAATCAACGAAGTATATACGCAGGTATCCAATATTGGGACGGTGCAGTAAGTGTTATTAACGGACAGTTAAAAGAAACAGCAGGGGCAGTTCAATTTGCTAAAGAAGTTGCACTGCGGGTAATTGCCAATCGTCCAATTATTGAATCTTTCCAAACTTCAACTAATACTGCTTCAATTGTTACTCAAACAATAAATCCTCTATTAACAGATGGTTATGTAGCCGCATCGTTAGTATCAGGTAATTTTGATGCTGTTGCTACAATAATTGAAAACGGCCCAGATTTTGCTCCGCAGGCAACTGATGAGAATGTTACTGAATTTATTATAACTTTAAGTACCACAACAAATTCTTCATCCACTAACGATACACTATATATAGGCGAAACAACTGTTTATCCTATAGAAGATAAAAATATTTCAAGCACATGGGGTAAAGACGGGGAAGCAGACAGACGTATTGATCCGCATGGTAGTGGCGGAGGAGCCCTAGTTGATGGAAATGCTCCGTCGACTAATTCACCTATCCAATCATTTGTGTTTGATGCATTTACTCAGATCACTCAGGGAGGCCCTGGCGTTCACATTATCAATAATGGTTATGCTCAGTTAGTATCTGTGTTTACAATTTTTTGCGATGTGGGAGTACATGTTGAATCAGGCGGTATTGCTTCTATTGTGAACAGTAATGCAAACTTTGGTGATATATGTTTGTTGGCTGAAGGATATGGAAAACGTCAATTTGGCGGCACAGTTTACAATCCGTCAAATATAGAATACAACGAACTATCAAATAGTTTTGTAGCCAATACCAATTATCCAGAAGGATTCTTTCCTAACAATGCTAATGTTTGTATTTTTGTTCCTAGTCCAGATAATAGACCACACATTAGTTTAGTGATGGAAGTTGTTCCTCCTGATCAATATATTGACTTTAACGGTAATCAAGTACCTTATATTAATTCTCAAGGTTTTCCAGGATTTTTAACTGCCGCAAGTAATACAGCAACTTTATTTGTCGGAACATATGAAATAAGCGGTATTGACGTAACTGACATGGCGATCGGACAAAACGTCTACATTAGAGATCAATACGGCAGTCAAACTGATTCAACTGGAACATATTATCTTTCCACCGATACTACAATTGTTGCTATGTCGTATCAAACAATTACCTTAAGTAATCCCATAACTGCAACTGGTTCACAAGTAGGCAATTTAAATTATTTTAACATTTATACCTGCGGAAATGCTTACTACAGCGTAGTGACAAGTAAGATTGCTGGAAGTCCTTATCCTATTGGCCAAAGTAAAATCAAAGGTCAGGAAAATGAAACAATAGATGCTATCAACTATATGAGTAGTGTATGCCAGTCTGTTATTAGCAATACAGTTTTGACAACGACTTATAATACTTCAACAGTACTGCAAGTTACTAACGGTGCTTACTCAAACGGTGCAGGATCTGTATCATTCGTGGCAAATGAGTTAGACATAGTTACCGGAGTAATATTAAAAGGCCCGCAGAATGCACCTGCCTCTACAGCAACTGACATAAAACCTGCAGGGAATTTAGATGCAGTTCAACTATTAAAAGATAACAAGATATTCATTATGAATGAAACTGTTGCTTATGTTGATGCTATATATCCAAACTTCACGTACGATCAAGCAAAATGTTTTAGAGATACTGGGTTAATTGTAGATAGTATTGCAATGGATTTGTTGTATGGCGGTACAAGTCAATCAACCTTTTCAGGACTACAGTACTGGAAACAATCTACAAGTACAGAAACTATAATTCCTGGAGAATTAACAACTACAACTGAGGCAATTAGTTATGCAAGAACTCTAGCAGTAAATGCAACTAGCGGATACGGAGCCACTTCTTCCAGAGTTGGTGCTGCCTTTGATAATGTTACAACAATTTTATCAAATGGTGTGAGAAATATCAGTGATACAATTGTTCCTAACGGATTAGCCAGTACTAATGCTTCAATTATTAACGGTTATAATGCACTGATAGCAAGTACTTCTACAATTATCAGTGATACTATAAATTTTATTAATACAAATAATCCTGGATTTGTTTACGATCAAACACGATGCCGAAAAGACTTACACTATATTTTAGAAAGCGTAGCATTTGATACTTTACACAGTGGCAACCGCCAGTCGATACAAGCAGGTGCGTACTATTATCAATTTAGTTCTTCTTCTTCAATACCAAAAGAAATACCTCAGACTACTTCTGCATACAATTTTATTAAAGGTATTATTGGAGACATTATCACAGGGACACCGATTAGTCCAAGTTATCAGAACACTGTAACACAGATAACAAATCTAGTACCAGGTGTTAATAGTCAGATATCTATGGCACAAGGTCTTGTTGATGTAATGACACATATCATTCAATATGGTCCTGCTGTAGTGTCAGGAGATAGTAAAGTTCCTATTGGTCAAACTATGAGTACAGACCCCAATGTGTTAAATGCTTATAATCTAATTATTGCAAATAGAAGTTTTATTCAAAATGAAACCATTGCGTATGTTAACAAAACTTACAAAGGATTTACATACAACAAATTCAAATGCCGTCGAGATGTGGGACTAATAATCGACGCATTGATTTATGATCTTCAAACAGGTGGCAATAGTCGAGCAGTTGAAGCCGCTATAACATATTATACAAAAGACGGAACTTATCATATTGTTAGTTTAGAAGATCAAGTAAGAGACCCTACTTTATTTGTAGACGGTACTACGGTGAACTTTTATCAACGTTCATATATGAGTGCATCTGGATATGTTTTTGAATATGTAGGTGCAGGAACACAATATGGTGCCTTACCTCAGGTTGGTAGAGTAGATCCAAATCAATCCAAGGAAACAGTTCAGTTAAATAATGGTAAGGTATTCTTTACTTCAACAGATCAAAATGGTGACTTCCGAATTGGTCCGGGGTTAGTAATTAGCCAAGCAACTGGTGTAATCACTGGAAGAACATTTACTAAGAGTTTGTTCTCTCAGTTAACACCGTTTATATTGGTTGTTGGCGCAGATATTGCATAAAATTAAGGAGATATAAATGGCATTAATTCCATTAAACACGTTTAGGACAATGACAAGGATTCTAGATACAAATACAACGGCTACTGTGTATACAGCACCAATTGGAGTAACTTCAATTATTCTTATGGCACAGGTATCAAATGTTGACTCTGTTGATCGTAGTGTAACTTTTACACATCATAGAAATTTTAGAGTCCTCCCAAATGCACAAGGTAATAACGGGCAGGATGCAAATATAGATACAGAATTAGTAAAGGGATTTGCAATACCACCTGCTGACTCTGCTTCTTTAATCACTGGTAAGATGATTATTGAAAGTCAGGACAGCATCAGAGCATACGCAGATTCGACAGGTACATGTAAACTAATCCTAAGTATTCTAGAAACAGCAAACGCTTAATAAATTGAGAAACACATGAGTCGTCTAGTAAGTCAAAGAAGAAAATTAAAACCGTTAAATGATTTAACGGCTGATCGCTGGAAGTACCTTGGTCTTGACCAAGCAATGCCTAATTTAGGGCCAACTCCATCTACGGACGACGGGTTTACACTAAAACAAGATGCAAAAGGTGTAACAACTTTTAGTAGTGAACTAGGTAAATTAAATTTTACTAAACAAACAATTACTCCTACAGTAACCGGTACTCCAATTACTATCGACGGCTCAAAAATAGTCAAAAGCGAAATTGAATTAAGTCCCGATACTACTGTTACAGTTAACGGAAAGTTATCAGTAACTGGTGATACACTATTAAAAGGAAAAATTAAAGTATTAGGTGAAGATCCAAAAGGAACAGCACCTTTTGTAGGAAATACTCTATATGTAACAGTAGACGGCGATGATACCAATGACGGCCGTGCTCAAGACTCCACTCGTGCCTGTCGAACTGTTGCCGGTGCTATCCGTAGTCCCTACTATCAAGAAGGTACAACTATACGTGTAGCAGCCGGACATTACTTTGAAGAAAATCCGTTAGTACTGAAGGCCTACACTTCTGTAATTGGCAATGATCTAAGAACAACATTTCTTGAACCATTGAATAAAGACACTGACTTATTCCATGTTAATTCTGGCGTATATATTGCACAAATGGCTATGATTAATTTGCGAAGGGGTTCAGTTGAACGTTATGCACCGGGTGGTGCAGGTACATATACTACAGGGGCATACGCTACCGCATTTCCTCCACTACTTTCAGACCCTATTGATGTTTACCATTCCCCTTATATTCAAAACTGTACTAATCAATCAGGTCCCTGGTTGTTTGACGGTACCATGTTTATTCCCAATCAAACTGTACAAATTCCAGATGCTGCCGGAACAAGTACATGGGTAGCAGGGCAAAGTACAATTACAGTTTATGTAGCCACAGGAACAATTGTAGCCGGCATGTCAATAAACGATGCCGCTAATGAAGGGTATCGTAATGCCCAATTATTATTGCAGGCAAATAGAACATTTTTACAAAATGAAGTTGTAGCCTATGTAAACACTACCTACAATGGATTTTCATACAATCAAGCAACTTGTAAACGAGATACTGGATTAATTGTTGATGCTATTGCACAAGATTTATTATTTGGTGGAAATAGTCAGTCTAACTTTGCTGGATTACAGTATTGGAACCAACAAAACTATGTAGGTACTATTGCTGGCGAAATTAACACAACAACTAAGGCTGTTCAATATGCTAGTAAATTGGCACAACAGGTAATTGTTGGAACAACAGGAACACGATTCCAAAATACCGTTAGCCAAATTACCGGTGTATTGTTTGGATCAGATAAAGAAGTAACTCTTATTAAGAATGACTTTAAGGTTATTACCGATATACTTAACAGAGGAACGGCCGGAGTAACTGATGCCATTATTCCTAATAGTATTACAGCCAGTACCGCAACAAATGTGGTCAATGCTTATTCTGCATTACAAACAAATAAAGATTTCATACAACGAGAAACACTAGCCTATATTGATACATTGCGCTCTGGATTTTACTACAATCAACAGAATTGTGGAAGAGATACTGGACTCATTGTTGATGCTATTGCTTTAGATCTATTATATCCGACACCAGAACACAGCCAATCAACTTTTGCTGGATTACAATATTGGGGACAGTCAACAACTACTAACAGTATTATTCCTGGTGAATTAACAACTACTACTAATGCCATTAGATATGTTAATAGTCTAACCCAACAAGTGATTAGAAATATTACTACAGGTGTTAGATATCAAAGTTCACTATCTCAATTTGTAAATCTATCTCCAGCAACGGTGTCTGAAGCCAACATAATTAAAACAGATTTTAATGTTGTTATCAATATTTTAACAAGCGGGACAGTAGGCGTAACAGATATTATTGTTCCTAACAATATTGATGCTAGCACATTAACTAATATCAAACGTGCTTATGATTTAATACAATTAAACAGAGATTATATTCAACGTGAAGCCGTTGCGTATGTTGATGCTGTTACAACTGGCACAGGGTTTAGGTATGACAAAGCATTATGCTACCGCGACGTAGGATATATGTTAGACAGTATCAGTTTTGACTTGTTACACGGCGGTAATCGTCAAGCAGTCCAATCAGGTGTTTATTACTACGGATACAGTACTGCTACAGTATTGGCTAATGAAATGCCTGCTACACTTGATGCATATCAATATTTAGAAAATCTGTCTCAGAAAATAATTCAAAACGTTCCAGTTACTCCATATCAGTCAACTGTTACGCAAGTATTTGCTACCTATACAGCAACATTTACAGAATCTGCTGAAATTTATGATATTGTAAGTACTATTACAAATATTATTAGGAATGGGCCATCTGTTGCATCTGACAAGACTCCTATTAATTTAACTTCAAGCACTAATGTTAATAATTACGAATCTGCAAAACTACTGACTTCTAATAGAAGTTTTATTCAGTCAGAAGTCATTGCCTATATTAATAGTAAATATCCTCCATTATTCCAATTTGACGAAGCCAAGTGTTTTAGAGATTTGGGATATATGATTGATAGTGTTAGTATAGATTTATTATACGGGGGAAATAGACAGGCTATTCAAAGCGGAGTTGCCTACTACGGATATACAACAGCAACAGCAATTTTAAATGAAATACCACAGACTACTGCGGCCTATAATTTTATTAAGAGTATCCTTCCTTCTATAATTACTGGTCAAACTATTACTCCCCAACAGGCAAAAGTAGTCCAAATTACTGACTTGGTCGGCGGTACCGTAACACAAGGCACACAGGCACAGGCTATTATTTCTACAATTACAAATATTATTAATAACGGACCAAGTGTTGCTGAAGAATTATCGCCGTTACCTTTATTTCCAAGCACGAATCAGTATATTAAGAATGCGGCTATAATATTAGAAGCCAATAGAGAATTCATCAAAGCAGAAACAATTGCGTATCTTAATAACACATATTTTGTTTACGATCAGGCTCTATGTTTTAGAGATACTGGACTAATTGTTGATGCTGTAGCAGGCGATGCTCGATATGGTGGTAATAAACGAAGCATTATTGCTGGTCTAAGTTATTGGTCTGGAACAAATAGTTTAATTGTTGGACAACAAACTGAAACTATAGGCGCGATTAATTACCTATCATCACTTGCATCAAAAGTTGTTTCTAACACAGTGATCACTAGCACTTATCAAACTACAGTGTCTCAAACTATAGATCTTTCTAAAGATAAAGGCCACGTAGTTAATACAAGACTTACTACTGATTTTGGAATTATTACAACTATTATTAATGGTGGTCCAACAACTGCTCCTGATGTAGTAGACGATATCTATGCCTTAATTGTTCCTAGTGGGTTAAGTGCTGATGCTATTAATACTGCAAGTCAAGTTACCGCAGTCACAGAAGTATCAACAGGTTGCTATGCAGTTACTTTAAATAATCCTACCATTGCGGCTAGCGATAATGCTACCGTATATTTTGGTAGTACAAGTGTTTATCCATTTTTAGACGATCAAATACCTGCGTTATGGACTGTTGACCAATATGATGGGATTTTTGCCGATCGTAGATTAGACCCTAATGGGTCGGGAGGGGGCGCTCTTGTTGATGGCAATGCTCCCTCATTGCGATCACCTATTCAATCGTTTGTGTTCGATGCGTTTACACAATTAAATCAGGGCGGTATTGGCGTTCACATTATCAACAATGGTTATGCACAATTAGTGTCTGTGTTTACAATCTTCTGTTCTACATCTGTGTTAGTTGAAAACGGAGGTATTGCTTCTATCACTAACTCTAACGCTAACTTTGGAGATCAATGTTTGGTTGCCAAAGGTATTGGTCAATTAAGTTTTGCAGGTATTGTTTGGAACCCAGCATTTCCAACTAATATACCTAACAGTGAATTTTATCCATTAGGTTATTGGCCAAACAAACAGCGAGTAGAAGTATTTGTACCAGACGAATTAAATAGACCGCACATCGGACAAGTTATGGAGGTTATTCCTCCCGATACATACTTAGATTACAACGGCGATCGTATATCATATGTCAATGCCGCAGGCTATTCTGGATTCTTAGTTGCTAGTTCTAATACAGCCACAGTTACAACAGGCAGTTACACAATTACAGATGTTGATGTTACAGACATTGCAGTTGGACATACAATTTATATTAGAGATATATACGGCAACGAAGGACCTGACGGTGTAGGAACTTATGTAACAACAGGTACACGAGTTGCCGATGTAAACTACAGAAGTATTACGCTAGACAGACCAATTTTGAACGGCGGCGGCGATGTAACCAATGACAACTTTTTGACTATGTATTTTTGCGGAAATGCTTATTACAATGTGTTATCTAGTACAGTTGACCAAACCATAAGTTCTACCGCTACTACTAAAGCAGTAGTACTACCTATAGAAGAAGTTAGTACAACTAGCCAAGCAATTTTAAATGCAAGAGATCTTGCAGTAAAAATTATTGCCAACGAACTAATAACTACAACTTATCAGACAAAAGTTTCTCAATCAATTGACCCGTCTTTCCAACACGGAGCAGATGCATCAGATGTAGTTTCAGAAAAATTCAACATCATAGCAGGAATTGTAGGAAACGGATCGGGTACTGGTCCTGATATTATTCGACCTTTTCAATATAAAACAATTTCAGAAGGCACTAATAGTGCTAGACGTTTATTAGAAGAAAATAAAAACTTTATTCAGGCAGAAACTGTTGCCTATATTGACAGTATTTGGCCTAGCCAGTTTGTGTACGATGATGTAAAATGCTCGCGTGATACTAGATTAATTATTGATGCATTGGCACAAGATTTGTTGTTCAATACATCGAGTCAATCAACATTTGCCGGAGTCCAGTATTGGAACCAACGAGGGTATGTTGGGACTATTGGAGCCGAACTGACTACTACAACAAATGCAATTAAGCAGTTACAAAGTTTAGCAAGCGAAATTTTAACTAATAGTACAACAGGCACACGATACTTTACTGGATTTGCTTACGACTCAGTTAAATGTACTCGAGATACCGGACTAATTGTTGACTCGATTGTTCAAGACTTGTTGTTTAGTACGTCAAGTCAATCAACTTTTGCTGGATTACAGTACTGGGCTCAAAGTACAAGTACAAATTCAATCATTCCCGGTGAACAGACAACAACTACAAATACATTCAAATATGTAAGTAGACTTGTTCAACAGTTGGTTATCAACAGTACAGGTACACGCTATCAAACTACAGTTACACAAAATGTATCACTACCTGCGGCATCTACTTCTGCTACAGTTAAAGCAGATTTTGATGTATTCCTGAACATATTACAAACTGGTACAAGCGGTGTTTCTGACATTATTATACCAAACGGTATCACAGCCAGTACTGCAACTGATGCTGTGAATGCTTTTAATATTATTGTAGCCAACAGAGCTTACATCCAAACTGAAGGCATTGCCTATACTAACTATTCTAGTACAAGTACTGGATTTGATTATGACCGAACCAAATGCTACAGAGATATTGGGTATGTTATTGACAGTATTGCTATTGATACCTTGTACGGTGGAAACAAACAAGCCGTACAAAGCGGTGTTTACTATTACAACTTTACAACAACTGAAACCGTAATTCCAAACGAAAGTGTGCAGACACTTGGTGCCTATGCACACATCAAAGATTTGTTACCTTGGATTGTTACAGGTGTTACTACTTCTACCTATCAACCAAATGTCTTACAGGTAACTAACTTAACCACTGGTACAATTGCCGAAGCCAAAAGTTTACAAACATTTATTAATACTATTACTAATATTATTACCAATGGTCAAACAACTGCTACAGCCAAATCTTCACTAGGATTAACAATTACTACAACTGCAAGTATATTAAATGCGGCGGCTATTGTACATGCCAACAGAGATTTTATTGCGGCAGAAACAATTGCGTATGTGAACGACCAGTACAAAGCTCAACCGTTCCAAATTACCAGCACTTATAAAGTTTCTACTACTACTGTAAACATTGTCAAAACTGATTTTCAAGAAATTATTAATATTCTAACCAATGGTGTTGACGGAGTTACAGATAGAATTAAACCTAACTCAATAACATCAAGTACAAAAGTTGATGTTGTACAGGCATATGAAAAATTACAGAAAAACAGAGAATTTTTAAAACGTGAAATTATTGCCTATGTAAATTCTACATCTAATTTTTCTTACAATAAAGCCAACTGCTTTAGAGATGTTGGATTAATTGTTGATGCTGTTGCATTTGACATGCAGTATCCAACAAAAGAAACTAGTCAATCAACATTTGCCGGATTACAATATTGGAATCAGTCTAGTTCAACTAGTATTGCACTTCCGGGAGAATTAGTTACAACAACTAATGCTGTTATCTATCTAAGCTCGTTGGCTCAACAGGTAGTAGTGAATAACACAGGTACTCGTTATCAAAATACAACTACACAAAATGTCAGTTTGCCAAAAGCATCAGTTACCGATGCATCAGCAGTTGGTGCTGATTTTGGTGTTATTATTAATATTCTTCAAACTGGTACAGTTGGAGTTAGCGATATAATTGTGCCTAATGGCAAATTAACAAATACAACCAGTACTAATAATGCTTACGCTATCTTACAAGCCAACAAGGAGTACATGATTGAAGAAACTCTTGCCTATATCGATACAGTTTCAAGTTCAACATTTGTTTATGACAGAACTAAATGTGCTCGCGACTTAGGTTACATGATTGATTCAGTAAGTTTTGATCTAGTGCATGGCGGAAATAGACAGGCTGTTCAAAGCGGTGTGTATTATTACAATTATATCAATACATCTAGCGTAATTACCTATGAACTACCTCAGGTAAATGATGCGTATGCTAGATTAGGTGATGTTGTTTCGACTATCTTATTAGGTAATATAGTACAAAAGTCTCCTGGTAATACTGCTACCCAGGTAACATATCTATTGCCTGCAACAATAACTGAAGCGGCATTGGCAAAACGTTACATATCTACAATTACAAATATTATTAACAAAGGTCCTAGTGTAACAGGAGCAAAAGTTCCAATTTCATTGACACCTGATAGTAATAAAAAAATTGCTTATGCTTTTGATTTATTGCTGGCCAACAGAGAATTTATTCAAAATGAAGTAGTTGCCTATGTTGATAACAAGTACACAGGATTTGTATACGACGAAACTAAGTGTTTCCGAGATGTTGGTTACATGTTAGACAGTGTTTGCTTTGATACCTTGTATGGCGGCAACCGTCAGGCAATTCAAAGTGGTGTATACTATTATGGGTATACTAACGATACCGCAATTCCAAATGAGATTCCACAGACTACTGCGGCTTACGCTCATATTAAACAGTTAGTGGAGCCAATCATATTAGGTCAGGCAGTAGTTTCTCCACAGCAGACTGTGGTACCGCAGGTAACAAGTTTAAGTTTCACATATGATTCTGACAAGTGTTTCAGAGATACTGGGTTGTTAGTTGATTCTTTTGCTATTGATTTATCCTTCCCGGTAAACGGATACACACAAAGTAACTTTGCTGGATTACAATATTGGAATCAATCTACTACAACTAATGCAACTATTCCAGGAGAACTGACTACAACTACTAGAGCAATACAATATCTAAGTAATTTGGCTCAGGAAGTTGTAGTTAATAACACTAGTACAGTTCGACGATTTGTTACAACGGCAACACAAAATACTAGTTTAACTACTGCAACGTACACCCAACTATATGCTGTTAAGGACGATTTCCAATACATCCTTAACATATTGAACAGCGGTACTAATGGAGTTACTGATCTAATTGTACCAAACGGTATAAAAGTAGTTTCTCAAGATGCTCGACGTGCTTATGATATTTTACAAGCCAATAAAACATATCTACAACAACAGACATTATCTTATGTTAGTAGTATCGCAGTAGGCGGGTTTACATTTGATGTAGATAAATGCTACAGAGATGCTGG
>Ga0136642_1000118_pt1 | contig 47379 bp, 65 predicted proteins | sample LowCatLa1302831Y_FD_115313 | JGI IMG/M metagenome (GOLD analysis project Ga0136642, IMG submission 115313) | Freshwater microbial communities from Lower Cathedral Lake, Yosemite National Park, California, USA - 13028-31Y | ecosystem: Environmental > Aquatic > Freshwater > Lake ... | reverse complement strand
GGTGATGCCGGGTGACAACATCAAGGTCACGGTAAAGCTGATTGCGCCGATCGCAATGGACGAAGGTCTGCGTTTCGCGGTACGCGAAGGCGGCCGTACTGTCGGCGCCGGTGTGGTGTCGAAGGTTCTGGAGTAATTATCGTGCAGAAGCAGAGAATTCGTATTCGTCTCAAGGCATTTGATCATCGCCTGATCGATCAGTCTGCCAGTGAGATTGTTGAAACCGCAAAAAGAACGGGTGCTCAGGTGCTGGGCCCTATTCCACTGCCCACTAAAAAAGAGCGTTACACCGTTCTGATTTCGCCACACGTCAACAAAGACGCGCGCGATCAGTACGAGCTGCGGACGCACAAGCGGTTGATGGACATTATCGAGCCGACCGATAAGACGGTTGATGCTCTAATGAAACTGGATTTGTCTGCGGGTGTGGACGTCCAGATCAAGTTGAACTAATTCGGATAAAGGCGGGAGCGACCAATGGCCCTAGGACTGGTTGGACGGAAGTGCGGTATGACCCGTATCTTTCATGAGGATGGATCGGCAGAACCCGTGTCGGTGGTTGCAGTCGAGTTGAATCGTGTTGTCCAGGTAAAGACCTCCGAAACGGATGGCTACCGGGCTATTCAGGTGACGGCAGGCACGGTCAAGCGGTCACGGATCAATAAGTCTCAGGCCGGACACTACGGCAAGGTAGCGGTTGAAGCGGGTCGTGGCTTGGTTGAGTTCCGTCTTTCGGAATCAGATGCGACCGACTATCAGCCGGGTCATGAGCTGAGTGTCGATATGTTCGAGGAAGGCCAATTCGTTGACGTCAGTGGTGTCAGCATCGGTAAAGGCTTTGCGGGTGTTATCAAGCGTTATAACTTCAGGACGCAGGATGCCACCCACGGTAACTCCTTATCCCATCGCGCTCCGGGTTCTATTGGTCAGAACCAGACCCCTGGACGCGTTTTTAAAGGGAAAAAGATGGCCGGACATATGGGGGCTGCCCATGTCACTGTACAAAACCTGAAGGTATCGGCTATTCATAAGGATAAGTCGCTCATTCTGATTAAGGGTGCGATCCCTGGTCCGAAGGGCGGAAAGGTCATTATCAAGGCCGCTGTAAAGAAATAAGGTAAGAACATGTCACTTGTAATCCCATCTGCACAATCCGGTGGACCTGGTCTAACGGTCACCGAAGAAGTGTTTGGTCGCGAGTTCAATGAGCCGCTGGTCCATCAGTTGGTCGTGTCCTATCTCGCCGGAGCCCGTTCTGGAACCAAGGCCCAAAAGACCCGCTCCGAAGTGCGGGGTGGCGGCGCGAAACCTTGGAAGCAGAAGGGGAGTGGTCGGGCGCGGGCGGGGACAACGCGGGGCCCGCTCTGGCGCACCGGCGGTGTGACCTTTGCTGCGAAACCACGGAACTATGAGCAGAAGCTGAATAAAAAGATGTACCGAGCCGCTATGCGCTCCATCTTTTCTGAACTGCTGCGTCAAGGTCGTCTCGTGATATCGGATGATCTGAGTCTTGCTGAACCTAAGACCAAGGCGCTCACCGACAAGTTAAACGGTATTGGCTTCCAGAGTGGTCTGATTGTCACTGAAGGGCTTGATATCAATCTGTTTTTGTCGGCCCGGAACATCCCGAACGTCTACGTTTCAGAAGCTCGTTCCTTGAGCCCAGTGGAATTGGTTCATAGCGAGAAAGTGGTGGTCACTACGGCAGCCCTTAAGGCGATCGAGGAGAGCCTGTCATGAAACAGATTGATCTGATGAGCATCCTGCTGGCCCCGGTTATTTCTGAAAAGAGTAGCGTCAGTGCTGAAAAGCACAAACGGGTTGTCTTTAAGGTGAAGAGAACAGCAACCAAGCCGCAGGTTAAGCGTGCTGTGGAATTGTTGTTCAAGGTGGAAGTAGATTCAGTTCATGTCCTCAATGTAAAGGGCAAGGACAAACGCTTTGGCAAGTTTGTAGGCACGCGCTCCGATTGGAAGAAGGCCTACATTAAGCTCAAGCCCGGTTTTGATATTGACTTCGCTGCTGCGTAATTGCACCGCTCAGTGAATCCTTGAACATTACGGAATAAGATCATGGCACTTGTTAAATCCAAACCTACTTCAGCCGGTTCCCGGTTCGTGGTTCGGGTCAAGACGGAAGGTCTCTATAAAGGGCGGCCCGAGTCTTCGCTGATCGAAAAGAAGGTAAGGTCCTCCGGTCGAAATAATCAGGGCCGTATCACCACGCGCCATAAAGGTGGTGGCCACAAGAAGTTTTACCGCATCGTCGATTTCAAACGTGACAAGCTGGATATTCCCAGCAAGGTTGAGAGGATCGAATACGACCCCAATCGGACCGCTCATATTGCGTTGCTGCTCTATCGTGATGGCGAACGCCGTTACATTATTGCACCGAAGGGTCTGGTGATCGGTCAGGAAGTGATTTCAACGGAGTACGCGCCGATCAAGTCGGGTAATTGTCTCCCATTGCGAAACGTTCCTGTCGGCTCGGTGGTTCATTGCGTTGAATTGAAGCCAGGCAAGGGCGCTCAGTTGGCTCGAGCCGGTGGGGCATCCGTCCAGCTGGTCGCCAAGGAAGGGACTTACGCGACGATCCGCCTTCGCTCTGGCGAGATGCGCAAGGTGCTGGCGGACTGCAAAGCCGTTATTGGCGAAGTATCCAATCATGAACATAACCTGGCGTCGCTCGGCAAAGCCGGTGCAACACGCTGGAGAGGGATCCGCCCCACCGTCCGTGGTGTGGCCATGAACCCTGTCGATCACCCTCATGGTGGTGGTGAAGGCAGAACGTCCGGTGGCCGTCATCCGGTTTCACCATGGGGCACGCCAGCGAAGGGCTATAAGACGCGAAACAATAAGCGGACTGATAAGCTCATTGTTCGTGGCCGCAAGAAGTAACTAGTAGAAGAGGTATAGACCGTGCCACGTTCGATTAAAAAAGGACCGTTCATTGATCACCATCTTTTGAGCAAGGTTCTGGAAAGTGTCAATAGCGGAAATAAGCGTCCGATCAAGACCTGGTCACGCCGTTCCATGATCCTTCCAGAAATGATTGGGCTTACGCTGGCGATCCACAATGGACGCCAACACGTTCCCGTCCTGGTGAGTGACAACATGGTGGGTCACAAGTTGGGTGAGTTTGCGCCCACCAGAACGTACAGAGGTCATCAGGCCGACAAGAAGTCTAAATAAATTTTCTTGTCCCAAATTTAAGAGTTAAGAACGATGGCAACCATAGCAAGACACAACACGGCGCGGGTTTCGGCACAAAAGTGTCGCCTCGTGGCGGATCAGATCAGGGGTTTGAGGGTCGACAAGGCCATTGACCTGTTGACCTTCAGCCCGAAGAAATCAGCAAAGATCATGAAGAAAGTGCTGGAATCGGCCATTGCCAATGCAGAGCACAATGATGGTGCTGACATTGATGAGCTGAGGGTGGGGGCTGTGGAAGTCGGTGAGGGGGCTACCCTGAAACGGATGTCACCCCGTGCTAAAGGCCGCGCTAACCGGATCAGCAAGCGCACGTGTCATATCACCATTCAAGTATCAGAAAAAGGCTAGGTTACATATGGGACAGAAAGTACACCCCACGGGGATTCGCCTTGGTATCGTCAAGGACTGGACCTCGCGTTGGTTTGCCACAAGCAAGGATTATGCAAATTACTTGCATAAGGATTTGATCGTCCGTGAATTCCTTAGGAAGAAACTCGGGCATGCGTCAGTCAGCCGCATCCAGATTAATCGCCCTGCTAACAATGCGCATATCACGATTCATACGGCTCGTCCGGGTCTTGTGATCGGAAAAAAAGGCGAAGACATTGACGCGTTGCGCCGTGATGTATCCCGCATGATGGGTGTGCCGGTCCAGATCAGTGTTGAAGAAATCAGAAAGCCCGAGCTTGACGCCCAGTTGGTTGCAGAAGGCGTCGCCCAACAGCTTGAAAAGCGCATCATGTTCCGTCGCGCCATGAAACGTGCGGTACAAAATACGCTCCGCTTGGGTGCGGAAGGCATCAAGATTAGCGTCGGTGGGCGTTTGAACGGTGCGGAAATCGCGCGGACCGAATGGTATCGCGAAGGTCGTGTGCCACTTCATACCTTCCGCGCAGATATTGACTATGGATTTGCAGAGGCCAAGACCACTTACGGCGTCATCGGTGTAAAGGTCTGGATTTTTAAGGGTGAAGTGCTACCGCAATTTGGTGGCGAGGCCAAGATGGCCTCAGCGGAAGCATAAAACACAGGGCGTCAGATCATGTTGCAGCCAAAAAGAACCAAATTTAGAAAACAGCACAAGGGTCGTAATACGGGTCTTGCGCATACTGGGAACAAGGTTAGTTTCGGTGAGTTCGGACTCAAGTCCGTCGGACGAGGTCGGATGACCGCTCGTCAGATCGAATCAGCCCGTCGCGCCATCTCTCGTCATGTGAAGCGTGGCGGAAAAATCTGGATCCGCGTTTTTCCAGATAAGCCGATCACCAAAAAGCCACTCGAAGTGCGAATGGGGAGCGGCAAGGGGAGCGTTGAGTACTGGGTTGCTGAAATCAAGCCAGGCACCATGCTGTATGAACTTCAAGGTGTAAGTGAAGAATTGGCGCGTGAAGCATTCGCGCTGGCGGCAGCAAAACTGCCGATCAAGACGACTTTCACCGTCAGGACGGTAATGTAATGAAAGCGAATGAGATCAGAGCGAAATCGGTCGGCGAATTGGGTGAAGAGCTGGTGAACCTTCATCGCGAGCAGTTCAATCTAAAGATGCAGAAGGCAACTGGACAGTTGTCTAAGCCCGACCAGATTAAAAAGAACCGTCGATCCATTGCTCGGATCAACACCATTATCGCCCAGAAAGAGGCTGAAGCATGAGCGAAGAAATTAAGAACCTTCATACCCTCACGGGTAAGGTGGTTAGCAACAAGATGCAAAAGACCATTGCGGTTAAGATTGAACGGGTCGTGCCACATCCGCTCTATGGAAAGTTTATTCGCCGGTCAAACAAGTTGTTGGCCCACGATGAAATGAACGAATCACGGGAAGGTGATGTCGTTATCGTATCCTCCTGCCGCCCGATCTCTGGCAGGAAAGTATGGAAACTCGAAAGGATCGTAGAACGGGCCAAGTAAGGCGCGCTGAATAACCATTAATTCAGGTACATTGACATGATTCAGATGCAAACCAACCTTGATGTCGCCGATAACAGCGGTGCCAGGCGGGTCATGTGCATTAAGGTTCTTGGCGGGTCACACCGTCGGTATGCGAACGTTGGTGACATCATCAAGGTCAGCATCAAGGAAGCGATTCCAAGGGGCCGCGTAAAAAAAGGGGAAGTCTATAACGCTGTAGTCGTTAGGACGCGCAAGGGTGTTCGCCGCAGCGACGGATCACTGATCCGTTTCGACGGTAATGCAGCAGTGCTGCTGAACAACCAGCACCAACCTATTGGAACGCGTATCTTTGGTCCGGTCACTCGTGAACTTCGTTCTGAGAAGTTCATGAAGATCATTTCGCTCGCCCCTGAAGTGATTTAGGAGAGAACCATGCGCAAAATTAAACGTGGCGACCAAGTGGTCGTTATCACCGGAAAAGACAAGGGCAAGCGTGGCCCGGTTCTGGGTATTCCTTCTGACGAGAAGCTCGTCATTGACGGGGTTAATGTGGCTAAAAAGCACCAGAAGCCTAATCCGATGAAAGGAATTCAAGGTGGAATTATTGAAAAGGCGATGCCTATTCATATTTCAAATGTTGCCCTCGTAAACCCTGCCACCAATCAAGGTGACAAGGTCGGTTTCAAGTTGCTCGCAGATGGCCGTAAAGTTCGGTTCTTCAAGTCGAACAACGAAGTCATTGACGCTTAATCCGTGAAGAACATGGCCAGATTGCAAACACTATATAAAGACGAAATTGTTGGTGCTCTCACCACTCAATTCAGTTACAAATCGGCGATGGAAGTCCCAAAGATTCAGAAAATTACTCTGAACATGGGTGTTGGTGAGGCGGTTGCTGACAAGAAAATCCTCCAGAACGCCATTGACGATCTACAAAAGATCTGCGGGCAGAAGCCCATTATCACGATCTCTAAAAAGTCCATTGCAGGCTTCAAGATTCGTGATGGAATGCCGATTGGTTGTAAGGTCACTCTGCGCCGTGACCGCATGTATGAATTCCTCGATCGTTTGATCACGATTGCCATTCCGCGTATTCGCGATTTTCGCGGTCTGAATGGGAAGGCGTTCGATGGTCGTGGCAACTACAGCATGGGCGTCAAGGAGCAGATCATTTTCCCCGAAATCGATTACGATAAGGTGGATGCCGTTCGTGGTCTCGATATTACGATCACCACCAGCGCGAAGAGTGATCAGGAAGCTAGAGCGCTTCTTGAGCAATTCAAATTTCCATTCCGGACCTAGGGTAAACCGATGGCTAAGAAATCCATGATCGCCCGCGAAGTCAAACGACAGAAGCTGGTTGAAAAGAACCTTGCAAAGCGCGAGGCGTTGAAGGCTATCATCCTGAGTCATACGGCCAGTGATGATGACAAGATCGTTGCTGAAACCAAACTGCAAAAGATGCCAAGGGATTCCTCGCCTTCGCGCCTTCGGAATCGGTGCCGACTAACCGGTCGTCCGCACGGGTATTATAGAAAGTTTGGATTGGGTCGTAACAAGCTGCGTGAAGCCGTCATGCGTGGGGATGTCCCCGGCGTTACCAAGGCCAGTTGGTAGTCTTGGATAGAAGAATTTGGAGTCTTAAATGAGTATTACCGATCCACTGGCTGATTTATTGACGCGTGTTCGTAATGGACAATCGGCCAATAAAGTCAATGTCAAGATGCCTTCATCTAAGTTGAAAGTTTCTGTTTGTAAGGTCTTGAAGCAAGAAGGTTATATCGAGGATTTCTCGGTCAGCCAAGCCACGAACAACAAACAGATCCTGGATGTTGCCCTCAAGTACTATCAAGGTACGCCGGTCATTGAAAGCATCCAGCGCGTCAGCAAGCCAGGCCGGCGGGTTTACAAAGGGTCTGAAGATTTGCCATCCGTGCTGGGCGGTTTTGGTGTAGCCATTATCTCCACTTCCAAAGGTCTTATGACAGATAAGGAAGCGCGTGAGGGTGGTCACGGCGGCGAAGTGATCTGCACCGTTTCCTAATTGTAGGTTCATCATGTCAAGAGTAGCCAAGAATCCGATCGTATTGCCAAAAGGCGTTGATGCCACCATCAGCGGCCTTGGCATTACCGTCAAGGGCGCCAAGGGAACCCTGTCAGCCATTTTGCATCCACTCGTGGAAGTGAAGATTGCCGATGGTCAAATTTCCGTGGTCTCCGATAAAACGAATAAGACTCAGCTGGCCCTGGCGGGCACCACGCGCGCCAATATTGCCAATATGGTCACGGGCGTGAGCGCCGGATATGAGAAAAAACTGACCATGGTAGGCGTTGGCTATCGTGCTGCTGCCAAGGGTCAGACACTGAATCTCAGTCTTGGGTTTTCTCATCCGGTTGATTACGTTGCTCCCGATGGGATCACCGTAGAGACACCCTCGCAGACCGAGATCCTGGTCCGGGGCTGCGACAAGCAACAGGTCGGTCAAGTTGCTGCGAACATTCGCTCTTATCGTCCGCCGGAGCCTTACAAGGGCAAGGGCGTCCGTTATGCGGATGAAGTCATTATCAAGAAAGAAGCCAAGAAGAAGTAGGTCAAGAGATGGACAAAAAAGCGGCAAGGCTCCGTAGAGCGGCTAAAACCCGAGCTATTATCCGAAAGCTCGGTGTGGATCGGTTGACGGTGTTTAGAACGCCACGTCACATCTATGCCCAAGTCATTACGGCAGATGGTGCCAAGGTGCTGGCGAGTTCATCGACCCTTGAGGCCGGTGTCAAGGCGGGCCTTCAGGGCACGGGGAATGTGGATGCGGCGACGGCCATTGGAAAGCTCGTGGCGGAACGTGCATTGGCAGCAGGCATCACAACGGTTGCATTTGACCGTTCTGGTTTCAAGTATCACGGACGGGTCAAAGCCGTCGCAGAAGCGGCCCGTGAAGCGGGACTCAAGTTCTAGGAGCGGTTATGGCAAATCAGAATGTTCAAAGTGGTCCGGCTGATGGTCTCCAGGAAAAACTGGTCGCAGTTCGTCGTGTTGCCAAGGTCGTCAAGGGGGGTCGCGTTTTCGGCTTCACGGCACTGACCGTGGTTGGCGATGGCAACGGTCGTGTGGGTTATGGCCTTTGCAAGGCGCGTGAGGTGCCGATCGCGATCCAGAAATCCATGGAGCAAGCTCGTCGTAATTTGCAGAAGGTCAGCCTCAATGGCGATACCCTCCATTACGCGATTGCTTCAAGCACGGGTGCTGCCAAGGTTTACATGCAGCCCGCATCGCAAGGTACCGGCATTATTGCTGGCGGAGCGATGCGTGCCGTTTTTGAAGTGGTGGGTGTTCATAACGTCTTAGCTAAGTGTATCGGGACCAACAATCCGATCAATGTCGTTCGCGCCACGATCAAAGGGTTGACTGAAATCGGCGATCCAAATCGTATCGCTGCGAAGCGTGGGAAGGTCTTTGAATCGCGTGAGGGTCATCGCTCATGAGCGTAAAATCTATCACTATCAAGCAAATCAAGAGTGCCATCGGTCGGCATGATTCTCATCATGCCTGTCTTAAAGGCCTCGGGATTCGTCGGTTGCATCAAACGGTTACGGTAGTTGCAACGCCAGAAAATCTTGGGATGATCAACAAGATCTCCTACCTTCTGAAGATTGAGGACTGATCATGTTTTTGAATACATTGAGCCCTGCGCCTGGCAGCCGGCCTTCAAGGAAGCGGGTCGGTCGTGGCATCGGCTGTACGCTTGGTAAAACCTGTGGCAAGGGCCACAAAGGGCAGAAGGCTCGTTCCGGTGGTTTCCATAAGGTCGGCTTTGAAGGCGGTCAAATGCCGCTGCAGCGTCGTCTTCCAAAGGTGGGTTTCAACTCTCATCAGAAGCGCTTTACCGCTCAAGTTCGTTTGCATGAGCTTGAGAAAGTCGATGGTGGCAAGATTGATCTTTTAGCGTTAAAGGCCGCGAATATTATTCCGTCTCACGCCAAAACAGCTGCCATCATTGATTCTGGTGTCATCACGGTGGCTGTTGAAATTTCTGGTCTCCGGGTGACCAAGGGCGCTAAGCTGAAGATTGAAGCCGCTGGCGGCAAGGTTGAGGGATAAGCAACATGTCAGCTGCAAGCGCCGCGATGTCTGAAAAATTCGGTCGATTGGGTGAACTCAAGCAGCGCCTCCTCTTTGTGGTGGGTGCTTTGTTTGTTTACCGGGTCGGGGCTCATATTCCGATTCCAGGCATTGATCCGAAGGCCCTTGCTTCTATGTTTGCTGATAAGGGCGGCATTTTGGACATGGTCAACATGTTCTCAGGTGGCGCCCTGAAGCGGCTGAGTATTTTTGCTCTGGGGATCATGCCTTATATCTCCGCTTCCATTATTCTCCAATTGATGGCGGGAGTTATTCCGCAATTGGAGCAGATTAAGAAGGAAGGCGAATCAGGCCGTAAGAAAATCAACCAATACACACGGTACGCCACCGTCTTTCTTGCGACGTTCCAGGCTATCGGGATCGGTATGGCTTTGCAGACACAATCTGCAGAAGGGGTTGCTGTTGTAATCAACCCGGGCCCGCAATTCGTTTTTGTCTGTGCGGTCTCCTTGGTGTGCGGTACCGTCTTTCTTATGTGGTTGGGCGAACAGATTACTGAACGCGGAATTGGTAATGGCATCTCCATTATCATTTTTTCAGGTATTGTCGCCGGTTTGCCGACCGCGATTGGGGGAACCCTTGAGCTTGCCCGAACGGGTGAGTTGGGTGCCTTCAGCATTATCGCGTTGTTTTCGATTGCAATCGCGGTGACAGCATTGGTTGTTTTTGTCGAGCGGGGCCAGCGCCGAATCGTCATTAACTATGCAAAACGCCAGGAAGGCAGAAAGATGTATGCAGCCCACAAGAGTTTTCTGCCGTTAAAGCTAAATATGTCCGGGGTCATTCCACCGATTTTCGCTTCAAGCATCATCCTCTTTCCGGCGACGATCGCGGGCTGGTTCGGAAATGCTGAGGGCATGGGCTGGCTTCAAGATATTGCGACGACGCTTTCACCTGGACAGCCCGTTTATGTGATATTCTATGCGGCTGCCATCATCTTCTTCTGTTTCTTCTATGCGGCATTGGTGTTCAACTCCAATGAAACAGCCGAGAACCTCAAGAAGTCTGGTGCAATTATTCCTGGTGTGCGGCCAGGGCAACAGACCGCGCATTACATTGACAGCGTCATGACACGATTGACGCTGGTAGGCTCCTTCTACATCACTGCCGTGTGTTTGTTGCCGGAGTTTCTGATTCTTTACTGGAATGTCCCCTTCTATTTTGGGGGGACGTCCTTGTTGATTATCGTCGTGGTGGTGATGGATTTCATGTCACAGGTACAGACCTATGTGATTTCTCATCAGTACGAAGGATTGCTGAAGAAAAGTAACATTAAGCTGAATTAATCGGCTGGAAATTTAGGGGATTACCGTGAAAGTTCGTGCATCAGTGAAGAAGATCTGCAGAAACTGCAAGGTCCTCAAGCGCAATGGGATTGTTCGCATTATCTGCAAGGACGCCCGCCATAAGCAGCGTCAGGGTTGATCCCGGCGAACATTCTTTCTGTGAACTGATTACAGTTGTGACTTACCCGTTGTTGGAGACAAATTAGATGGCCCGTATTGCAGGCGTAAACATACCGGATCACAAGCATTTGGTGATTTCACTAACCGCAATCTACGGTATTGGCCGCACGAGAGCAAAAGAGATTTGTGAGCTTCTTGCACTCAATCCAGCTGCCAAGGTCAAAACCCTCGATGAAGCGGATGTTGAAAGAATCCGTGAAGAAATTGGTAAGTACACGGTAGAAGGCGATCTTCGTCGTGAAACTTCCATGAACATTAAGCGATTGATGGATCTTGGTTGTTACCGAGGTATTCGTCATCGTCGCGGTCTGCCCCTCAGGGGTCAGCGCACACGAACGAATGCACGGACCCGGAAAGGTCCGCGTCGTCCAGTTCGTAAGTAATTCAACAAATCAATAAATTAGGTAAGGTACTATGGCTGGTCCCGGTCGCCCGACGAAGAAAGTTAAACGTGACATATCTGATGGCGTTGTTCATATCAACGCAACGTTTAATAACACCATTATCACCATTACAGACCGTAAGGGTAATGCATTGGCATGGGCCACTGCAGGTGCTTCGGGTTTTCGTGGTTCTAGAAAGAGTACGCCTTTTGCTGCGCAGGTTGCCGCCGAAAAGGTGGGTAATATCGTCAAGGAATATGGTGTGAGGAATCTGGATGTCGTGATCAAGGGCCCGGGTCCTGGTCGTGAATCCGCGGTCCGTTCACTGAATAACCTGGGTTTCAAAATCACCAATATTGTGGACGGAACACCAATCCCCCATAACGGCTGCCGTCCGCCTAAGAAGCGCCGCGTCTAATTCGAGGATAAATCATGGCAAGATATCTTGGCCCAAAATGTAAACTGAGCCGCCGTGAAGGTACGGATCTTTTTCTAAAGTCCCGTGGCAAGTCGCTTGAAGGGAAGTGCAAGCTCGATCAGCAACCCGGTCAGCATGGCACCAAGCGTGCCCGCATGTCGGACTATGCGACCCAGTTGCGTGAAAAGCAAAAACTCCGTCGCATTTATGGCATTCTAGAAAAGCAGTTCCGTAATTATTACAAGGCGGCCGCTCAGCAGAAGGGTTCAACCGGACAAAATCTTCTGAACTTTCTGGAGGCCCGACTTGATAATGTCGTTTACCGTATGGGTTTTGCTGCAACACGTGCCGAAGCCCGTCAGTTGGTAAGCCATAAGGCCATCCAGGTCAACGGACGCGTCCTCAATATTCCGTCTTACCAGTTGAAGGCTGGTGATGTGGTGAGCGTTCGCGAGAAGTCTAAGGCGCAGCTACGCATCAAAGATGCGTTGGGTGTTGCGGAGCAGTATGGGTTCCCGATCTGGCTGGATGTCGATTCTCAGAAGATGCAGGGAACCTATAAATCTTCACCGGAACGTGCTGAATTAGGCTCAGAAATTAATGAGCAGCTCGTCGTCGAATTGTATTCTAAATAATAGAATCTAATGCAAAGCTATCTGGCCAATCTGATTAAACCGCGTCTTGTCGATGTGACTCCGGTCAGTCGTAATAATGCGCGTATCGTCATTGAACCTCTTGAGCGTGGCTTCGGCCATACCCTGGGTAATGCTCTTCGACGCGTGCTTCTATCGTCTATTCCTGGATGTGCCGTGACCTCTGTCAGCATTCAGGGTGTCGATCATGAGTACTCTTCGATTGATGGTGTCCGTGAGGACGTCCTTGACATTCTTCTCAATCTGAAGAATTTGGCTATCAAGGTTCATGAGGGTAACAGTGCTGTACTGCACTTGAAACGCAAGGGTCCTGGCATGGTGACGGCGGGTGATATTCTCCCAAACCATACGACCGAGGTCCTTAACCCCGATCTTGTGATCGCTAATCTAACAGATGTCGCAGAGCTCGATATCACCTTGCATATCCAGCGTGGCCGCGGATATCAGCCGGTGGCTATCCGTGTTCAGCAGCCTGATACGGAAGAGGTTGGCGCTCTGCAGCTGGATGCGTCTTTTAGTCCGATTAAGCGAGTGTCTTACCATGTCGAGAGCGCTCGTGTTGAACAGCGGACGGACCTCGACAAACTCGTCATTGAGATTGAGACCAATGGAACCCTCGATCCTGAAGAAGCGGTTCGGCAAGCGGCGGCGATCCTCAATGAGCATTTATCGGTCTTTATCGCGCTGAAGGGTGAAGACTCCCCGGGTATCTTGGAGGAGCGTCCTGATTTTGATCCTTTGCTGCTGCGACCGGTTGATGATCTTGAATTGACGGTTCGTTCAGCGAATTGCCTCAAAGCAGAAAACATCTTCTACATTGGCGATCTGATCCTTCGAACCGAAAATGATCTCCTTAAGACGCCGAATCTTGGCAAGAAGTCGCTGACAGAGATCAAGGACATCCTCGCGACCAAAGGGCTTTCATTAGGTATGCATCTTGATAACTGGCCGCCTGAAAGCCTTAAGCGCGACGATAACTAGAAAACAGACGATAGAGTAGAACCATGAGACATCGTAAGTCTGGACGTAAGTTCAATATGAACAGCAGCCATCGTGCTGCCCTGTTCCGTAATCTGACCAATGCCCTGATCCACAATGAGGTCATCAAGACCACGTTGCCAAAGGCTAAGGAGATGCGCCGCTTTGCAGAGCCTTTGATCACCCTTTCTAAGGAAGACAGCGTTGCAGCACGTCGTCTTGCCTTTGCAAGAACAGGGGATCGAGCGGTCGTCACCAAGCTGTTTGAACAGTTGGGCCCCCGTTACAAAACACGACCCGGTGGTTATCTGCGCATTCTTAAGTGTGGTTTACGCTCAGGTGATGCGGCCCCTATGGCGTATGTTGAATTGGTTGATCGTGCGGAATAAGCCGATTGATTATCGCTAAAAAAGGCCCTGCATGTCAGGGCCTTTTTTATGGTTTGGTGGCCGTATTGATGAAGTCTCCACGCGCTGAAAGGGGTGCTGGCGATGATACGACTCTTCTTCGAGCCCTTCTTAAGGTCTTCGAAACCGCCGTGGATGAACGAAGAAATTCTGGGCGGCGTACGAATCTTCCCGGGTGGATCTTGGCGTCCACTCAATTGTTTTGAGGAGGCAGACCTCTATGTCACCTGATCCCTGGGTTCCCAACGTGATCCGTCCCAAGATCATGGGCATCTTAAATCTGACACCCGACAGCTTTTCCGATGGGGGATTCTATAGCGATCCCCTATCGGCAGTAGAACACCTTCGACATATGCGAAGCGAGGGTGCTGATGTCATTGACATCGGGGGTGAATCGACTCGCCCGGGGTCCTTGCCCGTCGATCCTGATGAGCAATGGCGACGCGTTGAGCCGGTCTTCAAGGCTGTTCGTATGGATGAGCAGTTGTCGACAACCCCCCTCAGTATCGATACTTCATCGAGCTGGGTGGCGCAGAAAGCGATTGGGCAAGGCGCCACCCTGGTGAATGACGTATCGGCTGGTCAGCGGGATCCTGACATGCTTCGGGTGGTTGCTGACTCTGCGGCGTCCTTGGTTCTCATGCATCTCCAAGGAACGCCATTGACCATGCAGCAGGCTCCTTTTTATCAGGATGTGGTCCGTGAGGTCATCGCGGCACTCCTCGATCGGCTCGACCTGGCTTTGCGACGAGGTATTCCCAAGGAACGACTGATGATTGATCCAGGCATTGGTTTTGGTAAGACGAGGGATCATAATCTTCTCCTGCTTCACGCCTTGCCTCAATTCGTTGACCTCGGCTACCCCGTGTTACTCGGCTGCAGTCGGAAACGCTTCATGGGCGCTATTGTTCATGATGACCACCCAGGAGAGCTCCTAGGCGCAACGGTGGCGACGACTGCGCTCGGTGTTCAGGCAGGGGTTCATATGTTCCGCGTCCACGATGTCAAGGCCAATCACCAGGCCGCGCTGGTGGCGTATGCCATCCGCCAAGCGGTATAAGGTTCTGTGGTGGGCCCTCAGGGCTGTTTCTGGCGCTGAACAGGAATCGAGTCACCGGTTCGCTCGATGCCATTGTCGGTGTTGAGATAGATCAGTCGTGGTTTGAAGGCGAGCAGTTCCTGTTCATCGAAGGCCGCATAGGCGCAGATGATGAGAATGTCCCCAGGTGCAGCCAGCCGCGCGGCCGCCCCATTGACTGAAATGATCCCTGAATGATTTTCGGCCCGAATGGCGTAGGTGACCAGGCGGGCACCCGTGTTGACGTTATAGAGATGAATCTGTTCGTATTCGTGGATCCCTGATTGGTCCAGTAAATGGCCATCGATGGCGCATGAACCTTCATACTCCAGTTCCGAGTGGGTCACCCGGGCGCGATGGAGTTTAGCTTTCAGCATCGTTGTCAGCATGAGTGAGCGCCTGTTAGCAAAGACCAAGAGCGGGATTATCTATAAAATTAGCGTCGCTCGCAATCATATTAGGCCTTAACGTGCGTTCCGAGGCGCACCATTCACCCTGAAGGCGTTCGCTACAGGGTGAATGCTGAGGAGGCGCTGTTTATTTTGCTAAGATAACGCATTAAAACCAAGGGAGATGCAACATGGGAATTGGTATCTGGGAACTGCTGTTGCTGTTCATGATTGTCTTGCTGCTGTTTGGAACCAAACGCCTCAGAAACATCGGCGGTGACCTTGGTTCTGCGATCAAGAGTTTCAGATCGGCGGTGAACGATCAGGATTCTGGCGAAAAGCCTCAGCCACCGACCCCTGAAATCTCTCAAGAAGACGATAAAACGAGCGCTAAGGACGCTTAGGCGACATGTTTGATGTTGGGTTTAGTGAGTTGCTGCTCATTGGTATAGTGGGTCTTCTGGTCTTTGGGCCTGAAAGATTGCCTCGTTTGGTTCGAGAGGTCTCTGGCTGGATCCACAAAATTCGCACCGTTGTTCATTCTGCAAAGTCTGAAATTGACCGAGAGTTCCAGCTGATTGAGCTGCGGGAGGCGATGGAGGCCAAGCGTCTCAAGTTCCAAGAAGAGGTGGAATCCATGACAATCGCACCTCCAGCACAAGGCGCTGTCCCTCCGTTATCTTTGGAGCCACCGTCAAAAGAGCCTGAGAAGCCCAATGCTGAGACGTAAGGACGCGCTGAGGGAGGATGGGGAACAACCTTTTATAACGCATCTCGTTGAGCTTCGTGATCGTCTGATTCGTTCTATTGTGGTGGTTGCTCTTCTTTTTGCAGGGCTTTCATTCTGGGCAAATGACCTCTATGCCCTTTTGGCGGGCCCGTTGACTCGCCACCTGCCGCCCGGTGCTCAAATGATTGCCATCGGGGTCGCGTCGCCATTTATGGCCCCTTTGAAGTTGACCCTTTTTGTTGCTGTGGTCCTCGGCGTTCCCTATCTCCTCTACCAGGCCTGGGCCTTCATTGCGCCGGGTCTTTACCAGCACGAAAAGAGAATGGCTCTGCCGCTCCTGGTGGCCAGTATTCTGCTTTTTTATGGCGGTATGGCATTTGCCTATTTTTTGGTATTTCCCTTGATCTTTAAGTTCATGGTCACGACGGCCCCAAAGGGGGTGGCCGTCATGACCGACATCAATCAGTACATGGATTTTGTGCTGACGCTGTTTATCGCTTTTGGGGTCTCCTTTCAGGTTCCGATTGCAACGATCCTGCTCGTGGTCTCGGGGCTTGTGACGCGGGAGTCCATTGCAGATAAGCGGCCCTACGCGATTGTTTTTGCCTTTGTCATAGGGGCGGTGCTGACGCCGCCAGACGTGGTTTCGCAAACCTTGATGGCCGTTCCTATCTGGATTCTTTTTGAGCTTGGGCTCATCTTCTCTCGTTTCTTCGTCAAAGAGACCGTGCCTTCAGCTTGATTTTTGACCGTAAAAAAGCCCCGATTTACGGGGCTTTTTTGAGGTCACCAAACGGCGTTGTTATTTGATTTTCGTCAGCTCCTTGCCTTCGCTGTCGAAATGGCAGATGCCGGCGACGAAATAACCACACTCTGGTGATTGTTCCACCTTAGCGCCATCATTGCTCAGGTGTACTTTGAGTGCACAATGCTTCGTTTCGCCTTCAATTTGCTTTTTGATGGTGATCTCGTTCTCTCCGGTTTTTTTAGCATCGCCCGAGACTTCAGCCGCACAAGGCTTGCGGTCTGCTTCTGTGGTGCCATTCGGCTCAAAATTGACATCCATGCTGCCACTCAGGTCATCGCCGACCTGGGTAATTTTGAGATGTTGGACGTGGTTGCCATCCTTCCGGATGTAATGCTCGGTGCTGGCTATGGCCGAGGTTGAGACCATGAAGGCAATCAGGGCAAGGAGGATATTGTTCATAACGATTCTCTTAAAGTGTGATCAAAATTAAGTCTTAGTCGCGAAGCAGTTCGTTGATGCCGACCTTGCTCCTCGTCTTCTCGTCGACGTGCTTGATAATGACGGCGCAGTAGAGGCTGTGACTGCCGTCAGCCGCGGGGAGGTTTCCAGAAACCACCACGGAGCCTTTTGGGATCCTGCCATAACTGATCTCCCCCGTCATCCGGTTATAGATCTTGGTGCTCTGGCCGATATAGACCCCCATGGAGATGACCGAACCCTCTTCAACAATCACCCCTTCCACCACTTCAGAACGGGCACCAATGAAGCAGTTATCTTCAATGATGGTCGGTCCCGCTTGCAGAGGCTCAAGGACCCCGCCAATACCTACGCCGCCCGACAAGTGAACATTCTTGCCGATTTGAGCGCAGGAGCCAACTGTAGCCCAAGTATCGACCATCGTTCCGGAATCAACATAGGCTCCGATATTGACAAAAGAAGGCATCAAAATCACGCCAGAGGCGATATGAGCGCCGCGCCGAACGGCGGCGGGAGGGACGATACGAACCCCCCTTGCTGCAAAATCTTCCGGTGAATAACTGCTGAACTTCGGCTCGACCTTGTCGAAATACTTGGTTTCAGCGCCTTCCATGACGCGATTGTTCGTGACTCTAAAGGACAGCAGGACAGCCTTCTTGAGCCACTGGTTGACGGTCCATTCACCCTTGATTTTTTCTGCGACGCGGGCTTTACCCTGATCGAGGAGGTCGAGGGATTCTTGGATGGCAGCGCGCACTTCTTGGCTGACCGTGGTGGGGCTGATGTGGGCGCGGTCTTCAAAGGCCGCGTTAATGATGGTTTCTAGTGACATGTTGATGTTTGAAAGGAAGGGTTGGAAAGGACAAAACGGGTGATTCGGTGCGCGGCCTCTCGGCATTGATCGAGGGGGGCGACCAGGGCCAGTCGAACATGACTATGCCCTGGATTACGGCCTTGCGCTTCCCTTGAGAGGAAGCTCCCTGGGAGAATAGTGACATGCTCTTGGGCAAAAAGGTCTCTTGCAAAGCGTTGATCGTCCCCACCGATATCAGGCCAGAGATAAAAACCGGCCGGGGGGAGCTTGATCGTCATGACGTGGCCAAGAATCTCGGCGACATGCTTGAACTTCTCTCGGTAGAGGGCCCGGTTCGCGATGACGTGTTGTTCATCGCCCCACGCCGCCATGCTCGCATATTGCACCGGAATCGATAAGGCGGCGCCGTGGTAGGTTCGGTAGCGAAGAAACGGGGACATGAGTGCTTTATCGCCGGCGATAAAGCCTGAACGAAGGCCAGGGGCGTTGGAGCGCTTGGAGAGGCTATGAAAAACGATACAACGCTTAAAATCGGTATTGCCCATGCTGTGGGCGACCTCCAGGAGGCCTTGTGGCGGATTGTTTTCATCCATGTAGAGTTCGGAGTAACACTCATCAGAAGCCACCACGAAATCAAACTTCTCAGCGAGGTTCATGAGCTTAGCCATACCCGTGGCGGGCAGGATGGCGCCAGTTGGATTGCCTGGGGAGCAGAGGTAGACCAGCTGGCATTCGTTCCACAGTGCATCTGGAACAGCATCGAAGTCTGGCAGATAGTCGGTTTCTCGGGTTGTTTGAAGGAAGGTCGGCGTGCCACCCGCCAGGAGGGCCGCGCCTTCATAGATCTGATAGAAAGGATTGGGCATGACCACTCTCGCCGCCCGGGTAGGATCGATCAGCGCCTGCGCAAGGGCGAAGAGGGCTTCACGGGTTCCGCTGCAGGGGAGGATCTGGTGTTCTGGGTCGATGGCCTCCGCCGGAAGCTTGAACCGGCGTGTGAGCCACTTTGCAATCACACAACGAAGCTCCAAAAGGCCTTTGGTGGCCGGGTACTGGGTCAAACTGGCCAGATGGTTGGCCAAGGCGTCCTTGATCAAGTCGGGTGTTGGATGCTGTGGTTCGCCCATAGAGAGGGCGATGTGATCGCGGTGCGCCGGTGGCGTCAGTCCCGCCTTCAGTCGGGCCAGCCGCTCAAACGGGTAGGGCTGGAGACGGTCCAGAAGGGGGTTCATCGATGCAACGGGGGGAAGGGGTAAACTTTGAAGGATCTGATTTTTGAGGAATTATAGGCTAAACCTTTGGGTGTCACCACATCCTCTAGGACCCCCAGGCGAAGCATCGGGGCCCCAGCGGTGAGGGTCATTCCTCAGGCCCTTCGGGTTAAAAGGAAGGGGACCACTTCATCGATCGCCATCTCGATGGCCTCCGACTCCTTCCGTCCCTTGTACTCGGCTCTTCCGGTGTCAAGTAGTCGATCGCTGATGACAATCCTATGGGGGATCCCGACCAATTCCATGTCGGCAAACATGACGCCAGGCCGTGCCTTTCGATCATCAAAGAGGACCTCGAGTCCCGCCTGTTTCATCGCCTCGTAAAGGCGCGTGGCGGCTGCTTCAAGGGTCTTTGAGGTGGCCATGTTAATAGGCGTCAAAGCGACCTCGAAAGGCGCTAGGGCGGCGGGCCAGATGATCCCCCTGTCATCGTGATTCTGTTCGATCGCAGCCGCTACGACGCGGGAGACCCCAATGCCGTAGCAGCCCATGGTCAGTACCTGGTTCTTCCCCTCTTCATTAAGGACGGTCGCACCCATGGCTTCTGAATATTTGGTGCCGAGTTGGAAGATATGACCCACCTCAATGCCTCGAGCGATTCTTAAAGACCCGAGGCCATCAGGGCTGGCGTCCCCTTCGGTGACCAGGCGCAGGTCCTTCATTTCAGGCAGCGGCAAATCGCGGCCGAAATTGACGCCTTGAAAGTGGCGGCCATTCTGATTGGCGCCACAGGTGAAATTAGTCAGTGAGCCCACGCTAAGATCGGCAATGATCGGTATCTCAAGACCGCAGGGTCCTAGGGACCCTGGGGCACATCCGGCTGCTTTTAGCACTTCGGCTTCGCTGGCAAATTCGAAGGGGTTGGCGACGGCCTCGATTTTTGAGGCTTTAACGGGATTCAACGCGTGATCGCCGCGTAAAAGGAGGGCAACCACGCCGCCGCCGGAACCTTTAACGAGGAGGGTTTTGACGATTTTTTCAGGGGACACTGACAGGAAACTGCTGACCTCCTCGATGCTGTGTTGGCCGGGAGTGTCCACGGTGCTGAGGGCAATGGCCGGGCTCTGAGCCATCATGAGGGCCTTGGCTTCCGCCATTTCGACGTTGGCGGCGTAATCACTTTGATCGGAAAAGGCAATGGCATCTTCGCCGGAATCAGCAAGAACGTGAAATTCGTGGGAAAGGCTGCCGCCAATCGCGCCGGTATCGGCTAATACGGCCCTAAATTCAAGCCCGAGACGCTCGAAAATACGGGAATAAGCCGCATACATGGTCTCGTAGGTCTCGTTCAGGGACTCTTGGGTCATGTGGAAGGAGTAGGCATCCTTCATAAGAAACTCCCGGGCCCGCATGACCCCGAATCGAGGGCGGATTTCATCGCGGAATTTACTCTGAATTTGGTAGTAGGTGAGGGGAATCTGTTTATAGCTTTTGATTTCGTTCCGCACCAAATCGGTAATGATTTCCTCATGAGTTGGCCCGAGACAGAAATCGCGCTGATGACGATCCTTGAAGCGGCAGAGCTCGGGACCGAAAATATCCCAGCGGCCGGAATCCTGCCAAAGCTCCGCGGGTTGCACCGAGGGCATCAACACTTCAAGCGCGCCGGCACGCTCCATTTCCTCGCGGACGACCTGCTCGACTTTTCGAAGGACTCTAAGCCCGAGGGGCAACCAGCTATAGAGTCCGGCGGCCAATTTACGAATCAATCCGGCCCGTATCATGAGCTGGTGGCTGATGATCTCGGCGTCGGCAGGGGTTTCCTTGACGGTGTTAAGAGGGAATTGGCTGGTGCGCATGGGAGTGATCTGAGTCGTGTCGAATGAGGGACTAAAGCCCACTATTGTAGCGGGTTTGAGTCTTAAAAGACCGTCGGTGTATCATGCCGTATGTGGTTCCAGAAAGAGATTGTCCTCAAACCAAGACCCCGTGGTTTTCATTGGGTGACCGCCGAGGTTTTGGCTCAGCTCCCCGAGATCCAAGGCCTCTCGGTGGGTCTTGCCCATTTCTTTCTTCAGCACACCTCCGCCTCCCTGACCCTCAACGAGAACGCCGACCCTGATGTTCGGCGCGATCTTGAGGCCCATCTTAACCATCTCGTCCCTGATGGTGCCCCGCATTTCATCCATGTTCTTGAAGGCGATGACGACATGCCCGCGCATGTGAAAAGTAGTCTCCTTGGGGTGAGTCTTCTGATCCCGGTTCAAGACGGGCGCCTAGCCCTTGGAGTCTGGCAGGGGATTACCTTGGGTGAACATCGGGATCATGGGGGGCTTCGGCGTCTTATCGTGACCCTTCAAGGCGCTTGAGGACTCTTCTTTAGAGGTGGACCTTGGCCTCAATGCCAAGACCCCGTGCAGCGTCTCCATAGGCCTCAAGGACGTCCGTGGTCACCGGGCTGATGTCTTCTGCGCCAGGCTGAAGGGGCTTTCTGGCTAGGCCATAAATCAAGACGCCAGCTAATTCAATCCCTTCATCAAGCGCTCTTTCAAGGAACGCCCGGTAGGCCGCTTGTTCTTCGGCTGAGGGCGCCTCGCCTTTCATCGCCACCACACAGGTCTGAATGAAGGTGGGGCAAAGTCTCGCCGAAGCCTTGAGGTTTTCAAGAACGGTATCTGGGGTCATATGAATCTGGTTAATCGCGGCCATTCCTTCGGTGGTGGCACGATCTAGCTTGAACCAGACTTCCCCGCCGAGTTCTCCCCAGTGGGCGAGGGCCTGCTGGACGCTGTCGCGCCGCATCAAGCTGCCATTGCTGATCAGGACGAGCTTGATATGGCCAAGGAGATTCTGATCGGCGACGATGCCGCCGATCAGCCCAACAACCTCCCGCAGCGCTGGGGAACTGGTGGGTTCGCCGTTGCCAGAAAGGGCAATATCCCGAATCGATCGCTGGTCCGCAGGGAGTTCATGGCGATCGAAGAAATCACCGCTGGCGGCGTCTTCGAGCAGTGAACGAAGTTCTGTTTCAAGTCGCTCAAGATCGATCGGAGGCCCTGAGCCTCGCTGAAGATCGGGGACCTGACAGTACCTGCAGGCCCAGTTGCAGGCATTGTTGGGGTTGAGATTGATGCCGATCGATAGTCCGCCTGAGCGCCTAGAAAGGACGGGATAGACATAGAGAAGTCCAGCGCTATCGCGGCAATGATCTGAGACGGTCAACGGGGGCATCAAGAGCTCCTAGGGTTTTATTCGGAGGCAAGGGATCGTTGCAATCGATGGGGACCTAGGGCTTTTCTAGGAGGGCCTCTCTAGGTTAGTCTAAGGACCTATTTTAGCCTGATGAGTCCCTTCAACGTTGACGAGGTTCAGTTCTTCATGACGTCGATTAAAGATCCAAAAAACATCCTCGTGGTCGGTGGTTGCGGCTATATTGGATCACATATGGTGAAGCATTTGATGGCCATGGGTCATCGGGTGGTGGTTGCTGATAATCTTTCGACCGGGAACCGTGATGCCGTTCCTGAAGAGGTCTTGGTCGAGGTTGATATCGCTGATGAGCCAGCTCTCGATCGACTTTTTGCCCGTGAGGGAATCGATGCTGTTTTGCACTTTGCCTCCTTCATCCAGGTTGGGGAATCGGTCACGGCGCCCGCTAAGTACTATGAGAATAATGTCTCGGCGACGCTGACCCTTTTAAAAGCCATGGTTCGGGCAGGTGTCTTCCGTTTTATCTTCTCATCGACGGCCGCGGTTTACGGAACACCGGTTCGGGTTCCGATCGATGAGGATCACCCCAAGGCGCCCATTAATCCTTACGGCCACTCAAAATGGATGGTTGAGCAGATACTTCGGGATCTTGATCGGGCGTATGGCCTCCGCTCGGTCTCTCTTCGCTATTTTAATGCGGCAGGCGCGGATCCTAAAGGCGCGCTGGGCGAACGCCATGAGCCTGAGACCCATCTGATTCCCTTGATTTTGCAAGCCGCCTCGGGTCGACGACCTTCCATCACCGTCTACGGCGAGGATTACGACACCCCGGATGGGACGTGCATCAGGGATTACATCCACGTAGAGGATTTAGCGAAGGCGCATGTCTGTGCGCTTGATTATCTCTTAGCGGGCAGGCCCACCGCGGCCTTTAATCTCGGTAATGGCCATGGCTTCTCCGTCCGTGAGGTCATCAAGGCGGCCGAAGAGGTTTGTGGGCATGCGATCCCCGTCGCCTATGGCGAGCGACGAGAAGGGGATCCCGCCCGCTTAGTCGCTGATTCATGTCTCGCTTACAAGGTTCTCGGCTGGACACCTGAACGTGGGGATCTTCAAACGATTGTGGCGGATGCCTGGCGGTGGGAGCAGCAGTGGCCTTGGCGAAAAGAGATCGAGCCCTAAAACATTATTGGCCGTATTCAAAAGGTTTTTTCATGATGTTGAGCCCAAACCCGAGGCCATGGCGTGATTTTTTGATCATGGGTCTGGCCATGGGGGCTTTATTCGGAGGGTGTGCGCCGCTCAATCAGGACATCGAAGAGGATTTAAGCACCGACCCTAAAACCTGCCTGCATGGCCATCGCTATCTGCCCTTTACGAATGGGACTGATGAGGCCTTTACCTCGGAAGGGAAGGAGATTCCCTGTAAAGACCCTTCCTCTCAGAGTCCCCCTTAGGGGGTTTAAGGAACTTCATGTGACTGCCACAAAAGCGTGATAGATTTGGGCCTAACGATGAGGACGGTTCATGCCCTCCTTCGCGTGGGCCTCGTGAAACCCCCCTTTTGTTTCAAAGCGATCCTGAGGTGTGATGCACTTAAGTCGCCGTGTTATTGATGAATGGAGCCTATACCGGGTGAATGATCCGGTTTATCGGCTGCCACCTAAAGAGACCCTCTCTGGATCTTCTCTCCCTAAACCCGACCCTCAGTGGCTGATATTAAGACCTTTGGCCCACCCTTTATTCGAAGGGCGTTTTAAAGAGGCGTCCCTTTGTTTGAAGTCCAATAAATGCCCCCCGTGAAAGACCCTCATAACGGCTTTCGGCGCCGCATCGTGCTCGCTTCTCGGGTCCTTTTCGGGAAGGCGGGTCTCCCTTTATCTGGTGCTGAAGGGCGTCTGGCCGATCGTCTCAGGGAAGAGGCGTTCCTCGAGCGTCTTCAATCAAAGTTCATGGATGATGATGATGCCGAGCTTGAGATGGAGCTTCAGGATCAACCACAGATTGAGGCAAGGGAATTTTCGGGCCTTTTAGGGGAAGAGGCTGCCTTCAGGCGGCAATATTTTTATGAACTTTTCAGGCTTCAGGGGGAGTTGGTTAAGCTTCAGGACTGGATTGCAGCAACCGGCCAGAAGGCGGTCATCCTCTTTGAGGGCCGAGATGCAGCCGGTAAGGGCGGCGTTATTAAGCGGATTGTTCAGCGCCTTGATCCCAGGGTCTGTAGGACAGTGGCCTTGCCGGCACCGAGTGATCGTGAACGAACGCAGTGGTACTTTCAGCGTTACGTGCCGCATTTGCCGGCGGCCGGTGAGATCGTCCTGTTTGATCGCAGTTGGTACAACCGGGCTGGCGTCGAGCGGGTCATGGGATTCTGCAACGATGCGGAATACGAAGAATTCTTTCGTTCCGTTCCTGAATTCGAGCGGATGCTCGTTCGATCCGGTATCAAGGTTATCAAGTACTGGTTCTCGATCACGGATGAAGAGCAGCGGCTTCGCTTTTTTAGCAGGATTCATGATCCCTTGAAGCAATGGAAGCTGAGTCCCATGGACCTCTTCGCGCGAAGCCGTTGGGAGCAATACACCGAGGCTAAGGAGGTGATGATGGAAAGAACCCATATTTCGGAGGCGCCTTGGTGGGTGGTGCAGGCGGTCGATAAAAAGAAGGCGCGGCTTAACTGCATTCATCATCTCTTGAACCAGTTTCCCTATCAGGAGATCGAGCGGTCACCGATCGTCTTGCCGGAACGCGAGCATCATCCCGACTATCAGCGGCATCCGGTAATACCAGACATGATGGTTCCGGAGATTTATTAAACCCATGCCCGCCAGCAGAGTCACGCATCGGGTGTCTGTGGTCATGGATCCCTTCATCCTGACACCGGGAGGTCAAAAGGTTCGTCGCTTTTTTTAACGGTTGCCATCATAAGGACGGCAGCTTCTCATTGGCCCTATCTTATTCACATCCTCATGAATCGATCCTCCGACCGGAAGCTTTTTGTGCTCGATACCAATGTGCTTATGCATGACCCGGCGTCTTTGTTCCGCTTTCAAGAACATGATTTGTTTATTCCGATGATTGTTCTCGAGGAACTGGATCAGTGTAAGAAAGGCATTTCAGACATTGCCAGAAATGCGCGCCAAACGAGCCGCTTTCTGGATGAGTTGATCGGCCGGACCATGCTGTCGGAGATCAGGGATGGCATTCCCTTGAGTCGACTTGACGTCGCCAAACAGCAAAATGAAGGATGTTCTGGGCGTCTATTTTTTCAAACAAATCGATTAGAGTCGGTACTTCCGGATGATATGCCGGGGAATCTTCCAGACAATTCAATCCTTGCCAGTACGCTGGCTTTAGTTCGAGATGACACGGAGCGACAGGTTGTCCTCGTCTCGAAGGATATTAATCTCAGAATCAAGGCCTCGATTCTGGGTTTGATCGCCGAGGATTATCACAATGACCAGGTTCTTGATGACATCAGTCATCTCTACAGCGGTGCCCAGCTGTTGCCGAATGATTTCTGGGAGACCCATGGTCACTCGATGGAGTCCTGGAAGGATCCAACAGGTCGGACCTTTTATCGGGTTTCGGGTCCTTTGGTAAAGTCCTGGTACGTCAACCAGTTTGTGTATCTCGACAATGAATCGGAATTCGAGGCCATCGTTCGGTCGAAAGATAATGGTTCAGCCGTCCTTGAGTTGGCTAAGGACTACCGGAGCGCCCAGCATGCGGTTTGGGGGATTCAGGCGCGCAATCGCGAGCAAAACTTTGCACTGAATGTCCTGATGGATCCTTCCATTGATTTTGTGACCCTCTTGGGGACGGCGGGGACTGGGAAGACGCTGCTGACCCTTGCGAGTGGGCTCATGATGACGCTCGAAGGGAAGGGCTATCGGGAGATCATTATGACCCGAGAGACCGTGCCTCTGGGTGAGGACATCGGCTTCTTGCCGGGGACGGAGGAAGAAAAGATGTCGCCTTGGATGGGCGCTCTCCACGATAATCTCGAACTCTTAAGCGGCGCCGATCCGCTTAATAACACACAATGGGAACGGGGGGCCACGCAACAGCTCCTCATGAGCAAGATTACGGTTCGTTCTCTCAATTTTATGCGGGGCCGTACCTTCCTCAACCGCTTTCTGATCCTCGATGAGGCGCAAAATCTCACCTCAAAACAGATCAAGACCCTGATCACGCGGGCGGGCCCTGGAACCAAGATTGTCTGCCTGGGTGACATTGCCCAGATTGATACGCCCTATCTGACCGGGACCACCTCTGGACTGACCTATGCGGTGGATCGTTTCAAGAATTGGCCGCATGCTGCCCATATCAGCATGCGGAGAGGAGAACGGTCGCGTCTCGCTGATTTTGCGGCTGAAGTCCTTTAGGGTCCAAAAAAAGGGGGGCGACCACAGGGGTGCCCCCTTTCCCCGGGTGGCCTAAAGAGAAGGGCCTTAGCCGAAGCGGCCGGTGATGTATTCTTCAGTCAGCTGATGCTGAGGATTGGTAAAGACTTGAGCGGTTTCTCCCACCTCGATGAGGTGGCCCAGATGGAAGAAGGCGGTTCTCTGTGAAACGCGGGCCGCCTGCTGCATTGAATGGGTCACGATGACGATGGTGTAAAGGGCCCGGAGTTCATCAATCAGCTGTTCGATTTTGGCGGTTGCAATCGGATCAAGCGCTGAGCAGGGTTCATCCATCAGGATGACTTCAGGGTTGACCGCAATGGTCCTTGCAATACAGAGGCGTTGTTGCTGTCCCCCGGAAAGGCCGGTACCGGGCTGCGGCAGGCGGTCCTTGACCTCTTCCCAAAGGCCAGCGCGGCGAAGCGAGTTCTCGACGATCTCCTCAAGGTCACTGGGGTTGCTGGCTAGGCCATGGATCCTTGGGCCATAAGCGACATTCTCAAAGATACTTTTGGGAAAGGGATTAGGCTTTTGAAAGACCATGCCGACCTGGGCCCTTAGGGGAACGACGTCAACCTCAGGGCCGTTGATGGCGATGCCATCCATGCTGATATCGCCGGTCACCCGACAATCAGGAATGGTGTCATTCATTCGATTGAGGCATCGAAGAAAAGTTGATTTGCCGCAGCCTGATGGGCCAATCAGGGCGATCACCTGATGTCGGCCGACGTCGATATTAATATTTTGAACGGCGTGTTTCTCGCCGTAATAGACATCGACCGACCGACAGACAATCCGAGGGTTGTCTGAGGTAAAGGTCCCAACGGTACTCCGATGTTCCCGGTGGAACGGTCTTTCCATGGTGCTGTTTTCGAGTTTAGTCATGGGGTTATCCCTTCATGGGAGCTTGGGTTGGGGGTGCAATTGAAACCGGATACCTGGGTTTACCAGCGACGCTCATAGCGCCTTCTGACGTAAACAGCGAAACCATTCATGATCATCAGAAAGGCCAGAAGGACCATGATCGCGGCCGAGGTGCGTTCGTTGAAGGCACGCTCGGGGCTGTCGGCCCAAAGATAAATCTGGACCGGTAGGACAGTGGCGGCGCTGGTAAATGTTTTGGGAATGTCGACAATGAAGGCCACCATTCCGATCATCAGGAGTGGCGCGCTTTCACCAAGAGCTCTTGCCGTGCCAATGATCGCCCCGGTCATTATGCCCGGTACGGCCAATGGTAGCACGTGATCGAAGACCATCTGGACGGGTGAGGCGCCAATGCCGAGGGCGGCCTCACGCACTGATGGTGGCACTGATTTGAGGGCTGAGCGGGCAGCAATGATGATCACCGGAAGCGTCATCAAGGTGAGAACCAGGCCACCCACCAAGGGGGAGGATCGGGGCAGGCCGAAGAAATTAATGAAAACGGCCAAACCCAGCAGACCGAATACGATGGAAGGGACCGCGGCAAGATTGTTGATATTGACTTCAATCAAGTCGGTCCAGCGATTCCTTGGGGCAAACTCCTCAAGGTAAATAGCGGCCGCGATCCCGATCGGGAGCGAGAGGCCAATGGTGATCAGGAGGGTCAGGGCGGAGCCGGTGACGGCGCCCCAGATCCCAGCGGCCTCAGGCTCTCTGGAATCGCCGTTGGTGAAGAACTCACGGTTGAATGATGAGCGGATCCGGTTCTGATCTTGAAGCGTCTTGATCCAGGCTTGGTCAAGAAGATGGCGCTCGTTGAGCTCCTCTTCCTTGCCCAACTTACCCTTGATCAGCATGTCGATGGTGTCATCCACCGGCAGCCAAATGGTCTTTGTAGTCCCGATCAGGCTAGGATCTCCGATCACCATGTCCTTGAGGCGCTTGTCGGCTGAGAAACCCATGAAGGCATTGAGAGCCCTTTTTTGTTGACGCCCCGTCACGTCCGGGAAAAGTTTCTCCAAGGAGGCCTTCCATAAGGTGTCGTAGTCGGCAGCAGCGAGCGTCCCGGGATTGCGGTGGCCTTCAGGGTCAATGACGGCTTGATCAAAGGTAATGTCGAGTGCGACATTGGAGTAAGTGAAGGCCGAGTAACCGTTGCCAATAATGCTGACAAAGAGGACGAGAAGAAAGATAAGACCCGCCACAATGGAGGCCAGTCCAAAAAGCCGAAACCGTTTCTCGGCGCTGCGACGCTTGGCGAGTCCGGCCATGACGATGTCGTGGGTATGACCCCTCGAGAGGGGTTGATGGCTTGAATCACTCATATTGTTCACGGTATTTGCGGACAATGCGCAGAGCCAAGATATTGAGGCACAGCGTTAGGATGAAGAGTATCAGGCCAAGCGCAAAGGCGGCCAGAGTCTTCGGGCTATCGAATTCTTGATCACCGACGAGCAGCGTGACGATTTGTGTGGTGACCGTGGTCACTGCGGCCAAGGGGTTCAGGGTCAAGTTGGCGCTGAGGCCAGCGGCCATCACCACAATCATGGTTTCTCCAATGGCTCTGGAAGCCGCGAGCAGAATCCCACCGACAATCCCAGGGAGCGCGGCAGGGATGACCACCTGCCGGATCGTTTCCGACTGGGTGGCGCCTAAGGCGTAGGCACCGTCCCTGAGCGACTGTGGGACGGCATTGATGAAGTCATCTGACAGTGATGACACGAAGGGAATGATCATGATGCCCATCACCAACCCTGCTGCCAGGGCGCTTTCGGATGAAATTTCAAGCCCGATCTCGGCCCCCATATTTCTTAGGAATGGGGCTACCACGAGCGCCGCAAAGAAGCCGTAAACCACGGTTGGGATGCCTGCAAGAATCTCGATCAGCGGCTTAGCGATCGCTCTGAAATTTGGCGTTGCATATTCTGAGAGATAAATCGCTGAGAGAAGTCCAATAGGAACCGCGACCACGAGCGCGACCGTTGAGATAAGGAGGGTACCCAGCAAGAGGGGGATCACCCCAAAGGCCCCTGAGGATCCGGCCTGATCGGCTCGCATCGCAATCTGTGGGCTCCATTTGAGGCCAAACAGAAAGTCGGTGATGGGCACCATGTTGAAAAAACGTAACGATTCAATCAGGACGGATAGGACGATGCCCACGGTGGTAAAGATGGCGGTTAAGGCGCAGCCGATCAGAACAACACGAACGACCGTTTCAACGTGGTTTCTTGCCCTAAAGTCCGGGTTGATTCGGGTTTGAGCAAATAAAAGGCCACTGAGACTGGCGGTGATCGATAGCACCGTCAAAAGGATTCGGCTCCATTGCGTGAGCTCCGAAAATCGATCGGCTGCCATCTGGATGGCGGGATCAATTTGGCCTTCGAAGCTGCCTTGGGCAATGCTCTTGATGTCGTTGACCAATAACTGGATCTTCTCGGGTGCGGCGCCATCAAGAAAGCTTTCGGGGAGTCTAGCGAGGGCGCCCGCCGTGAGAAGGCTACCTTCTCCTAAAAGCCACAGGAGCAGAAGGAGAAGTCCCGGGAGGGCGCACCAAAGGGCGGTGTAATAACCATAGAACCCTGGAAGAGAATGGAGCTTTCGTCCGGAAGTTTCTGCGAGGGTCCTTGCACGCCAAGTAGTCCTCATGTAAGCGATAGTGCTGCCAAGGAGTATCAGCAGGAATAAGGTCGATTTTTCCACCGATGGACGCTCCTATCGCAGAAACCACAGTTATGGTGAGTTATCCCACTATAGGGGACCTAGTTTACATTGTGATGACATCAGGCCCATGTTGAGGGCGGCTGGACTCGAAAGGTTATGACCAATGGCGTGGGTTCTTTCGCGGGACTGACATCAATTTGAAATCTTTGCATGGCAGGCTTCGCACACTTTTTTATGCCCTGTTGAGGAAGGATGGTGTCATGTTGGGTGGTGATGATTTGATGGATGGTGGATGCGATGCCGATTTCTTAGAAGATGACGGCGTTTTGGGTGACGAGGCTGATGATACGCCCTTGATCCTTCATGGGGCTGAGAGTGATGCGCCCTCCTCCAAGGGGACCGTCTCCCTCCTGATGGGGTCCGTCTTTGCCTGGTCCCGTCAGCGTTAATAAGGCTTTGAGGCCGTCCTAGCGCTCGCGGTTATGAGAATGGGACAAGGATCACGGGTCAATTGTAACAAATCGATCTTAGAATCTTCTCCATCCCTCAAACGAGGTGCTTGGCCTCTGGTGACATCAGGGGGCTTCCTGGGCTTATTTTCCTCGTACCCTTAATGCATGGCGCAACGCACTCTTGGTCCACCGCTCTTTTCGGGTGCTGAAGTTGCCCAGAAAATCTTGAGGGGAGGCCCCGAGCAAGATCCTTTTGCCTCCGATCAGCTGGCCCCCTCGGTCGGCGAATGGCGTTCACCGAAACCTCGGGTCCGTTGTGAAGATCTTCGGGTGCGTTTTGCCGGGCGAGAAGTCCTCAAGGGGGTCACTCTTGATATTGGTCGTAATGAAGTGATTTCTGTCATCGGTCCTTCGGGTGCCGGGAAATCGACGTTCCTTCGATGCCTTAATCGGATGGTCGAAGCGAGCGAACATTGTGAGGTTCAGGGGCGTGTCTTCCTGGATGGCGAGGATATTTATGCCCCCGGTGTTGATGCGGTCAGTTTTAGGGGGCGAATCGGTATGGTCTTTCCAAAGCCGAACCCCTATCCCAAATCGATTTATGAGAACGTGGCCTATGGTCTTAGGATCCATGGGCTGGTCTCTTGTAAGAGTGAAGAAAGCTCCTTGGTTGAACTGGTGTTTCGTCAGGCGGGGCTTTGGCGAGAGTTCAGTCGCCGCCTGTTTGCGCCGGCGTTGTCATTAACTGCGGGGGAACAGCAACGGCTTTGCATTGCAAGGGCGCTCGCGGTGAATCCTGAAGTGATTTTAATGGATGAGCCTTGCTCGAGTCTTGATCTCGGCTCGGGTGCCAAGATCGAACAGATGATTGATGAGTTGCGTCAGGCCTATACCATCGTGCTCGTCTCTCATTCTCTAAAGTCCGCTGCCCGGGTGTCGCAGCGAACGGCCTTTATTCGTCAGGGGAGACTGGTGGAGGTAGGCCCTACCGACAGGATGTTCACGACGCCGAGTCATCCCTTGACCGATCGGTTTATCAGTGGGTGCAGCGAATAATCCCTTTTTGGAGCTTTTAACGATGAATGATCGCGGCGAAGGCCATACTTTCAAACGATTTGATGGACAATTATCGAATCTCCATCTGATGGTGACGAAGATGGGGCAGTCGGTCCATCAGCAGGTTCAAGATGCGCTGACGGCCTTCAGGACCCAGGATATCGCGTTGGCCCAGAAGGTTTTAGCGCGCCACAGCGACATTGATCGGATGGAACTCGCTGCCGATGCCGAGATCGTCGAGGTGATCGCTCGGAATTCACCGCTTGCCTCAGACCTTCGTCTGGTGGTGGCGGTCTCAAAAAGTGTTGGGGATCTTCAAAAAATAGGTGAAGAAGCGACGCGTATGGCCCTCCTGCTTGAGGAAATCCGACTGGAGTCTTCAACGCCCTTGATCGAGAGCTTGATGGATGGGGTGGATCGAATGGGTGTTTTGGTGTTATCCCATCTTGATACGGCGGTTGGTCTCTTTGATCAGTGGGATGAACAGAAAGCGCTCTATGTCATCGCCGGGCACCAACGGATGGATGGCGACTTTCAGGCAGAACTCCATCGCGTGATGACCTGTCTTCTTGAGGAGAGCCTTGACGTCAAGGCGGCAGTCCGTCTGGTTCTCCTTGCAAAATCTCTCGACCGTATTATTCATCATGCGCTTAATCTTGCTGAATATGCGATGTTCGAAGTCTATGGGGGTTTCGATCTATCGTCCGAGGCTTAAAGGGCGAAGGTCGCAGTAAGTCATCTGATCAATCAGGTATCTTCGTCCATTAATTCGATTTCTTCGCGGTCGAGGAGATCTTCCTTTTCCTTTTTGCACAGGCTCGTATCGCCATTGTTTTTCTTCTTGCAGGCTTCATAGGCCAGGCGTTCAGGGCTCCGCTTGATGTTCGGGTTCGGTTTGTTCATGTTGGTGCAGCCAGCCATCAAGACGACGATGAGAAGGGGGAGGATGATCTTGAACATGGGTTTTCTCGCTGAATCGGTTTGTTCTTAAGTCTTTGGTCTCAAAAAGCGATAGGGCTTCACGACAGGGCTCTGTCGGGAGCCTTGGGGCCGCGTCTTTTTCCGCGATCATCCAAAGGCTCGTTTTACACCCCTTGAGGTGTTCTTAGAAGTCGATACGAACCGCCGTTTCCCAGACATTTGGGCTAAGGCCGTTAAAACATCCAATGCTGGCGCTGGCTCCTTGTGCTGGGAAATTGCACTTGCTGCCCGATGCCTTTAAGGCCTGAGAGGTGTTAGTGGCAAAGACATGAACCCAGTTGGTCATGAACCGAATTCTCGGCGTCATGTACCAGTTGAGGGCTAAGGTTCCGATATCGATGGCGCCACCATTGATGTGCTTGGTGTTCATATCCATCAGATCGTAACGGGTCGCGACTTCCCAGGCGCCCCAGCCATCACCCGAAAGGAAGTTGGACCGCGGAATCAGACGGTTCCAGGTCCCTTTCTTTTCATCATAGGGTCGCGTCTCACCGGTGATGAACCAGCCACCTGACACATAGAAGCCTTGCAGGAGATCGGCGCTGCTGTAGTTGTAACCATTCACCTGTGCCATCATGAATTCAGACGTGGTGTGGAAAGGGCCGTAGGCGCCCGCAAGTTCCGCACCGAACATATTGACACTGTTGGCCTGATGCTGGACGACGTTGTGGCCGCCCGCACAAACACCGGTTGCGCTGTTATAGGTTCCGCCTACGCACTTGGTGTTGGTGAGGTTGCCGGTGTTGATCCAGTTGGTCCGATCGACGTCGGTATCCGGTTGTGATTGGTAGGACCAACCCCCCGTTCTGAGACTGCCGTTCTGGTTATAATTATGGTTCAGAACGCGGCCTGAGCCCCATACGCCGGTATGGAGGAGGTTGCCTTCCTCGTCCTTGAAGGGAACCAGAACCCCACGCCCAACCAGCTGATAGCTGGTGTTGCCGCTGAAGCCGTTGCGGTTGGCGTTAGTGGCTGTGCCGTTGGTGCCGCCGGTATTATTAATGCCTCCGACGGTGTTGTCTGAACTATTGCCAGGCCCTGGAGCACCCAGTGATTCCGTGGTGATGCCGCCTCGAAGGAAGTAGGGCAAGTCGAAGACTTCTTCGAAGGTTTCTGCGGTGAGGCCCAATTGATATTTACTGTTGGAGCCCTGTTCAATAAAGGCATTATTCGGCAGCGACCGTTCGATGAAGGTGAGGTAGTTGTTCGACATGTAAGAGTCAAGCGACTTCCCTTCATTTTGCTGACCGATGGTGATCGCAATCGGTTTGAAATGAATGTACTTCACGAAGGCATCGGTGATGCCCTGCGTACCCCCATTGTTTCTCACAAAGTCGTATTCAAAACGATATTCGTAGTCACCAAAAAAGAGGCCCTCACTGAACAGACGGGCGCGGCGCAGGCCCACGCCGTTGGAGAGATCGGTGCCGGGGGGGCATTCTTGTCATTCCAGTTGACCTGGGAGTCGACCTGCACACGGCCACCTATCTTGGCCTTGAAGTTGCCATCCTGAGAACCGAATTCGAGGCCCTTTTCATTCAGGTGAACATAGCCCTCATCTTTCTTGGTATCGGCATTGACCATTTTAACGCCGCCCACCTTACTGCTGTCGGCACTGGCTGTGGAGCTGCCAAGATTTTTGGCCTGATCCTTGGTGATCGCGCCGTTCTTAGCGAGGATGTCAATCAGCTCATTGCTGCCGAGCTGGCCGCTGGCTTTACTGAGGGATGCGAACTGTTCTTGGTTGATGACGCCATTTTTTAAAAGGGTCTCCAACAGAGCGCTATCCTGCGAACCGGTTGAGGCCAGGCTCAAAGGGCTGGTAAAACCTAATAAAAAAAATCCAGCCATGAGGCCGGGGCGCTTAAGGTTTAGAAAATACATCATAAGACGGTCTCTTGGCGTTGGGAATAGGCGGGGGCGACCACAAAATAGAATCATGTCACGAAGATGACAATCCCGTGATTCTATGGCGGATTGGCGATGGCCGTTCACCATGGCGGGAGAGTTTCATGTTTGAAAAGCGCATTAAAAGCCGCTGAAAAAAAGATCAAAGCATCTGCCGAAGGGGGCGACAGAGAGAGCCTTTTAGGGGGTCCAGCCAAGCACGTTACGGAGGATCGACCAACGGGGTGTTTGAGGACGTAGATCCTTACCGCTCATCCAATAATCAGCGAGCCGTTCTATATGACCCTTCATCTTTTCAAGGGTGATCCAGGTGTTCAAGGTGTCAGCGAGGACCCTGTCATAGCCAGCGACAGCGATGCTAATCGGTAACCTGATCGGGTGATTAAAAGGATTGACGATGCTGTAGGAGGGGTAAAGGAGCGTCCAACTAGCCCCACTTTCAGCCTGAATCACGAGGGCATCCATCGGGGATGGTGGGGTTTCGAAGAATTCACGGGTTGAATCAAGAGGAATAATGGTGGCGTTTGGGAAATATTCATCAACGCTTTCGGCAAGCAGTCCGTCGACCGCCACGCCGAGACGAAGACTTTTCATGCGAGCGATCGACGCCTCTTGTTCAAAATCCCGCCTCAGATGATCCTTCACCACAAGGCAGAAGCTCGCGACAAAGTAAGGCTCCGTCATGAGCATTTTGGTGGCGCGCTCGAACGTGATCGAGAGGCCCGAAACAGCGATATCAAAATGATCTTTGGCCAGCTGTTCGTCAAGGCTCTCTGGCTCATAAGGCACTAATTCCAGGGACACATGAAGGTCGTTGGCGAGCCGGGTTAGGAGGTCAATATCAAAACCCACCACATCGCCAGCTTGGTTACGGTAGGAATAGGGGAGGTTATCGACGAGGATTCCTGCGCGAAGGACACCTCGACGGTGGATTCGCTCCAGGCGGTTTTCATTGGGGGCGAGAGCCACGGGATTGGGTTCTTTTGAAACTAAATGAGCTAAAAGGTGATCAGGGCGGATGGTGCTGTTCCGCGTCAGTAGCTTCTGTTCGCTGGCAGTTTGATCTTCCAAACGGTCCAAGACGGTCTGAATCCCAAAGCTTGACGCCATAAGCAACAGAACGACCCATGAAAGATGGACGGGGAGCCTTATCCACTGGATCGAAAGCTCGCCCCGCATAGCACACGTGGCTAGGATGGTGAAGACGATAAAGTGCATCGCGCCCACCATATCCCCAAAACGACCGGCAAAAACTCCCCCGGTGATAAAGAGTTCGAACATATCTTCAGGCAGCTGAAAATGGTTCAGCAAAAAAGGGATGGCCACAAAGATTTTGCCGAACAACAAAAAAAAGCCTAGACCGAGGAGGAGGCCCTCTTCATGGAGGTCTAGGGGTTCTCCAATAAACCAGGCGGCAAAGGGAATGAACAATAAGGCGCCGATGTTGCCGGCGTTGGGGAAAGGGTAGGCGAGGGGGAGAATAAATTCAGCCACACTTTTTTGGCTTCGATCCTGCGCCTTTTGTCTGAAGAGGCCATTGAGGCCGTCGATCATCAGCGGAATGACCGAAAGAATACTGCCCGTTGCAAAGACGGTCAGGCAGCCGTTCCACGCGGCGGTCATCACATGTCTATAGCTGTAGGTCGTCAGGCTCGTCACCAGGAGGGGGAGAATGCAAAAAGCCATGCTCAAGCTGTAGACCCCAAAAACAAGGTAATAACCTTCGAGGCGTTCGAATTCTTCAAGGCTCATGGTGCCGGCGGTATGGGCGGCAATGGCCATGACGCCGATAGGGGTCAGCCGAATCACCATGCCATTGACGCGGTGAAGGTTTTTGGCGATGAGACTCATGTGATCCAAAAGGCGGTCGGCCTCTTTGAGACCACTCATGCTGACGCCAAATAAGAGGCAGAAGATGACCACGGCAGGGACATGATTCTCTGCCATGGCCTTCAAAGGATTAGCCGGTACAAATAGATCGTACCAGTCAAGGTTCGGAGCTGGCTCCACCATGCTGGCACTAAAGAATCGTGAGGCCGGGATATCGGGAAAGGATTCCGCTAAAACGAGGGCAACCGTTCCGCTGGCGATGAGGATCAAGGCGTACATCAATAGGCCTGAACCCGTCAGGAGACGCAGTTCCCGAGACGAGAGGCGGCCAATGTTGCCGATCAGTGAGAAGACGATGTAGGGGACGATCGTCATCTGCATGAGGCCAATATAGATTTGGCCGATCGTCTCAAAAGGCTTAGCCCATTCCCCCAAAAAAAGACCCAAGGCAATGCCGCTGATGAGCCCTAGGGTGATTTTACCGCTGAGGCTCATGATCCTTAAGGCTCCGTTATGGATTACTGATTCTCAGAAAACCGGTAGCCGAAACCCCTGACGGTCTGAATGAGGTTTTCCTTGCTGAAGTGAGATAACAGCTTTCGGAGTCTTCGGATGTGGACATCCACGGTCCGCTCCTCGATCGAGCTGTGCCTTCCCCACACCTGATCAAGGAGCTGAGAGCGGCTAAAGAGGCGGTCTTGGTTGCTCAGAAAGAATTCCAATAGGCGATATTCGGTGGGGCTGATGGTGATGGGGTGACCGAGGATCAGGACGCGATGTTCATCCGAGATCAGTGTGATACCGCCCGCTTCTATCCTTTTGAGCTTATCTAATTTGCCGCAACGCCTGAGGACGGCCCGAATCCGCGCAAGCAGTTCTCGACTCGAGAAAGGCTTGCTGATATGGTCATCCACCCCTGAATCGAGGCTTTTGATCTTGTCCTCTTCTTCAGTCCGGGCGGTGAGCATGATGATGGGGATAGAGGCAAAGCGCTCATCCTTTTTAAGTCGCCGAGCCCATTCGATCCCACTTTGGCTTGGCAGCATCCAGTCAAGGAGTATGAGGTCCGGAAGTTGGCGCTGAATGGAGGCCAGCGCCTTTTGGGTATCGCCCGCGAGCTCCACTGAAAAATCGGCTTCTTCCAGCATGTCTTTCAACATGTCTCTGATGCCTTTATCGTCTTCCACCACCAGTATGTTTAGCATGTCTGATCCCGAGTGTATGAGGCCGCGCCAGTTTACGGAATAAATTTGATTAAGGGGTTACAGCGTTTTCCTGACCGAACAGCATTTTAGACGCCGCCATCCATCGCATTCCACTCCTGCTCGGTGAGCAACCGCTGCTTGATCTCGCTGCAATCAACCCCTTCCTTGGCGGATTGCTTGAGGCATTCGGCATAGTCGTGTTTCAGTTTGTATTCGGCATTCAGTTCGCCGTCCGATGACATGTCGGCCAAAAAGCCAGCACATCCGGTAACAAACATAAAAGAAAGGACCATCAGCAAGGGGCGTGTCATGGGGTTCGTGGACGCTTGATGAGGTGAATCAGCCATTTTTTTTTGGAACATTCTTCCCTCTATCCTAGCTCGGCTTTAAGGTCCGGTCGATTGGCAGAGGCGCACCAGCATGAAGCGCCCCCCTATCATCGAGCGATCACCACCCGAACCCATCGCCTTAAATAAGGCGATTCAACCGATCAAAAGGGCAGCTTGGGCCACATAATCAAGCCCCAGGTAAGCCCTGCAAGGGCGAGGGACGAGAGCACCGCCGCAGAACCGACATCCTTAGCGCGCCCAGAGAGTTCGTGGCGTTCAAAGCTGATGCGGTCGACCACGATTTCAATGCCGGTATTAAGGAGTTCTACAATCATCACCAGGATGATGCTCCCGGTCAGGAGAGTCTTCTCGATGGGAGTTTCCCCGAGCCAGAGACCTAAAGGTCCCGCAATAACGAAGAGATAGACCTCCTGCCGGAAAGCTTCCTCATGCATCCAGGTGGCCTTGAAGCCTCTGACGGAGTGGAAGAAGGCTGCATAAATTCGGGCGAAACCCTTGAGATTCTGTCCTGCCATGGCTTAAGTAATGGTTATGGTAAGGGGGTGGGAGGTTGATGATGGGGAATTAGTTGATGTGTTCGCAGCGCGCCCAGACCTCTTTAATCCAGGAGGGGTGCACCGCCAAATCGCCCCGCATCAGCCATTCGACGACCAAGCCGGCGACGTCTGGATAGCGAACGGTATGCGAGTGGTCCTGTTCAAGCCAAGTTGCAATCGCCTCAGGATCGAGATCGTGCATGACATCCCCAAGGCTCAGGGTCTTGAGGGCCATCGCATTCGAGAGTTGTTCCATTTGGCCATGAAGGGGCTTCACCAGTAATTTCTTGCCGAAATGAAGGGATTCGCTGGGTAATTCGAAACCTGCATTACAGATGACGCCGCTGCATTCTGCAAAGTCGGCCTGAAAGCCCTCCCGAGACAGGCCCTTGACCGAGACATGGGCGGGGCTTTCATTTTCCGAGATCGCCCCGCCGGGATTGTAGAGATGAAATTCGTGGGTATTGAAAGGCCGAAGCAACTCAATGACCTCATAAACGTCCTCAAAGGGGAGGTAGACAATAATCTTTCCCGTCTTTTTGGGCACTTTAGGCAGGGTCGTTTCGATCATCGGCGGCAGAATTGGGCCATTAAAATGGTCCCAATGGATCCCAAGGCCCACATGCGCCGGCGCAAAATATTTCAGCACCTGAATGCCCATAAAGTCAGCGCCATCCATGGGAATATCGTGGCCGAACGCGTACTGATGGCCAATACCGACCGTTTTAATGCCTTGAAGTTTTGCAGCCCAAGCTGTCACCGGCTCGAAATCAGTGACCACGAGGTCATAAGCTGAAAGATCCAGCGTTCTAATGTCGTTGATGAACTGAAGGATGTTGTTTTTCAGTGCCGTTTTTAGATATTGAACATGACCCTGCTTGGTTTCAAAGGTCAGCCCCGTCCGCCACAGATAATCACCAAAGATTCCCATGTCGAAAAAACTACTCGTGGGCCGGCCAGTAAAAAGCCAGGTCACATCAGCGCCCGCTTCCTTCAGTTTGGGAGCGATGGCGCGCGCCCGTGTGATGTGACCATTGCCAGTTCCCTGGACGCCATAAAAGATTTTCACTTGAGCAAGATCTCCATGCTTTCAATCGCCAAGAGGCTCCCCATGAGGGCGCCGATCAGAGTGTCCGTCGGGAAATGAACCCCGAGAACGACACGAGCCATACCCACCAACGTGGCCCAGGTCAGAAGGAAGGGTGTCAGATCGGGATGAAAGGCACTGACTAGGTTGGCCACCAAGAAGGCCGCCGAAGTATGGCCCGATGGAAAGCTGAAACGGTCGGAGGGGATCACAAAGCTTGGAATATTGAGTGCGGCTTCCGGCCGGTTTCTTCTGAAGAGATTTTTAAGAATCAGATAAAGCGGTCTTTCAAGGGCGAAGCCGAGCAGAAGACAGTAAAAAAGAGCCATCTGCTGTGGCTGATTTCCGGCAACAAGAAAGGCCCCTAACACCAGGTAAAGGGGACCATCTGCCGTTTTAGAGGTCATGCGGGCCAAGCGGACCAGCGTTTTTTTGGCTTTGCGTTCAGCCACCCAAAGGAAGACGCTGACATCGAATTGGTGAATGGTATCGATGACTTTCATGACGATGACCTCTCGTTAGGTTGAATACTGAATGGGCGCCAAATGGCTCTCAAAGAGGCGGGCGCACTCGCCCCAACTGTACTTGAGGGCATACTCCCGGCAATCGTCTCGGTTTAATAGGACTGCCCTTTCGACCGCCTTTTTGAGGTCCTCATCGAGGATTCCAGCGCGCTCACTCAAGATGACGTCCTTGGGACCTTGAACGGGATAGGCTGCAACAGGCACCCCGCAGGCGAGCGCTTCCAGCATAACAAGACCAAAGGTATCGGTCCTACTAGGGAAGACAAAGACACCAGCCCCTGCAATATGGGTCGCAAGATCCTCGCCGTGCTTGTAGCCGAGAAAGACCGCATCGGGGTATTTCTTTTCAAGGCTCGCTCTTTGAGGGCCATCACCGATGATCCATTTGGTTCCCGGGGTCTTTAGAGAGAGAAAGGCCTCGATATTTTTTTCGACAGCAACCCGGCCGACATAAAGAAGGTGTGGGCCTTCCCCCTTAAGGAGCGCCCCTTGCCGAGGCTTAAAGAGGTCGGTGTCAACGCCCCTCGACCAGAGAACGGGGTTCTTGATGCCGCGCTGACGGAGCTGTTCGACGAGGCCAGGTGTTGCTGCCATGGCGCGCTCACCGGCGTTGTGAAACCACGACAGGAAGCGGTAACCTACCCCCAAAGGAATGCCGGTTCTGACATTCACATACTCTGCAAAAAGGGTATGAAAAGAAGTCGTAAAGGGTTGCTTGTGCTTCAGACAGTAACTTCTAGCGGCAAACCCCAAAGGCCCTTCGGTGGCAATATGGATGGCATCGGGGCGGAAGGCTTGAAGGCGCTGGATCAGTTGTCCTTTCGCGCCTAGGGCAAGGCGAATTTCGGGATAGGTGGGGCAGGGCCAATTTCTGAACTGATCCGGGGTGAAAGTCTCGACCTCGTGGCCGAACGTTCTGAGTCGTTCAGTGATGGTTCTGAGGGTCGTCACGACGCCATTGATTTGAGGCTGCCAAGCATCGGTAATGAGGGCGATTTTCACAATGTGTTTCCTTAGAGCCTCGGCAATAGATCAGATCCGCGTCATCGCATGGAAGAGGTGACCCCCCTTGATTAGGCCGGAATCACGCCTCGGATTCGGGGTGGGACTCTGTCATGATCCAAGCGTCCTCGAACGTGACCAATTTATTATGGGAGTATTAAGCCTGCGTGAAGGTCGTGTGACGTTTGTGTAACAGTCCCTTCGGCTGAGGGCGCGGGCTTTGGGCGGGACAGAGTGTTTCGAGGATCTGTTCGCGCGTTTTCTTGCTGATCTCCCGATAGCTCAGTCCGCCTTGAATGCTGTCGCAATAGGTGAGATGGAGATCAATATAAGGAAGGCGCAGGATGCGGAGGAGGTGGGGGAGGAATTCGTCATCATCAACAAAGGGCGCCTCGGTCTTTGCACGGTGTCTGTAGGACAGCGATAAGGCTTGAACCTTTATGCCAGCGAGCTCCGCCGGCCAGAAGAGTTTGCTGTGGAAGCGAAGAACACCCTCGCCCCGGCTGGTGGTTCCTTCTGGAAAAATGGCCAAGCGATAGCCCCGTTTGAGGAGCCAGGCCATGGTTTCGGTGACGCTAGAAGACTGCTGGGCGTCACCTCGGCGAATGAAGAGGGTTCCGATTCCTTTCGCGATAATACCGACGATGGGCCAGTGAGCGACATCCTCCTTCGAGACGAACTGGCAGGGAATTTTTGATCCAATCGCAATGATATCGAGCCAAGACACATGATTGCTGACGATCAGTCCGGCCTCTGGATCCTGGTGGCCACTGATCGTAATGCGAAGCTTTAGGATCTCACAAACGATCCGGCTCCAGTTGACGACAAGGGTGTCGCGCCATCGTTTCGAGCCTCTCCCGAGCAGTAGTTGGCCTCCGGGGATCAGGATGACCGCCGAGAGGAGGCCGGCCACAAACATGCCGGCAACCAAAGAGCCTTTAAACCAGACCCGAAAAGACGGCACGATCGGTTTCTGGTTGGGTGGCGACAAAGCGTCTTTCGTAGCGTTCCTGAAGGCGCGAAAGATCGAGCAGAATGAAAACGTCCATGACATTAAAGTCGGCATCGAGGCAGGGTTCCCCGAGGATCCAGCAGCCAAGGCGAAGATAGGCCGATAGTAGGGGAGGAATGCCGCTCTCATCACGGACGCAGCGCAGAGTATCCGGCACAGGGGTTTTCGGTCTGACATGAAGCTCACTCGGACCAAACTGCTCAGGCTTGATTTGGCGGTACACCGCATCCACCGCAAATCCACTGGGACCTGGGGAGATGCTCGCGCAGCCCATCAAGTAGTCAAAGCGCCTAGAGCAGGCGTAAGCCGCAAGACCGTTCCAGAGCGCACTTAGGACGACGCTACCCCGATAGTCGGGATCCACGCAGGTCCGGCCAATTTCGAGAAAACGCCCGGGAAGAGCCAGAACCTTTTCGATATGGAATTCGCCCTCGGAATAGAAATGGCCGAGTCTTGCAGCGCCTGTATCAGGGAGTAGCCGGGTTGAGGCAACGATCCTTCCTGTCGTCAAATCCTTCACTAAGAGATGATCGCAGTAATCGTCCACCTCATCGTAATCAAGACCTTCAATGAGGGTATGAAGGTGAGCCCCCATTTCCCCTGAGAAGACTCGGTAACGAAGGGCCTGCGCCTCCCGAATATCATCCAGAGAGTCCGCGACTTCAGCGACAAAACGGCGAGGTTTAACGGCGATCGGATCGGTCGGGGATGATTTCATTAAGGGTCCGCGATGGGTCAGGGTGACGGGGCACGATACCGAGGCTTCATGATGGAATGATTGCAAAAGGGTTAAGGTTTTGTGACGGCCTTTTGGGTCACCTTGCTGTAACATCGTGCTGAAATAATCGCGGCTGGCCATCGCTCAGGGACAGCTGGCCCCTAAAGTTTGGAGCAAGGGGTCTGCTTCCGTGAATTCCCTTCGACTCGGTCTATGTTGCACCTTTGATTATGATCACCAGACGCTACAAAACGATCTTCATTTCGGACCTCCACATTGGATCAACCCAATGTCAGGCGGACACCCTGTTGGATTTTCTGAAGCATAACGAGAGTGAAAAGCTCTATCTTGTCGGTGACATTATCGACTTCTGGGCGCTCTCAAAAAGGGTCTATTGGCCGCGGGACCATAACACCATCATCCAGAAGATTCTCAGAAAGGCGCGTCATGACACCAAGGTCATCTATGTCCCAGGGAATCATGATGAAAATGTGCGGGAATACGACGAGCATGTCTTTGGGGATATCGAAGTCCGTAATTCGATCGTCCATACCACGGTCGATGGCAAGCGCTTTCTGGTCGTGCACGGTGATGAATACGACACGATTGCGAAATACCATCAATGGATCGCTAAGTTGGGCAGCAAGGGCTATGACTTCCTCCTAGAGGTCAATCGGGCGGTTCGGGCGGTTCGTCGGGTGATGGGCATCCAGTCTCATTTCTCCCTGGCCGCCTATATCAAATTCAAGGTCAAGAATGCCGTCCAGTTTATTTCAGATTATGAGGAGAGCATTGTGATGACCCTCAAAGATGAAGGCCTTGATGGGGTCATTTGTGGGCATATTCACCATCCTGAGATCAAGGAAATGGACGGCTTTCTTTACGTCAATACCGGTGATTTCGTGGAGAGCTGCACTGCGATCGTCGAGCATGATTGTGGACGTCTAGAGCTGATCCGCTGGGATCCTTCTTTGATTAGCAAAGGTGGGGACCTGGTCGAGGACATGACGGATGAACAGGATGTGCCGCCAGGAGTGACTGACGTCGGTGCTGCCGTCTGAAAGCTTCAGAGGGGCTGAAGCTTTCATCAAGCCGTCATCCTAGATTGGTATATTTTTTAAGATAACGAAGACCTAAAGGGATATCTCTGGTGGCGAGCGAAAAAAGCAAGGTACTGCACTATTTGGCCGAATGGGGGGTGACCATGACGGCCATCGTCACAGTGCTTGCCCTTTTTTTGATGGGGTGGATTGGAGAGAAGGGTCCCTTAGGCTTCTGTGGGGTGGTTGAGAGCCTATGGAGCCCGCTTTCGTCTCTTTGCGGGGCCAGTTAAGTTATCACTATGGTTGGAGGCTTTTGAGGGCGCCCACTCTGAAGAGCCGCAAGTTGGGGGACCCAGGCAGCGTTTCACGTTTGACTGGCTATCATCCCGCCTCATCTGGGGCGGGATTTTTTTTATCGCTAGAATGGCCATTGGCCCTTAATCTTGTCAGTATGGACGATATCTCCCTCCTTCATTGAAGCCCTCCTATGAATGCTCCCGAGTCTGACCCAAAGAATAAAAGCCTCAAAGTCTCCCGCGAACAGCGTCATCAAGAGCATCTTGACGCGCTCAAAGCGATCGAGCATTTGCCTCGGGATGTGGGCTGGTTACTTCTGGTGACGGGGCTTTTAAGCGAGGTGGGCATGCCGGGGGTGCCACCTTACTGGATTTTTGGGATTCTGATTCTTTGGCCAGAAATGGGCGTCAAAGTCACCCGTCCTATTCACCGGCGTTTTCCTAAGGCCTTTGATGGCGCCCTTCAGCTAGTCAACCGCTTTGCAGGAGATCTCGATGCCCGCTATCCCCCTCGGACTGCGCCTTTGTCGAACCCGCAACCGGCCCAAGCCCTGACCACGGTCAAGATCCCTAAGGACGTCGGTTAAGGTCTCGCTACTTCGCGATCGTCAGGCTTGGAATGCCCGCGCGGGGGAGTTCTGTGACGGTCATCTGGAACATTTGGTGGAGAAGAGTAAAGGCCTCCCGGTTCCACTGGTATCCATGTTCAGGCCCAACGGCATAGTAGAGACCATTAAGCTTGATGGCGATATCGGTGTCGTCAGGATAGTCCTCGCTTTCTATGATCTCGAGGGTTTTGGTGGGGTTTTCGGTCGTTTTTGGGGTTCTTGCATCCGGCGCCACCTGAAACTCAGGTTCTTCAGTCATGCTTTTTCCAATAAAATCAATGACGTTGGCGAGGCTTCGAAGATGGAAGTTCCCTTCGATGGGGAAGTCTCCTCCCGTGTATTCCTTTCGGATATCAACAATGAGTTCGTTGTCAGGGCTGACCTCTGCCCACTCATTTAAGCGCATCTTTTCATTATTGGAGAGCGTTTTGGGATCGTAATTGGACATCACCACGCGACCGCTCACAATTTTTGACAGTCGGTAGTGTCGGCCATCTGGCGTCAGCACTACATCGTAGTCCTTTCCAACGGTGGCGAGCGTTTCCGGGGTGAACTGGGTCAAGGGAAAATCCCAATGCTGCTCAAAACGAAGGGGTTCGATGTAGAGTGCATTGCGATCCTGGATCGATGACAGGTGAAGAACGATGCGCCTGAAATAGGCGTAGTCCTTCGGGTCATTGGGCCTGTTGTGATAGACCACCTCATGCGAGCCCTTTTGTTTTGGGCTTCTAAATTCCCCGGCAATGAGCCGAAGCACGAGATCAACATCGGCGCCCTGTTCAATTAAGAGCGTCAGCATGCTTTCCTTAATGGGGGTGAGGAGCCGCTTGGTGAACTCTTCCCCCTCGATCGGGACAATGGTGATCGTTGGATTTTCAGCGACGCTGCCACCAATGGTCGGAACCAGCATCCCGCCTGAACTTCCGGTCATCGCAGGTCCCGCGCCTGCGTTAAACCGAAAATCAAAGGTGGCCGCGATATTTGAAACGGCCGTGAAGTGGATGGGCTGGTGATGCCTTGCCCGGGCAATATTAAGAAGCAGTTGTTGGGAGAGGAGATCGCTGGTCACTCGGTCATAGCTCATGACCGAGAGGTCCAATGCCGGTGGCGAAAAGCAGCCGCTTAAAGCGCCGGTCAACAAAAGAACTAGGAAAGATCGTTTAAATCGGTTGCCCCAATACTGCGTCAATCTGAAGTCCTCTTGAATAAATGATGGGGCGGGCTAAAAAGGGTTTGACCTTGATGCTGTTAGTGCCTTTTGTACAGGATACGTCATCAAAAGAAAAATGGCATGGCTCGGTCCATCGCTTCATCAGTGCGTGATGTGGTCGCAGCAGTGGGGATGGCCGCTATGAGTTGACTCTTCTGCTTGGAAAATTCATAGACATTTCATCTTTGAGAAACATTACCGTAACAATCTGACTATATGGTTCCACAGTGAAATATTGAGAAGCCGGCGCCCTTTAATGGTCGCCCCATAAAGTCTGAAATAGCTTACGGAGCGAATGTATGAATACAAATCTGAAGCAGGGAATGGTGGTGATGGCCGCCTCCTTGTTAGCGACCCTGAGTCTCGGTGCAATCGCTGCACCGACACCGGATTCCTTTACCCCCCCAATGTCAAGTGCAACCTCCTGGTTTGATGCCGGTAAGCTGGCAGTTGCCGATGCCAAGAAACTGCAGAAAAATATCCGTAGAGCGAAGAATGTCATCTTCTTCGTTGGTGACGGGATGGGCGTTTCTACGGTCACGGCCGCCCGTATTCTTCAAGGTCAGCAGCCCAATATCATCGGCACAGGAAATGGCGCTGCCGCTTCCAGCGGTGAAGAAAATTTCCTGAGCTTTGAAAAATTCCCCTATTTGGCTCACTCAAAGACCTACAGCGTCAACCAGCAGACCCCTGATTCTGCGCCAACCATGACAGCCATGGTTACGGGGGTTAAGACCAACGGTGATGAGCTCTCGGTTGACCAGACCATGGCCCATGGCACTACGGTTGCTGATTGTAATCGGACGGATCTTGCAGCCCATTCCCTCCCGACGATTCTTGAGCGTGCAGAAGATGCAGGTCTTTCAACCGGTGTTGTCAGTACCGCGCGGATCACCCACGCAACGCCTGCAGCCAACTATGCGCATACGATCAATCGTGACTGGGAAGCGGATTCCAATCAGCCGGCTGCGGGCTGCGTGATTCCAGACATCGCTCGCCAGTTGATTGAATTCAAGCATGGCGATGGCATTGATGTCGTCTTCGGTGGTGGCCGTACCTATTTCCTCCCAAACACCGTCAAGGATCCAGAATATCCAGCGGTCTCAGGGAAGCGTAAGGACGGCCGTAATTTGACCGACGATTGGGTTAAAGCGCACACAGGGGCCTCATTCATTACCGATACGGCGGGCTTTAACACTATTAACCCTGACTCAGCGAGTCATGTCTTGGGTCTTTTTGAGCCATCTCACATGCAGTATGAAGCGGATCGGAACACGACCTCCGCGGGTGAGCCGAGCCTTGCTGATATGACTGATAAGTCGATTCGTATCCTCAAGAACAACAAGAAAGGTTTTTACCTTCAGGTTGAAGC